>Ga0187783_10000465_pt1 | contig 30148 bp, 16 predicted proteins | sample 1015_SJ02_MP02_2_FD_132471 | JGI IMG/M metagenome (GOLD analysis project Ga0187783, IMG submission 132471) | Tropical peat soil microbial communities from peatlands in Department of Meta, Colombia - 1015_SJ02_MP02_20_MG | ecosystem: Environmental > Terrestrial > Soil > Wetlands > Peat | place... | reverse complement strand
GTTGGGAATGCCAGCCCACTTGGCGTCGTCCTTTACTGGCAGGTGCTCGTACCAGTTGGCCCAATCCATAACTTCGATGGGCTCGTTCGTACGCCCGCCACAGCAAAACCATAGAAAATCGAGGCTATTCGACAACTGGAAAGCGCCTGACGGGAAAACGTTGTCGTAGTGATCATCCGGAGAGACTTCAGGTATCAAGGCGGTCAAATTGGGGTTTTGTTGCAGAGCTCCCTCCCATTGGATAAAGCCCTGATACGACCCTCCGTACATACCAATCTTGCCATTTGACCAAGGTTGACTAGCTATCCAAGTCTGCACCACGCTCAGATCCTTGCCATCTTGGGGGCCGTACAAATAGGCCTGACCTTGTGAATCGTATCGGCCCCTTAAATCGTATGTCATGTACACGTAACCGCGAGTCGCGAAATAGGACGCATCTTCTATGAACCTGTCCCCCAGCTTGTTATAGGGCGTGGCAACGAGTATCACCGGAGATTTCGAATCTTCTGTATCAGGTCGCCATACAGCGGCACTAAGCTTCATGCCGTCTGGCATGGGAATCTCGAACATCTGGAATCTAATGGCCGAATCGGAAATCTTGGAGAGCTTATCTTGCCAGTCATTCATGAACGTCTGAGCGTGAGCAGAGCCGACTAGTAATACGAAAACGGCAATCGTCGACCACGATTTCGGCATGGACCCTCCTAAAGGAGCACGCGTTACTGTTGATCATGCACTGCGACCTGTCTTCTGTGGCGATGTAAGGTCAATCCGCTCTTGTCCATCGAACTCGTCCGTCAGTCGTCCGCGGCGGCGATTCCGGCGGGCTCTCATTCCGGGTGTTCAGTACGAAAGGACTGACATTTTTGACGGCGATGCGATACCACACGGGAATCATCATTGTCAATAGAATTGACAACTGTCCACTGTTAACTCTCACCTTTACACTTTACATGTGGACCATTCACTGCTAGGTTGAAATCCGTAGGGGAACGGGCTGTTCTCGATTTTCTAAGCACTATGTCCTGCCCATGCCACAGTTAGAGGCTATCTCGCGGCATTGCGATAGAAGTTGGACGTCGCGCGGATTCCGTCAGATTTGTAGGGCATGCAATTGAACGGCGACGTTATGACGGCGAAGACTGCGGGCCCAGCCGCAGGTGCTTTGGCAACTATCCGGTGGAAAGGAAATCCGGCTTTGTCGCCTAGTTGAACTCACTTTAGGAGGAGTTGTGCTCGATAAAATCCAGGAACAGAAGACGGAAGAGGGTTTCTCGCTCGATCTCGGGCCGCAAATCCCACGCGTTGCCATTTCGGACGAGGTGATATTGCGCTTCAAGGATTTGATTGCGCGCCGAGTCTTTGTGCCCGGGAAAAAACTGCCATCGGAACGCGACTTGGCAGCTGCGTTGGCAGTCAGCCGCCCCACGCTGCGTCAGGCTATGCGGGCGTTGCAAATAATGGGTGTAATTCGTTCCCGCCAGGGTTCCGGATCTTATCTGGCGGAATCGGCCGCCGACATTTTGCGTGAACCCTTGGAGTTCGTTCTGGCCATAAAAGGTATTGCCGAAACTGACCTTTTCGAAACTCGATGTACTCTCGAAGTGGAGCTCGCAAGCCTGGCAGCTAGTCGGAGGACGGAGGAAGACCTAGTCGACATGCGTGACTCCTTGGCACGAATGCGTGGGTCTTTCGGTAACCCTGACGCATGGTGTGTGCACGAAATTCATTTTCATGACTGCATCGTTCGATCCGCACGCAATGCTGTCATGAGTGCAATCATGGAAATGCTTTCATTCATGCTACTGGAGAGTCGACGAGAAACGGTCCGCATGCTGAAGGACTATCCATGCTCCTACGATGCTCACTATCGTGTGTTTGAAGAAATTGAAAAGAGCAGTTCAGAAGGTGCGGCGCGAGCGATGTCTGACCACTTCCGCATGATGGAGCGGCGCGCGATAGAGGCACGATTGGCTCAGGGACCAACAGAACCGTCCAATTTGAAGACGTAAATGGCCGTTCTGTTCATGCAGCGGCCGTTCAACAGGCGATGGTTATTTTCGGAGTGCTTCCTCTCATCGCGCTCGTTGTTTTTCTCCGTCTTACGGAAGATTGAGCTGTCGAAGACTCCCACAATCACGGGAGAAGCTACCTCGAGCAGATGGACGACAGTTCTTCAATAGGAGACCTCGATGGTCACGACTGTTGACGCTGTAGTGATCGGAGCGGGAATAAATGGCGCCAGTGTTGCTTACAACCTCGCTAAACGCGGCAGCAAGAATATTGCCATTGTCGAGCGCTTCACGATTGCCTCCGGCGGAACTGGCAAATCGGCGGCAATTGTCCGTCAGCACTATTCCAACGAAGTCTTAATCCGCATGGTAAAGCGTTCTCGGGACATTTTCGAATTCTTCGCCGACGTGATCGGTGGAAGTGCGGGATTTGTAAAAACGGGCTATTTTTTTTTCGTACCAGACTACGCAAGCGATGCCTTTGACGCCAATATGGCGCTCCAACAAAAGCTTGGGATCAAAACCAGAGCGATCTCGAAAGAAGATGCGAGAGAAATCTCGCCGCAGATAGATTCGACTGATGCGGAACGTATAGCGTACGAGCCCGACTCTGGGTATGCCGATCCCTACGAATCAACTATTTCCTATCTGCAGGCGGCCCAAATGCTGGGCGCCCGCTTTTATCAAAACTGTCCGGTGCAATCGATCCGAGTTCACCAGAACAAGGTCCAGGGAGTAGTTACGCCGAAAGTTGAGTTCTCGACTGGGGTTGTGGTCAACGTTTCAGGTCCGTGGGCCAACAAGGTGGGAGGAATGGTGAATATCAAGTACCCGATGCAAGTGACCCGCGAACAGGAAGTGATCTTGCGGCCGCAATCACCGCTGGATGCGCCAAAGCTTACTGTTTCAGACATGTGCAATGCAATTTACTTTCACCCATTCGGTCAAGACTTGCTGGTGGGGCGCGGTTACCCGAAGGAATATCAGGAGGTCGATCCCGACAGCTATTCGGAGGGTAGCGACCCCGACTTTGTGGAGGACACCGTAGAGCGCATCGTCAAACGTGCCCCGAGCATGAAAACGGCGACGATTCTGAAGGGCTACAGTGGCCTCTATGATGTCACACCGGATTGGCATCCGATCATCAGCGGCCATCCTGAGGTAGAAGGTTTCTATAGCGCAATCGGATTCAGCGGGCATGGCTTCAAATTGGCTCCCGCAGTTGGCGAGGCTGTTGCCGAGCTAATCGCTGAAGGCAAAAGCAAGAGTGCGGACCTTTCACTCTTTTCACCCGATCGTTTCATCAACGGGAAGGCTTTCAAGGCGGCATACGGCGGGAATCGAGCCTAAGGACATACATGTCTTTCCCACCCCAGTGTTCAAATTGTGGTATGAGGCAGCGCATACGAATTTCGCCTCGGGGCGAGTGTCTTAAACGGTCCTCACCTGGTTCGGCCGACAACGTCGCCTCGCCTCCTGTAGATGAACGGTAGTCTTTTGACTTTGGCAGACTGAGACGATTCGGAGCCAACGAATCATGCCAAGCACAGTTCCAATTCGACCCTTCAGTCGTCGGCTCAATGCAATCGAGATATCGAGCACAAGCGACACAGTGAACACGGTCGCTCAATTGAGGAATTCTGGCGTAGATGTTGTAGACCTAGGACCAGGAGAACCTCATTTTCCTACTCCTGACCACATAAAGCAGGCCGCTATAGAGGCGATTCACTCCAACAAGACCAAATACACTGCGGTCCCTGGCACGGCGAAACTCCGAGAGGCCATTGTTGAACGGCACCATCTGGATTTCGGCTCAAACTACGATATGGATGAGGTAATCGCCTGTCCCGGCGGGAAGTACGCCTTATTCATGGTCATGCAGATCTTGATAGAGGAAGGCGATGAAGTTGTGATCCCAACGCCTTCCTGGGTGTCGTTCAAGGACATGGTTCGTTTCGCAGGTGGTCAGTGTGTGTTCGTCGATACGACCCCAAACGATTTTGTGCTCATCCCGGAAATGGTGGAGCGAGCGTTGACAGATCGCACAAAGGTCATAATTCTCAATTTCCCAAACAATCCCTCCGGAGCATTGATCGACGCATCGAGCCTCAAACGAATTACAGAGATAGCCGCTTTTCGGAAAATCTGGGTTGTTGCGGATGAATGCTACGCCTATCTGACTTTTGTCGGAAAGCCTCTTTCCGTTGCCCAGCTCACGCGACATGCCTCGAATATAGTGGTGGTCGGATCGCTCTCGAAAACCTACGCAATGACGGGATGGCGGTTGGGGTATGCGCTGGGGCCCGCACCGCTAATTAGCGCTATGCAAACTGTCCAGAGCCAGGAGATTTCATGTCCCTGCTCCGTTACTCAGATGGCTGGAATCGCGGCACTTACTGGGCCCCAAGGCTGCATAGAGTCGATGCGACAAGGGTACGTTCAACTGCGGGACCAAGCGATGATAGGACTCAAAGATCTACCAGGGATTCGAACAGTGGCAGCTGACGGGGCATTTTTTCTCTTTCCCGACGTGTCGGGTCAACTGCGATTTCTCAATTTACAGACCGCACGCGAATTTTCGACGTTGTTGCTGCGCCGGTGCGGCGTAGTCGTTGTGCCCGGGGAAGGTTTTGGATCCCCAACCCACGTGCGCGTCGCCTACTCGGTATCGAACCGCGAACTGGCTCGCGGAATTGCGAAGCTTAGGGAGTTCTGCCTGGCAAATCAAAGATAATCCACCGAGCACGATGAAAGGACTGAAGACTGCACGTATGTCGCCAGTGAGCTACGAAGATATCCGGGGTGCCGGTACCTTGCTCGCGAAATGGCTTGGGCAGACACGCCTCCGAGCAGCGGCAACGGTCTCCCAACTTACCGGGGCGGAAGTTGGACTGAAACTAGAATCTGAACAGCCAACCGGATCGTTCAAAGTTCGTGGCGCCTTGTATGCCTTAGCCGTCAATCTGCGGCGCAGGAAAATTACGGAAGTCGTGACCGCGAGCACTGGAAATCACGGCGCTGCGGTAGCCTATGCGGCTTCGCTATTCCAGATTCCATGTACCGTTTTCTTGCCCGTTAATCCGAATCCGACAAAGCGTAAACGCATCATTGAACTGGGAGCTCGTGTCAGAGAAGCTGGGCGGAGCTCATCTGAAACTGCCGAGCACGCCGCCGACTGCGCTGCACGAGAGGGGCTGTACTTTCTGAACGACGCGACGGATCCTGACGTTCCTGCAGGCGCGGCCACCATCGCATGCGAGATACTTGAGCAGAGGCCCGAAACCGATGCGATTGTCGTGCCGGTCGGTGACACGGCTCTCATACGCGGTATTGGCGCAGCTGTTCGCCACCTGCGCCCAAGCGTTCGCGTCATAGGAGTGCAGGCTGAGGGTGCTCCTGCCTATTATCAGTCTTGGAAGACGGGGCACCTGATTGCCGGCAATCCCAATTCAACGATCGCAGACGGTCTCGCCTCTCAGGCCCCTTTCGCGACAAACGTCAAACAGATACGCCTCTTAATTGATGACTTTCATCTAGTATCTGACCATGAAATGTTGTCTGCAATGCGCCATCTCATGTTGGAAGAGCGTGTGCTTAGCGAGCCGACTGGCGCCGCTGCGACGGCCGCGTTGATGTACCGAAAGGCTGTCAATTTTGGGAAAACACCGACTGCGATCGTAAGCGGCGCCAACATTTCTCCGAAGGCCTTACGCTCAATGTGTGGTGATATCTGATGCCAGATCGGGTGATCTCCGCGATACTTTTTCGCAAGGGTGAAACCTTCTGCCTGATCGCTTGGACCGGAACTCTCATACCTGAGGGGTGCGACACGATAAATTCCATTTCTGGTTAATGAGTGCGAAAGTAGAACACGCTTCAGTCCCTCTATCCGGGGTGAATCGGCGAATGCCAACACCTCATAGGCCCACAAGCACATAGAGCCGAGACTCTGCAATTGGCGACGCAGAAAAGTTCGCCTGTCGAATAAACTCTGCTCTTTTCATTTACACCGAATGTTTTGCTTGATCTCGCCATAAAGCAATGCTATCAACCAGAAAACGGGGAAGAAAATAGAATGGCAGAGAATGAGATTGATATCAACGGAATAGCGTCGTCAAAACCCACTGCGCTGGGAACTGGGGCCGAGTTTGACCCCGTGCGCTTTGAGGTAATCCGAAACGCCCTAGCCGGCGCAGTCGACGAAATGGGGGCGGCGCTTCAAAGGTCGGCATACTCAACCAATATAAAGACCAGAGCCGATTTTTCGTGCATGTTTTTTGACCGCGAATTAAGGGCTGTGGCGCAGGCATTCACGCAGCCCATTCACTTGGGTGGTCTGTTTCGCCTCGTTCCTATCGTCATCCGTGAATACGGAAGTGAGAATCTCCATCCGGGAGACGGGATACTTACAAATCATCCGTTTTTAGGAGGTGTCCATTTAAACGACATCACTTTGATTTCCCCCGTTTTTTATGAGGGGCACATTTTTGGTTACGTCGCGAGCCTCGCCCATCATGTTGACGTCGGCGGTGGTGCTCCGGCGAGTATTGGAGCGTTCCAAGAGGTTTATCAAGAAGGAATAGTCATTCCGCCGATTAAGTTGGTTAAGAGAGAGAAGATTGACGACGACCTGTTCCGATTTTTCCAGGAAAATAATCGAGCGAAACATGAAACGTCGGGAGATCTGCGCGCTCAGCTTGCGGCGAATAAGCTCGGTATCAGAAGAATTACTGAACTTATCAAAAGATACGGAATCGAAAGTCTTAATTTCTATATAAACGAGCTCTTGGAGTACACAGAAAGGAGAACTCGTCAAGAAATCGCGAAACTACCCCAAGGTACGTATCAGGCGGAAGGCCGGCTGGATGACGATGGAATAACGAACGAACCCGTCTTGCTAGTTGCGAAGATCACCATCGAAAAAGATACGATCACATTCGACCTCACTGGAACGAGCCAACAGCGTAGAGCGCCGATGAATTCGACATACTCACAAACCTTTTCTTCGTGCGCTTATTTCGTTAAATGTGTGGTCGATCCAGATCTTCCGGTCAACGCCGGTTTCTATGGGGCCATCCGCGTAAAGGCTCCGGAGGGTTCTGTTGCGAATGCAACACATCCAGCAGCAGTTGTGGGCGGCTGGGAGGTCAGCATTCGCTGGATAGATGTGTTCTTCAAGGCCATCTCTGAGGCTCTATCAGAACGTGTCTGCGCGGGGGGTAAGGCGATGCAGTGCCACGCAGGCTTTGGGGGTTTTCGCCCTGGCAAGGCAGAACGAAGCGGTAGTTATTACTGCTTCCTCGAGACATTAGCGGGGGGATACGGAGGACGATTCGGGAAAGACGGACCCGACGCCGTGCAGTCCTACTCGCAAAATACCGAAAACGCGCCGATCGAGGAGACAGAGCTTAACTATCCGGTTCGCATTCTTCGCTATGAGCTGATACCCGACTCCGAAGGTCCTGGAAGATTCCGCGGAGGACTGGGGTTGCGCCGAGACTATTATTTCCCGGACCACGAGCCCACTTTTACGATTCTTGCAGACCGCTTGAAATTTCCTCCGCACGGCCTCTTTGGAGGCTACGCCGGAAAATTGGCCCACTATGGGCTGGTTGACCCAGCTGGAAAAGAAACCGCATTGCGCTCAAAGGTCACATTTACGGTCCCGCGGGGGTGGTCGGTGACTATGCAGACTTGCGGCGGGGGCGGATACGGGGCCCCCACTGAACGGGATCCGAAGGCTGTTCTAAAGGACGTGATCGAGGGTGTTGTATCAGCTCAGCGGGCCAACGAGATCTACAGGGTCGTGATTGACGAAGTGCACGAACGAGTTAACGAGGAAGATACTCGCCGACTCAGAAGTAAGCAAAGTCAAGGCACCCGGTAGCGTCAATACGGCAAGCATTCTCCAGGCCATCAGCTTTTCCCGCTGCGCCACAAACCCGCCGGTTCAAGGGCAACCGAAGTGTGAACTTACGGAGAGGCTAGCAATGTCTCCTACGAAATGCAGAGTGGGCATCGATACGGGTGGAACTTTTACGGATTGTGTGACCATGGATGAAGACACGGGAGAGTTCTTTATCGAGAAAGTTCCGTCGACACCTTCCGACCCATCGCTGAGCTTCAGCGGTGTTTTATCGCGGGCACTTGGGGCTGTTCATGCCAAAATTGAGGACGTCAGTTTCTTGGTTCATGGCACGACGGTGGCGACGAACTGCATCATTGAAGGAAAAACCGCAAAGTGTGGCTTCGTCACCACTCGTGGGTTCAGAGACATTCTCGAGATCGCACGACAAATTAAGCCAGAGCCATACAACATTTTTTTCGAAAAGCCTCGCTCCCTCGTTTCGCGGAAACTATGCGTCGAGATCGAGGAGCGTTTGGACTACGAGGGAAAGGTAATCAGCCCGCTAAATCCGATCACAGTTCTTGAGGCTGCCAACAGGTTTAGGAGTCAAGGTGTGGAGTCGGTCGCCATTTGTCTGCTTCATTCCTATGTGAACCCTAAGCATGAGCGACTTGTCCAAGCGATGTTATTGAAAGAGCTGCCGGGAGTGTACGTTTCGGTCTCGGCCGATGTATGTCCCGAATTCCGAGAATATTTCCGGGCAAGCACAACCGTGGTTAATGCTGCTATCGTGCCTATCGTTGCGGGGTATTTGGATCGAATCGAATCGCGGCTAGCCGATTGGGGGCTTAGGGCGCAACTATGCGTCATGCAGTCGAATGGTGGCGTGTATACGTCCGAAATTGCGCGTAGACATCCAGTACATCTTATCGAGTCTGGGCCTGCTGCAGGGGTTACTGTCGCGGCCTATATTGGAGGCTTGACCGGCTCGCGGAATGTTATTTCGCTCGATATTGGAGGTACCACGGCGAAGGTGGGACTGATTCTCGATGGGCGCCCCAAGTTCTCGACGGAATTCGAAGTCGGAAGTAAAGCTGTGGGCCGCTCCTTGCACGCCAAAGCGACAGGCTATCCGATCAAGAGCAGCGTCATTGATCTGGTTGAAATTGGTGCGGGAGGAGGCAGTATTGGCTGGGTCGATTCAGGCGGTGCTTTGCGAGTTGGCCCCCAAAGTGCCGGGGCCGAGCCCGGACCGGCGTGCTATGCAAAAGGCGGAACATCGCCAACTTTGACGGATGCGAATCTAATCTTGGGGCGGCTCAATCCTGACTTTTTTCTTGGTGGCGAAATGAAATTGTCTATCGAGAAAGCGTCCCAAGCAGTCGAAAAGTTAGCAAGTGTCCTCAATCTAAGTGTGACTGAGGCCGCGGCTGGAATGGTCGAAATAGCCAACGCGAACATGATTGATGCACTGCGTCTCGTTTCCATTCAGCGGGGCTTTGACCCACGAGAGTTTGCACTGGTCGCGTTTGGGGGCGCAGGTCCACTGCATGCGAATGCACTAGCCCAAGAGCTTTCGATCTCGGAAGTAATTATTCCATTAAGTCCAGGGGTGAGTTCGGCGCTTGGTTTGCTTGTAGCGGACCTCAAACACGATTTTGTGCGTACTTACATTAAACCGATTGACGAAGCCGACTTGAACTTCGTGGAATCGGCCTTCCAAGAGTTCGAGCGTGAGAGTCGAGAGCTTTTGAATCGCGAAAATGTTCCGTCTGACAGGCAATCCTTCAGCCGAGAACTTGATTTGCGATATTCCGGTCAGTCGTTTGAGCTTACGATTCGGCTTGATTCTGGCCCTATTGAAGCGGAACACCTTGCGAGTCTGAAGCAACGCTTCCATAAGTTTCATGAGATCACCTATGGACATAGCGCGCCAGCCGAATCAATAGAAATAGTAAATTTGAGGGTAAGAGCCCATGGAATAATTCCGAAGCCCAAACTGAAGCTTCTAGCTCGTGCTAACGGAAGAACTCGAAACATTTTGAAAGGAGAGCGTAAGGTCTGTTTCCTGGTCAACGAAGGCTTTGTTACGACTCCCGTACTCGACAGATATCAGTTGCGTGCAGACGACAGAATCGCCGGGCCGGCTATTGTGGAAGAGCTAGACTCTACGACTGTCATTTATCCCGGTTATCAGGGCCGTACAGATGAATTCGGTTCCATTCATATTAGTTCGGAGGACCCATCGCGGCCAAAGGCTTGAATCGCCACCAGCATAGATTCGGATTTGATGCGTGCGGAGAGCCGTCTTCAACCCCGGAAATGAATTACTACCCTTCCTTAGCCAGGGCCAGATGCTTCTCCAACGGATAGTATTCCCTCAGGTTGTCAGCCGTAAGTACAACGTGATCCGTGTGGTTCGTGAGTGGGATATTTTCCCCTCCGAGGATGCTTAAAGCAAGATTCATTACTCGATCGCCGTAAGTCTCTGGAAAATACGCAACGGAAGCTCTGAACGGGCCGCCCCTTTCAATTCGGGTACGAGCATCATGCGCTCCTCCCTGTCCCATAATGAATACCCGGCCCCTTAGCCTGGCTTCTGCAATCGCTCTCTCAGCGCCAATCGCGACTGGATCTGTAAGGGCCGCGATTAGCAGTCGCTTAGACTTTCCACCGATGCCCCCCGGAAATCCTTTCGTGAAATTATAGCTATCGTGTGCAGCAAAGGCAGGAGCTGCGAAAGTGATCTCACGCGGCACTAGTTTTGGGCAGTGGTGCGTTATAGCGTTTAGCAGCCCAACCTTCCGGGCTTCTTGTGTCGACTGCATTTTTCTTCCAAAGAGGACATAGCAGGCATCCACGTCACCATTCCATTCACGTTTCACAAAGTCACACAGAAAGTCTCCTGCCATGCGTCCGGCCTCGTAATCATTTGCGCCGAAGTAGTACGCGCCGGGTTGAGGAAAAGTCACTGCAATCACGGGCACACCCGCTTTGTGACACTTCGCTGCGATAACGTGTCCGGTGGGCTCATGCCATTGATATACAATCAGCAGATCAATTTTCTCAGCTATCAATGCGTCTACGTTTGTCAATGCCTTCGATGGACTCATTTCGTTGTCTCTTACCAAGAGGGTGATCCCTCTGGTTCTGGCAGCCGAAATGATGCCCCAAGTCACTTCTTTAGCGAACCGGATCTTTCCCAGAGCCGCATATCCGATTCGGAAGCGTTTCCGGCCTGGGACCAGCAAATAGCGTTTCCGTCCGGGCTGGCGCATAACATAGCCTCGGCTCTCCAGGGTGTAGAGCAATCGAAATGCGGAGGTGTAACTCAATCCAGTGCGCGCCGCGACTTCGGTCGCTGACAGTTCCTCTTCATGGTTTGTGAAACTCTCCAGCACATCAAGCAGCTTGGCCGCTGCTTCAACAAAATACTTGGTTCGGAATTCTCGATCCATAAAGCCGCCTTTTCTTGACCGTCGTACCCGAAACGGAATCCGACTGTTTCGGCCCTTATACGATATTCGTCAAACGAATAAAAGGCTCATTTTATTTCGAAAACGAACTTTCAGCTTGATCTTACCTTGAAATTAACGTATTTCAGAGCGGCAAAAAGATTTTGGAGGCAGAGGGTCTCCGTTGAAGGGAGGCATGCTCATGCGATGGCAATCGAGTCATGCCAAAGCAATATTGGTCGTTCTCGTCTGCGGGCTGCTTACCAGCGCGGAAAAATTCGCTAACTCTAACCTCGGTAATGAGGAAGCCAGCTCTGGCCGCGTAGAAAAGAACGTTCAAGTTCCGATGAGCGATGGGGTGACATTGGCGGCGGACATCTACTTTCCCGCGGGTAAAGGACCCTTCCCTGTGCTCCTAGTGAGAACTCCATATGACAAAACCACCGAAACTGGAGTAGGGAATAGGCCGAATGTTAGTTCGGCAGATTTCTTCACAAACCATGGGTACGTGGTCGTGCTGATGGACAGTCGAGGACTTTACGCTTCTCACGGGGCCTGGCGTCCTTACGTAGACGAGGCGAAGGATGGCTACGATACGCAGCAATGGATAGGTCACCAGTCGTGGTGCAATGGAAAGATAGGAATGTGGGGAATATCCTATCCTGGGTATCAAGCTCTAGCAGCGGCGCGCTATCGAAGTCCCTATGTCAAGGCGATCATGCCCATTGGCTCGCAGTCGGATAACTTTGGAAGCGTTTGGTACACGAATGGAATCCTTCATCTTGCTTTTGCTCTTCAGTGGGCAACCATGCAGGAAGCTGTCCATGAAAAGAAGACGTTGGCGTCCGTCGATTGGATGAAACTTACGACGCACTTGCCTATCAAATCTTCCCTTGCTGAGCTTGGTGTTTCCTCTCCCTTTCTCGCTGACGTAATAGCCCACTCAACGTACGACGATTTCTGGAAGCAAATGAGTCTCCACGATCATTATAAGGATATGGATGTGCCGTCTTTTTTTGTCACTGGCTGGTTTGATGATCTCATGCACGAGACTTTTACGAATTTCACTAACCTGCGCAAATTATCGCCGTCAGAACATTCCCGGCATTGGCAGAAGCTATTGGTCGGTCCATGGGCGCATGGCGACACGCACATAACTAACCTGGAAGGGGTCGATTTCGGCAGCCAGAGTTCCGTTGACCTTCATGCCCTCGAGCTCCGATGGTTTGATTATCAGGTAAAGGGTGATGCCAATGGACTCGATAAGGAGGCCCCGATTCGCGTCTTTGTCATGGGCGCGAATCAATGGCGTGACCTGACCGAGTGGCCTCCAGCGACGGAGCGGCCGACGTCTTTCTACCTGCACAGCGATGGCTTTGCCAATACTCGATTCGGCGGCGGCAGGTTGTCGCCTAACGCGCCAAAAGATGAACCAGCCGATCATTATTCCTACGACCCTCGAAATCCAGTGCCCAGTTTCGGCGGGCATGGCTGCTGCGCCGGAGAAATGGCTCCTTTTGGTCCCCGGGATCAACGAACCATACAAGGCATGCTTCCCGTGCTGGTCTACAGCAGCGAGCCTCTCACGAACGACCTGGAGATTATTGGAACCTCTGAATTGAAGCTTTCTTTCTCAACAGACGTCCCTGACACCGATTTTTTCATCGCCTTGTCCGACTCCCTGCCGGATGGCCGATCCAACCTGATTACCGAGGGCTTTCTAAGAGCTCGCTTTCGCGACTCGCTGGAAAAGCCGACACTCTTGATTCCGCATCACGTGTATCAGCTCACAATTCCATTGTGGGAAACCGCCTACCTTTTCCAGGCCAAACATCGCATTCAGCTGCAAATCACAAGCAGCAACTTTCCGCGCTTCGACAGGAACTTGAATTCGGACAAACCCTTGGGGGAGGGAGGAGAGGCTGACGTTCGAATTGCCCACCAAAACATTTACCACAGTAAACTGGAATCTTCGGTTTTGATTCTGCCCGTCGTTCCCCCGGACTCTACGAATGCGCAATGACGAAAGAGTGCAGTTTTGGCCCATTTCTACTCCGGGGAGGGCTTCAATTATCTTGCAGAAGGAGACAGGTGGCGAACATCGTCTGAACGCGGCAACCGTGCGCCGCCCCTTCCGCGGAAACATTCGGGTAACGGTTACATGAGAATCGGGATCGATGTGGGAGGGACCTTCACGGATATCGTTTGCGTCACGCCCGACGGCACAATTAGAACTCAGAAAGTTCCTTCAACCCCCGAAGACTACAGCAAATCGATTGTTCAGGCGCTGCCTGAGCTCTTCGAGAAAAGCGGCTGCGGTGCCGATCGCGTTCTCGAGGTGATTCATGGCACGACCATCGCCACCAACGCAATCCTCCAGCAGCGAGGCGCCCGGACTGGTTTGATTACCACCAAGGGCTTTCGAGACGTGTTGGAGCTGCGCCGGATCCGCATGCCCGAGCTTTACAATTGGAATTGGGATAAGCCTCCGGACTTGGTCGAGCGGAGCCTGAGACGGGAGATTGATGAGCGCATCGATGCCAGGGGAAAAATCGTCAAAGCGCTCGACTTGCAAGAAGCTCGCCTACTGATCGACGAAATTGCCGCATTGGGCGTCGAGTGCATCGCTGTGTGTCTAATCAATTCCTACACGAACTCCGCTCACGAGGAGATTCTGGCTCAACTCATACACGAGAGACACCCGCAAATTTCAGTGTCAATCTCCAGCGAGATCTTGCGGGAGATCAAAGAGTACGAACGAACCAGCACCGTCGTTGTCAATGCCTACGTGCTGCCTTCCGTGAAGAGCTATCTCGAATCTTTGGAAAGGTCCCTCCTTTCCATAAACGTTCGCGCTCCTCTGCTTGTGATGCAGTCGAATGGGGGGGTAATGACTGCGAAGGAATGTACCCGAAGGCCGGTGTTCATGATTGAATCAGGGCCCGCTGCAGGAGTTATTTCCGCGCAGGCCTTGGCACAAGAAGCCGGCGTGGCAAATGCGGTGACCTTCGATATGGGTGGAACTACGACGAAGGCCTCCATGATCGAGGAGGGGCGGATTAGCACTGCATCGGAGTACGAAGTTGGTAGCTCATTGTCGCTCGTCAGCAGACTAATCAAAGGAGGGGGCCACTTGATCCGTGTCCCGGCAATCGATGTGGCCGAAATAGGTGCCGGTGGAGGTAGCATCGCATGGCTTGACGCAGGCAAGGCTCTTCGGATCGGGCCGCAAAGTTCGGGGGCGAGTCCCGGTCCAGTTTGTTACGGTATGGGCGGAACTAAGCCCACTACGACAGACGCGAATCTGGTTCTCGGCTATATCAATGACGACGGTTTGATCGGCGGCGGAATCAAACTCGACCGCACCAAGGCCGAGCGGGCAATTTCAAAAGACATTGCTTCGCCACTGGGTATGACAGTTCTCGAGGCCGCCTATGGAATCCATGTCTTGGCGAACTCCAGTATGATGCGAGCCTTGCGAGCGGTATCGACCGAACGAGGGCGTGACGTCCGGGAATTTGCGCTGATCGCTTTCGGAGGAAGCGGTCCGATTCATGCGGTAGAGTTAGCTCGCGGGCTCGCGATAAGGGAAGTCATCGTGCCGCCCTATGCTGGGCTGTTCAGCGCTTGTGGATTGCTTTCAGCGGATCTTGAGTATCACTTGGTGCAAACATGCTACCAAAGAACTCAAGAGCTTGACTTGGAAACCCTCAATGTTTTGTTGGGCCGCATGGAGACTCGCGTCTCCGATTTGCTCACCGGCGAGGGTTATTCGGGCAATGGTGTGCAAATCGAACGGTTTGCCGACATGCGTTACGTGGGTCAGTCCTACGAATTGACGGTTCCTGTCCCCACGGGTCGTCTAAGTCGCAATTCGATCGCGACTGCGGAAGAGCGTTTTGACCAAGACCACCAAAAAACCTATGGCCATCAGGCCGGAGTCGGGCGCGATTACTTTCTCGTGAATTTTCGAGTTACGGGGCGGGTAAGCCGCCAGCGCGCAGCAAACCAACCAGTAAAGGCTGCCTTCCGCCCGCGCCAGCGATCTCGGACGGCATACTTTGGCGCGACGCGCGGTGCGATAGAGGTTCCTGTATTTGCTCGAGTCGATCTTACCGCTACCCTGCGGAAAGGTCCGATGTTAATCGACGAATACGATACGACCACGGTCGTGGCCCCGGGCTGCGCGGTATGGAAGGACTCGAGTGGAAATATCCGAATGCAAATTGGAGCGCATGAATGAAGCGGCGGCGCGCAAGCAAGCCGAAACCTACATTACACACTGCGGTGGCGGCCGTGGACCCCATAACCCTGGGTGTCGTCAGAAATAATCTCAGCGCGGTTGCCGACGAGATGGCCAACACTGTCATTCGCACTGCCTATTCGACCATCGTCCGTGATTGCATGGACTTCTCAACCGCCCTTTGTGACAAAGAGGGGCAGATGATCGCCCAGGGTGTCACGATTCCATTTCATCTCGGATCGATTCCATTCGCGCTCGGTTCGACCATCAAGAAATACCAGGGGCGCATCTTTCCCGATGACGTTTTTATCATGAATGATCCCTTCGAGGGAGGAATTCACTTACCGGACATTTTCATATTTAAACCCATCTTTCAGCGTCATGAACTTCTGGGATTTTCTGCAGTCGTGGCGCACCATCTCGATGTGGGCGGCCGCGTTCCCGGCAGTGCGGCTTGCGACAATACCGAAATCTTCCAGGAGGGATTAAGGATCCCTGCGTTGAAACTCTACGAACGCGGACAGGCAAACGAAACCATCTTCCAAATACTCGAAAAGAATGTCCGCATACCTGTGGTGATGCTTGGCGATCTCGAAGCGAGCATCGCTGCTTGCAGAAGTGGAGAAGAGGGACTACTTCGACTTGCTGATCAGTACGGGGCGCCCCTTCTAAACTCCTGTTTTGGCCAGTTGCTGGACTACACCGAAAAGGTGGTTCGAGCGGAAATTGCCAACTGGCGGGACGGCGAGTACAGCTTTACGGACTACCTCGATGACGATGGTGTAGACCATGAGCCAATCCCTATCAAAGTGAGGTTTATTGTTCGGGGAGATTCCGTGGTCGTCGATTTTACCGGTACGTCCCCTCAAGTACGGGGCGGAATCAACTGCCCGCTCCCGTTTACCGTCTCCTGCTGTGGGTACGCTTTGCGTTCCATTATGCGAGTCGACATTCCCAATACCTCTGGGCTGTTTCGTCCCATGACTGTTATTGCGCCGGAAGGGTCGATTCTCAACCCCGTGATGCCGGCAGCGTCAAGCATGAGGGGAGTGGTCGGCTTTCGTCTCTCCGATGCTCTTTTCGGAGCGCTGGCGCAGATTTCGCCTTCGTCCGTCCCGGCGGCGGGTGAAGGAGGGAATTCGTTGGTCATTATCGGCGGCTATAACAAACAACGGCACCCATTCATAATGTTCGATTTGGTCGCCGGAACTTGGGGTGGTCGTCCAGACAAGGACGGAAACGATGGCCTCACAAACCCGGGTTCGGTGGTATCGAATATTCCGGCCGAGGTCATGGAGCTGGAATACCCGGTCCGCTTGGAACGATACGGCTTTGTGCAGGACTCCGGGGGAGTAGGGAAGTATCGCGGTGGTGTCGCTGTGATTCGCGATTGGCGCTATGTCGGTGATAGCCCCGCCACTTTGACAATACGCTCTGACAGACGCTCATTTCCTCCCTACGGGTTGAATGGAGGCGGCAGCGGAGCTCCCTCGTGGAATATCGTTAACCCAGGAACGCAGACGGAGCGAGTTTTGAGTACCAAGGTGACCGACACCCTCCAGCCGGGAGATTTGATTCGTCATGTTCAGCCGGGCGGAGGGGGATGGGGAAATCCATTGGATCGGGAACCCTCTGCTGTCACTCGCGATGTGATGAATGAGAAGATCTCTCGCCAAAAGGCGCGAGAGATCTACGGAGTAGTCTTCGATTCGAGTAAATTAGAGGTCGACGAAGCAGCAACGAGAAGGAAGCGCGCTACTCTTCGTCTTCTCCAAGAGAGTCAATCTAACGGCGGAGACAAAGTGTCCTAGTCTGCTCTCGATTCAGAACTGAGTTGTCTGTGGGGCCTGCTGGTTCTTCCAAGCTAGCGTTTTCTATGCAAAGCAAGGGGCGGCGCATCCGAACCTAGAGGCGATTGGCTCGATTAGAGCTACTCGATAGAATTTACCTAGCAAGAAGCCCCGCAATCAGTCATAAGTGCGAACTGATAGCCGAAATGTTTTTCACCAACTGCGCATAAGCTGATCCGGAACTGTCTCAACGCCGTGGAGTCAGCCCATTCCGGTCAAGCGCGGATTTGTTGCGCACGAGCAACGACAAGAATCGATGGACCGACTAGATTCGATCTCCCGCAAGTAGGGGTTGAGGTGAAGATGAGTGCAGAATTTATGGACCATAAGGCTGTATTTTGCAAATGATGTAATGGGCCAGTACCAGTTCCGTCAAAAGTAGTCAGCCTTCAAATCACGACCCAGCGTCTGTAGCCTTACAATTCGAAAAACCAATGGCCCCGATCGATAATTCAATCGACTTTGCGAGACGCTCGCCTGATAGAAGACATTTCCGAACGTCAACCAGTATGCTCTGCAAGAGACGCCCGGCCTGCAACCTCACAGAAACAATTTCTAAATAATTCGGCCATCGAATAAAACATCTAATTTCGCTTTGAATCGAACATTTTGGCTTGATCTGCCAAAAACACGGTGCTATCTACGCCGTCATCAAAGTTGACCGCCATAGAGGCGCAATCATTCGTCGTAATGACCGACGCTCGACGTTAATGTGCTTTCATTGTTCCTGCGGCGCTTTCACGTCGTGCGTGCGACAAAGTTGAGGAGGCGCTAATGAAAATGTTGACTGTAAAGTTAAGCATCATGGCATGCGTGACATTGGTGGCGCCACTTATCGCAGTGGGTCAGGTCACAACCGGGAGCGTAACTGGAACTGTGAGCGATACGGCAAATCATGTGATTCCGAACGTGAACCTCACTTTGGACAGTTTAGCCACCGGCATCCAACGAACGACGATAACCGGAGGGGACGGATCTTACACGTTCACGCAACTACTTCCGGGAACCTACAGTCTAACAGCCGCTGCGCAAGGATTCGCCACGACGGTTCAGGAAAATATCCAAGCGCAGGTCAATGTGATTGTGCGCGTCGATATGACCCTCAAGCCGGCAACCGTGCAGGAAAAAGTGGAGGTACAAGGTACATTACCGGCGATGCAGACAGAGTCCGCAGCCACCGGCGGAGTCGTCGACCGTACATCGATTAGTGAGCTTCCTCTCAACGGGAGAAATTTCATCGAACTCGTAGCCCTGCAACCGGGAGTGGCTTCAACAGCCAAGCTTCAAGGAGGGGGGCTAGATTACACTACCAGCGTTTTCGGGGGGAACTATGTTGTAAACGGCGCACCAGCGGACGGAAGCACTTTTCTATACGATGGCATCGAAATGCGGGACGTGGTGGACACCCGCGTCAGTTTTCAGCCGACCATTGATGCGATTCAAGAGTTTAATTTCCAGGCCACGAACTACTCCGCTGCATTTGGTCGATCTGCGGGCGGAATTGTTAACATCGCGTCTCGCAGCGGCAGTGACTCCTTCCACGGCTCCGCCTGGGAGTTCTTGCGGAATGACGTATTAGATGCGCGAAACTTTTTTGTCACCGGGCCCAAGCCACAGTTCCGTCAGAACCAATTCGGGGGAGCTGTGGGAGGTCCGATCCGTAAGGGCAGGATATTTTTCTTTGTGAGCTATGAGGGTTTTCGGCAAACTGAAGGCGTCACACAAGCCGCGACTGTCCCTACGGTTGCAGAACGAAACGGCGACTTCAGTGCCGGACCGCCGATCTATAATCCTCTTGAAACCGACCCTGCTACGGGTTTGCGGGTTCAGTTTCCAGGGAATCAAATTCCCACTAGCCTTTTCAGTTCCGTGGCTGTAGCAGCCCTAAATCGTCTCTTCCCGTTGCCAAACCTTCCAGGCGCAGCTGACAATTTGATAGAGACGGACTATCAAACAATTACGTCCGACCAGGTGAATGGTCGAGTCGATGCTAAGTTAACTGGGGCTGACTGGCTCTCTGGGCGCATTACGACGTTGCCACGGGTGAACCGAAACTTCCCGTTTGTGTTTTCGCCTCTTCCGAATTTCTCTGACGTTTGGAACTCGCCGGCCACAAACGCCTACATTTCAGAGACCCATACCTTCGGCACTGCGAGCGTGAATGAATTCAAAATAGGCATCAATCGGAATCATCAGGTCCTCCAAGATCCAGATCAAGGACAACCCATCGGCGCGGAGTTAGGAATTTGCTGCCTTTCGACAATCCCGATCTTGGAAAGGAACCCGAATATCAATATAGCTGGACTGTCTGGAACCGGGGCGATTGGAAATGCTCCAAACAATCGCATCGATAATCAGTACACAGCGTTGGACAACTACACGTGGACAAGGGGCCCAGTAACCTATTCGGCGGGCGGGAGCATCGTTCGATTGGAAGAAAACGGCGGCGCAAATCCAGGGAGTGCCGGAACATTTACTTTCACAGGGACATTTACCGGCCAGCTGACGCCGGCGCTCAATGCGATTGAGCCTGATACCGGGAATGCGGTTGCGGATTTCCTGCTGGGTTATCCGGCGACCAGCGACAGGTGCTGTATTATAGGGCCCGGATTTCGAAACTGGCGGACCTACCAACTTGGTACGTATTTCCAGGCGGACTGGAAAGCTCGTCGTAACTTGACCGTTAACTTGGGTCTCCGGTACGAAATCTTCGGCGCCCCTTATGAGAAATATAACCGTGTGGCTGAGCCTGACCTTGCAGCGGCTCCTAACGCTGTTCTTCTTTTTGCGGGTCAGAACGGAGTACCTCGGGGCTTTTACAACGCAAAAAAAGATAACCTGTCTCCGAGAATTGGACTGGCCTACTCGCTGAATCAAAAGACAGTGGTTCGCGCAGCCTATGGCGTTTTCTTTCTCGCTCCCCAGCAGATTGCCCCATTTTCGATGAGCTCGCAGCCACCTTTCACCGACTCCGACACCTTTTTTTCAAGTCTCATCGTTCCTCAGCTGACATTGGCCAGCGCTTTTCCCGCTGGACTAGGTGTCCCTAGCTCCGTTTATACCAACATCGCTACCAACTTTCGAAACGCTTACATGCAAACGTGGAACTTGAGCGTTCAGCGCGAGTTGGGATTTAACACAAGCTTTACAGCGTCCTATGTAGGGAGCAAAGGAACCCATCTGATGGATTCTTCCGTCCCCGCGAACAATCCCCCTCCAGGTCCCGGGGCGCTGCAAGCGCGGCGACCAATTCCAGGCTTTGGCCAGATCTACTTGTACGACGCCGACGGATATTCGAACTACAACGCGCTTCAGTTGAAAGCAGAAAAGCGCCTTTCAAACGGCCTCAGCTTTCTCGGGTCGTACGCTTGGTCTAAATGTATCGACGACGGCGCCACGGCCATAACTTACGGCGGAAACACTGGGGGGATTCGGAACCCGGCCGACACGGCAATGAATCGAGGATTATGTAACGAGGATATTCGCAACAGATGGGTGGCCAACGCCATTTACCAGCTACCTTTTGGGAAAGACACTTCCGGTGTCCTCAAGCAAGTCGTGGGGGATTGGGTGATTGAAGGAATCCTGACCATCGAAACTGGACAGCCCTTCAGCGTCTTGTATCCCCTTGACAACAGCAACACCGGGATCGGTCTCGACACTCCGGATCTTGTCCCCGGCGAGAATCCGAACGCCGGGCCAAAGACGGTCGCCGATTGGTTCAATCTCAACGCCTTTACGACGCCCGCTCCGTTCACCTACGGAACTGCAGGCAGGAACATCGTTATCGGACCGGGCACTCGGGATTTTGATTTTTCGCTTCACAAGCAGTTCCCAATCACCGAAAGCCAGGCATTGCAGTTTCGGGTTGAGGTTTTCAATCTCACCAATACGCCCAGTTTCTTCCAGCCCGGGAACGTTTTCGACACACCTGGTTTCGGCGAGATTGGCGGTGCCTTCGATCCAAGAGAGATTCAATTTGCGTTCAGGTACATTTTCTGAGTTTGGTCCGCAAGCGAATTGGTTTGGGAAAGATCAGAGGTGCAGCTGATGGCTCATTTTGCAAAAGAATCGCCTTCTGGGTTTGGGGCATTCTGCACTTCGCTTAGACGGCTGGGCCTTACGGCGATGGCCGTACTAGTGTTCGCAACTGCCTCGCCCTTTTGGATTTCAAAGGGACGCGCCGATGCGCAGCAGACAGCTGACCAGCAGGCTAAAGCAGGCAAGGTTGCCCCAGGAGAGTACGTTCCTTCCGGACCTACATACAAAGTCAAGGTTGAGAGCCAAGTTCGAGCAAAAATGCCGGATGGAGTTGAGCTTGGGGCTGTTGTAGTCCGTCCCGATGCAGACGGAAAATTTCCGGCGATCATGAGTTACAGTCCCTACCGCGGGGCGCCTTCGATAAAGTCTCATTACTCGGACAAAGACTACGACAACAGCACGGATGGTCCAAGCTATTTCGCTGAGCACGGTTATGCAGTCGTTTATTACGACGTGCGTGGCACGGGCAATTCCGCAGGATCAAGTCCGGACATGTATGCGGACAAAGAAAGGCGCGACGGCTACGACATGGTGGAATGGATCGCCGCTCAACCCTGGTGTGACGGAAACGTCGGTATGTGGGGTTTTTCCTACTTAGGCGTGGATCAATGGCAGGTCGGAGTCCAAAACCCGCCACACTTAAAAACGCTCATCGTTGGATCCGCCAACACCGACGTCTATTTGGACTGGAACTATCCGGGAGGAGTTCTTCGTCCCTGGATGTTCTATTCCTATTCCCCAGATATGTTGGCGTCGAATTTTGCACCGCCAAGTCTGGCTATGGTCGGCTCCCACTGGTGGGAAATTTGGAATGAACATTTGGAAAATAATGTTCCGTGGGGCGTGGGGTACATTCAGAATCAGGTCGATTCGGACTATTGGCACAGGAAGTCTCTGGCTCCCGGCTACGATCGAGTCAAGGTTCCGGTGCTGCTGTGGAGCGGATGGGCGGACTGGTATCCGAGTCCCATTCTTCGCGCATTCTCGAGAATCAATGTGCCCAAGAAAGTTTTCATCGGTCCAGGGGCACACTATTGGCCAGACATGGCGTTTCCGGGTCCGCGAATCGACTGGAGAAACATAATGCTCAGTTGGTTCGACCAATGGCTGAAAGGCAAATCGACGGGTGTAATGGATACTCCGCCCGTCGTTTTGTTCGTTCGAGGTTACAAGGAACCGGCCGAACGTTTTTACGATGAGGACGCTGGCTTTTGGCGGTATGAGAAAGAATGGCCACCGGCTCGGGACCAGGCGACCTCAATGTATCTTCATTCTGGTCAGGCGCTGACGCGGGAGCCTCAGACGGAGGGGAACCAATCTGACCAATGCACTTACAAGCCGAGTGTTGGAATGGATTCCGGTATTCACGCAGGCGGCGGAATCCCGCCGTGGGGCTACCAATTGGACCAGCGACGCGACGAGGCCTATTCTCTCACCTACACTTCGCCTCCCCTGGATAAGGACCTCGAAGCGACGGGCGAGCCCCAAGCGATCCTGTACATTTCATCCTCCGCAAAGACCGCTTACTTTACGGTAACGCTGACAGACGTTGCTCCCGATGGAACCTCCAAGTGGGTGTCGCAAGGGACGCTCCTTGCTACGCACCGAAACTCGCACGCCAAACCCGAGGCTTTGGTGCCCGGGACAGTCTACGAACTCAAGATCGACCTTTTCGCAATGTCCTATGTCTTCTCTAAGGGTCACCGAGTCCGCGTAGACGTCGCCAATGCGAGTTTTCAGAACGCTTGGCCAACGGCCGAACCGGCGGTGAATACGGTTTATCATGGCTCCCAATATCCGTCGCGTCTGATTCTTCCCGTAACACCGGAGCAAAATCCGAAGTTAGCCGCGCCGCAGCTGCCGCCTTCTTTCCGGCCCGTGCAGACCGCAGAAGAACTCGCGGCGATGCAGCCTGTACACCACATCACTTTTGACCCCGTCAATGAGACAGTGACGATAACGGAGGAATCTATCGGTAAATCGACAAAATCCGAGTTGGACTCGACCCTCAGTAGATCGGAAAGCCGCTCGACGTTCACCGTTTCCGACAAAAACCCTGCTGAGGCCACCGAGAAATCGACGTCTGATTTGTATTTTGAATATCCTGGTGGAATGCAAATCCAAATTGAATCGAATGAAGTCGTCACAAGTGACCAGAACTCGTTTCTCTATATGCCCCATGTCGATGTATTCGTGAACGGGAAGCAGCGTTTCAGTAAGAGTTGGACGATCCAGGTTCCGAGAAACTTAAATTGAACTGTACTTCTCGACGAAATCGGTGAGAGGGATCTGCCGAAAGCAACCCAGCAGTTTTGTAAAGTGACATGTCATTCTTATTGATGTGCCCGAATTGCGGTAGACGCTCGGTGTACGAGTTCGAGTTTGGAGGCGAGTACCACACCCGTCCCCCTGCCGATGCTCAATCTGAGGATTGGAACAGATACCTTTACTTTCGAGCGAATACTAACGAGATGCAAACTGAGTGGTGGTACCACCGACAAGGTTGCAAAGAGTGGTTTCTGGCGAGGCGAAACGCGAGCTCGAATGATGTCTACGAAACGTTTTGGCCGGGAGGATCGCAGGCTTCAGTCGAGTAAACTCCGGGCCAAGCATTATCCATGACCAGAATTCCCCCCCATGCAAGCCAACTGATTGACCGCACGTCTGAGCTGACCTTCAAGTTCGAGGGCAGGACTTATGGTGGGTTTGCAGGCGACACTATTGGCTCTGCTCTGGCGGCGGCTGGGATCCAAATATTCAGTCGAAGCTTCAAATATCATCGACCTCGCGGCCTGCTTTGCGTTGATGGAAAGTGCCCGAATTGCTTGATGATGGTAAACGGCACTCCGAACGTGCGGGTGTGTGCGGCGCCGCTTCATGACGGTGATGTCGTCGTGCCCCAAAATTGCTGGCCTTCCCTCCGCCATGACCTCGCTTCCCTGATTGAGAAGGTTGATTTTCTCGTTCCTGTCGGGTTCTATTACAAAACCTTATACAAATGGCGTTTCATGTGGAGGATTGCCGAACCTTGCATTCGGCGCCTTGCCGGTCTCGGAAGCTGGGATGGAAAGCACCATCGGCACGCACACTATGAACATGAACACTTGTATGCCGATGTTGCAGTCGTCGGTGGTGGCCCTGCGGGGCTAGCTGCGGCGACTGCAGCAGCCGAAGCAGGGGCCATGGTGGTGCTGATAGACGATCAGGCAGCTCTGGGCGGCCACCTCAGTATTCAACGTCGGATCATTCTCGACACTGAGACTGGCCTGCCCAGACCCGCATTTGAGATCGCCAAGAATTTAGTTCGCTCCGTGGAGGCGAGAAGCAACATAGTTGTGGTGCGGCGCGCGGTTGCTACAGGAAGCTATGAGGGAGGGCTTCTTTCCATCCAGACGGCCGATAAGTTGGTTTTGCTTCGGTCACCACAGACCATTCTGGCCACCGGCTGTTTCGACCATCCAGTACTTTTCAATAGTAATGACCTTCCGGGCATCGTCCTCGGCTCCGGCGCCCTAAAATTGCTACACGCGTATGGCGTCAAACCCGGCAACTCCGTAGTTGTGGTCGCCTCAGACGAGGAAGGACTGGACGTAGCCCTTGAGTTGCACAATGGAGGCGTGAGTGTTGCCGCGGTTGTCGACTCCCGGGCGAAGTCGAGCGATTCCGAAAGAATCCACAACCTAAAGGAATTTGGAATTCCATATCTATCTTCTTTCGTACCCATTGAAGCCAAAGGCAAACGTCACGTTAGTGCGCTTGAGGTCGCGCGCGTCGACGGAACGGTGGAACTCGAGCGGAGGACTCTCTCGTGTGACGCCGTGTGTCTCTCCTCTCGTCGGGTGCCTGCTTTGGAATTGTTCCGTCAGAGCGGTGGCAGAGTTCGATACGACGCGGTGCTTGGGCAAATGGTTCCTGAAGAAGTTTTGCCTAGCGTTCAAATAATCGGCGACGCTGCTGGCTTCAGGGGACTCAGCTTGCTTTTGCTGCAGGGGCGAGTCGCCGGCTTAACGGCAGCGATGCGGACCAGTGCACCAAACTCTTTTTCTCACGCGCAGTTTGAGGAATTAAACGGACTAAAGGCACGTTTGACCGATGCGGAGATGCGATATAGAACCGCATGCGAGTCAAGAGATCAAGAAACTAGGCCTATGCCGCCCAAGCGCGCCAAGCAGTTTGTGTGCGTGTGCGAGGACGTCACGCGAAAGGACATAGATCTGGGTGTGAAAGACGGGTTCGACGAGATTGAACTTTTGAAGCGTTACACGACTCTTTCCATGGGGCCCTGTCAGGGACGGATGTGTCTTGTGCCCGGGGCTGAGTGTGCCGCAGCGGTAACTGGGCTTGACCTCGCCGAAATCGGTACCACCACATCCCGCCCTCCTGCGCTCTCAGTTGAGATGGCAGCCATCGCGGGCCCCCACAATAACCCCGTCAAACTGACTCCAATGCACCATGAGCACGTCGCCGCAGGGGCGAAGCAGATGGACATGGGTGAGTGGAAAAGACCTCAGCAGTACACGAATCCACAGGACGAATGGAAAGCAGTTCGAGAAAGAGTCGGATTAATTGATGTCAGTACTCTCGGTAAGATTCGCCTGCAAGGCAATGATGCGGGAAGGCTACTCGATAAGCTTTACACCCATGTATTTTCTTCACTTAAGGTTGGACGGAGCCGCTACGGTGTGCTGTGCGGTGATGATGGAATTATTCTTGATGACGGGACGGTCAGCCGGCTCGGAGAAAATGATTACTATATTACTACTACTACAGGAAATATAGAGTTTGTCGAAAAATGGTTCAAGTGGTGGATCACAGGGACCGGTATGTGCGTCCATCTCACGAATTTGACATCCGACTACGCGGCCGTAAATCTTGCAGGGCCGAGGGCGCGCGATGTGCTGCAGCGTCTAGCGACCGTTGATCTATCGCCATCGGGGTTCGGATACATGCACTGTGCTCAGGGTGAGGTCAAGGGCGTTCCGGCCATCCTGATCAGAATCGGTTTCGTGGGCGAGACGGGCTGGGAAATTCACTACCCAGCTTGTTACGGAGAATATCTTTGGGATGCGTTACTTGAATCTGGGGCGGACGTCGGCATCGCTCGATTTGGTGTCGAGACGCAGCGAATATTGCGCCTAGAAAAAAAACACGTCGTTGTGGGACAAGACACAGACGCGTTGACCACTCCTTTCGAAGCAAACATGGAATGGGTCATCCGATTTGAAAAGAAGGACTTCATTGGCAAGTTTGGCTTACTTGCGGCAAGGTCACGAGGAGTGCAGAACAACCTTGTAGGATTTATTGCGGACGGACCTGTCGAGGACGGCAGCGTGGTGCTCGAAGATCGGAAGCCGGTGGGACGTGTTACAAGCGCCCGGATCAGCCCTCTTTACAACAGATGCATCGGCTTGGCACTCGTGCCCTCGCGGCTGAATGCTTCCGGCCGTTATTTCGATGTTCAAACCTCGGGTCACTTGGTGCGCGCCCGGGTGCATGCAAAAGTGTTCTACGATCCTGACGGTTTGAGGCTGAAGGAATAAACAAGCCGAAATGTCCGAACTTTCTGCGCCTATCAAACGTTCTCCACTGCATTGGGTATTGACTTCTAGTGGTGCGAGTCTAACGAGAAGAGGGGGATGGGAAATTGCCCTTAGTTTTGGGGATGTTACGCAAGAGGTGTCGTCGGCCCGCTCGCAGGTTGGCCTGAGCGATTTCAGCTTTACGACAAAATGGGATATTCAGGGGGCCGATTTGGAAGACGCCCTTCTGAGGCTATCTAGCGAGAAGGCTCTCAAGACGAATAAAGCAATGATTTATGGAACGGGTTTCGTTTCTCGACTGAGCCTTAGCCATGCGATGTGCTTCGCTGAACCGTCAGATAACTCGGCGGCGCTATCAGAATTCGTGAAAGAAACATCTGGACGCTGTGTTCACGTCATCGATCGGACTTCTGGATTTGGTCACCTGATACTCTGCGGTCCCAAGAGTCAATCGGTCCTTCGCCGGCTCATGTCTCTGGACGTCCGGGAGGGTTCGTTTCCGCACCTTACCTGTGCTTGGGCTCCCATGGCCGGAGTCAGGATCCTTTTGGTTCGCAATGATCGCAAGGACATACCGGCCTACGAAATCATCGTGAGCCGCGAGTACACGGAATATTTGTGGACCACGATACTGGAAGCGGGGCAGATGCACCGGATTCGGCCACTCGGATTCGATTCCGTTCGCCTTCTCGGAGCAGAGTGATGTTCGGTCAGTTGCGCTTTGAGCGTATGTGGAGTCGGTCGCCTCTAAAGAAATCCTATGAAGTAGTGATTATTGGTGCGGGCGTGCACGGTTTGGCCACCGCTTATCATCTTGCGAAGGCTGGAATCCGCAACATAGCGGTTCTCGAGAAAGGATATCTCGGATGCGGTAACAGCGGTCGCAACACGGCGATCCTCCGGTCTAATTACCGGACGCCCGAAGGTATTCTCTTCTACAACGAAAGCCTAAGGCTCTACGAAGAGCTCTCCAAGGTCCTCAGCTACAACGTCATGTTTTCGCAACAGGGGCATCTAACACTGGCGCACGCGGACTCCACCGTAAATGGTCTGAGAATTCGGGCCGAAACGAACCGAGCGCTTGGCGTGGATAGCCGAATGGTTTCTCCAGATGAGATCAAGCGGCTCGTGCCCGTTCTGAACTTGTCTCAGCAGACGCGATATCCAGTACTCGCAGCGCTTTATCATCCTCCCGGAGGAATAATTCGCCATGACGCCGTCGTTTGGGGGTATGCGCGCGAAGTGAGCCGCATGGGCGTTGAAATCCACCCCCACACGGAGGTTCTTTCGATAACTGAACAAAACGGGACAGTTGATGTCGTTCGTACGAGTCGAGGCGACATCCAGTCGCGCACCGTCGTGAACGCGACTTCCGGCTGGGCCACAACCGTTGCCCGAATGCTCAATGTTGAGTTGCCGATCGTGAGCCATCCACTTCAGGCCTGCGTAACCGAACCGATGAAACCATTGCTCGATAAGGTCATCGTCTCCGCCAACCTTCACGTGTACGTCAGCCAGACACCTCGCGGAGAATTCGTGATGGGCTCGGAAATCGATCCGTACCAATCGTACAGCTACCGTTCGACGTTCCCGACCTTGCACCTGATTGCCTCTCACGCGATCGAGCTCCTTCCTCAACTCGCGCGAGTCCGCATTCTCCGGCAGTGGAGCGGTGTTTGCGATATGACTCCAGACTACAGTCCCATCATCGGTGACGTCCCTCAAGTAAAAGGCTTCTACCTGGATGTAGGCTGGGGAACCTACGGGTTTAAGGCGGGCCCGGTGGCAGGGAAATACTTAGCCCAGTTTATTGAGTCCGGGCAGCTGCCGGACTTGATCCGCCCGTTCTCGCTGATGAGGTTCTATGAGGGAAATCTAGTCGGCGAAAAGGCTGCCGCGGCTGTCAGTCATTAGCCGTCGCGGCCTCTATCGAATGAATTTGAGACGTTGACAAAAGGGAGTCTTTGAATCGGCGCGTAATGAGTTCCCCGGCACAAAAACGGTGGGAAGTCCTCATATTCATTTTCTTGGTTAGCGTCGTGACGTATTTGGACCGAATCAATATCTCGATAGCGGGTGGTGCTCTCGCCTTCGAGTACAACTTGAATCGTCTCCAGCTTGGAACGATCTTCGGCGCTTTCGTTCTCGGTTACGGCCTGTTTCAGATTCCCGGTGGCTGGCTTGGTGATAGGTTCGGATACAAGCGGGTCCTTGTGCTCGCCCTCATTTGGTGGTCAGTGACCACCTCCCTGACAGCATGGGCAGGGCGAGGTTTGTTGCGGGCATTGGTTGGCCTTGTCCCTGCTTTTTTGATTGTTCGCTTCCTTATCGGCGTCGGGGAGGCCGCAACTTTTCCGTGTGGTGCGGGTCTCATAAGCCAATGGTTTTCGGAAGAGAAGCGAGCCTTCGCCTCGGGATTCATGATCGCAGGTGTAGGAGTGGGCTCGGCCGTGACCCCGCCGCTGATTGCCTTGGTAATGGTTCACTGGGGTTGGAGGTCGGCTTTTTACCTTTCGAGCGCGATTGGTCTTATTTTGGCCTTGGCATTTTTCTTGCGCGTACCCGCTTTCGAGCGCCAGGGCCACCCTCCAGACAAGGACAAGCCTTCATTGGATGTCGGAGTCAACCAGCGGAAGGGCGGTTTCCAGTGGCAGCAAATCTTGAAGGACCCCAACGTTTGGTTGCTGACTTTCAGTGATTTTCTGAATGCGTACATCGCATACATATATTTCTTTTGGTTCTATCTGTATTTGGTAAATGTCCGCGGCTTCAGCCTTCTTCGCGGTTCCTATTTTGCGACGTTCCCGTTTCTTGCCATGGCTGTGAGTTCTCCTCTCGGCGGGTGGCTGAGCGACTCTTTGGTTCGAGGTATCGGCAAAAGCCGCTCTCGGCGCCTTGTCGCGATGGGTGGATTGATTCCATCCGCATTGCTTATCTGTTGGGGGGCAAGTGCAACGAGCGCGTCCGTGGCCATAACCACCCTCGCCCTTGCAGCGGGATTCCTATACCTGAGCTTGGGCTGTTATTGGGCCACCGCGATCGAGATCCATCCCACGCAGTCGGCCACTGTTTCAGGGATCATGAACGCCGGGGCCAATTTAGGGGGAGCGCTTTCTCCAGTCCTCACTGCGTGGATTGCTAGCCGCTATGGATGGGTTC
>Ga0187783_10000464_pt1 | contig 30175 bp, 25 predicted proteins | sample 1015_SJ02_MP02_2_FD_132471 | JGI IMG/M metagenome (GOLD analysis project Ga0187783, IMG submission 132471) | Tropical peat soil microbial communities from peatlands in Department of Meta, Colombia - 1015_SJ02_MP02_20_MG | ecosystem: Environmental > Terrestrial > Soil > Wetlands > Peat | place... | reverse complement strand
GCTGATGGCTCGGACAAGGTTGCGCCATCGCCCAATTCGAAGATGCAGTGGAAGCGATCGCCGGCAGTGAGCAGCACGTCAAATAGCGCACGGCTTGCCCATCATGTCGGGGGCCGCTGCGAGGCCAATCTGATCACCGCGCGGCGGCGCATCAGGTGATATCCGCCCTCGGCAAAATCCTTGTTGACGCAATCGGCCTGCAAGGCGATCATCCGCGCGCCGGCGTATGTGAGAAGAGGCGTTCGTCCGCATGGCGACGCAAGGTGGGCACCGGCTGAGTCTTGAAGACATCACTCAGCGATTTGGTGATTTTGTTGCCGTCCACGACATCAATCTCGACGTCGAGGGTGGCGAACTGGTTGCGCTGCTCGGCCCTTCCGGTTGCGGCAAGTCGACTCTGTTACGGATCATTTCCGGCTTCATCCGCCAAACGCAGGGTCGGGTGCTGTTCGATCGACAGCCAGTCGACGATTTGTCGCCAAGTCGACGCGGCGTCGGCATCGTGTTTCAGAACTATGCACTGTTTCCGCACATGACGGTAGCGCAGAACGTCGCCTACGGATTGCAGGCGCGACGCTGGCCCTGCGACAAAATCGACGCGCGCGTCGCGGAGATGCTGGCGCTCGTGCACATGAGCGAGTTCGCCGAACGGCGGCCGCGGCAATTGTCTGGCGGCCAACAGCAGCGCATAGCGCTCGCCCGCTGTCTGGCCATCGACCCCAAGGTGCTGTTGCTCGATGAGCCGTTCGGCGCGCTCGATAAGAACCTGCGGCTTGATATGCAGATCGAGGTTAAGCGGCTGCAGCGTCAATCCGGCATCACAACAATTCTGGTGACGCACGACCAGGAGGAGGCACTTTCGCTTGCCGACCGCATAGCGGTTATGTCGCGTGGCCACATCGAGCAGGTCGCGACGCCGACCGACATCTATGACCGGCCTAAGACGCTGTTCGTGAACCAATTCGTCGGCACCAGCAACGTGCTGCCGGGCCACATGGTCGTTGAAGCCTCCGCGGCGCGGGTCGCCGTTCCTGGCGGCGCGACGCTGGACGTTGCGCCCGCTCCGCAATTTGCCGACCGCAACAAGGTCGTGGTTTGTATTCGTCCGGAAAACTTGCGTTTTCTGCCTGCCGGCGCGGACGACGGACTGCCCGGTACCGTCAGAACGGTGTTGCCGCTCGGCGCGCAGATTGTCTACGAAGTCGAGATCAGCCAAGGCGTCGCGCTGCGCGTGAGCGAGCCGCGCGGCACGCAAGCTGCGTTGCGTGCAATCGGCGACCGCGTCCGGCTCGTGCCGACGTCCGCGGCGGCGTGCCACGTTTTCCCCGCATCCCCATGAGCACCAGGAGACCCACGATGACCTTCCATCTCAACCGTCGGACGCTATTGGCCGGCGGCGCGACACTCGGCGCGATCAACGCCATGCCGCAAATCCTGCGGGCGCAGTCGAAGACCCTGGTCGCCGCCACATTTCCCGGCACGTGGAGCGAGGCGGACCGCAATATCATCGCACCCCTCTTCAGACAGGCAACCGGGGCCGCGGTCACTCAGTCGATCGTCCTCGGTACCGATCAGCTCGCGCGGCTCACCGCGGCGAAGGGCAATCGGCCACCGTTCGACGTATCGTTTTTTGATACGCCGCAGGTGCTCGACGCCGCCAACGACGGCCTGATCGTTGAATATCCAGCATCGAGGTCACTGAACTTCAAGGACCTGCTGCCGAAGTTCCAGGACAAGTGGGGGCCGAAGATCACCATTCAGGTGATCGGGATCGGTTACAACCCGAAGAAAGTCACCCCCCCGCCGAAGAGCTGGGAGGATCTCTGGGATCCCAAATACAAAGGCCGCGTCGGCCTCACCGCGCTGAACAGCCAGCTGGGCATCGCGTTTCTTGCCGAGCTTAACCGCCTCAGGGGCGGTAACGAGACCGACTTCGAGCCGGCATTCAAGGCGCTACGCGAGCTACTGCCCAATGTCGGCGCAATCGCCGCCAATCTCGGCGCGTATGCCACACTGTGGCAGCAGGAGCAGATCGACATCGCACCCTATAATTTCAATTTCGTGCAGACGCTCAAGGCCAAGGACGTGCCGGTCGAATTGTCGATCCCCGACACCGGTGCGGTCGGTTGGGAGACGAGCTTGCACCTCGTCGCCAACGCGGTCGAGCCGGATTTGGCGATAAAGTACATCGACCTTCATCTCGATCGCACCGTTCAGGCTCAGATGCTCAAGCCGCCGTATGATGTCATTCCGACCAATTCGAAGGTGGCGCTCGAAGGAGCGATCACCGGTTCGCTTGCCAAATCCCACGCCGACCTCGAAAAGGTGCGCGGCTTCGACTGGGCGAAACTCAATCCGCAGCGCGGTGCGCTGATCGAACGGTTTAACCGGGAGATCAAGATCTAGCGTGCGGTGTTCGGCGATGGGCATCGAATCCAGACTGGTGCTGCCGCTGGCGGCGCTGTTCGTCGCATTCTTCGTCGCCCCGCTGGTGGTCCTCGTCGTGCTGTCGTTGCACGCCGACACTGCGATGCGGACCTGGACCTTGGCCAACTATGTCAAGTTTTTCACCGACCCGTTCAACTACTCGATCCTCTGGGCCACGCTTCTGCTCGGCCTGAAGGCGACCGTGGTTTGTCTGATTTTTGCCTATCCGATCGCCTGGGTCTGCGCACGTTGCGGTCCACGGCTGCAAAGTGCGATTGTGTTTCTGGTGATCTTGCCGATCCTTACCAGCGTTGTGGTACGCACGTTTTCCTGGATCGTGATTCTCGGCCGTCAGGGTATCATTAATCAGATCGCTGTCGGTCTCGGCCTCGTGCAGGAGCCGCTCCGGCTGCTTTATTCCGAGACCGGTGTCGTCATGGTGCTGGCTCAGGTGCAGATGCCATTGATGGTGCTGCCGATCCTCACCGTGCTCTCGAAGATTGATCCGAACCTGGCCGACGCCTCCCGCGTGCTCGGCGCCGGAGAATGGCGGACGCTGTGGCGGGTAACGCTGCCACTGTCATTGCCCGGTGTGATTGCCGGATGCATCTTGACCTATACGGCCTGTATCACCGCCTTTGTAACGCAAACGCTAATCGGCGGCGCACGTCTGATCTATATGCCCCTGGACATTTATCAGCAGGCGATCGGCGCCAACAATTGGCCGTTCGCGGCGGCAATTTCAGTCGTGTTCATGGCGGCGGTCTTGCTCGTCGTAACGGCTCTCAGTGCTGCCGCGCGCAGGAGCGAGACTCATGCGCAAAGCTAAAGCACCGGTCGACTGGCAAGCCGTAACGCTGCGCTTCACGTTCGGTGGGCTGACCATGATCGCGATGGTCTTTTTGGTGGCCCCGACGCTAATCGTCTTACTGACCTCGTTCACCGCCTCGGAATCGTTAAAATTTCCACCGTCTGGTCTGTCGCTGCGCTGGTATCTTGCTCTGGCCGACGCCGACCAGATGCAGCGCGCAGCCTGGAATAGCCTCATCGTGGCTGTTTGGACGACACTCATTTGCATGCTTCTGGGAACGGCGGCGTCGCTCGCCATTTCCCGCAGCCAATCGAAATGGCTGCGCCTGTGCGACGCCCTGTTCATGTCGCCGCTGTTTCTGCCGGCGCTGGCGTTCGGCTTCGCCGCCCTGGTCTTCATCAACAAGCTCGGATTCTCGCCGAATATCGGATTTTTGGTGCTCGGTCACGTCATCGTCTGTGCGCCATTTGTCCTGCGCACCGCGGTCGCCGCGCTGTCGCAACTCGATCCGGCGCTGCTCGACGCTTCCTACAGCCTCGGCGGCAATTGGTGGTTGACGTTCCGCCGCGTGACTTTACCGCTGATCGCGCCTGGGCTCGGCGCCGGCGCATTCCTTGCCTTCATGGCCTCCTTCGACAATGTGCCAGTGTCGCTGTTTCTGTCAGACGAGCGCAGCGAAATGCTGCCGATTCATCTTTGGCAGCAGATCGACACCAATTTGGACGTGCGCACTGCGGCGGCATCCGGACTGATCGTGGCTTTTACGTTGGCACTAATGCTGATTGCCGAACGCACCGCGGGATTGACCAAGCAGCTGCGCTGAACCCGACCCACGCGAGGACACCGCGGACGATTTCTCGATGGAAAAACTTGGACTCGGCGCACCCGCCTCCCCGCTCTCGACGATCGGATGGGCCTTGTCATGGCTGGCGTTGATGCTCGCCTACAGCCCCGTGGCCGACAGGCTGGCGACCCGATTGGTTAGAAGACCTCCGACCCTGGGCGTATTTCGCGCACTGCAGGCATCCAGGCGCAACCTCCTGATCGGAATCTTGCTGGCTTGGGTGCTTGGGGGATTTCTGGAGGAGCTTATTCTGCGCGGGATCATCCTTCAATCTGTTGAGGCTTTGCTCTCGACATGGCTCGCCCAGCCGCTTGGAGCCATTGTCGGCATATGCTGCGCGGCTGCAGCGGCAAGTGTCTTGCACTTATACCAGGGTCTCCGAGCTGCGATCATCGTCATTCAGCTCTCAGTCCTGTTTGGTCTGCTGTTTGTCATAAGCGGGCACAACCTGTGGGCCGTCATCGGGTGCCACGGGCTTTACGACACGATTGCATTCATCAGATTTGCCAACAAGAACTCAAAGTATTCAAGGCTTCACGGCGTTCAGCAATGAACTGCCGATACATCAATCGCCGCCAACCCATCAACCACCGTCTGGGACTTCGACCGCTTGTCGCAAATGACCTCGGGCCATGTGCGGTCAGCGCGGCTGCGAATCCGCGTGACTGACTGCCGCCGGTTTGTGCGACGTAACCTGCAGAGAGACCGAAAAGACCAACGCACCCGCCAACAGCGCGGCGACGACCTTCCAAAACAGCAGCGGGTTACGCTCATAGAGTGGCTGCCAGCTCGGCGCTGCTGGCACGGCCCGCGTGGCGCCATGTTCCAATTCGAAGATGAGCTCGAATATATCGTCGAAACGATCCTCCGGGTTGGCCGATGTGGCCCGTGCAATGGCTTGGTCGAGCCAAGCCGGGAGATCTGGCCGGTAAGACAAGAGCGACTTTGGCTTTTTGAAGCGCGGATGGGAAAACGGCTCAACCTCGCCATACGGATACGCCCGAGTGAACATCCGAAAGATGGTAACGCCGAGTGCGAACTGATCGGATCGCTCGTCGCCGGCCGCCCCGGCGGCGAGTTCCGGCGCCATGTAGCTCGGCGTTCCGGGTGCACCTTGCTCCGACGAGTCCTCCATGTGCGGCAATCGCGCCACGCCAAGATCGATCAGCTTGAGGCCCGGCGGCTGACGATCGCGGGGCGCTTCCAGAATGACGTTTTCGGGTTTGATGTCGCGATGGATGATGCCGGCCCGATGCAGTGCTGCGACACCCTTCGCGAGCTTGATCGCATGGTCGAGCCCGCTGGTGACGGACAGCCGCGGTGAGCGCAACAGCCGAGTTTCCAGTGTCTCCCCCTCGTAGAAGGGCATGACCGTATAGAGGCCGGTCTGCCGGCTGGGGGCCAATTCGAGGATTTCCCCGACGAACGGGCTGCGCACACGCGACGCGATCCACGCCTCGCGCAGAAAGGCCGCCCGTAACGCGCCGTCCTCAGCCGCAGGTTTTGGGAATTTTACGATCACACGGCGGTGTTCCAGCCGGTCCTCGGCGATAAACACCCGCGTGTAACGTCCGTCGGCCAACTCCGACTGCAGTGCAAATCCATCAATCACCGCGCCGACCTTCGGCAAGGGCAGCAACGGCAAAGTTGCTGTCGCAAGCTCGAGGTCGATCTGGTTGGGCGGTGGCAGTCCGATGATGTCAATCACAAGTGCGGTCGCATTGTCGCCGATCCGCGAAGCAAGGCCCGCCTCGACGAGGTCGCGCGCTGCTTCTTGTGGCGCACCGTGCCGCGCCAATATTTCGGCGAGCCGTCGATCCGGTACGCCGCCATGCACGCCGTCGCTGCAGAGAAGATAGCGGTCGTAAATCCGCAGCGTATCGACCGCATAGTCGATCCGAATGCTTTCCTCGACACCCACCGCTCGGGTGAGAACGTGCTGCAATCCGTCCCCCCTCATGGCGTGGTCAATCGTCAGCTGATCGAGCCGCCCGTCGCGCAAGCGATAGATCCGACAGTCTCCGACATGGATGATGTGAATTTGACGAGCGCGCAGGATCAGAGCCGTCAGTGTGCATGCCATCCCCTCGAGCGTGCTGTCGCGACGACCAATCGAATAGATCCAGCGGTTGATCGCCTCGATCAAACTCGCGCAGTTCCTTCGGACTCCGAACGTGGCATTCTGACTCAAGTGACCATCGATGAAGGTGCGGACCGCGAGCTCAGCAGCGACGTGTCCGCCCTTAGTACCTCCAACGCCATCGGCGATAACAGCAACCGCGCCAAACTGCGCCTGCTGATCAGCGCTGCCAACGTAGCAGGCGACGCAATCCTCGTTGCGCTCACGCGGCCCCTGCTCGGATGCGATCCCGTAGCCGAATTCAAGTCGATTGGCTCGACCGTCAAGTCGTTGCGTTGTCAGCACAGGCGTCCTGTTCATTTGTTGTGAATTCGCCCTGTTCGAGCCCGCCGAGCGGGTGGCGACTAATATTTGTGCGCGACGGTGGATTATAGTGCAAAGCTTGCAGGCGTCGCAAAAAGTAGAGCTGACCGCGATTATCCTGCAATGAACAGGCCCTTCAAGTATTTCGAGTGCTGAAAACTGCGGCAGTATCGGTGATTGCGTTTCAGCCCGGATGCTTTCATTTTGATCACCGTAATGGATACGACAGGCTGGGTTGAATTTGTCGATCCGTAAACAAGGCATTTGTCGCCTTATGATCGACAAAACGTTTCTCCGCGCCGGCCACCTACCTACATTGTTGGCGTCATTTTTCTACTTCGATATGAGCTTCATGGTGTGGGTGATACTCGGCCCACTCGGCGTTCAGATATCAAACGACCTCCATCTCGACGCCGGACAGAAAGGACTGATGGTGGCGGTGCCGTTGCTGTCCGGCGCTTTGCTGCGAGTGGTCAACGGCGTCCTGGTTGACCGCATCGGCCCGAAGTCTACCGGACTGATCGGCCAGATCATCGTCATCCTCGGCCTGATCTCGGCTTGGTACTTTGGGATTCACTCATTTAGCCAAATTATCGCGCTCGGCATTGTCCTGGGCGTTGCGGGGTCTTCTTTTGCTGTGGCGTTGCCGTTGGCCTCTCGATGGTATCCGCCCGAATATCAGGGGATTGCGCTTGGCATCGCGGGTGCCGGGAATTCCGGTACGGTGCTGGCGGCGCTGTTTGCGCCAGGCCTTGCAGCAACGCTCGGCTGGAACAATGTACTGGGCTTGGCAGCAATCCCGCTGTGCCTGGCGCTGATCGTTTACACTGTTTTTGCTAAGGACGCTCCGAACCCTCCACCCGCCAAGGGTCTGCTGGCGTATCTCGCGGTCCTCAGCGTTGGGGACGCGTGGTGGTTCATGTTGTTCTACGCGGTGACATTCGGCGGTTTTAGCGGCCTCGCATCCTCGCTGACGATCTATTTCAACGCCGAATACGGACTGAGCCCGGTCGGCGCCGGGTATTTCACGGCCGCCGCAGTCTTCGCCGGGTCTCTTGTGCGCCCGGTCGGTGGCGCGCTCGCGGACCGCATCGGCGGCATCCGTGCGCTGTCAATCATGTACGTCGTTGCCGCGGTGGTGCTGACGATCGTAAGCTCCCATCCGCCAAAAGCCTGGATGGCGCTCACGTTGTTTGTCGTCGGCATGTTGGCGCTTGGTATGGGCAACGGCTCGGTATTCCAGCTTGTGCCGCAGCGCTTCCGCAAGGAAATCGGGGTCATGACCGGCCTCGTCGGGATGACCGGCGGAATCGGCGGGTTCTATCTCGCCTCAAGCCTAGGCTATTCCAAACAATTTACCGGTAGTTATCAGGCGGGTCTCCTGGTGTTCGCTTCCCTCGCGGCGCTGGCACTGGTCGGACTCTTCAGCGTCAAGAGCCGATGGCGCACCACTTGGGGGGCGGCACTCGTTTCGGCGCGAATTTGATCACTGAGCCTTTGTCGTATTCGCTCCGACGGAGCGGGCCGCCCTTTCGATGACGCTGGCGACCGCAGCGGGCTGCGAGATGTAGACTAAGTGGTTGCCTTTGATCTCGGTTATGTTTGCTCCCGAGCGCTTGTACATCCAGCGGGCAAGCGTGGGATTGAGCGCGCGATCTGCTGTGGCGATGATCCCGTAGCTAGGCTTGTCGTGCCATGCGGCGACCGTGACTGGCGCGTCGAATGCGACTCCCGCGACCGGCATCTGCGAGTCAGACATGTATTGCGCTTGCGCCCGGGGCAGATCGGTCGCAACCTCGGCCACAAATTTGGCAGGGTCGATGAAGATGAAGCCATCCTTGGTCGGCTTCAGATCGCTGCTCTGCATTTGCCCCGGCATCGACGCGGCGAGCTGGTTTGTCGTTTCACCTACGTCGGGCTGCAATGCCGCTACATAGACCAGGGCTCGCACCCTTGGATCTGCGCCCGCGACCGTGATTATCGTGCCGCCATAACTATGACCGACGAGTATGACCAGTCCATCTTGCTGGTCGATGACGCGCTTCGTGGCCGCGACATCTTCGGATAGGCCGGTGAGAGGTTGTTGCACGACGCTCACATGGTATCCATCTTTTTTCAGAATGTCGTAAACGCCACGCCATCCGGAGCCATCGGTGTTAGCACCATGCACGAGTACGATGTTCTTCACAGCATCGATTCCAGCACTAGCTTCTAGAGCCGGGCTGGTAGAGACCACCACGGCTGCGAGGGAAATGCCAAGTCCGAGCGGTACGAAGGCGGAGGCATGATTTCGAGAAATTGCCTTTGCCATGATCACTCCGTTTCCGGTGATTTCATTTGCGCTTGAGTCAAACAGAACGTAGTTCCGACTTTACTTTCGGCGCTGCGAACCACTGGCAAAAATGTTGCTGAATTTATCGAAAATCGAATTCCAGCCCTTCTCGTGCGCTTTTGCCATGTCATCATTCGGAAGGCCGGAATGCAGGAGAGTCAGCAGAGTGTCTTCTCCCTTTCTCTCGAATGTCACCCTGACAATTGACTCCTCTCCCAAGGTATTCCGTGACACCCAGGTATGCTGAATTCGACCTGGTCGATCGATTTCGATAAACCGCCCATAATGGGCGGTGCCCCGTAAGGCGAGCCAATACCAGAGCCCGTCCACCTTCGGATCGACGATCAGCTTGACATGCTCATGCCAAGGAGTGCCCGGGATTTTTGGATCAAGCCACGCATCGAAAACCTCACCCGGAGGCGCGGGGATTGTCCGCGCGACCTTGATTTCCACCGTCTTCGTCGATGTCGTCATTTGCCGTTCTCCATTTTCTATTTCTTGTTCTTAAAATAGCGCTCGAATTCATCGAGGCGCTCGTTCCAGAAGCGCTCATATTCGTTCAACCATTCCGCCACTTCGCGAAGTGGTTCTCCTCGAAATGAAATGAAGACTTCCCGACCCTGTTTCCTGCGTTCAATGAGTCCAGCTCTTTCAAGCAGCTTCAGGTGTTTCGTCACCGCGTTTAATGCGGTGTCGAACGGCTTCGCGACATCTAGGAATCGAGCTGGTCCGTTCGCCAGCTGCTCGATAATCGCTCGCCGCGTTGGATGCGAAATTGCGGTTAGGACGTTGCTCAAGTGATCCATCCTTACATTACACCATAAGGTGTACGATTTTCCAAGTCAATTTTTTCGGCTGGATCGGCCGCGCTGCTCTTCTGCTCTTCGATGCCGGCCCATTCGGCATCGGCAATTACGCTCGATCCGACAACCCGGCTAACGCTGGCTCCGATGTGGGTACCGGCGTCGTCGACAAAACAGAAGAGCCTGCAGGCTCAAATCGAATGGCTCGTAGCTAAGCGAAGCCAGGACTCGGTTCGTGAATTCGTTTGGCCCAAGAGAGGATCGAAGCTTGCGGGTGGAGAAAAAAGGCGGCGGGCGGAAAAGATTTTCAGGTTTCATGGACGTCCATCAGCGGGTTTGCGGCTGTCGCAAGCAGTTTCAGCGCCGGTCAGCAGACCTCATCGTGACGCTGCGTGATCCATGAAGGAAACAGGACACCCCGCCGATTGCTACGCTAGGCTAGGCTAGGCTACGCTACTGCCTTTCCCCGTGCAGATGATGCTTTCACTCCGCGGGGTTTTGGCCGAACTAAAACATTCGAACAGCCAGAGGAGCGTAACAAGCAACCGAGGATGCGACGATAGGGCCGCGACTCGTCAGTAGAAGAATGTGCCGCTTAAACGGAGGGCGCCAACGAAGTTTTTGTCCCCTTCACTCCCGCTCCATCTTTTCTTGTCCTCGTAAAGCAGCTGACGCAAATGCAGATTTTGCAAAGCCAGAATTTGCATACCGTGAGAAAACCTGGTCGGAACACAGTGACCTCATGACGCCCGATTCCTTCACCCAAGGTCTCCACGCCGCGGTGGCAATACGAATTCAAACTTGCCCGATTTTGTAATTGCCGGGTGCCCGCGACTTGCCAAGTCGCTTGGCCTTGCGGCAGCTGACTCGAGGCTGACAACCCGACGCTCATCCGTGGTCTCTAGCCGCTCCAGCAAGATCCCGCATCAGATTGGGGGTCGACTAGCTGGCAACGCCTGTTCCGGCGAAGTCGCGATCGGTGGTCCAGACATCCGCCTCGACGCTGCGGGCGAGCGCGAGCACGTGGGCATCCCTGATCGACCCGCTACGGCTCGCGACAGCGTCTCTCAACGCTATCTCGCTCTCAGCCAACACGGGTATCAACGCAGCCACGGGTACGACCGTCATCCCCGCGAGCAATCCGTCGATGATCGCGAGCAACTTCGGTCGTCTCAGAGCGAGTTCAATGCGTCGGCACGCTTCGTGGACGACGCGATCAGTCGTGACGAGCGCCGCTCATTGCCCCACCTCCAACAGCGCGCCCGAGCTTCTGCCCCGTGCGGCCGCTACCAGAACCGCAGCATCGACCACCGGATGATGTTGATGTCGGCGCCCGCATACCTCAAGCGCGCTCAGCCATTAGCGCACGCACCGCCTCGATCGACCAATCGACCGGGTCGACGTCACCGAACGGAGCCAGTGCGGCGTCGTCCGCTACCGGGTCGCGCCCCGTCGCAAGCGCTTCGGCGCGCGCCAATACGGCAGCGAGGCGATCGGGATCGGCAGCCTTGAGAGGCACGAGCAGCCCCACCGTCCGATCGCCCGATTTCACGGCGGTCGGTCCGGGCAACCCGCCGATGGTTTCCGCGGAGACTTTCTGCAAGTCGCGGATGCTAATGTGCGCCATGCGCTTTACATACACCCCATGTAAGCAACCTCAAGCCCCTCGAAAGTCTGCGGCGAATATCGGATCATTCCCATTCGATGGTTCCGGGGGGTTTCGAGGTGATATCGTAGACGACGCGATTGACGCCTTTCACCTCGTTGATGATGCGGGTGGCCACGTGGCCAATGAAAGCCATATCGAACGGATAAAAATCCGCCGTCATCCCGTCGCTTGAGGTGACGGCACGCAATGCGACCACCTGCTCATAGGTGCGGCCATCCCCCATCACGCCAACGGTCCTGACCGGCAGAATGACTGCAAAAGCCTGCCAGATATCGTCATAGAGCCCGACGCGTCTTATCTCCTCGATGAAGATCTCGTCGGCCAGCCGCAGGGTCTCAAGTTTTTCCTGGGTGACCTCGCCGGGACACCGGATGGCCAACCCCGGACCTGGGAATGGGTGACGCCCTACGAACGCCTCCGGCAGTCCAAGTTCGCGACCGAGCGCTCTGACCTCATCTTTGAAAAGTTCGCGCAGCGGCTCTACCAGCTTCATATGCATGCGTTCGGGTAATCCACCAACGTTATGATGCGACTTGATCGTGACCGATGGACCGCCCCGAACCGGCAAACTCTCAATCACATCCGGATAGAGCGTCCCCTGTGCGAGAAAATCGGCGCCTCCAAGCTTTTTCGCCTCGGCTTCGAAAACGTCGATAAAGAGCTTGCCGATGGCCTTGCGCTTGGCCTCCGGTTCATCGAGACCGGCCAGTGCTGCCAGGAAGGCGTCCTGGGCTTCGACATGCACCAGCGGGATATTGTAGCTGTCGCGAAACAGCGCGATCACTTTCCTGGCCTCGCCTAGACGCAGAAGACCATGGTCAACCAATACGCAGGTCAGTTGCGCGCCGATTGCCTCGTGGATCAGCACCGCAGCGACCGCCGAGTCGACCCCGCCCGACAGGCCGCAGATTACCCGACCATCACCGACCTGCGCGCGGATCCTGGCGATGGCCTCGGATCTAAAGGCGCGCATGGTCCAATCATCTCGACACCCTGCGATGTGGCGGACGAAATTGCGAAGCAGCGCGGCCCCATGCGGCGTATGGACTACCTCGAGATGGAATTGGGTTGCATAAAAGCCGCGCTCGTCGTCGGCTATCGCCGCGATAGGTGCGTTGGCTGAGGTTGCAACGATGCGAAAGCCGGTCGGCACACGCGTGACGCGGTCGCCGTGGCTCATCCAGACCGGGTAGCGTTCGCCCTTTTGCCATACGCCATCGAACAACTTGCAGTCGTCGATCACCTCGACCTCGGCCCGGCCAAACTCGCGATGGTGATCACCCTCGACCTGGCCGCCGAGCTGATGCGCCATCGCCTGCTCGCCGTAACAAATGCCGAGAATGGGCACGCCTGCCTGGTACAGGGATGGCGGAGCCAATGGTGCGCCTCGTTCGATGGCGGACGCTGGCCCCCCCGACAGAATAATCCCCTTGGGGCGCAGCGCCGCAAAGGCGCTTTGAGCATTCTCGAACGGAACGATTTCAGAATAGACCCCCTCCTCGCGCACCCGGCGCGCAATCAATTGGGTCACCTGAGAACCGAAATCGATGATCAGGATTTTGTCGTGCATGAAAAGCGGTTCTTTGCTTTGACGGTTTAGCCAAAACGGCGGCCAGCATTGTGCAACGAGCGTTCCAGATGCCTTGTGAAGTGCCGGACCGCTCCGGTCAAGCCCGCGCCCTCGCGCGGCTGAGCGTCAAATCTTCCACCCCACGGCTCGCGTCGAGCGAGGCCGGTTGCTTGATCCGCCGATCGGCGATCCCGTGATTTAGGCTGGATTGCGGGTCAAAACCGCGACAAAAAAGCCGTCGGTTCCGGTCCGAAGTGGGGTCATCAGAAGGCCCTCGACGGAGATGCGCACTGCTGCCCCGAATGCGGATGCTTCCTCCCCCAGCGCCCCGGTCACCTCGACCGGTGGCACAATCGCAAAGCCTGGATGGCGTCCCAGGAAAGCTCTGACCTGCTCACCGTTTTCCTCGTCGAGCAGCGAACACGTCACATAGACGAGGCGACCGCCAGGCTTGACCAAGGCGGCCGCGCGATCGAGGACAACGACTTGTTCTTTTTGCCGTTCGGCCAGCGAACCCGGTCGCATTCGCCACTTGGCGTCAGGATTGCGCCGCCAGGTCCCAGTGCCGGTGCATGGCGCGTCGATGAGCACCAGGTCGGCTTTAGCCTCAAGGTCGTGGAGCGCATCGGCACTCCCGGTCGGCGTACGCACCTGGACATTGCGAACCCCGGCACGCGCGATTCGGGCATGAATGGCGGCCAGGCGGTGCTTGTCGCTGTCCGTTGCGTAGATCTGCCCGTGATTTTCCATCATGGCGGCAAGGACCAGAGTCTTGCCACCGGCGCCGGCACATAGATCGATCGCTTGCGAGCGGCGCGTGACGCCGCATAACAGTGCGGCCAACTGCGATCCCTCGTCCTGGACCTCGATCAGCCCCTTGAGAAAGGCCGGCTCGACGTGGATCGCGGGGTTTTTGGCCTCCGGATCAAGCGCGATGCGCAGTCCGATCGGCGACCAGCGGCACGGCTCGGCACGGAAGTGTGACAGGAGCGAAGCCGCCTTGGCCCGATGGGTCTTGAGGGTGTTGACGCGCAAATCGACGGGGGCCCGCTGGGCCAGCGCCGCAAGCTCCTCGCCGCGAGCGTCGCCAAGACTGCGGGCGAAATGGCTGTCGAGCCATTCGGGGTAGTCGCCGATGACAGGGAGCGGTGCGGTTGCGAGATCGGCAGCGGCCAGCCTTGTGCGCTCATCCGGATCGAGCCGGGAGGGCGCGTATGTCGAACCGTCAAACAGTAGGTCAATTGTCTGTTCGTCGTAGCCACGGGCAAGCCGAAGCATTCCGAGCAGTACGGCTCGGGGCGATGCATTTCCCATGATCCAGGCGGCGGATAATCTGCGGCGCAGAGCGTCATAGACGAGGCCGGCGATCACCGCGCGATCGCCGGAACCGGCGAAGCGGTGGGCTAATCCCCAGTCCTTGAGTGCGTCGCCGGCAGGACGACGTTTCGCCTCGATATCAGCGAGCACCTCCATGGCGGCGGACAGACGAGCGCCTGGTGTCATAGACCGAGATGCCGAACGGAGCTGCGAACTCGATCGGCCACCATCCCGACCGCCGTGTGAATCAGACAGGATGTGACCGCTGGCCCGACCGTCGCGACGCGGCGTGTCATACGGCGCTTCGATCGCATGACGTTTGGGCTTGCGGCTGCCACGCTCGCGACCAGGGCACGATACGCTATCACCTTCATCGATCTCCCTGGGCAGCAGCCCCCCGCTTATCTGAGCCGCGTCCCCGTGAGGCCGCCCTGGGCCCCGGCCCAAATGATCGGTCTTGCCTACTCGCGGCTCGGGTAATTCGGGCTCTCGCGCGTGATCGCCACGTCATGCACGTGGCTCTCGCGTAGACCGGCACCCGAGACCCGCACGAATTCCGATTTGGCCCGAAGCTCCGCCAAGGTCGTTGCCCCGACATAGCCCATGGCGGCACGCACCCCGCCTGTGAGTTGATGCAGGACCGTCGCGACGGCACCCTTGTAGGGAACTTGGCCCTCGATACCTTCGGGAACGAGCTTCAAGGTGTCCTTGATATCCTGCTGAAAATAGCGATCGGCCGAGCCGCGCGCCATCGCACCAACCGAGCCCATGCCGCGATAGGTTTTATAGCTGCGGCCCTGATAGAGGAAAACTTCACCCGGCGTTTCATCGGTTCCGGCCAGAAGCGAGCCAATCATCGCGCAGTCGGCACCGGCGGCGAGAGCCTTGGCGAGGTCGCCCGAATACTTGATACCGCCATCGGCAATGACCGGTGTATCGGTCGCGCGCGCCACCTCCACGGCGTCCATGATAGCCGTGAGTTGTGGCACCCCCACGCCAGCCACGATCCGGGTGGTGCAGATCGAACCCGGACCAATCCCGACTTTGACCGCATCCGCGCCAGCATCGATCAATGCCCGGGCACCATCCGCCGTCGCAATGTTGCCGGCCACCACCTGAACGGCGTTCGAAGCGCGCTTGATCCGGTCAACGGCCAACAGAACATGGCGGGAATGGCCATGCGCGGTGTCGACAACGACGAGATCCACGCCGGCATCGATCAACCTTTCAGTGCGTTCGAACCCGGCCTCCCCGACGGTGGTGGCGGCCGCCACCCTCAATCGACCCTGTTCGTCCTTGCAGGCATGAGGATTGGCCACCGCCTTCTCGATATCCTTGACTGTGATCAATCCCACGCAGCGATAGTCCGAATCGACGACCAGAAGCTTCTCGATGCGATATTGGTGCAGCAGCCGCTTCGCTTCCTCCTGACCAACGCCCTCGCGCACCGTTATCAGGCGTTCGCGGGTCATGAGTTCGGAAACCGGCTGACTGCGATCGGTGGCAAAGCGCACGTCTCGATTAGTCAGGATCCCGACCAGCTTGCCGGGCCGCCCGCTGCTGCCTCTTTCGACCACCGGGATGCCCGAGATCCCGTGGTCCTTCATCAAGTTGAGGGCTTCGGCGAGGGTCGCATCGGGCGGGATGGTGACCGGATTGATCACCATCCCGGATTCGAATTTCTTGACCTGCCGGACCTGAGCGGCTTGGCCTTCCTCGTCGAGATTGCGGTGGATGACCCCGATGCCGCCAGCTTGCGCCATCGCTATCGCCATGCGCGCCTCGGTCACGGTATCCATGGCAGAGGCTACGATCGGGATATTGAGTGCAATCGAGCGGGTAATCCGCGACTGGATATTCACTTCCGACGGCAAGACCTCAGACAGTCCCGGTTGCAGTAGGACGTCGTCGAAAGTGAGAGCCTCGCGGGGAGACCCGTCGGATTTTATCGCCATTCTGCCAACTCCGCTTTGCGCGCGAGGCCGCCTTTGGTGGATAGCTCCACGCGACGTCGCACGCGCCAACCGTGCATGCGAGATCGCGCCTTTCAAGTTGGCGCTGATGGTTAGCACGGAGGCGTCAGGATTTCTAGCAGATATCGGATCCGGTGCCCGCGGCCGGAAGCCTCATTTCTGCATTTCGTGCATTCCCAAAGCTTGGGTTGGCCCTGCGCGTCAAATTGGCCGGAAATCAACGCTTTTCTGGACGCGATCCTCCGAACGGGCCGCGGACCCATTCGCTCGATCGATGGCTCGGGCCTCGCGCAGAAGTCAGCAGGGAACTCCTGCCGGCTTACGGTGAGCCTCAGGCAAGGGCTGCCGACACCCCGGTGATGACCTCGCCCCAGCGATCGTCCGTCGGACGGTTCACCCGGCGAGGGCGCGCCGAGCACCCTCGGGCAGCGCACCTGGGCCGATCTCGAAGGTCTGGCGCACGCCGCGCAACATCGCGGTGACAGGCAGCCAAGATGTCAGACCAAGCTCATCGCCGATAGATCCTCTGGGCCAACCAGACGCCAGCAAACCGGACAATCTGGATCACGCGTTATTTGCTTCGATCGGTTTTGTCTGGTTGTCGCGATCCAGCGTACCTGCTCGCCAACATCAACACAGGGAAATCGTCGTCGATCTGCCGACGGCCGCGGACGGCCGCGCCACGGGTGCGCCCCCCGCGCCAACGTCCCGGTGGATTGGCGGCGGATCCTGCCTGCCAGCTCCCGGCCGGGCGCAATGTCTGCCATGTCCTCGCAATTAAATTGCCCCTAAAATGCCTGATATGACACGCTTTGATTGGTGTTTCGTCGGGGGGTGATAGAAGCGGCGGTCCACCCGCATTGCGACATCTTCCGTACGACCTTCGTCGTAGGAGTCAACATCATGGACCACCTCATCCTGACCAGCTGTGGTTCGTGCGGCCGGGCGCTCGGACTGGCCGTCCTGGTCGCCACCGTCCTGGTTGCCGTGGCCCCGGCCTCCGCGCAGGGTACCAGCGAAGAGCGGGCATGCGCGGCGTCAGTCGATTTTGGGCACGCGGGTCCATTGCTTGACGCCAAGATCGCGACCTGTTCGGCACTCATTCAGTCCGGTCGCTACAAGGAAGCGGATTTGGCCAATCTCTACAACCAGCGCGCGTCGGCCTACCAGGCCAAAGGCGCGAGCGATCAGGCCATGGCCGATTACGATCAGGCGGTTCGTCTCAATCCCCTTAATGCCAAGGTATTCAACAGCCGTGGAATGGCACGCGACGAAAAAGGCAACCACAACATGGCGATCGCCGATTTCAACGAGGCGATCCGCTTAGCCCCGCGATTTGCCGATGCCTTCGCCAATCGAGGTATTGCCTCGCATGCCCAGAGCGATCTCGATCGCGCGCTTGCCGATTTTGACCAGGCGCTCAATCTTGATCCGACCCTGGGCAAAGTCTACGCCCAACGCGCCGGCGTCCGGCGCGACAAGGGCGATCGCGATGGCGCACTTTCAGACCTGGAACAAGCGATCCACCTCTCACCCAACGACGCCAAACTGTATAGCGAAAGGGGACTTGTTTGGTACGCCAAAGGAGATTTCGACCACGCGATTGCCGATTTCGATCAGGCGATTCGACTAGATCCGACAAGTTCGCGGGCCTATAGCAATCGCGGCAATGTTTGGGACGACAAAGGCAACCAGGATCGCGCCCTTGCCGACTACGATCAGGCCATTCGGCTCGATCCCGGCAATGTCGCCGCATATCACAATCGCGGCATCATGTGGCGGCGCCAAGGCGCGCTCGACCGCGCCATCGCGGACTTCGACCAGGCCATCCACGGCGACGCCACGAACGCAAATCTCTATAGCGAGCGCGGCCTGCTCTGGTCCGACAAGGGACAGTATGATCGCGCCATCGCCGATTTCAGTCAGGCCCTCAAGATCGATCCGAACCTTGCCGGATGTTACAACAACCGGGGCAATGCGTTTGACGAAAAGGGCGATACCGCCCACGCGCTTGCCGATTACGATCAGGCATTGCGCCTCAACCCCAATTTGGCGAGCGCCTACGTCAACCGAGGCATTCTGGCTCGCCACAAGGGTGAGTTCGATCGCGCCATCGCCGACTTCGACCACGCCGCCCGCATCGACCCAGCTCTCGCCAGTGCCTACAGCAATCGGGGGCTTGCCTGGAGCGGCAAACGCGACTTCGAACGGGCGATTACCGACCTCACCCGGGCGATCGAACTCAAGCCGAACGACGCGCTCGCCTACAGCAACCGCGGTTGGGCACAACACCAGATGGGACGCGAGCAAGAGGCTCTTGCCGATGTCGACAAGGCGATTGAGCTAGACCCCAAACACGGCACGGCGTTCAACCGTCGTGCCCAGGTCTATGAAAAACTCGGAGAGCGTGACAAGGCCATTGCCGATTTCAAAATGGCCGCCAAGCTCGACCCGAACTTCGCCGAGCCGACCGCAGCCCTTAAACGTCTTGGGGCCGTTCGCTAGGGTCGCGGCCGCCGTCGAAGGCCGGCCGTGTTCCTGACCTCATCCCTGCCGCGTGGCCCGGGCAGCCGGACGGCGTGATGGTCTCAAATCGATCGCCGGTCGGTAGCCTGGACCTGATCGCAACGAAACGCTAGACAGCGCCCGGACCGATCTGGCGGCAGAGAACCTCCTTCGCGCGGTCGATCGGCTCATTCTCGGCCGGAAGGTTCGATGTCGCGCTCACGCCTGGTCCCGCTGATTGTCGCGGTCGCCCTGTTCATGGAGAACCTCGACTCGACAGTGATTGCCACATCACTACCGGCAATCGCTGCCGACATCGGCACAAGCCCACTCGCCCTGAAGCTCGCGGTCACTTCGTATCTGCTGTCCCTTGCCGTCTTCATTCCAATGAGCGGCTGGACGGCGGATCGGTTTGGTGCGCGCACGGTCTTTCGGGCGGCCATCGGCGTTTTTGTCCTAGGCTCGATCGGCTGTGCGCTCGCCGGCTCCTTGACCGCCTTCGTGCTGGCGCGGATCGTTCAGGGGATGGGTGGAGCGATGATGACGCCGGTCGGTCGACTGGTTCTCGTGCGTTCCGTCGACAAAACGGCGCTGGTCGACGCCATGGCCTGGGTGTCTATGCCGGCCCTGATCGGTCCCGTTCTGGGTCCGCCACTGGGTGGTTTCATCACCACTTACGCGTCCTGGCACTGGATCTTCCTGATCAATGTTCCGATGGGACTTTTGGGAATAGCCCTCGCCACGCGCTTCATCGACGACGTGCGGGCCGGCACATCCGATCCCTTCGACCTTGTTGGTATGGTGCTCGCAGGAGCCGGCCTCGCGGGCCTCGCCTTCGGCCTTTCTGTCGCCGGGCTCGGACTGGTGCCGGTACCAATAGTGGTTGGTCTGATCGCCGGCGGTGGCGCCGCGTTTGTGGCGTATCTCGTTCACGCGCGACGGGTGCCGGCACCGGTGCTAGACTTCTCATTGCTGACATTGCCGACCTTTCGGGCGAGCCTGATCGGAGGATTCCTGTTTCGCCTTGGCATCGGCGCCCTCCCCTTCCTGCTGCCCTTGCTGCTCCAGATCGGCTTTAAGCTCAGCCCATTTCATTCCGGTCTTATCACCTTCTCGGCGGCAGTCGGCGCCTTGACGATGAAGACCGTCGCTTCGCTGATCATCAAGAAATGGGGATTCCGCAGGGTTCTGGTGGCGAACGCCCTCATCAGTTCGGCCTTTGTGGCGGCGTGTGCGCTGTTTTCCCCCGGCATGTCGTTTACACTGATGGTAGGCGTGCTGCTGATTGGTGGGTTTTTCCGTTCTCTGCAATTCACTAGCGTCAATGCCATGGCCTACGCGGAGGTCAAGCCGGAGCGCATGAGTCGCGCCACCTCACTAGCGGCGGTCGGCCAGCAATTGTCGCTGTCAGCCGGCGTTGCGGTGGGAGCCGCTGTTGTTGAAGCCATGCTGCGGCTGCAAGGGGACGCCACTATCAAGGCCGCGGACTTTCCGCCAGCTTTTCTGGTGGTCGCGGCACTCTCAGCACTCTCGGTCGTGATCTTTGCACGACTGCCCACTGACGCCGGCGCAGAGCTTGCCGTTGGGAATGGGGTACCGGCTTCGTCCGATCAGCGTTTGGGCTGAGACATTCATCGAGCCGGCGCAATCATCTATTCGTTTCGCTGCCCGGATCGGATCGTCGTGATCGACCGCGAAAGCCCGTCGCCAGCAGGTAAAGTTCAGCAGAATCCGCCCGACTGGCGGGCGGCTTCACGTGTCGGACGGTGGCGAAGTCCCGTCGCAGGCTGCTCAACAGCGAGGTCTCAGTCCCACCCTGGAGTACTTTGGCGAGAAAGCTGCCGCCAGGATTGAGGACCTCGCGGGCAAAGTCCGCGGCTCCTTCGACCAGCGCCATGATTTTGAGATGGTCGGTGCGTCGGTGTCCGGTGGCGTTGGCAGCCATATCTGAGAGCACCACATCAACCCCGCCGCCCAGTTTTTTAATCAGCTGCTCGGGCGCGCCCGGATCAAGAAAATCAAGCCGCACGAACTCAACGTGGGGAATTGGTTCGAATTCGTTGACGTCGACGGCAACGACGCGCCCCTTGCGGTCCGTAAGTCCGACCCGCCGCGCCGCGATCGCACTCCAGCCGCCGGGCGCCGCGCCCAGGTCGATCACATGGGAACCGGAGCGCAGGATCCGATACTTGTCATCGATTTCCGCGAGCTTGTAGGCGGCCCGCGAACGCACACCTTCGCGCCTCGCGCGCGCGACATAAGGATCATTGAGCTGGCGCTCAAGCCACCGCTTCGAGGACAGCGTACGGGACTTACCGGTTTTGACCCGGTGCTTGAGCTGGCGCGGATCGCGGTCCGCATTCATGGTGGCGGTGCTCCTGTGTTGCTCCAAACACCATCCTCACGCATCAGGTTGACCAGCATACCCTCCCGCAGGCCGCGATCGGCGACCCGCAAACGTGCGCATGGGAATGCGCGGCGGATCGCTTCGAGAATCGCACAGCCGGCGAGAACCAGATCAGCCCGTTCAACGCCAATGCACGGATTAGCGACACGATCCTCATAACTCATGGAAAGGAGTTGCTCGAGCACCCTGGTGACCTGCCGGTCGGTGAGCCAGCAACCATCGACACGGCGCCGGTCGTAACGGCGAAGACCAAGATGCACGCCCGCGATCGTCGTGACGGTGCCTGACGTGCCCAGCATGTGGACGGCCTCGCGGCCGATATCCGCGCGGTGGGTCGCGGCAAACGGTTCGACATAATGGGCCACTTCGGTGACCATGGTCTCATAGAGCTGTCGGTCGACCTGGACGCCGCCATGACGCTCGGCGAGCGTCACGACGCCCACAGGGAGCGAAGACCAAGCGCGGATCTCCGGAAATGGCGGACCACCATCGGCTGGCCGACTGCGGCCCAATCGCACGAGTTCTGACGAACCGCCCCCAATGTCAAACAGGATAACGCTCTGAGCATGGGGGTCGACCAGTGGGGTGCAACCGGTAGCGGCGAGAAGCGCCTCGGTCTCGCGATCAACGATCTCCAGTTCGAGCCCGACCATCTCGACCACGCGGGCGAGAAATTCACGGCCATTGGCCGCCGCCCGACACGCCTCGGTGGCAATCAGACGGGCACGGGTAACCCGGCGGGCCTGCATCTTGTCCCGGCAGATTGTCAGGGCCTCGACGGCCCTATCCATTGCGGCCTCGCTGATCCGGCCGGTGAGCGAAACGCCCTCCCCGAGGCGTATGATCCGCGAGAAGGCGTCGACGACGCGAAAGGCCTCGTGCGTCGGCCGCGCCACAAGCAATCGGCAATTATTGGTACCGAGATCGAGCGCCGCATAGGTTGTAAGCGGACCACCGGCGCGATCGTCCCGGTGGCGATGCGCCCATCCGCGACCCCGCGGCGGCCGGTGATGGGGCCGCCGTCGCAAGTTGGGGTCGAGGCCGGAACTCGCCCGGACCTCGTCGTCCATCGAATGCCTTCCCGGCCACGGCGGAGCCCCCAAGCTCGACGACCGCAGCCCTCTCCCGTCCGTTATCTGGGAGAGTGTAGCAGCCACCTTGGTTGGCATTCAACAAAGAGCGACGCCTCTGCGAGGATCCCAAATATCAACTGTAACATATTGATTTTGTGAATGATTAGCTCTTTTCACGATGCACCGCTCCGCCCGAAGCGTCGACGTAACTCCCCCTTCGCAAGTTCTAATGTCCGGCGCTGCGAAGCCGGAAGGTTCCGACCGGCCCGATTGATATAGAACGTCAGCATCGACAGGGCGGATTGGAACGGATCGGCCTTCCGGCGCCGACTGCGTTGGGCAGATCGCTGGAGCGAGGCTGCGATCCGTTTGGGGTCCTTCCAGGTGAAGATACCCTGATCGAGATCGAGGGCGTCGCTGCGTTCGGTCACTTGATGAGACCACCGTCGCGGGGATTTCCTCACCATCCCGGCACCTCCGAAACAAAAGATCGCCCCCGAAGCCGTCACAAAGAACCCTGCATATTCGCTTACGTTCCGTTCGCCTTTATCTGGCGATCTTATGGGTGGCCGACGGGGAGGTTGGAGTCAGGCGGCCAAGCCGGGCGGCCCTCGCGAAAGTTTACACAGATCCGTGCTCGCGAACGGGGGCGTTGGCCGCCCGGGGTGTTGCCGGGCGTCGATCTAACAGCCAGCGAACGATCCTAGGCCAGGTTCGCTCAAGTGTTCTGCTACCCATGAATAAACCCAGGTGCCCGCATGGTACCGTGGCCAAATCGATCCGATCAGACTTGGTGCCGACCAGCCGTCGGACCGCAAATAGCTGCTCGGCTGACACCACCTCATCCTGTTCGGCGGCAAGCAGGAAAAGCGGCGCACGCACCAGTCGCAGATCAACGCAGCGTCCGAGCGCCACGAATTGCCCCCGCGCAAGTTGGTTGCGTTTGTAGAGCCGGTCGACGACCTGCAGGTAATAGGTTCCCGGGAGATTAACGGTCCAGGCATGCCATTGGCGAAATCGCGCCTCGAGATAAGCCGGATATTCTGACGGCTCAGCGATCTGCAACGCGTCGGCTATCGCCTCCGGACTCATGTCGCTGGGTCCCCATAGATGTCGGACACGCGCGCCGATGATGCGGCCTTCACCGAGTCGGACCAACTCGTTGAAAACCGATAGCGGCATGCTGGCGGCTAGGCGTGACAATTTGGACTCGCCGGCCGCGATATCAACGGGCGCGGCGGCCAAGACCAGTTTGTGTACTTTGTTTGGAAATCGGGCCGAATAGGCGAGCGCCAGCCATCCACCCTGGCAGAGTCCAATCAAATTGGCCTTGCCGCCAAGTTCGTCGATGACCACGTTGAGGTCGGCCAAATAACTGTCGATCGACAGAAACCGCATGGACGGGGTTGCGGAACGCCAATGGGACACAAACAGGCGGGCCAGACCCGCTTGCGTAAGCGCCGCGACCAAACTGTGTCGCTGCGCGAGGTCGACGATTGTCGCATCGTGCAACGCAAACGGTGTGCAGACGAGCGTTGCTATTGCGTCGTGGCCGGTCGAGAAATCACGCAGGCGCATGGTCGGCAGGTCGAGCGCTACCGCATTGGGCGTCCCCCATTCGGGCTCGACCGCCTCAGCGCGCTCGACGCCCTGGGCAAACTTCGCCATGCCCTCAGCCATCGCCAAAATCATCTGGCTGGCCGAGGCGGCGGCCAAGCTAGGCCACAAGAACGCAACCGACGCGAAAGGCAGTTCCGGCATGGCGTCAGTCCTGATCGGGTCCTCGTTCAATGTTCAGAGCGGTACGATTTGACCCATGCCACCCAACAACATCGGTCCGGGTCATAAAAGAATAGATTAAACCTTGTTGAGGCGCAGTGGAATGTGCCGACCGGGGTGCGCGGCCATTTTGCGCGATCAACGCCCAGCGCTCGGTTCGTCGGGCTGCTCGAATATCATCAGAACAACAGTACACCGCCCATTGCCACGGCCCGCAAGCTTATGTAGCGATCGGCCGGCAACAATTGCGATCTCGTGCCGACCGGCAAGCGATACCTTGACCGCGCAAATGGCTTCACGATCGACCGTTTGGGTGAAACCGGCCGGCGCTTGGCGCAGGGTACGGTGCGCGGGACCGCGCGGTCAGGTCCCGGTCTAGCCGACTGGCCCATCTTCAGTCGTGGCGGCACCCCGGCACCTGCGGCCGAGTTAGAGGGGGTGCGCTCCGCTCCCGAAACCGCGCGCAGCCGGCTGGCGTCGCAACCATCACCGCTCACCGCCGAACATCGGCGATCCAAATCCCACGGGCAAACCGATCAACCGCCTGATTGGCGCTGGCCGGGATGGCCTCAAGCAGAGCAACAGGGATCGGCGCACGATCCGGTCAGGAACCCGGCGATCGGGCCGCCTTGAGGCTCTTTGCTGCCCCAGCCATGACCAGGTTCACCAGAAATGAGCCGACGATCACCAGCAGATAGATATATAGCCCATATCGGATCTGTACGTCGCCAAATCCGATTCCCTTGTAGGCTACGATGAAGACCGCAAACAACATAATATCCAGCATCGACAGCTTGCCGAGGATCGAAAGCGTCGAGCCAAGACGATCGACAAAAGCGACGTCGATAAAATACCAACAAAAGATCGTAACTATCATCTTTCCGGCTGGAAATATCATTCCGAAAACGACCACCACTAAGAACAACCATCCATCCTGGTAAAACAGATCGTGCGCTACGCGCGCCAGCGAAATGTCGTTGCGGAAGAAGAACGCCCATTTCGTCGTGATCAAAGGTGAGAAGAAGATGATCGGAAATAGACATGACAGAGCGATCAGTGCTGGGCCGATCAACTGATACCGAGCGTCAAGCAGGCTGCACATGGTCTGCGGCCGCGACCGTGATCCCGACGCCTTGCCTTGGGAGGACGCGTCACGGGGCATGATCAAGGCTCCATGAAAGTCTCGCGGTCAACGCTCCAATCAGGTCGATGACCCAAGTCTCTTGACTGACCTGTCATGGTCTAAACGTCGCCTTGGCCGGACGATAGCCGGCCGCGACGCCATCCTGCGTTCTTTCAGACGATATCTTACGATCTGCGCAAAGGCCATGCACATTATCGACAGAGTCCACAACACCGTCGGACGACCCGAAAATCGTGGATTGCTTCACGACGTGGGACCTTTGAACCGCCGTAATCACTGCACGTGCGCGGACAACGCTTTGGCGCGATCGGACCACGGCTAGCATCCCGACTGGCATTACTTGAGAACCCTTCGGGCGGAATTCCCAGAAGCGAGCGGCCTTAAGGCTGACATTGGGTGACCTGCCACCTATATCGGTGTCTCAATATCATAGGGCGGACAGAACCCATGTTCATTTTTGGTGAGATCTTATGACCGAAACAGACGTGGTCGTGATCGGCGCGGGTGCGGCAGGGCTGGCCGCCGCGCAGCGGCTGCGAAACGCCGGTCAATCGGTTGCGGTACTGGAGGCGCGTCGGCGCATCGGTGGCCGTGCCTGGACCAAACGATTTGATGGGGACTGGTGGCTCGATCTCGGCTGCGGTTGGTTGCATTCTGCCAACGAAAACGAATGGGCCACCATTGCAAGCGAACGCCAACTGACCATCGACCACACACCCCCACCTTGGGGCAAACAAACGGGCAATATCGGATTCGCGCCCGCCGAGCACCGAGAGTTCCGCGCGGCGATGGCCCGCTTCTACGCCAATTTGGAGCAGAGCGCTGACAGTCCGACCGATCGGGAGGCCTCGCTGCTGCTCGAGCCCGGCGGCCGCTGGAACGCGCTGATCAATGCCATCAGCTCCTATATCAATGGCGCCGAACTCGACAAGGTCTCGACTCAAGATTTTGCAAACTATCACGACACCGGGATCAACTGGCGCCTCGTCGAAGGTTATGGGACGCTCATCACCTCATTCGGCGACGGCCTCGACATAACGCTCGACTGTCCGGTCACAGCGATCGATCACGCCGACACCCGCCTCAACATCATTACGCCCCATGGCAACATCCGCGCCCACGCCGCAATAGTCAGTGTTCCGTCGGGCATCATCAGCGATGGGGTGCTGCGTTTTACCCCTGAATTGCCGGACAAGATGGCGGCGGCGGTTGCGCTGCCGCTTGGCCTGGCCGACAAGCTCTTTCTCCACCTCGATCAGCCTGACGAATTGCCCAGGGATGGGCATTTATTTGGCGCCATCGAACGAGCGGATAGCGCGAGTTTTCATCTGCGACCCTTTGGCCGACCTCTGATAGAAGTCTATTTTGGCGGCGCTCTGGCCCGTCAACTCGAAACCGGCGGAGAGGCCGCCTTTGCAGCGTTTGCGATCGACCAGCTGGTGGCGCTGCTGGGAGGTGGTATGCGCCGGCGTCTGCGTCCGATCACTGCAAGCGCCTGGGCCAGCGACCCCTATGCCCGTGGCTCTTATTCTTATGCCAAGCCTGGACATGCGCCCGCCCGCGCCGTGCTTGGAGCTCCGGTCGACGATCGTCTGTTCTTCGCAGGGGAAGCTTGCTCAATTCATGATTTTTCGACCGCCCACGGCGCCTATCGCACCGGCGTCGCGGCTGCCGAACAGGTTCTTGCCGCCCGGTCGATCGGTGGCCGTTCGAGCACCTGACTTCGTTTGCCATCGATCGGCGCAGCGCGCGCGGTGGGCAACTGTCATGCCGCGTGGGCCGACCCATGGTCGTCGCCTCATTGAAACAATGACGAGCAGTTAGCGGCATCACCCACTCACTCGCGGTGGCACAGTTAGACGTTCGCAGCCGCCGGTTTGTTCAGGGCTGCCGGACACTGGTTTGTCGGGGCCAGCGTGGCCTCATGGACCTCGGAACTCTATTGCCGCGGCGATGCCAGATATTCACGTTATCGATGCAATCCTTTTACCTCGTGCGGGGCACCTAACTGGCAATTCGTGGGTGTCGCGTCTTATCAGACATCGGGGCTAGCCCTTGGGACAAGGTATGCGTGCAGGAACGTCACTATGAGGCCGCGCCCGTGAGTGATCGACGTCGTAGCGGAGTCCACAACCTCACGCTCCAGTGGTATTTATCTGTGTGTTCAACGACACGCAATCAATCAAATCACAATTTTCGCTGTCCAAACAATATCTGACACCACGTATACGTGAACTCATCGTTGACTTGATTGATGAGTATCTCAAACACGTCATCGCGTCGCCGCAAAATGACCACGCTTCAAAATGATTAATCATAAACTGTCATGATCTGCAGAAAATGTAGTCCAGAAATTTCAACAAATCGGCCGGACCTAAACAGCGTAAGGTCTGACGCGCGCGTGGAGGTGGCATCGGTCGCCGCCGCCGATCACGACCGCGGAGACAAGACATGACGGTTCGAAATCAACGGTCGCAGCTGTGCTGGCGATTCGCGCGCGCCACGGCATTGCTTTCTGGGCTGGCGTTATCGGCGTCTCACGGAGGTGCGGAGCCATCCCAACTTCAATCAAACAAATTGGTGCCGCCGACGGCTGCCCCGCTCAGCAAATTGATGGATCTGGTCAACTCCAACACGCTTACCATCGTTTCGAGCAGCCCGAATGGCACTTATATGCCGATTGCCCATGATCTCGCCGCCGTGCTCGACCGGGGCGATGATCTGCGTATCTTGGTGGTTCTCGGCAGGGGCGGTGGACAAAACGTGCGCGACGTTCGCCTGTTGCGCGGCGTAGATCTCGGGATCGCGACAACCACCACGCTCAGCTACTTTCGGCGCACGAACGAAATCGGCAACATCGACGACAAGATTGTCTACATCTGCAAGCTGTATAATGAAGAAATCCATTTTGTCGCTCGGTCAGACATATCCACGCTGGAGGAGCTGCGCGGCAAGCGAGTCAATTTCAACTACGTCGGCAGCGGCACTCAGCTGGCGGCACACGATATATTTGATCGCCGGGGCATTAAGGTTGAAGAAGTCAATTTTGGCGCCGAGGACGCCTTGAGCAAAATGAGAAATGGTGAGATCGCGGCGACTATATTGAGTGCCGGCAAACCCGCGCCTGCCATGAGCAGTATCAACTCGAGTGACGGTTTTCACTTTTTACCGGTGGCATTTGGTCGAGATTTGCAAGACGATTATCTGCCAGTGACGTTGACCTCGGACGACTATCCGAACTTGATTCAGCCGGGTGAAAGCGTTGAAACCGTTGCCGCCGGCGCCCTGCTAATTGCTTACAACTGGCCTAAAAATTCTGACCGCTATCGCCGGATAGAAAAATTCGTTGATGTATTTTTTCCAAACATCGACGAGTTCAGGAAGCCGCCGCGGCACCCAAAGTGGCGGGAGACCAATTTGGCCGCTACCGTCCCCGGTTGGACGCGCTTCGAGGCTGCCGAACAATGGCTCGTAAGTAACAACCAGGAATCAAACTTGAGCGATCAAAGAAAATTCGAACAGTTCATGATGGAGCGGTTGAACAGAACTGAACACCGTCAGGCCGCCTCAGATCATGAAGCCCTATTTGAAGAATTTTTGAAATGGAGCCGCTCGCGCGAACGCCACTGATCCTGCGGAACACCCGCGTCTCGTTGTTTTGAATGGGAGGCGACGATGGAAGCTTCACCGCGGCCGGATGATCATCCGCCCCAGGGCCCTCCTTCCCTGCCAAGTCCAATCGGTGATCCGCCCTGGAAGGTCGCGCATGCGGCTGCACAGCAGCCGGGCAACCATCCAAGTGCGCTCTCTGCAGCCGACCAGCAACCGCTCGGCATTGTTGCGGCCGCCGAGCGGCTGCGCCTGCAGCATTTGCTCGACCCGGTGGCGGTCCCCGGCCCTCCCATCATCCGTGTCGCAAGAAGCCTGGCTTTGGGCCGCAGCCTGCGTTTTGCGGTTCGAACAACGGCTATGGCATTACTGACAGCGCTGATAATGATTTATCTTACGCGGCCGGGCGATACGCCGATGAACCATTCCGCGCTCGCTCGATGGTCAGCGCCGGCCCTCGCGCCGACCAAGCCGGCGCCACCCCAGCAGGCCCCACCTAGACCTTCGCCGCCGCCCCAACCGCGGGCGGATCCTGCAGACATCGCGGTCCTGGTGAGACACGGTGAGACCTTCCTGGCCAATAATGACGTTATAAGCGCTCGGCTGGTTTTGGGCCGGGCGGCGGATTCCGGCGACGCCCATGCGGCCTTCCTCATGGGCGAGAGCTATGACCCCGCTGCGCTGCAGGAGCGCGGGGTCACCGGCGTGCTGCCTGACCCGGTTAAGGCGCGTGCCTGGTATCAGACGTCCGCCCGGCTGGGCGATAGCCGGGCATTGCAGCGCCTGCGCCAACTGGATGCCGCGCCTCGGCGGTGACTCAAGGGTGCGGATAGTGGTCCGACGCCGTCTGCTATCGGGGTCAATTGAATTGCGTCGGATCGAAACCACGGACGGTCCGGACGGCCCAAATTTCTGACGGACCGGCCGTGTGACCTGCCCTACATGGGGCCGATGGCCATTATGCCGCCGGGATTAGGTGCAAAATCAAAGACTCTGGTCCCTCGGGAACCAAAACGACGTGCCATCCACGATCAGTCCGACAAATCTCCGCACGCTATTATATTATCAGTGCCAATCATGCATCATCTGACATAGTCGATTAGTCATGGCCCATTATGGATGCAGGGGGCGAATTCGTCCGGATCAGCGTGGGAATGCGGCGGCGACCCGCCTCGATGAGGGCGGAGCGCTTTTGCCCGGTCGGTCAACCATCACGGACCGGCTATTCCGTCCCAGATCGACGGGCAGCACTGTCGCGCTTGACCGCGGGTTGCGAGCGTACCCGCTGGTTCTGGCCCCGAGAGGTCAATCCCGATTTGCTCGATGGTTGCAGTTGGAGGCCGGCGATCGACGCCCGAATGGCAGATCGAACGGATCCGAATGCTTGAACGTGTGGGCACGAATGAATGGCGGACTATTATCCACTCCTCGCCCGGGCAGTGACGGCTCTGGAGCGTAACACGGCCGAG
>Ga0187783_10000463_pt1 | contig 30291 bp, 32 predicted proteins | sample 1015_SJ02_MP02_2_FD_132471 | JGI IMG/M metagenome (GOLD analysis project Ga0187783, IMG submission 132471) | Tropical peat soil microbial communities from peatlands in Department of Meta, Colombia - 1015_SJ02_MP02_20_MG | ecosystem: Environmental > Terrestrial > Soil > Wetlands > Peat | place... | reverse complement strand
TTCCGATCCTGACGCTTTGGCAGGTGCGAATTCCCGACGCCTACCGCACCTACGTGCACGGGATCGCGCCCGCACCTTTCGGCTCGACGTTCTGGAACGCGTGGAGCTGGACGCTATCATCCTGAGCGCTGCGTTGCGATGAGATCCTGCATCGGGCTGGAGGCGTTGGCGTAGAGCCGTTTTTCCATCCGGCCGGCAAGAAAGGCTTGGTGCCCCGCGATGACGGCGTGCTTCATCGCCGTGGCCATCAGCACGGGGTCGCGCGCGCAAGCAATGCCGGTGTTCATCAGGAGCGCGTCCACGCCGAGCTCCATCGCAATCGTGGCGTCGGACGCGGTGCCGACGCCGGCATCGACGATCACCGGAACTCTCGCGCGCTCTTTGATGATCCGAATTGAATACGGATTGCACACGCCCAGCCCGCTGCCGATTGGGGCGGCCAGCGGCATGACGGCGACGCAACCCACCTCCTCGAGTTGCTTGCACGCGATCGGATCGTCGCCGATGTAGGGCAGCACGGCGAAGCCATCGTGCACGAGCTCTTCCGCGGCTCGCAGCGTCTCTCGCGTATCCGGATGCAGCGTCTGCGCGTCGCCGATCACTTCGAGCTTGATGAGGTCCGTCTCGAGCAGCTCACGGGCGAGCTGCGCGGTAAGAATGGCTTCTTTCGCCGAGTAGCACCCCGCGGTGTTTGGCAAAATCGCGTAGCGGTCGCGGTCGATGTAATCGAGCAGCGTCTTTCCTTCAGCGTTGTCGAGGCTGATACGGCGGATAGCCACGGTGACGATTGCCGCACCGCTGGCCGCGAGCGCGGCCTGCATAACCTCTGCTGATGGATATTTGCCGGTTCCGACGATCAGCCGCGAAGCGAACTCGTATTGACCGATCTTCAGTGCGTCGCTCGGGGCCACGTTATCCTCCCGCGACGGCTTCGATGATTTCGACGCGGTCGCCCTCGGCAAGCCGCTGCGTTTCGAACTCAGCCCGCCGCACCACCCGCTCGTTGCACGCCACCGCAATGCCTTTGCGCACCGAACCGAGCAGATCGAGCAGCGCACCGACGGTCAGACCGTCCGGCAACTCGCGGAGGCACCCATTGATCGATGCCTTCATACGCGAGTCATTCGTTCCACGGCTCGATCTTCCGCGTCACCCTCACCGCGTCGAAGGCCGAAGCGAGCGAGCAAGAACGGTTCGAGCGCTGCAGCCTCGTTAAACTCGATCGCATCCGCGATCAAGCTTGCCGTTACCGGCGCCAAGAGAATGCCGTTGCGGAAGTGTCCGGTTGCAAGAACGAGCCCCTCGATCGGCGTGGGGCCCAAGCAGGGAAGACCGTCGGGAGTTCCGGGCCGCAATCCGGCCCAGCTTTCAGTCATCGTGAAACCCGCAAGCGATGGCGCCGCTGCAAGCGCGGCGTGTAAAAGCTCGTGAATCCCTTGCGCGGTGACGCGTTCGTCGAATCCCGTCGACTCCACCGTCGCGCCGATCAGCAATCGTCCGTCGTTGCGCGGAACCAGGTACGCTCCAGGAACCCAGGTGGCGTGCCGGACGAATCCGCTGGGAACGCTCAAAGCGATCATTTGTCCCTTGACCGGCGCGACCGGCGGAACGCACGAGCTCGGCACGCCACGCAAGTCTGCAGCCCAGGCGCCGCACGCGTTCACAACGGCGCGCGCTGCGTTAAATCCTTGGTCGGTACGAACGCCCAAAACGCGCCGCGAATCGCACTCCACTTCGATCGTAACGCTTTGCTCGACGCGAACGCCCCGCGCTTCGCACGCTGCAACGAGCGCGCGCCCGAGCCGCCGGTTGTCGACGTAGCCTTCGCCTCTTTTGAGCAGTCCGCCGATGAGATCCGCGCCGAGCCACGGTTCGGCGGCAAGAGCGCTCGCGCGATCGAGCATCTCGCAATCGACGCCGCGCGCGACGAGTTGCTCGGCGTGCTGCTTTAGCGCGCGGAGCCCTCCGTTTTCAAAGGCTGCATAAAAAACGCCGTCGACCCGCAGCCGGACGTCGACGCCGCTCGCTTCATGAATTCGTTCCACGAACGCTGGATACTCGCGCAGCGACGTCACGCAAAGCTCGAGCAAGGCCGCGTCGGTGATGCGCTCGGTGTACGGCGCAAGCATTCCCGCGCCCGCCCACGACGCCGCCCTCGCCGGCTCGCCACGATCGTAAACGCGCACCGCCGCGCCGCGCTCGGCGAGCTCAAACGCGATCGAGAGGCCAATCAACCCGGCTCCGACGACGATCACGTCGCCATCCTGGCGACTCATCTACATCCCCAGATAGACTGGACCTTCACCGCCTTGCGGCGGTACCCAGGTGATGATTTGATACGGGTCGGCTATGTCGCAGGTCTTACAATGCACGCAGTTGGTAAAGTTGATCTGCAGACGCCCTTGGAACGTACCGTTGGTTTTCTCGAACAACGGTTCGTAAACGGCTGCGGGACAGAAGTACTTGCACGGGTTGCCGTATTCGGCCGTGCAACGATCCCGGCAGATGTTGGTGTCCGAGACGAGCAGGTGGCAGGGTTGGTCTTCTTCGTGCATCGTGCCGCTGTTGTAGACGTCGGTGAGCTTGTCGTAGGTAAGCACGCCGTCAATAGTCGCGCGCGGCGTGACCGGCGGGGTGAATCCGAGCTTTGCCATACGTTCGTATCCCAACTCGCCGGGAAGCTTGTCGATGAAGCCGAAGCCCGCGCCGCCGGTGATGGTAGCCAGGCCGGCATTGATCAGGCCGGCGAGCATGCCGCTGCGGAAGCCCTGGTGAAAGTTGCGTGCAGTGCGCAGCTCGGAGTAGGCCCACGAGGCCTTAAAGCGCCGCTCGTACGACGAGAGGGCCGCGGCATCGCAACTCCCCGCTTCCAGCGCCTCCCAGATCGTCTCGGCCGCGAGCATGCCGGACTTCATGCCCAAGTGAATGCCTTTCAAGCGCATCCCGTTCAAAAAACCCGCCGAGTCTCCGACGATCAATAGCCCGTCGGCGTAGGCTCGCGGCATAGCGAACAGACCGCCCTCGGGAATCGCCTTCGCACCGTAGCGAATCAGCTTCGCTCCCTCGAGCATTCGCGCGATCGCCGGGTGCTGCTTCATGCGCTGCAGCTCGTTGTGCGGATCCGTGGTTGGATTCTTGTAATCCAATCCGGTCACGAAACCGATGTCCAAGACGTTGCCCGCCATGCCGTAGATGAAGCCACCGCCGAAGGTTTCGGGCGGCAGCGGATACCCCAGGGTATGAATCACCGCGCCGGCCTTGAAACGGTCGTCGGGAAGCTGCCAGAGTTCCTTGACTCCGGCCGCATAGACTTGCGGCTCGCGTCCATCGTAAAGGTTGAGATGCGAAGCGGCCTGCTTGGCAAGCGTGCCGCGCGGACCTTCGCCGAGCACCACAACTTTCGCAAGAATATCCGCACCGGGCTCATAGTTCGGCTTGGGAACGCCGTTATGATCGAGACCCTTATCGCCCGTGCGCACTCCGATCACCCGGTTCTCGTGCCACAACAGCTCTTGACCGGGAAACGCCGGAAAAACTTGCGCGGTGTTCTCTTCGGCAACGTCGCCCAGCCATTTGCAGAGCTTCTGCAGCGACGTTACGTACTTGCCGTGATTTCGCAGCGGCGGCGGAGCAAACGGCGCCTTGATCTTGCCGCGCGCGGTCAGAAACCACAGTTCGTCGGAGGTTACCGGAGACTCCACCGGCGCGCTGTCGCGCCAGCTCGGCAGCAGCTCGTCGAGCGCGCGAGGATCCATGACGGCGCCCGAGATGCCGTGGTACCCGATCTCGCCGCCCTTCTCGATAACGAGAATTTCGAGCGCGCGCCCGGCGGCCTGCGCGAGCTGGCCCAGGCGAATCGCGCCGGCAAGACTCGCCGGCCCGGCACCCACGAACAGGACGTCTACTTCCAGCCGGTCGCGCTCAGGCATGTCGCCTACTTACACGCATCGCAAGAGGACTCCTCAAGCAACGCCGCGATCGCTGCCGTCACGGCGGCGCGATGCATCGCGATGCGTTTCTCCCATGCGGCTTGCGACGGCGTCTCGAACGTCAACGCATGGCCGGCGCATCCCCTAGCTAATGCCAGGGTGTACGAAAGACCGCCGAGGGCGATCGCCTCTTGCGCGGCATCGGCGACGATGCGTCCGCGTTCGCGCGTGCAGTGCGATGCGTCGAGCGGTCCGGTCAGCGCAAACGTCGCATCCAGGGAATCGATTGCAAACCCATCGCGTTCCAGTTTTGCGATCACCGCTGCGCCGATCGCTCCGCCACCGTACTCGTAGCAATAGAACCCGGTCGCATCGCAGTCCTCATGCAGGTCGAGCGAGAGCGCAAACGTGCGCGCGCGATTGGTTGCCAGTACCGCGCTCGCCTCCGAAGACGTTCCGGCACCGGCGAAGGTGCGGTTCAGGTCGACGCCGCCCGCGTTCGACCGCGTACGCGCCTCGAAGCCGCTGGGATTGAGGCATGGCCAAATGCGATACCGGCAACACGGATCGAGCGAACGCGATTCGACCAGCTCCAGCAATGCCCAGGGCCCGGCCGGCTCGTCGCCGTGGATGCCCGCGGCTAACGTAACTGCGGGCCCGGACGCTTCACCGATTTCCGCGCAGAGCAGCACGCGATGCGTGAATTCTAATCCGATTTCGCGCAGGCATACGTCGCCGCGCACGGCCAGCGCCTCCCATCGGCGAGACAGGTCACGGTAGGTTCCATCGGTCGGCATCACGCACCTTAAAACCCATGGAGTCTCTCTCGCGTCGCAGCTTCGCAAGCGACAATAACGCGCCGGTAGCGCCCGAGATCCTGCAAGCGCTGGCAAACTGCAATGCCGGCGACGCGATCGGTTACGGCGACGATCCGTGGACCGCACGCGCGGTAAAGCGGTTCAAAGCGCAGTTCGGCGATGTCACGGACGTGTACCTCACGTTCAACGGCTCGGGTGCTAACGTGGCCGCACTCAGTTCGGTGTTGCAGCCCTGGCAAGCGGTAATCGCACCGGCGACGTCTCACCTGCAGACCGACGAGTGCGGAGCGCTCGAACGTTTCGCGGGATCCAAGATACTTGCGGTGCCGACCGCCGATGGAAAGCTCCGGCCGGCCGACATCGAGCCCTATCTGCGCGTTCCCCACGACGTTCACAACGTGCAGCCACGCGTCATCTCGATCTCGCAGTCTACCGAGTACGGCGGCCTCTACGAGCGGGACGAAATGCGCGAGCTGACGGCGTTCGCGCACGAGCGCGGGCTTATCGTTCACGTTGACGGTGCCCGTATCGCCAACGCCGCCGTAGCGTTGGGCTCGAACCTGCGCGAAGCGACGGCCGATCTCGGCGTCGACCTCTTGAGCTTCGGCGGCACCAAGAACGGCCTAATGTTCGGCGAAGCTTGCTGCTTTTTTGATCCGGCGGTTCATGCCGGTGCAGCGCCGTTCGTCCGCAAGCAGGCGTTGCAGCTCGCTTCGAAGATGCGCTACGCCGCAGCGCAATTCGAGGCGCTTTTGAGCGGCGACCTCTGGGCGCGTTATGCCGGCCACGCCAACGCGATGGCGCGCCGGCTGCACGAACGGGTCGGCAAAATCGCCGGCGTGCGGGTAACCCGGCCCGTCCGCTGCAACGCCATCTTCGCATCGCTCGACCGGCGCGCGATCGAACTCGTCCAGCGCGAGTTCTTCTTCTACGTCTTCGACGAGTCGCTTCCGGAAGTGCGTTGGATGACGCACTGGGCGACGACCCCGCAAGACGTCGACGACTTTGCCGCTTGCATCGAACGCGCCGTCTCCCTTGTGTCTTAAGCCGTCCAGTCGAGCATTGCTTGCCACTCTGGTTTGGGGAAGCGCTGTTTCGACTTGATCGCCTCGACGTACTTGCGTTTGCCGGCGCGGTTACCCTTACCGAGCATTAGGCCTCCGACCAGCCGGTCTTGCCAGAAGAAGAGCGCGCGGTACCACTTCTTCTCCCGGTCGATCTTGCGGGCGATCTCCAAATCCGGGCGAAGATCGGTGCCCAGCCCAAACTGCGTGATCGTTTGACCCTTGAAAAGCAGCGACGAGTACTCGGGCACATCGTGGTATTTTTCGCTCCCGCCCATCATGTTGAGCGCGACGACCTTGCCGTGCGCGCCCGCGTTGTTCCAGGTGCCCATCCGATAGCGAACTTCGAGTATCGGATCGTAGAAGTCGGCCACGTCGCCCGCGGCAAAGATGCCTTTGACGTTCGTCTCCAGGTGATCGTCGCACAGGATCCCGTTCTTGCTGGTGTGGATTCCCGAGCCTTCGCACAGCTCGGTGTTCATCGCCAGGCCGAAGCCGTAGGCGTAGCACTCGGCGGCAATTTCCTGGCCTTTGCTGGTACGAACTTTCGCAATCGCGCCATTGGATCGAACGAACGCTTCGACTTCTTCGCCATAGTGCATGTGCACGCCGTCGGCCTGGGCCGCTTCGTGCACCAGCGCCCCGGCTTCCTCGTCAATGATCCGATGCAGCGCGCGCGGACCGCGCATGATCCAATGCGTCTCCATGCCACGCGACGCGAAAGCTTCGGCCAGCTCGTAGGCGATGAAAGAACCGCCGATCGCAACGGCCGCGCGGCTGCGATCGATCTGCTCGGAGATCGCGCGCGTGTCGTCCAAGTATTGAAACGCAAAAATGTTCGCCGCGCCGTCGGCTCCCGGCTTGCCCGTAGGGTGGGGCCGGCCCCCGGTCGCGATTAGCAACGCGTCGAACGGGAAACGTTTACCGTCAACCTCGACGATGCGCTCTTGGGGAACGATACGTTCGACGTGGGTCCGCAGGTGCAGCGCGATTCGATGCTCTTCGTGCCACGCCAGATTGCGAATCATAACCTTTTCTTCGGGAATCTGCCGGCGCAGCATCGGCGGCAGCGAGATTCGATTGTAAAGCGTGTACGGCTCGTCGCCGAAAAGGGTGATCTCGCAGGCCGAATCGTGCTTGCGCAGCTGCTCGGCCGCGGTGGTTCCGGCAAATCCGTTGCCGATGATGACGTAGCGGCGGACGTCGGTGCTGATGGCGCTATCCATGCAGACCCAGGCCGACCATCATCTCGTAGCCGGCTTGCAGCGCGCGCTCGTCAATGTCGAAACGCGCGCTATGATGCGGCTCGCTGCCGACTGCTTGACCTCGCGCTCCAATCAAGAAGTACGCGCCGGGCCGTTCTTGCTGCATGAACGACATGTCTTCCGACCACATCACGATGGGATGCGGATCGACGATGTCTTCCGCGCCGAATAGCCTCGCCGCGACTTCGCGCACGATCGCATTGGCCGTCGAGTCGTTGACGGTCGGCGGGTAGATCCAGCGGAAATCGAGATTGTATTCGAGGCGCATACCGGCGCAGAGGCCCTTGAGCAAACGCTCGATCCGCTCGGGAAGCGACTTGCGCAGGCCGTCGTCGAAGGCGCGCACCGTTCCTTGAAGCTGCGCGCGCTCGGGAATGACGTTGAAGGTCGTGCCCGCGTGAAGCGAGCCCACAGTAACGACGACCGGCTGTTCGGGTGGAGTTTCGCGGCTTGGAATCGTTTGCAACAGCACGACCAGCTCCGCCGCCCCCACGATCGGATCGACGGCTTTCTCGGGCATCGCCCCGTGGCCGCCCTTGCCGATCAGCTCGATGTCGAAGCGGTCCGACGACGAAAAAAACGGGCCGTCGCGCAGGCCGATCTTCCCCACGGCGAGACCGCTGTAAAGATGAAGCGCAAAGGTGCGGTCGACGTGCGGGTTTTCCAGCGCGCCGTCGTCGATCATCAGTTTGTTTCCCGCGTAACCTTCCTCGCCGGGCTGAAAGCAAAAGACCAGCGTGCCGGGCACTTCGGTCTTGCGGCGGTAAAGTTCGCGCGCTGCTGCCAGCAAAATGGCCATGTGACCGTCGTGACCGCAGGCGTGCATGATGCCTTCGTTGCACGAACGGTACGGCGCGTCGTTGAGCTCTTGCACCGGCAGCGCGTCCATGTCGGCCCGCAGCAGGGTTACGGGGCCGGGTTTGCCGCCGCGCAGCGTCGCCAGCAGGCCCGTCTTGCCGACGCCGGTGCGAATCTCGTCAAAGCCGAAGCTGCGAAGTTCGCGCTCGATGAAGGCCGCCGTTTCATGTTCTTGGAGCGAGAGTTCGGGGTGACTGTGAAAGTGCCGTCGGTAGGCGACGACCTCGCCGTGGGGATTGTCCGATTCGAGCGTCGACATCAGCGTGGTAAGAAATCCGCTCTAAGAAAATTGGCGCCAAGGGTGACGGCTAGCGATCGAATCACGGGAAATACTTCAGCTCGACGTCGACGATGCCGACGACCGGCACGCACAAAAACCGCGCCGGCAAAAACTGGTGCACGCCGACCGCTCCGAGCATGAACTTATCGAAGCCGTCGACTCCGCTAGATCGCACGATGTCCTCCTTGAGGCTGTAACCGTTTGAGTCGATATATGCGCGCGCCACAACCGTGAGCGGCTTGCCTCCGTAACGGCCTACGGGGCTTTGCAGGTCACCGCGCATCTCCGGCTCGACGTACATCCGGTCGCACTTGTGCGGGTCGAGCGTCTGCAGGTGCTCTGCCGCGATGGTCTGCAGGCCCGCGGGCGCGCTCGACTGCGCCTCGCCGACCGGGAAAACGTACGAGGGGCAGGTCACGGCGGCGGAGCGATCCAGCGTGTAGGAGTCGACAAAGAAATACCTGATTTGGGCGCGAGCGGGCAGCGTGACGATGACCGCCGGCACCTGCCGGTCTTGCGCCGTCCCGAAGAGATTCGTATCAGGCACGGCAGCGTCGTAGGCGTCCGAATCGCCCACCAAGGTGACGTGGGCCGCCAGCGTCGTGCCGGCGCGCGTGAATAGGCCGAGCACGTAGCGCGACCCGGTCGGGATCGGCCCAAGCGACGCGACGACGTCGGGGATCGGCGCGACCGATGCGATGACGCCGCAGAAAGGGTTGTCGTACTTCCATTGTGGCGAGAGATCGTCGGCAGCACGTACCGGCAGGACCGACGACGCAACCCCTACGAGAAGAACGGCGGCTCTCAAGAGCATAGGGTCGTCTTTGTGGCGCGCTCGGCTGCTACCTTCGGCGCAGGATTTAGCGCCGATTCGCAACTAGAAATGGCGGTGGCCACCAAAGAGAGCGGCGCGAAGCCACGCTTGCCGTTGGAGCGAAGCGGTTTGAGCGACGAACAGCTCGTCGCGATCTTTCGCACGATGTTGATGCAGCGCACGCTCGAAAACCGCGGATTTCAACTCAATCGTCAGGGGAAGATTCCGTTCGCATCGGCAAGCGAAGGGCACGAAGCGGTCCAGGCCGGCGCGGCGATGGCGTTCGTGCGCGGCAAGGATATTCTCGTCCCGTATTACCGCGATCTTGGGCTGGCACTCGGAATCGGCGTCACGCCTTATGAGGTGCTGCTTTCGCTTTTTGGGCGAGCCGCCGATCACTCCGCGGGCCGGCAGTTTCCGCATCACTATGCGAGCCGGCGGCTTGGCGTGCAAACGATCAGCTCGGTGATCGCGGCGCAGTTGCCGCACGCCGTCGGCGCGGCTTACGCGTTGCAATATCGCAACGGGCGCGGGCGAGCCGTATTGACGACCTTCGGCGACGGTGCCACGAGCGAAGGCGAATGGCACGAGTCGGTCAACTTTGCGGCCGTGCACGCGCTGCCGGTCGTGTTGCTGTGCGAAAATAACGAGTGGGCGATTTCAACGCCGCTCTCCAAACAGATGGGCCAACCGGACATTTACAAACGTGCCGCCGGCTATGGGATCCCCGGCATAGTCGTCGACGGAATGGACCCGATCGCGTGCTACGCGGTCGTAGGCGAAGCGCTGGAGCGCGCTCGCAGCGGCGGCGGTCCGACGCTGGTCGAGGCAAAGTGCTATCGCTTCTTATCGCACACCACCGACGACGACGATCGAACGTACCGTTCGCGCGAGGAAGTCGAGGCCCGCCGCAAAGACGACCCCGTGCCTCGCTTCGAGCGCCTGCTCGTCGAAAAGTCGATCTTGACCCCGGCCGGCGTAGAAGCATTGAAGCGTTCCGTCCTCGAAGAGGTCAACGATGCCACAGACCGGGCCGAAGCGATGGCGTATCCGGCCGCGCACGACCTCTTCGAGCGGGTCTACGAGCAACGCTGGGAACCTTGGACGTAAGTGAGGGCAAAGTAACGATGGCTAGCACCGATCTCGCGACCGGAACCCTCGAACGCCACGGTCTGAGCGACGAACAGCTGCGCGCGATCTTCCGCAACATGCTGCTGCAGCGCCAGCTCGACAACCGCGGGTTTCAACTGAATCGCCAAGGCAAGGTTCCGTTTGCGCTGGGCAGCGAGGGACACGAAGCGCTCCAAGCTGGCGCAGCGATGGCCTTCAATCGCGGCCGCGACATCTTGGCGCCGTACTATCGCGACTTGGGGCTTTGTTTGGGGATCGGGCTCTCGCCCTACGAAATCATGCTTTCGATCTTTGCGCGGGCGCCCGATCATAACGGCGGCCGCCAGTTCCCCAACCACTATTCCTCCAAGGCCGCCGGATTGATGTCGTTCTCGTCAATTTTAGCCGCGCATCTCCCGCACGCGGTCGGAGCGGCGTACGCGATCAAGTACCGCGGCGAGATCGGGCGGGCAGTGCTGGCAACGTGCGGCGACGGAACTACCAGCGAAGGCGAGTGGCACGAATCGATGAATTTTGCCGCCGTGCATCGGCTGCCGTTCGTGATGCTGGTCGAGAACAACGAATGGGCGATCTCGACGCCGCTCGACAAGCAGATGGCCGAACCGGAAATTTGGAAACGCGCGGAGGGATACGGCATCCCCGGACGGCGCTTCAACGGTTTCGATCCGATCGCCACGTATGCAGCCGTAAAAGAGGCGATGGATCGCGCCCGCGACGGCGGCGGTCCCACGCTGATCGAAGGCACGTGCTATCGTTATCTCGCCCACTCCACCGACGACAACGATATGACCTATCGCACGCGCGAGGCAGTCCTGGAACGGCGCAAACAGGATCCAGTCCCCGCCTTCGAAGAGGTGCTGGTCGAGCACGGCATCATGAACGCGCAAGACGTGGCCGAGATGCGCAAGTCCGTCTTACGCGAAACCAACGAAGCGACCGATGCGGCCGAAGCGCAGCCGTATCCGAAGCCGGCCGATCTTTACGCGCAGGTCTACGAAGGAGCGTGGCAGCCGTGGCAGTCGTAAGCGCAAACTCCACCGTGATGAACAACGTGGAAGCGGTCCGCGCGACGCTCTACGAGGCAATGAAGAGCGACGAACGCACCGTTATCCTGGGCGAAGACGTCGGTGCGCGCGGTAACGTGTTCCTCATCACCAAAGACTTCATCGGCGAGTTCGGTCCCGAGCGCGTGATCGACACGCCGATTGCCGAAGCCTCGATCGTCGGCATTGCGGTCGGGATGGCGATGGAAGGACTGCGCCCCATCGCCGAGATACAGTTCGCGGATTTCATCTATCCGTCGTTCAATCAGATCGTCGGCGAAGCCGCGAAGATCCGCTATCGCTCTAACGGTGAATACACCTGTCCGCTGGTGATCCGCACGCCCTACGGTGGCGGCGTGCGCGGCGCGCTCTCACATTCCGTTTCGGTCGAAGCGCTGTTCTATCACGTGCCCGGATTGAAGATCGTCGCTCCGTCCTTCCCGGCCGACGTCAAAGGCTTGCTCAACGCCTCAATTGACGACCCCGATCCGGTTCTTTTTTTAGAGCACAAGAAGACCTATCGCCTGATCAAAGGCGAAGTGCCCAATGGGCACTACACGATTCCGCTCGGTAAGGCGAACGTACTCAAAGAAGGCACCCAGCTCAGCGTAATCTCGTACGGTCTTTACGTTCACTGGGCGCTCGATGCCGCTCGTCAGCTCCAGGAGGATGGGCTATCGGTCGAGGTAATCGATTTGCGCTCGATTCGCCCGATGGATAAGACCACGATTCTTGGCAGCGTCGAGAAGACGCGCAAGCTGCTGATCATTCACGAAGACAATAAGTTCGGCGGCATCGGCGCCGAGATCAGCGCGATGGTCGCAGAGGAGGCGCTGTTCCACCTCGACGCTCCGATTCGCAGGCTGTGCGGTCCCGACGTACCGGCAATGGGCTACGCGCTGCCGCTCGAGGAAGAGTTCATGTCGTCCCCAGCCGAAATGGCCGAGACGATGCGAGAGATGGTGAAGTTTTAGTGGCTACGACCATTACGATGCCGCAGTTGGGCGAGACGGTCACCGAAGGTACCGTCGCCCAATGGCTTAAGACCGTCGGCGACAACGTCGACAAGTACGAAGACTTTGTCGAAGTGTCGACCGACAAGGTCAACGCCGGAGTACCGTCGCCCGTCACCGGAACGATTCGAGAACTGCTCGTCAAGGAAGGCGAGACCGTGGCCACGGGTACGCCGATTGCAGTGATCGAAGAGGTCGGCTCGGCACCGGCGGGCGGCGCAACGCCGGCCGCACCCCCCGAGACGGTCAAGCCGCCGTCGCCGAACGGCGCCAAGACCGCCGTGCAAGAGAGCGGGCAGGCCGAGAATGCGTTACGGGGCGCCTCTCCGGCCGTTCGGCGCCTTGCGCGCGAACATCAAATCGACATCCGCGCTATTCGCGGAACCGGTGCAAATGGACGCGTGACCGCCGATGACATTCTCGCTGCAGCGCGCACCCTAGTCGTCACTCAGTCGGTCGCACCGCCCACCGTCGCGGCCGCGTCTGCGATGGCGGCGCCGCCCTCGGGTGCGACGTCAACGTACGCGCAGCCGCTGCCGGGAACGTTTGTCCCACTCACGCAGGCCCGGCGCATTATCGCCGAACGAATGGTCGAGAGCCGGCACACCGCGCCGCACGCCTGGTCTATGGTCGAAGTCGACGTCACGGACGTCTGGCAGTGGCGCCTGCGCGAGAAAGACCGCTTCGAGCGCGAAACCGGTTACAAGCTGACGCTGCTGCCCTTTTTCATTCGCGCCGTGGTCCAATCGCTGGCCGCATTTCCGTTGATGAACGCAAGGTTCTCGCCGTCCACCGGGTCGGCCCAAGCCGGTATTCTGGTCAACGACGAAGTGAATATCGGCGTCGCCATCGGTCTGCCGACAAACCTCGTCGTGCCGGTAATCAAGCACGCCGACAAGCTTTCGATCAAGGGCATTGCGGTCGCCGCAGGCGAGCTGATCGAGAAGGCTCGCAAAGCTAAACTGGCCGTCGACGATCTCGCCGGCGGGACGTTCACCGTGAACAATAACGGCGCCAACGGTTCGTGGGCTTCAGCCCCAATCATCAATGCCGGACAGGCGGGAATCGTCACCATGGAGGCGGTGGTCAAGCAGCTTGTCGTCGGCGATGACGACACGCTGGCAATCCGTCGCATCATGAACTCCTGCCTTTCGCTCGACCATCGCGTGGTGGACGGCTACGTCGCCAGCGGCTTCCTCGCCGACCTCAAACGGCGTCTGGAGGCGATGGGGCCTCAAGGAGAACTGTAGGTCCCCAACGCAGATTCGCAAGCAGTTCAAGTTCGAAGCCGCGCACACGCTGCCGTACCACCCTGGGAAGTGCGCGCGCATCCACGGTCACTCGTATCGCCTCGAAGTTGCCGTGCGCGGCCCGATACGGACGCGCGGACCGGCGCGCGGCATGATCGAGGATTTCGATCGAATCGAACGGATCGTCGGCGAACGCGTTCTCGAGCAGCTCGACCATCGCAACCTCAACGACTTCGTGGAGAACCCCACGGTAGAAAACGTGTTGCTTTGGATATGGAGGCGGCTCGACGGCAAGCTCGTGCAGCTCGACGAGCTCGTTCTATGGGAAACGCGAACCGCGTGCGCCGTTCTACGCCGTTCCGACCTCGTCGGGCGATGATTGCGCTCAGCGAAGTCTTCTACAGCATTCAAGGAGAGGGAACGTGGACCGGCACACCGGCGGTTTTCGTCCGGCTGGCGGGTTGCAATCTCGCCTGCGATTTTTGCGACACCGATTATTCGACGAAATTCTTCGCAACCGTCGACGAGGTCGTCGCTGCGGTTGGGGAGGCGGGCGGGGAGTGCCCGATGGTCGTGCTTACCGGCGGCGAGCCGCTCGCACAAGCCGAAACTCCGGCGCTTATTGAGGCGCTGCGCCGGGACGGGCGCCGGGTGCACGTCGAGTCGAACGGCACGATCTTTAGCGAGCTTCCCGACGACGTGTGGCTTTGCGTGTCGCCTAAGGAACGGGTCGACCCGCGCATGGCGCAACGCGCCAATGAAGCCAAGCTCATCGTCGACCGGCGCGTTCCCGAAGAGCATCTCGCGCTCTTTGCCGAAAAGCCAACGATTTTGCTGCAGCCCGAAGGAAACAAACCGGCGAACGTCGCGACCGCACTGGACTACGCCAAAGCTCATCCGGGACGCTTTCGTCTCTCGCTCCAAACCCATAAGTTCATCGGCGTGCGATGATTCTGCTGGTCTGCGCCGTCGCCGCCGAGCTGCGATTTTGGAAGGCTCGCGACGGGGTCGAAACGCTCGCGACCGGAATCGGACCGGTGGAATCCTCGTGCATGCTTACCGCCGCACTCGCTCGACGCCCCTATCGGCTAGTCGTCAATGCCGGCGTAGCCGGCGTCTTCGACGGCGCCGCCGCGATCGGCGAGGGGGTGGTCGTCGCCGACGAGCGTATCGAGCTGGCCTTGGAGGACGGCGCGCCCTTGCCTCTTCCACCGACTATGAGAGTAGTCGAGACCGCGCATTCCGACGGGCGGCTCGTCGCGGCGCTCGGTGCGAAAGGCTTTCGCGCTTTGCACGGCATCACGGTGACGCACGTAACTTCGAGCGAGGCGACGGCGCGCCGTCTAGCCCAGCGCGGCGCTCAGGTCGAATCCATGGAAGGCTTTGCCGCGCTGCGCGCCGCCGAGCGGGCGCGCGTGCCGGCAATCGAACTGCGCGGAATCTCAAACCGTTGCGGCGACCGCGGCGCAAGCGGTTGGAATTTCGAGGCCGGCTTATCCGGGCTGCAGCGCGTCGTCGAGGCGCTGTTCGAGGAGCTGAACTGACGTACACGCTGGCCTATTCGCCCTGTCCAAACGACACATATGTCTTCGGCGCGCTCACCAACGGTCTGCTGACCGGCGCGCCGCAAGTCAACGCGCATCTCGCCGACATCGACGAGCTCAATTCGGCCGCGACTCGATCGCAGTTCGAGCTTACCAAGGTGAGCTACGGCGCCATTCCGTTTCTGATGGAGCGCTATCGCATTTTGCCCTCCGGCGGCGCGCTGGGACGGCGTTGCGGGCCGCTGCTGGTCGCGCGCCCGGCAGCGTCGCCGCCGCTCTTTAGCGAGTTCGCGCACAAGCGCATCGCGATACCGGGAGAGCGCACTACCGCCTTCATGCTTCTGCAGCTGGCCCTGGGACGGCCCCCGAAGAGCGTGCCCATGCGGTTCGACCGAATCATCGGCGCGGTCGCGAACGGCGAGGTGGACGCCGGTCTGATCATACACGAATCGCGCTTCACGTATCGCGACGCGGGTCTGATCGCCATCGCCGATCTCGGCGAGTGGTGGGAAAACATGACGCTGCTGCCGATTCCGCTGGGAGCGATTCTCGTTCGCGACGACATTGACGACGCCGAGATGCGAGCGATCAATGCCGCAATTCGCCGGAGCCTGGCTTTCGCCCGCGCGCGCGAAGCGGAGGTCATGCCCTACGTGCGCGAACATGCCGTCGAGATGAACGAGGACGTGATGCGTGCGCACATCGAGCTCTACGTCAACGAGTTCACCGACGACGTGGGGGATCTGGGTCGCGAGGCCGTGCACGCCCTTTTCGCGCGCGCTCACGATGCCGGAATTCTGCATCGTGAGGTGACGCCACGCTTCGCCGCCGCTTTCTAGCCGGCGGCGGGGCGGCGGTCGCGCTGGCTAGCAGCGCACCGCTGGCCGCGACGACGCTCCCGCCGGCTCGGATCGACCTCGGCGACGAAGTCTTCCTACAAAGCGCCTGGCGCGAACTCAACGGCCGCGCCGTCGGCGTCGTCGCCAATCAGAGCGGCGTCACGTCGCGCATGGAGTCGATCGTGGACGCGATACGGCGCCGCGGACAGATTCGCATCAAGGCGATCTACGCACCGGAGCACGGTTTTCGGGGCGATCAGAATGCCGGAGCGTCGGTCGCGTCGTACGTCGATCGGGCAACGCAGCTCCCGGTCTACAGTCTCTACGGTGCCTCGCGGCACCCCAGCGCCGCGATGCTCGAAGGCGTGGACGTGTTACTGTTCGACATTCAGGATGTGGGCTCGCGCGCGTATACGTACATCTCGACGATGGCCTATGCGATGCAGAGCGCGCGCACGTACGGCAAGGATTTCTGGGTTCTCGACCGGCCTAATCCGACCGGTGGAGCGATCGTCGAAGGCCCGGTGCTCGAACCGGCCTACGAGTCGTTCATCGGACTCTACCCGATTCCGATGCGCCACGGCATGACGATTGGGGAGCTCGCGATGCTCTTCAACGATCGCTTCAGGATCGGGGCGAGACTGCGGGTCGTGCGTATGAACGGCTGGCACCGCTCCATGATTTGGCCGGATACCGGATTGCAATGGGTACCGACCTCTCCGAACATTCCGAACTGGCAAACGACCATCGCGTACGTGGGCACGGGGCTGCTCGATAGTGCGGGCATCAACAACGGAAGCGGTTATACGCTGCCGTTTTTCCTCGCAGGAACCGCCGGGATTGACGGAGCGAAGCTGGCAGCGCGCTTGAACTCACGAGATCTGCCGGGCGTATGGTTCAGACCGGCGGCCTGGACGCCGTACGTCGGATTTTGGGCCGATCGCGAGCTCACCGGCGTAGAACTCGTGATCTTCGACCCGCGCCGCTTTTACGCGGTGCGCAGCGCGGTGGAGATCGCCGTCGCCATTCGCGACCTCTTTCCGCACGCGATCGAGATCGAAAGCATTTCCGGCCTGGACCGCGATTGGGGCACGGATGCATTTCGTCAGGGATTACTTGCCGGAATGGCCGCGGAGGAGATTCTGGCACAATGGTCGGCCGCGACGGCGCAGTTCGAAGCGATGCGCCGCACCTACTTACTCTACGATTAGCTCTTCCCGGTTTGCCGCAAGCGCGTCGGCGGCCGCTTGCAGTTCGGCAGCGAGCTCGCGTAGCGGCGGCTCGATGTTTCGCGCGTTTGCCCTTAGGACGTCGCGCCACATCTCGGAGCTCATGCCGGCAATCCGCAGCAACTCCCGGGCGACCGGACCGCATAGCCGTTGCGCGCCGGAATCGCTCGTCCGAACCAGCTGCGCGTAACGCCAGGCCACGACTTGGGGCAAATGAGACGAGAGCGCGGCCGCGCGGTCGTGCTCCTGGGCGCCGATCGCAACCGGCACGCCGCCCATTGATTCAATAAACGCTCGCGCTCGCCCATTGAGCTCTTCAGAGCCGGTCGGCACGTACGCCCACGCGCAGCCGTCGAACAGATCGGCGCGGGCGGCGCGAATGCCGCTGCGCTCGGTGCCGCCCATCGGATGCGTCGCGACAAACGTTCGCAACCCCTCGGCGGCGCGCACTACCGGTGTTTTGACCGAAGCGACGTCCACGATCAGCGAAGCTGCCACGGCCGGCGCGGCCGCAAGCCGTTCGATTTCACGCAACGTTGGCCCTAGATGAGAAGCAACAACCAGCACGTCGCAGAGATTTGCGAGTTCGTGCGGCTCAGCGACGGAATCGATTGCGCCCAGGCTGCGTGCTTGCTGCAATGCCGCTCCATCGCAATCCGCTCCCACGACTCGCGCGCCGTTCCGCCTCGCGCGCAGACCGATCGATCCGCCGATCGCCCCCACCCCGAAAATTCCGACGACGCTCGCGCTCACGATGGCGTGCGCATCAAATCGGGGCGCAAGACGGTCGCGCCGTTCAGGTACACGTGCTCGATCTCGGCGGGCTTCTTGGCCGTATTAACGTGCATCAGGACGCGAATGCAGCGTCCGAGTGCGCCCGGAACGTCGATTTCGCAGGCGTGCAGCATCGGCACCCAGGTCCATCCCATTTCCCGCGCGGCCAACGCCGGAAAGCCGGCGCGCAGATCGGGCGTCACGGTAAAGAGGATTGAAGCGATATCGTCCACCTCGATCTCGTTGCGTCGCACGATTTCCGCCAGAAGCCGTTTGGTTGCGCGCCCGATCGCGACTGCGTCGTCGCCTTCGGCCGTGATCGCTCCGCGGATCCCACGAAAAAACATCGCCTTAACCAATCATAGCCGCCTATGATTGTCAAGGTTAAAGGGCGAACCTCTTGGACGTGCTGCGCGAACGATTGGTCGAGGCGCTTGGCAGCGACGCGGTTAAGACCGCGCCCGAAGACCTGGCGGTGTATGCCTTCGACGCGTACACCGACGGAGGTCTGCCTTCGGCCGTCGTCTTGCCGCGGTCGACAAAAGAGATCAGCGCGATCGTGAAGATCGCGCGTGATTGCGGCGAGCCCATCGTAGCCCGAGGCGCCGGAACCGGACTCTGCGGCGGCGCCGTACCGGCCGTAGGCGGCGTCGTCCTCTCGTTCGCCCGGATGAATCGCGTCCTCGAGCTGGACGAACGCAACCGCCGGGCGCGCGTCCAGCCGGGGCTCATCAATCAGGAACTCTCGCGACAGACGGCATCCAGCGGACTTTTCTACGCTCCGGATCCTTCGTCGCAACGAATTGCGACGATCGGTGGCAACATTGCAACCAATGCCGGCGGTCCCCTCTGTCTTTCGTACGGAACGACCGTGAACCACGTGCTGGCGCTTGAAATCGTGGACCAAACGGGCGAGGTCTTCACCACCAGCATCGACGACGTCGGCTACGATCTCACCGCGGCGCTGGTCGGGAGCGAAGGAACGCTAGGCATCGTCTCGGCCGCGTGGTTGCGCCTAATGACGCTGCCCGAGGCGGTTCACGTTTCGGTGGCCGCGTTCGGCGACATCGACTCGGCGTCCGAGGCCGTCTCGGCAATCATAGCGGCCGGAATCCTGCCCACTGCGCTGGAGATGATGGACGCGGTCATTACCCAGGCCGTCGAAGCCGCGTTTCACGCGGGCTATCCTACCGATGCCGCAGCGCTGCTGCTGGTAGAAAATGCCGGCTTCGAAGAAGACGTTGCCGCGGCCGAAGCCGCGACGCACGCGATTGCCCTGCAGCACGGAGCTCGCTCCTGGCGCAGCGCGCGCGACCGAGCCGAACGCGAGGCACTTTGGGCGGGCAGAAAAGGTGCGGCCGGAGCGACCGGCCGCATCGCGCCGAATTATTACACGCAAGATGTCTGCGTGCCGCGCAGCAAGTTGCCCCAAGCTCTGCGATGCGTCGAAGACGCGGCGCGCGAGCATCGAATCACCGTCGGCAACGTCTTTCACGCCGGCGACGGGAACCTGCACCCGCTTCTGATGTACGACAAGCGCGAGCGAGAACAGGTCGCCGCCGTCATCGAGACGGGCAATGCCATTCTCCAATCGGCCATCGATCTCGGCGGCACGATCAGCGGCGAGCACGGTATAGGCTGGGAAAAGCGCGAGGCGATGACCCGCGTTTATTCCACCGCCGATTTGGCCACAATGGGGCGCGTTCGCGACGTCTTCGATCCCGCCCGGATGCTGAATCCGGAGAAGATCTTCCCCGCGGGTACGGCCTGTCCCGAGGTCGCAGCGCCGTGAACGCCGCGCAGGAACGGGTAACGCCGGAGAACGCGCAAGCCTTGAGTGAAATGCTCTCGCGCTGCGACCGCGCCGGTCAGAAGGTTCTCGTCGTGGGCGGCGGGACGCTGGGCGGTATGGGATATCCGCCCGAGCATTGCGACGTCGCGCTCGCCACCTCCGGCATCACCGGAGTCGTGTCTAACGAACGTGCCGATCTGACGATAGCAGTGCGCGCGGGAACTCCGATCCAGAGTATCACAACGCTGCTCGCCTCGCAGGGACAGTTCATTCCATTCGACGCGCCGCAAGCGCAGTATGCGACGCTGGGCGGTACGCTTGCCGCCGGGTGGCTGGGCCCGCGCCGTCACCGCTACGGACGTCTTCGCGACTTTCTTTTGGGCACGACGATCGTGCTCGCCGATGGAACGATCGCTCGCGCGGGCGGTATGGTGGTGAAGAACGTTGCCGGTTACGACATGAGCCGGCTGTACGTCGGATCGTTCGGAACGCTGGGAGTCTTGGTGCAGGCGAATCTGAAAACGCTTCCGTCGCCTCCCCAGGCCCGCGTTTTTCTGGCGCCTCTGCCCGAACGGACGCGCGCCCGCGCGTGCGCGCAACTCGCTGCACTGAACGTCGTTCCAGCGGCAGCCTTTTGTATAGATGGATTCCACCACGCAATCGACGGCGACGAAGGTCCTGACGGCCGAATACTCACGATGCTGGAAGGCAGCGACGCACTGCTCGAGCGGGCGACGCTGGAATTGCGCTCGGCATTGGGGCGCGCCGGCGTACCGCATACTCGTGTCGTCGATGCCGGCGCGCGGGAGGCGTTCGAACGGGTCGTCGACTCCTACCTCGCCAGCTTGGGTGAACGCTCGGTCACCTATCGCCTCTTCCCCTTTGCCCAAGACTCGGAAGGGTGCGCGCGCGACTTGTGCGATCTCGCCCGGGGTTTCAAGCTGCGAAGCGAGACGATCGTGGACGTTTTGAACGGCGACGTCGTGCTGCGCGTTAGCGAACTCGACGCGCACGCTTTCGCGGCCAAGATCGAAGCCTTTGACGATGCGCTGCACGAGACGCATCCCCGCGCGCGGGTCGTTGCCGGCAAACATCCTCAGCGCGCTTACCTGCGAGTTTGGGGTTGCGACCCGCCCGCGATCGATCGCATGCGCGCGCTGAAAAACCGGTTCGATCCGAATCGCACGCTAAATCCGGGCTGCTTCGTGGGAGGAATCTAGCGAGCTGAAAACCGCACTTCGACGCGGGCAGGACCCTGCTCTGACGGAGGCCTACCAGGTGGTGCATGAAGGTTCTGCTTCTCGGAGCATCGGGCTTCGTCGGCAAGCATCTCTTGGCCGCGCTGCAAACTCGCGGCGACGACATCGTCACGGCGTCTTTACGCGACCCGGACGCGGCAGCCGACCGGGCAACGGGCTGCGACGCAATCGTGAACCTCGCTGGAGAACCGCTGGCGCAGCGCTGGAACGCTTCCGTCAAGCGTCGCATCGAGCAGAGCCGCACCGAAGCGCCACGCCGGTTCCTGAGCGAGCTTGCCCGGCGCCAGCGGCGTTGCTCGGTGTACGTAGGCGCATCGGCGATCGGTTATTACGGAACGAGCGAAACCGAAACGTTCGTGGAAGAGAGCTCGCCCGGGCAAGATTTTCTCGCTGCGGTCTGCGCCGGTTGGGAGCGCGAGGCCCAACAAGCCACCAATCTCGGCATGCGCGTGAGTATCGTGCGCACGGGAATCGCGCTGGGTACCGATGGCGGCGCGCTCGAGAAAATTCTGCCGCCGTTTCGAGCCGGCCTGGGCGGCGTCGTCGGCAGCGGCAGGCAATGGTTTTCATGGATTCACATCGACGACTTGATTGGGGTCTACTTAATGGCGCTCGACTCGGTTTCCGGTCCGGTCAACGCGTGCGCGCCGAACCCGGTGACCAACGCCGCGTTTACCAGGGAACTCGCCGCCGCGTTGAACCGGCCTGCGCTGTTTGCCGTCCCGGCGCTTGCGCTGCGGATGATGCTGGGCGAGGGCGCGGATATACTGCTGCGCGGTCAGCGCGTTCTGCCCAAACGGACTGAAGAATTAGGCTATCGTTTCGCGTTTCCCGAGCTCAAAGCTGCGCTAGCGAGTCTACTTTGAATTCGAGCGCCTCAAGGTACTTTTCGGCGTCCATCGCCGCGCGGCAGCCGGCTCCCGCCGCCGTGATCGCTTGCCGGTAGCGATGGTCGTTGACGTCGCCGGCGACGAAGACTCCTTCGACGTTCGTCATCGTGCCGTCCGGAGAAACGATATAGCCGCGTTCGTCGAGGTCGAGCTGCCCCGCAAAGACGGTCGTGTTAGGCGTGTGGCCGATCGCTACGAAAAGCGCATCGGCCGGCAAATCGAACGTGTTCCCGTCGACCACGTTGCGCAGACGCAGGCCGGTGACGTGCGTTTCGCCGTGCACCTCCTCGACTGCGGCGTTCCAAATGAATTCAATCTTGGGATGAGAGTTGGCGCGCTCGGCCATGATCTTACTCGCGCGCAGGCGATCGCGCCGATGGACAATCGTTACCCGGCTGCCGAACCGCGTTAAGAAGAGCGCTTCCTCGAGCGCCGAATCGCCCCCGCCGACGACCACGATTCGTTTGTCCCGAAAGAACGCTCCGTCGCAGGTCGCACAGCTCGAAACGCCTCGACCCCGCAAACGCTCTTCGCCCGGGACGTCCAGCCAACGCGCGCTGGCGCCGCTTGCCACGATCACCGTTTCCGCATCGTAAGCCGCATCGGAAGTGCGCACGAGCAGCGGGCGCTTAGAGAAATCGACCGAAGTTACATCCACGTTCTCGATGCGCGCGCCGAAGCGTTCGGCCTGCTCGCGAAACTTCACCATCAGCTCGGGCCCAAGGATTCCTTCCGGGAATCCCGGGTAGTTTTCGACGTCGGTAGTGAGCATCAGTTGGCCGCCGTACAGACCGCCGGCGAGAACCAGAGGATGAAGATTTGCGCGTGCCGCATAGACCGCGGCGGTAAGACCGGCCGGGCCCGATCCGATGATGATGAGGCGTTCCATTCCCGCTTGTTCGACTCGGCCCGGATCATTCCAGGTTGCAGCGCCGGAGCGCCACACGTCGAAGGTCGCCGCATGAACGACCTGCATCTACCCCTGGAAGACACGTTCGGCGACATCTTGCGCAAGGCGATGCGTGGCGTGGGCGCCGGCACTGTGCAGCTCGCCGGCTCCACCGGAATTTCACCGGCTGCGATCGAGGACTGGCTCAAAGACGATGGGGCCGGCGACGATGAGCAAGCGCAAAGACTCGCTGCCGCCCTACGGCTTGACGGAAAAAAACTGGCTGACAGCGCCGCGCAGCGCTGGTACCCGCGAACGATCGAGCGCCCCGACGTCAGCCGCCACCAGCAGGAGAGCCAGGTCCGCAGCAACGGCTACGTTTTCTTCCGCCAGGATAACCGTCGCGCGGCGTTGGTCGACCCGGCAGGCAAACCGCAGAAGCTGCTGGGAATTCTACGGGACGGCGGCTACGATCTCGAATACATCCTGATCACGCACAAGCACGACGACCATTGCGACGCCGCGAGCGACGTCGCGCAGGCGTACCCCAACGCCCAAATCGTGATGCACCAGTTGGACGTGCATGCGATCGGCGCGCTGGCGAACAGGGCGTTGCCGGTCCGCGACGGCGCGGAGTTGCCGTTTGGTGGGAACGGCGCGACGATACGGATGCTCCACACCCCGGGCCACACCGACGGGTCGTCGTGCTACCTCTATGAGGGAGCCCTCTTCTCGGGAGATACGCTCTTTGCCGCAAGCGTCGGCGGCGCTTACGGCGACGCCAGCACCTACGACGACATCCTCCAGAGCATCCGCGCCAAGCTCTTGACGCTGCCCGAGGATACGGTCGTCATGCCGGGGCACGGACCGCCGAGCACGATCGCGCTCGAACTCGCACACAACCCGTTTTTCTAAAACGTGCTATGCCGGCTCGACAGTTTGAAACGGTCGACGAGTATCTGGCGGCTCAACCGGAGGCCGCTGGACGGGTATTGCGGCGGTTGCGCAACGCGATTCGCAAAGCCGTGCCGCGGGCGCAGGAAACGATCGCCTACAACATGCCGACGTACCGCCTCGCCGCCCGCACCGTGCTTCACTTTGCCGGTTGGAAGCAGTACTACTCGGTCTATCCGATCAACGCCCGCCTCCTCGCCGCATTCAAAGGCGACCTGGCGCCCTATCGATTCGCCAAGAGCAGCTTGCACTTTCCGTATGACCGGCCCGTTCCGGTTGGCCTTATCGCCCGGCTAGTGAAGTTTCGTGCCGACGAAATAGTTGCTAATCCCGGAACGCGGCGGGAATCGTTACCGCAGCACCGTCGTCGCTGACGATCGTTGCGCCGCTTTGATGAGGCGCATCGTCGGCTTCGCGAATCAGCTCGAACTGAATCACGGTATCGCCCGAACGGCTCAACGTGAGGTCGACGTTCTGCGGCGAACAGATTCTCTCGGTGCAGAACGCCGCGAGCCATCCCTGCGCGACCGCGACGGCGCGCAAACGAACTACTGCGCCGGGCGTACCGCTGATCTCCAGGCGATACTTGGCCGCCGCCGCGGTAGTCGTTTGAAAATCGGAACCCGTCCAGGGCTGCACGGTTAGATGAGTCGCCGGCGCGGACAACGCCAGCAGGATGGCCAGAGCGTTCATTACGTACGCAGTTTATATCCGGCGGCGGTCATGCGCAAGACGATCGCCAGCGCGATGGTCGCCAAAAGCGCGATCGTCGCCAGCGAGAATGCGGGCGCGAGGTAGCTTTCCCCGGTGTAACTGCGGCGAAACGCATCGATCGTATAGAAGATCGGGTTGAAAAGCTCGAAGTTACGCAGCGCCGTGGGAAGCATGGTCGCAGAAGTAAATACCCCACCGACAAAGGTGAGCGGCGTGATCACGAACGTGGTCAGGATTGCGATGTGATCGAACTTGTCGGCCACCAGGCCGAAGATCAGCCCGAGCGCCGAGAACAGGACCGAGACCATCGCAATAACGGTGAAGTACAGGACCCAATCGTGCGGCGCGATGTGCACCAGCACAAAACCGAGGACGGTGATCAAGCCTGCAATGAGCAACGCTCGCGCCAAGCTTCCCAGCACGTATCCGGCAACGATCTCGGCGGCCGACATCGGGGCGATCAAAAGTTCTTGGATCGAATTCATGAACCGTCCCTGAAAGAGCGAGCTGGAGCACTCACCGTACGACGAGTCGATGACTTGCAGCATGATCAAGCCGGGGATTAAGAATTGCGCGTAGCTAACCCCTTGAACGGTCGGTATTCTGCTGCCCAAGGCCAGCCCGAAGACGAACACGTAGAGCAGCGTGGTGATGATCGGCGGCCAGATCACCTGATTGATGATCTTTAGACTCCGGATCATCTCTCGCTTTATCAGTGCCGTGAGTCCCACGGCGTTACCGAACATCAGTTGCGCGTCAGCTCCAGAAAGACGTCCTGCAACGACGCTCCCTCGGCCACCAGTTCTTCCGTTGGTTTTTCGGCGACGATGCGCCCATTTCGCACGATTGCGATGCGCTTGCACAGCTGCTCGGCTTCTTCTAGATAGTGAGTCGTTAGGAATATCGTCAGCCCCTCGGCATTGAGGGTCCGCAACCAGCGCCAGAGGTCGAGACGCAGCTCGACGTCTACGCCCGCAGTCGGCTCGTCCAAAATCAACAATTTCGGCTGGTGGATCAAGGCGCGAGCCAAGGAAAGCCGGCGCTTCTGCCCTCCGGAGATCTTCGTATACTCCAGGTGCGCGAGCGACGTCAAGCCGAAGCGTTCGAGCAGCATGTCGGCGCGCTCCGCGACCGCCTTGCCGCGCAGGCCGTAATATCCCGCTGCGAAGATCAACACGTCGCGCAGTGAGAGGTAGCGGTCGAAATTGTATTCCTGGGGCGACAATCCGATCAGTTGGCGCGCCGCTCTCCACTGGCGTCGGTTATCGTAGCCGAAGATCTGAATCGCCCCAGCGCTGATGCGCGCCAATCCGACGATCGCGTTGATCGTCGTCGTCTTCCCCGCGCCGTTGGGCCCAAGAAAACCAAAGAACTCGCCGGCGCCTACACGAAGCGAGATCCCGTCGACTGCGGTGAATTTTCCGTAGCGCTTGACCAGGCGATCGATCTCGATCGCCGGCGGCCCCGAACTTAACGATACTATGGGATCAACGTTTTTAATTGCTTGTACCGATGACGGCGAAGGGTGGCAATGAGCTCTGCACTCTCCGGAATCCCGCAATCGGCTAATTGGGTTGCGACCTTCTTCACGTCAAAAGGCACCCGCCGGTGTTTTGCTTCCCACCCACCTTCTCGCTCGGTCAAGATGGCGTAACCGGCTCGCGGGTCGCCGTCCTTGGGCAAGCCGGCCGACGATACGTTGGCCAGCAGCTTGCCGCGCCAGATGCGGACGTACGGGATATGGAGGTGCCCAAAGGCAATCGCGGTAGCATTCTCCTCTCCGATGAGCTTGTGCAAGGTTTTCTCTTCTGCATCCGGCCAAATGTGCTCGTCGTCGCTTTTTGGATTGGCGTGAACGATCAAGAGTTGATTGTCGTCCTCGCCGATCCGCAGCGCAAAGGGCAGGTCCGCTAACCACGCGATCCATCGCTCGCCGATTTCTCGGCGCGTCCACGCGATTTGAGCCGACTCGGCCGAAGTAATCTTCTCGTCGGGCACGGCGTCCGAGATATACCGGTCGGTGTTTCCCCTCACGCAGGCGGCGCCAATCTCCTCGAGCCGCTGCAAAACCTTCTTAGGCTTTGGTCCGCCTAGGCACAAGTCACCGGCAACCACGATTCCGTCGGCGCCGCCCTGCGATTCGAGATCGGCAAGGCACGCGTCGAGCGCCGGCAAATTGCCGTGTATGTCGGAAAGAATTGCAATCCGCATGCCGGAATGCGACTATTCGCGCCGCAGCGCGAGCGCCAGCATCGACGGCGTCATACCAAGTTTCGTGAACTCGTAGAGATCGATGGCGTCTACTCTTATTCCGGCGCGGCGCAGCGTGCCCAGCGCGGTTCGGTATCGGATGTCGGCGAGCACGTGGCCGTCGCTTATCGTCAGCACCCCGGCAGCTTGCGCCTCGCTCGAATCGAGCACGATGGTTCGAAATCCCTGGAACGCGCTCGCGTCGGTTTTATCGGCCCCAAGCACGATGGTGTCGCTCGAGATCGCGCCGGCGACGCATCGAAGCGCCGGCACGCCATCCGCCAGCTTCACTTCGACGACCCGATAACCGCGCTCGCGCGCAAGCCGTGCGAAACCGTCGCGTCCAAGCTGATTTCCTCGCGAGCCGACTCCGACGAACGCGTGCTTGCCGGCCAGCAGAACGTCGTTGCCATCGAGCAGTGCGGGCGCGGCGATGTGACCGGCGACCGGCACGTCGAGACGCGCGAACTCGGACTCTACGCGATCGACTTCGGCGCGGCGCCCAAGCGAGGTGAGCCGCATCAACGCGGCGCCATCTTCGAAAACTACGGCGGCGTCGGCGGCGTTCGTTTCGTACGGCTCGTCGCCCCGTGGTTCGACGATCGTCGTCTGGACGCCAAAGTATGCCAGAGTGGAACGCAGCACGTCGTGCTGTTCGAGCGCGCGGGCGTAGATCGCCCCCGGTTCGCCGATCGAGGGAGCGGCTTTTTCGATTGTCGGAGACGGCGTCACCAACAGCGCGGCTCGCAAATGGCCGGTCGCGGTCGCGACCAAACGCGGCCCAAAGGCAATCGAATGGCGCGTCGTCATCGGGCTTGATACGGTTCGGGGACAGGCGCGTCGGTGAAGAAGCTGCTTAAGTCCGTAGCCAGAAGATCGTTCAAGGTCAGCGGCGGCAGACCGAAGATTTCTTCCTCGGTCTTGAGGACGCTTGCCGTGCTCAAGTGCGCATCGCCCACGAACCCGCGCCGGGCCACCGGCGAAACGACCAACGCGTAGGTGCGAAGGGTGTCCACGTGATCGCTCGAGCCTTGCGAACCGCGTGGCACGATGAAGATTGCCGTCGAGCTCCAATGCGCGGTGTGCGAGAGGTAATCAACTATCGCGCCTACCGCGCTATCGGCGTCGGCAGCGCCCGCTTTTCCCGGCTCGGAGGGGAGCGAGACGTAGGTGAAGCTCGGCGCCGTATCGGCCTGCACGTAACGCTGCATGTCCCGTTCGAATTCGCTCGCTCGAGCGGTGTCGGTCACCGCAGTGCTCCAACCCGGGTATTGGAGGTCCACGTTGCCGTCAAGCGCGGCCAAGGCGGGAACGTCGAGCCGGTATCCCAAGCCGTCGTACCCGGAGAGCCGCAGCAGGCCGCCGTAGTCGCGGAACGAGAGCCCGGCGCGCGCGAGCGCGTTGAATAGATAGCCGCCGCGGTCGTAGTCTTCGGGATCGTCGCCGCGATCGTCCAGCGGCGCGCGCGCGCTGCCGGCCGCGGCGACGAGCTGTTGGTAGAGCGTCGCATCGCCGGCGCTGCCGAAATGCTCGGCAAGGTCCTCGTCGGCGTCGGCGGCATAAAAGTTGTTGGCCAACGCGTACGAACGAGCCAAGGCGTGCAGGTTCGGCGTCACGCTCTCGGGATAAAGGGCGAGCGAAGCGTCGCCGTTGCCGCGAGGATTCCCCGAATCGTCCTTTAAGTCGCCGAAGACCGCATCGTAATTTTGAGCTCCGACGACGAGGTAGACGACGTGATCTATCACCTCGCTGCGTTTGCCTGACCGTAGGGGCGGGATGACCGGATCGAATTTGGCGACCGACGGCGTACGGTTGTATCGCAGCGCCGCCAAAGTCGCCTTTACCAGCGACGTACGCCGCAAATCAACGCGCTGAAGGATGCCCCAGCCATTCACCCCTTTGGCGCTCAAAACGTACAAGTACCGCCCGTCGCCTGAGAGCGCTAGGGCGCTGGGAAACCATCCCGTGGGAATCAAGCCGTAGCGGTAGCGTGTCGGGCGTCGCGCGTCCAGCACTGCCACGGCGTTCAATCCTGCCAGCGCTACGTACAACCGTTTGCCATCGGGACTAAGCGCCTCGGCGGTGGGCGTCGCGCCGTACGGAGCACCCGGATAGAGTCTCAGATCCAGACCGCGCACGACGTGCGGCTTTCCGGCCAGCGAGACCACCGCGATTCGATCGACGTTGGACAGGGCGACGTAGGCAAGCGTACCGCTGCGGTCGAGCACGATCGCGCCGGGAGCCGCCCCGCCGATCGTCTGTGCTCCGTCGGGCTCGGGATCCATAGGCACGATCGCCGGATCGTCGACTTCCCCGCCCGCTAACTCAAAAACGGTGAGCGACGAAGATTTCGCACTGTCAAATACCGGCGGGCCAAACGACGGGCGGGGCGCCGGCGAGGGCAATGGCGCGTAGGACGATAGCCCGGGCGCGGCGGCCAACAAGTTGTCTGCGCCGGCCGCAACGTCGAGCGGAAAATCGCCGACAGGCAGGGAGCGCGATACGGTTCTGGCGGCTAGATCGATCGCGACCGTCGCGTCGCCGAGATTATCCGCGACGTACGCAGTGCGATGGTCGGGCGCGATCGCGATGCCCGCCGGAAAAGCGCGGTGCCCGGCGGTAGACGGCAGCGTGATGGGTTGCCCTTCCGGCGTCAGCTCACCGCTTGCATCGAGATCGAAAACACGAACCGCGCCGGCGTTTCCGTCGGACGCGAGTACGATCGTCCGCGATGGATCGTTGGGATCGCGCGCCGCTGCGATGCCGATGAAGAACCCCGCCGTTGGGTCCTTGAAGCTTCCCGCTATCTGCATCGTTTTCGTGTCAACCACGGCAATCGACGAATTTGGCGGCGCGGCATCGTTCGACACCACCGCATAGCGCCCGCCCGGCGCCAACGCCAAGCCGAGCGGAGCGAAGCCTACGAACAGGCTCGTTCCGGCCGGCGCAGCGATCCGCCCGTTGGGGAGAACTGCGTCGGTGGGATGAACCCGGTCGAGGGCGGTCGGCTGGTTGCCTGCCGGGGCCGAATAACTGATCAGGGGAGCGGGAAGCCTCCCCGCACCCAATAAAACGGCGGCCATTAGCGCCGCAGCTAAATTCCTGGACGACACGGGAGGTATGCCATTACCATGCGGGCCGCGACGACCCTTCCGACGGAGCGGCAGGGAATCCCATGAGCGGTGCGGCGCGTATTCTTAGCGTAGCGACGGCAGTGCCGCCGTTCGTGCTGGGCCAGGAGGAGGTGATGCAGCGCATCGATTATGCGCTTGGTCCCCGGTCCCGCGAGATCGTGCGCCTTTTGCCGATGTTCGGCAACACCGGCATCGACCGGCGTTACTCGTGCGTTCCGATCGAATGGTACGAGCGGCTGCACGAGTGGCCCGAGCGCAATCAAGTCTATCTCGATTCCGCGGTCGCGCTGCTCGAATCGGCAACGCGCCGAGCGCTGCAGCGGGCCGGGCGGCAGCCGGCAGAGATCGCGGCGATTGTCGCAGTCTCAACGACCGGAATCGCAACGCCCAGCTTGGACGCCCTGCTGATGGAGCGTATGCAGCTGCCCCGAACGGTGCAGCGCCTCCCGGTCTTCGGGCTGGGCTGCGCCGGAGGAGCCATTGGTCTAGCCCGAGCGGCGACGCTTGCACGAGCGGTCCCGGGGTCACTCGTGCTCCTCGTCGTCGTCGAGCTGTGCG
>Ga0187783_10000462_pt1 | contig 30303 bp, 33 predicted proteins | sample 1015_SJ02_MP02_2_FD_132471 | JGI IMG/M metagenome (GOLD analysis project Ga0187783, IMG submission 132471) | Tropical peat soil microbial communities from peatlands in Department of Meta, Colombia - 1015_SJ02_MP02_20_MG | ecosystem: Environmental > Terrestrial > Soil > Wetlands > Peat | place... | reverse complement strand
CCGACGTGTTCGACTACGGCACGCCGCCCCGCGAATTCCAGAAAGTCTCGGGGAATAAGCCGGGCGCATACTGGATGAGGGAAGCGCGCACGCCCAGGGCGCGCTACGTGCCGGACGCTGCCGATGGAGACTAACGGAGGTCCGGCGGACGCCGAACCTCCGTATGAATGGATATCGGGCCGGGCTACTTAACGATGATCCCGACCTCTCCCGGACCGACGCAACTGCTCGAGCTGTTGCAAGCTCCGATCTCGAACTCGTAACCCACCTTACCCTTGGTGGATTTGACGGTTTTTAGCGCTTTGACGTAGTTGTAGGTAGGGTTACCAGGGTTCGGTTTGACCGACGTCGTGATCGGCACTTTTTTCTTTCCCTTGGCCGCTTTGGTCACTTTGCTTACGGTCCAAGTCCACGTGCCGGGCGAGAGGGTGCTGCAACCGGAGTCACCTTCCGGCACGACGCACCATTCGTCTTTGAATAATTTGCCCGGAGTTATCGAGTAGCACGTGACATATTCCGAGGGGCACGATGCCGCCGGCTCCAGACCGACGACTTGAAAGTGCATCCCGGACTGATGCCCCATCGGCGCGGCAGACTGCGCGCCGGGGAGAGTCGGAGAGCCACTCGAGCAGGCCGCAAGCGCCACGCCCGCGGCGAGCAAGCTTGCAGCGAAGATGAGAGACAGGCGCATGTTTACTCCTTCGTAGCCACTATTAAGAGCCGCGCCGGCTCGTTACTGAGACGGCGTACCGTACCGATGGTTAATGCGCTCACTCCGGAGCTTTCCCTGCCGCGACTTCGGTCACGAATGACTAACGAAGAGTTGCCGAGATTCGGTCGAACGCCTGCGATTGTCAACCAATGAGGCTGCTTACTCTGAAGTGCCGCGCAATTAGTGCCGCCGTCATGCCGGCCGTGCTGATCGGTTGTGGCGGATTGCAAATTCCGGCCGCATCGCCCGAAGCACGAGAGAACGCGACGGCGACGAAGACGCCGATTCAGCACGTCGTTTTCATCATTCAGGAGAACCGCTCGTTCAACAACTTTTTCATGGGATACCCCGGCGCGGTCACTCAAAACTACGGCTACGACGAGAACCGGCAAAAGATTGCACTGCATGCGCAAGACCTTGGCACGCTATGGGATATCGACCATAATGCGCCGGCATTCTTCACCGCGTGCAATGGCCGCGGCAAGCTTCCCGGCACCGAGTGCCGGATGGATGGCTGGAACGAGGTGACGGCCGGGCCAGGGGCACCGAAAAATTTTGCCTACGCTTACGTGCCGCAAAAACAAATCGAACCGTATTGGAACATGGCGCAGCAGTACGCGCTGGCCGACCACATGTTTGCCTCGAATCTCGACGGCAGCTTCGTCGCTCATCAATACACCGTAGCGGCGTACGCCAGCCGCGCGGTAAACGATCCCGATCTTCTCTGGGGATGCGAGGGAAGTGCCAGCGATTTCGTCAACACGCTGACGCCGCAGCGCACGTACGGCCCGAACATCTTCCCTTGCTTCAAGAACGCCACGCTCGGCATCGCCGCCGATAAAGCCGGCATAAGCTGGCGGTATTACGCCGGCAGCATCGACAGCAGCGGCGGCCTGTGGACGGCGTACCAAGCCGACAGCGGCGTTTATAACGGACCGGACTGGAATACCGACGTTATCAATCCGCCGGCGCGCTTCCTCAAGGACGTTGCAGGGGGAAAGTTGGCAAGCATCACCTGGATTACGCCGCTATGGCCGCAGTCCGACCACACCGGTCTTGACGCAACGCAAGGCCCCGCTTGGGTCGCTTCGTTGGTGGACGCGATCGGCACGAGCCGGTTCTGGAAGACGACCGCGGTCTTCATTTTATGGGACGATTGGGGCGGTTGGTTCGATCCGGTCAAGCCCGTCTACGAGGATTACGACGGTTTGGGCTTCCGCGTGCCGCTGATCGTCGTTTCGCCCTACACCAAGCGCGGCTCGGTAACGCACACTCAGTACGAGACGGCGAGCGTACTGCGTTTCATCGAGGACGACTTCGGATTGCCGCATCTTGCTGCGGCCGATCGGCGGGCCAACAATCCGGCCGACGACCCCGCCGTTTTCGATTTCACTGCGAACCCGCGGCCCTTTGAGAAGATCGCCGGCGCCAAACCGACGGACTATTGGCTTTCACAGGCGCGCGCGTTGCGCGCTATGCCCAAAACGATTATCGGGGACGATTAAGAGCTACTGCCGCGAGCGCCCTTCGCCTGCCGAGATAATAAAATACCACACCGCTCAGAAGCATCATCCCGGTAAGCCCGATGACCTTGACGACCGCCAGCGCCTTATTGGGATCGTCGTCGGCCGGAAAACCGGCGAACACAATTGCTGAAACCGTGGTCAGCAAACCGATCGCCGCGGCGATCGAAACGGTCAATTTTCCGCCTGGAATCGTTACCATTTCCGGCGAGCGCGGCTCGGCTCGCAGCTTGATCGCCGAAGCAAAAAGGAAAAGAAACGGGACCATCGTGATCACTACCGTCGAGCTGACCAGCACGTCGTAAGCCCCGCGAACGGTCGTCCCGCCCTGACCTAAGAAGATGAAGATGGCGGCGATTGCAGCTTGGGTGACGAGCGCGGCGACCGGCGATCCCCAGCGCGGGTGCATCCTTCCAAATGCGGCCGGAAGATAGTGATCGATCCCGGCGACGAACGGAATCCGCGCGACCGCTCCGAGCCACGCACCGCAACTGCCGATGCAGCTCAGCGTGACCAGCAGCGCCGCAACCGGCGTCAACGCGTTCCAGCTCAGTCTGGCAGCAACGCTGCCGATGGCTTGCATGACGCCTGACGACGGATTGACGTCATGCGGCGCCAGTGCAGCAAGGACGCTGACCGTACCGGCGACGTAGATCACGCCGATCGCCGGCGCGGCCATCGCCAGGCCGAGCGGCACGGTGCGCCTGGGGTTCCTAATCTCGCCCCCCATGAACGGCATTGCCTCCGGGCCGGTCCAGGCAAAGGCAATAACCGACCAAAAAATTACGTCTTTGATGTGCAAACCGGGGCGCATGGTAATGACGTTGATAGGCGTAGCCGAACCGAACTTCCAACAGGCCAGCAGACCGAGCGCAATCAGCAGAAGCGTGACGATCCAACGAGAGATCGCTCCGGCGTTGTTCAGCCATTTTCCGATCGCCAGACCGTAAACGTTCAAGACGGTAGCCAGCGCCAATCCTGCAAGCGCAACCGCGATGAAGTAGGCCGGTGTCGCGGAAAGCGCCGCGCCGTTGGTTCCGGCAATGAACAGCGCGTTACCGGCTGCGAAGTAGAGCAGCGACGGAAAATACGGGAGGTTGCTCGCCCAGTAGGTCCAGCCGGTGATGAAACCGGCAAAAGGCCCGAAGGCGCGCTTGCTCCAGACGTAGAGGCCGCCTTCATCGGGATGGTGCGTCGACAAAAAGACCACGGCGATCGAAAGCGGCGCGAACATCGTCAGCGCACCGATCAGCCAGACCGGAATGGCGCTCGCACCGGCAGCCGCTGCGGTTGCGACCCATTGCAAGTTCGAGCCGGCGACGACGAAAAAAAGAACGACGTCGGCTAATCCCAGCGAGCGCCGCAATTGCATGCCCGCGCGGGTTCAACGTCGCAAAGGTTATCGCCCACCGGCGTTCAGAGCCGGTGGGCGACGATGCACTGTTACTCGGGTATTACAGAGCCCCCCAATGACCCGGCCGCCAGTACCAGCCGTAGGCGTTCTGCACCCAGTGTCCCGGATGCCAAACCGCGCCGCCGTACGGTGGATAGGCGTAGTATCCGTGGACCCACACGTAGCGGTAGCCGTTCCACCGCCAGTACCCCGCTACCCAATAGTAGCCGGAGCCGGGTGCAGCCGGTACGGCTTCGTATACCGGCGCCGGCGGCGCCGTTTGGACGTAGACGCCACCGTAAATCTGAGCGGCGGCCGGAGCGATGCCTGCGACGACAGCTCCTACGCCGAGTGCGCATGCGAGAGCAAGATTGCGTAGCTTCATCATGTCTTTTGCTTACCACTCCGGCGCATCGCATACACCGAGTCGCCGATTAGAGCATCATTCAAATGGGATGAGAGTCGAGCGCCCGCATCGTTTGCTCGAGTTCGCCGCAGAGCGCGAGCGCTCGATCGACGCTCGCTTCACGCTCGTATTGCAAGCGGCGCTCGGTAGCCGGCATAGAGGGCGGAAGAACGGCGAGCAAAAGATCTCGATCGCGGGTTTCGCCTAACGCATCTTGCAATAAAGCGAGCCTTTCGGCGACCGCTTGTAACGACGGTCGGAGCTCGGCAAAACGTTCCAACGCGTAACGCAGCCGTTTGCAAGCAATTCGAAAATCGTGCAGGCCTCGGCGCTCGCGCCGCTCCAGTCCGGCAGTAAGCTGCCGCACTTCGCGCGCTCGGGTCTCCACCACCCGCTCGACGAGCTCCTCGACGGTGGTCACGCCGCGCAGATCGATCGGTTCCGGTTTCATTGCCTACGGCAGGAAGCGCATCCGGCGCAACTCCTTGCGCGCCCGCCCCGTTGCCAGCCGCTCTTGGCCGCGCAGCTGCTCGATCAACGGCGCGGCGATCTCCGCCTCGGACGCGTCGAGAGCGTCCTCGAGTAGACGCAGAACGATCGTAGCGTCGCGCGCCGCATCGGTTGCCGCCGCCGCACGTTTGACCCGCCGGTGCAGGCGCTTGAGCGGCGCCAGATCTGCGACGTCTTCGAGAAGGGAACGAAATCGCCGGCCTTTTGTGCGAACTTCGTGCAAGCGCTCTTCGGTTGGTTTGGAAACGAAGCGACGGCGTGCGCGCTCTAACGCTCGCCGTTCGCTCGCAATGGCGTGCGTCAGCCACTTCACTTGGAGGGGCCGCTCATTAAACGGCGGCTTCGACGGGGGTATTTCGGGCGACCTCTGCGAAGAATCAATTCCGACGTGAGATCGACGCGCTTGCCCATCCTCGTCGCAGCACTGGCGATCGTCGCCGCTGGTATCTGGTACTACCGGTCGCAACGCGTGGCCACTACGGGCGAAACCATCGCGATCTACTACACGAAGCTCGACGGGACGTCGCTTGGCGACGTGCGCGTTTCGCTTCGGCCCAGAGAATCCGGTGAAAGCTCGAGCGAGCACCTTCATAATGAGGTGCTGTATGCAGCCGTTCAGGCGGTTGCGGGGCCGCCCAACGAAATCTCCGCAATCCGCTTCCCGCCGGGCACGCGCGTGTTGAGCGCGAGCGTGGAGGGGCCGATCGCGACGGTCGATCTTTCGAAGGAAGTGGAGCAGCAAGCCGGCGGCACGTTCGGCGAAAACGGCGAATTCAAAGCGCTCGTCTATACGCTCACCGGTCTTGGCGGCATCGATGCGGTCCAGGTGACGGTGGATGGCGCGCGGCTCGAAACGCTCCCGGGGGGACATCTTGAACTGGATCAACCGCTTCATCGTTCGGATTGGTAGCGCCGGCGCGGCGGCGCTGCTTGCATCAATGCAGGCAGTTCCGGCGCTTGGCGACGCACCGATCGATGCGTTCTATCAGGGCCAGAATATTCGCTTCACCCACGTTTCGTCGTTTTCCGGCGCTACGGCCATCGGCGTTGACGATCCCGGATTTCAATCGTTGTTGCGCGCTAGCGGGGCGGTGCTGACCTGGAAGCCCGGCGAGCGCTACGTCATGATTACGACGTCGGCGCCCGCGGTCGTTACCTTTGCACTGGGCGATCGCCGCTACGACATCGGACCGATCGCACTGGAAGCGGCCTTTGCGCCGTACCAACGCGGCGAGGAGGCGTACTTGCCCTTGGAGGAAACGCTGCGTGCGCTCGATCTGGCACTGTTGGCCGACGCCCAAGGCGCGGTATTGCAACCGCAGCTCGCTGGGCTCGACACTCTGCCCGACGGCAATAGGATGATGCTCTACGCGCACGGCGCCTTATCGTTGCATCCCCGGATCGTGCGCGAAAGCGACAGCTCGATCACTTATGCATTCGACGGCGTCGGAACGACCTTAAGTGGTACGCGCCAAGTCAATGCAGGCGGCGTGCGCAGCGTGCAAGTCTCGGTCGCCGGCAGCGCGCGCGAACCCGTTACGCTCGTCGCGGTGCAACTTCAAGCGGGCGCGGTAGCGGAGGCGCCCCGCGAAGAGGAGCACGACGTGGTGCTCACGTTCGACGGCGCCGCCGGCGCTCAGGCTCCAGCCGCACAGGCGCCGGCAGAATCCCAGGAAGCCGCTCCCAACGCCACGGCAAACGGCCAGGCCGTGGTTACCGCGGTGTCCGTGCAGCCGATGGCCGGCGGCGTTACCGTTTCGATTGCGGTGAGCGGCAACTCCGCATACGAGTGGCATCGTCTACGCCAGCCCGACAATCGTTTTTGGATTGACTTCGGGAACGCGCAACTGCAGGGTCCGCCGCTCGACGAAAACGCTCCCGCTCCGCTGGTGTCGGTGCGGGTGCGTCAGGACGATCCCTCCACCGTGCGCGTCGCACTTTCGTTGCAGGGGCAGAACTCGATCTCGATCGTACCGTCGGCGACCGGCTTGTCGATCGAGATCGGAACGCAAGAAGTCGCCGATGCGGCGCGATCGGGAAGCGGGACGGTCGGTAGCGTTATCTCCGCAAGCGAGCAGAATACCGCTCCGGTTACGCCGGCACCGCTTGGGTACGATCAGTCGAACTGGAAGTTTGGTCCGCGTACCGGTTACGTCCCGACCAACCCGCGGCTGATCGTGATCGACCCTGGCCACGGAGGGAGCGATCGCGGGACCATCCACGGAGGGGTGGCCGAAGCCGATCTCACGCTCGACATGGCCAAGCGCTTGCGAGACATTCTCGTGGCGCGCGGCTGGGAAGTCAAGCTGACTCGCGAAGCCGACGTGGACGTTTATCAACCCAACGACAGCGCTCGCGACGAACTGCAGGCCCGCGACGATATCGCCAATAACGCGGGCGCGCGGATCCTGGTCAGCATCCACGTCAATGCGTTCATCAATTCCGGACCGTACGGGACGACGTACTACGTTTCTAAGCCCGAAGATCTGGCGTTGGCTCGTGCGATGGAAAGCAAACTGGAGAGCGACGGAACCAAAGACGACGGCATCGTCCAGAGCCATTTGTACGTCACGCTTCACGCCCGAATGCCCGCCGTTTTAATTGAAACGGCGTTTCTCTCAAACCCCGGCGACTACGCCCTGCTCACGGCTGCCGAGTGGCGGCAGAAGATCGCCCAAGAAATGGCGGACGGCATCGGGCAGTACACCCAGGACTATCCGGTTTCGAACCAACCCGCGCAATAATGATCGGCCTCTTTGACTCGGGTCTGGGCGGCCTGACGGTTTTGGCCCGCGTACGCGCGCGGCTGCCGAGCGTCGACGTGATATTCTTTGCTGATCAGGCAAACGTTCCGTACGGCGACCGAACGCATGCCGAACTGCTGCGCTTGCTGCGCGCGAATCTCGCTCGCTTCGATCGATACGGCGTAGAGGCGGTGGTGATGGCCTGCAACACTTCGTGCGCGATTGCCGAGCGCTACGGTTGGCCGAGTTCGCGATCGCCGGTAGTCGACCTGATCGAATCGGCCGCAACGGCAGTGCAGCGCGGCGGCTTCGGACGCGTCGGCGTCGTAGCTACCGCGGCGACGGTCGGCGCCGGCTCCTACGGCCGCACGTTGCGCTCGCGCGTGCGAGAGATCGACGTGGTCGAAGTTCCCGCGCCTGCGCTGGTCCCGCTGGTCGAAGCCGGCACAACGACCGGCGAAGATGCGCGCGCTGCGGTTGCCGAGGTTTGCTCGCATCTGCCGCTCGACCTCGACGCGCTGGTGTATGGCTGCACGCACTATCCGATGCTCGAACCGCATTTCCGGGCAATGCTGGGCAGCGGCGTGGCGCTGATCGATCCTGCGATCGTACAAGCCGAGCGCACCGCGCAGCTCCTCGGCGAGCGCGCGATCGGCGCCGGGCGCACGACGTATCTCACCAGCGGCGAGGAACGCGCCTTTCACGAGAACGTCGCCCGGATTACGGGAGCCGATCTCCTCGGATCGCTAGGAACGTGACGACGTCCCAGGCGTTGCGAATTCCGGTAAGAACGAGTAGCACGACGCCCAGCCCGATTGCAAAGAGCGCTTTGACCGGCATGAACGTCAGGGCGACGGCGCCCGTGGCGATGACGCCATAGGCCGCAAACGGAGCGACCGTGTACCACACCCAATCTTCAACGTCGGCGGTGTATGCGGTTATTCGTTTGGCGCGATAGGCGATACGTAGGACGTACGCGATGCCGCACAGACCGATCAGTCCCACCGAGCCCGCGGCGTACTTCAGCGAGTGCCAGGGCGCGCTAAGGACTGCAGAAACGAGCAACGCCGCTGCAAAATGCGTAACGGTCGGCGTGCTAAACGTGGAGATTCCATCTCGGCTGTTGGGCCCTTCCCTTCCGCTTACCAGCGTAATGACTACGAACATCAAGCCCGTTAGGGCTGCCGCAGCCGAGCCCATCATGGCGTAAAAACTCGACCATGCAGCGAGAAATGGGGTTGCCCGCTCAACCACGTGCGGCCACCTCAGCGGCGGCGCGCTCTCCGGTTGCGAGCGCACCGTTGACGGTGCCGCCTTGACCGTCGGTGGACGTGGCTTCTCCGGCAAAGAAGAGCGTCTCGTCCAGCTGCGCGGCCAGCTCCGCGCGGGCGTTCGCGCCGTCAACCGCGACGTAGCTGTAGGCTCCGCGCGAGAAAGGATCGCTCGTCCAATCGTGCGTCAAGCCGCCTTCGAATTCGGAGCTGGTCAAGTCCGGCGCATCGAACAGCTGCGAAAAGCCGTTTAACGCCTCCTCGACCAAATCGGCGGAAGCGAGGCCGCGCAGGGCGTAGGCTTTAGGACCGCCGGCCCAGGCCACGACCAGCTCGCTGCGAACCGGCACCAGTGTCCAATACGTCTGGAATGCTTGGCCTTCGCTGCGGAAAAACGCGCCGTCGCGATAGCGACCGTCCTCGAGTCTTTCCCAAAACGGCGTGTGGAACCAGAGCACGACTTTCACCGCGTGTCCCATCTCGATGCTTGCCAGCGCCGTTTGCTTTGCCGCCGGAAGAGCGGGCTCGAAGACAACGGCCGTCTCGTCGCCGTTGTGGCGCAGCACTCCGATCGGAAGCGTGACGATTGCAAATCGCGCGCGAAACGTCGCCGCCATTCCTCGGGAATTCGTCGCGCCGATCTTAACGTTTCCACGCTGCCAGGCGATTGCGCGTACGACGGTCGAGAGCTCGATCCGCACTCCGGCTTCGATGCATTCGGCACGTAAACGCTCGAGGAGCGGCGGATAACCGCCGAGTGGCCGCGCGCTGGTCGAATCGACTCCCGATTGCCATTCAAACGCGATCCCACGCGTACTGGCGATCGCGGGATCGGCCGCCTCGAAACCCTCGACAAAGTCGCGCGCCGCCGCGACGGTCTTTTGCATGCGCTCGTCCCGCTCGAACCGCCTCAAGAAGCGATCGACGCTCTCGTCACGATCGAGTTCCCGCGTCGCTTCGAATATCTTGGCAGCAGACATGAAGGCGCTCTCGTCCCGTTGTAGCCTGCCACGTTTGCCGGTGACCCAATATTCGCTACCGACGTCGATTGCGGCGGTCCCGGCATCGCGCAGCAAAGCCATCGTCTGCAGGGCGCGGCCATGGATGAACTCCGCTCCCAGTTCGGCCGGCGTCGCGGTCCGCGAGGTTTGGCGCGACCAAATGCGCCCTCCGACCCGGTCGCGAGCCTCGATTAACAGAACCCGCATCGAACGAGCGGCCAAACTGCGTGCGGCAGCCAATCCGGCTGCTCCCGCGCCAACCACGATGACATCGGCGTCCATGCGTCCGTCGCTCGCAGCCTAGCGTGCCGACAATAAGCCGACGTGAAAAAGCGAAAAGAAGAACGCGGTCGTTGCGGCGCCCAGCGTCGCCCCGGCTACGACCTGCATGACCGTGTGCGCCTTCAGATAGACGCGGGCCCAGCAGACCATCGGTATCAAGACCAGGAACGGCAGCGGCTGGCGCCCGTAGAGCAGCGTGAGCGCAGCCAGCGGAGCGGTGATACCAAGCGCGTGCGTACTGATTTTCCAGTAACGCGTAATGTACTGTACGATAAGCGTCGAAACCAAATAACCCAGCATCGCGGCGATCATCAATCGGGGCGCGTGGGCGATCCAAAGCGCAGCAGTGCCGCAGAGATCGAAGATGACGAAGGCGGTAAAAACCATCTCGCGCTCGTAGCGCACCGACATGTCGAGATCGGAGATGCGATCGGTTGCATACAACCAAAAGACGTAAAGCATCGGGCCGATCGAAGTAAAGAACGTCGAAACGGCGAGCAGCCCCCAGAAGTCCAGCGTGCCCTTCGCTCCGATGAGCGCGAGCATCACAAACAGCGCGAAGGCCGTGAGGAACGGGTTGAAAATCGTCGAGAGAATTCGCGCGAGGTCGCGCCAAACGCGACGGTTCTTGATCGGAACGATCGTGGAAAGCGGGTCGCCGAGACTTGCCGAATCGGGCACCCCAGCCGTCTTCGGTCGCTTGCGGCGGAATACTGCGTGGCGGCTGCCGGCAGGCGCGCCGGCCTCGGCGGTCGTAAAGAGGATGCCGCCATGAAGCCCCTACTGTTGGTCGCTGCGGCCGCCGCTAAGGTCGTACCGTCGGCCGCGGCTAGTGCGTTGCCGCAAAGCGCCGTGCCGAACGCGTCGCCCGGCGTGTCGCCGGCGCTCCCGGCGGTTGCCCCAACCACCTGGTTTCAGCTGCACGTGCCGTGGTTGACTCACACAATCGCCGGATTGTTCATGATTTGCGCGCTCTTACTGATCGGACTGCTGGCCGTGCAAACCACCAAACAAGAGGGATTGACCGGCTCGATCGGCGGTCGAGTCGAATCCGCATATCGCGGGAGACTCGGAGCCGAGGAACAGCTCAAACGCTGGACCGGGATCGTTGCGGTGTTTTTCGTCATCTTCGGCTTCGTGCTTTCGCTGACCGGCATCTAGGCCGCTGAGCGCGTGCGTCTTCTCGAGGTCGAAAATCTCCGAACGATTTTCCGCACCGAAGACGGTCCCGTCACCGCCGTCAACGGCTTAACCTTTGGACTCGATGCCGGCGAAACGCTGGGCATCGTCGGCGAATCCGGATCCGGAAAATCCGTCACGGCGCTTTCGATCATGCGGCTCTTGGCGCGCAATGCGACGGTTACCGCCGATCGCATCGCACTGCTCGGTGAGAATCTGCCCGATAAGAGCGAAGCCGAGATGCGGCGCATTCGCGGGTACAAGATCGCGATGATCTTTCAGGACCCGATGACCTCACTGAATCCCGTATTGACCATCGGCGAGCAAATTGCCGAGGCGGTTCGGCTGCACCTTGGACTAAACAAGCGCGAAGCGCGCGACCGCGCGGTCGAGATGTTGCATAAGGTTCGCATCCCGCTGCCGGAAAAACGCCTGGGCGATTATCCCCACCAGTTTTCGGGTGGCATGCGTCAGCGGGTAATGATCGCAATGGCGCTCTCGTGCAATCCGCAATTGCTGATTGCAGACGAGCCGACGACCGCGCTCGACGTTACCATCCAAGCGCAGGTACTCGAACTCATGAACGACCTGCAGCGTGAAACCGGCGCGGCAATCATTCTCATCACTCACGATTTAGGCGTCGTTGCGGAGTTTTGCCGCAACGTGCTGGTGATGTACGGCGGAAACATGGTCGAATACGCCACTGCCGAGCAAATTTTCGGGGCGCCTCGGATGCCGTATACCCAGGGATTGCTCGCCTCGCTCCCGCGCCTCGACGATCGCGAGCACCGCCGCCTCGACCCCATTGCCGGTCAGCCTCCGAACCTGTTGCGGCTTCCGCGCGGCTGCGCGTTCGCGCCGCGCTGCGCCTACCGGATGCCGATTTGCGACACCCCTGTGCCGCTCTACGATTTTGGCCACGGCCACATGGCGCGCTGTTACCTCTACGACGAACGCGCGCGCGACCAGCGTCCGCCGGCGGCTCAAGCGCTTCCGGTCGTTCCCGCCGGTTCGGCGCCGCGATGACCAACGGCTCCACGCTGGTTCGCGCCAAGGAGCTCTACAAGTACTTTCCTATCTATGCGGGCCTAACGTCCCGCCACGTCGCCGACGTTCGGGCCGTGGACGGCGTCAGCTTTAGCATCGAAGAGGGCGAAACGCTAGGCCTGGTCGGCGAGTCGGGATCGGGAAAGACCACCGTGGGCCGGCTGCTCCTGCGTCTGCTCCCGGCAACTAAAGGAGAGATACTCTTCGAAGAACGCGACGTTCTGGCGATGAACCGCACCCAGATTCGGCGATTGCGCCGCGCGATGCAAATCATCTTCCAGGACCCCTTTGCCTCGCTGAATCCACGCATGACGGTCGGCGAAATCGTCGCCGAGCCCCTGCGAATACACGGTCTAGCCTCCGGAAAGGGGATCGAAGACCGCGTGCGCGAGCTGCTGGAGCTGGTCGGTCTGCAGCCCTATCACGCGAACCGGTATCCGCACGAGTTTTCGGGCGGTCAGCGCCAGCGAGTTGGGGTGGCCAGGGCGCTGGCCGTCAACCCGAAGTTCATCGTCTGCGACGAGCCGGTTTCGGCGCTCGACGTTTCGATTCAGGCGCAGGTCATCAACCTGCTCGAAGACCTGCAAGCGAAGTTTAGGCTTACCTACCTGTTCATCGCTCACGACCTGTCGGTCGTGCGCCATATCTCGACGCGCGTCGCCGTCATGTACGTCGGCAAGATCGTCGAACTTGCGGACCGTGACGAGCTCTATCAAAATCCGCTCCACCCGTATACGCAGGCACTGCTCTCGGCGATTCCGATTCCCGATCCGGTTCTCGAGAAACGCCGCAAGCGCATCGTGCTCACCGGCGACATCCCGTCGCCGGTGAACCCACCGCCGGGCTGCCGCTTTCACACGCGTTGCCCCGTTGCTTTCGAGCGCTGTACCATCGAGGAGCCGCCGCTTCGCGAGTATGCGCCGGGCCACTTCGCGGCATGTCACTGGGTTGAGGAACACGGCGGCCGCGGGCCCGACTTAACGTAAAACGGGCGGTCGCATCGACCGCCCGCTGATCATTTCCCGGTCCTGATTAACGCTTCTTTCGGGAGGCTTTCCGAGCCTTACGCGCGACCTTCCGTCCGGCCTTGCGTACCTTGCGCGCGCCCTTACGCGTTTTGCGCGCGACCTTTCTTCCGGCCTTGCGCGCCTTGCGCCTAACCTTGCGACCGGTCTTGCGCACTTTGCGCGCGACTTTTCGCGCGGCTTTTCGGACCTTCCGGCCGGCTTTTCGCGCGGCTTTGCGTTTCTTGCGACCGCCGATGGCTTTGGCTACGGCAATCGCTGCCACGGCTTTACGCCGGCGCGCTTTGCGGCGCGGTTTTGCATCCTCTGCCGCCGGTCCGCCAGTTATCGTGGAATCGGAGTCCATTCATCCCTCCTCGTCCTCGGGGACGATTAACGTTAGTAGACGGCGCTTTTCGCGCTTTTGAACGCATCATAGAGGATTTCTTTACAGGATGCAAATTCGCGCGCACGCGTGCGCGCTAATCATCCCGAGCGCTACGCGCAGGCGTCAAGGAATTTGCGAGGGGTTGACCCCGGCGGTATACTAGGGCCCGTGAAAAAGCCCCTGATCATCGTCGAATCGCCCACAAAGGCGCGGACGATCAAGAAGTTTTTGCCGGCGCGATATGCGGTGAAAGCCTCGGTGGGGCACGTGCGCGATCTACCCAAGAGCACGCTGGGCGTAGACGTCGAGCACGATTTCGCGCCGAAATACCTAACGATCAAAGGGAAGGGCGACATCATCAAGGAGCTGCGCGGCGCGGTGAAAGCGGCAACCGACGTCTATCTTGCGACCGATCCGGATCGCGAAGGCGAGGCAATCGCCTGGCACCTCGCGGAGCTCCTGAAGCTGGCGCGGCCTCAGCGAATAGAGCTGCACGAGATCACGAAAGAAGCTGCGCTCGCAGCGCTCAAGCACCCGCATCTGATCGACATGAATCGGGTCAACGCGCAGCAGGCACGGCGCATCCTCGACCGTCTGGTCGGCTACAAGATCTCACCGCTGCTTTGGTCGAAAGTCCGCAGCGGCCTCTCGGCCGGGCGAGTGCAGTCGGTAGCGGTCAAGCTGATCGTCGATCGGGAGCGCGAGATCGCCGCCTTCATAGCGAAAGAATACTGGACCATTGCGGCATCGCTCGCCGGCGAGGGGGACGCCGAGAAGCTCTTTTCGGCGGAGCTGGTTTCGCATCGCGGCGAGAAGCTGGAGATCGGCAACGCAGATGCGGCCAATGCGATCTTGCGCGCGCTCGATGGCGCTGCCTATCGCGTATCGTCGGTAAAGCGCCGGGAGGTTCGTCGAAACCCTCCTGCGCCGTTCACCACATCCACGCTTCAGCAGGAAGCCTCGCGGCGGCTGAAGATGCGCGTTCGCCGCGCCATGCAGGTGGCTCAGGCGCTTTACGAAGGCGTCGATCTCGGCGGCTCCGAGGGAACGGTCGGACTGATTACGTACATGCGGACCGACTCGACGCGAATCAGCGATCAGGCTCGCGACGCCGCGCGCGAGTTTATCTCCACGTCTTTCGGCGAGGACTTTCTCGGCGGCGGCCGCCACCGCGTCCGCGAAGGCGCGCAGGACGCCCACGAAGCGATCCGGCCCACGTCCGTGCTGCGCACGCCCGAGCGTCTGGCCGGCGTCCTCAAGCGTGAAGAGCTTCGCCTCTATTCCCTGATCTGGGAGCGCTTCGTAGCGTCGCAGATGGCTGCCGCGCTTTTCGATCAAACGGTGGTCGACGTTGCTGCCGGCGAGTACCTGTTTCGCGCGACCGGAACGGTCATGCGCTTTCCCGGCTTCACGCGAGTCTATGAAGAGGCCAAGGAGGAGGAGGCAAAAGGGCGCCCTCGCCTGCCCGAATTAAATGAAAACGAAGCGCTCGAGTGCCGCAAGCTCGAGCCCAAGCAACACTTCACCGAGCCTCCGCCTCGCTTTACCGAAGCCACGCTGGTCAAGGCACTCGAGGACAACGGCATCGGACGACCCTCGACCTACTCGACCATCGTCGAAACGATCCAGGCGCGGGGCTACGTAACGCAACAGGAGCGGCGCTTTATGCCGACCGAGATCGGCACGGCGGTCAACGACCTATTGGTCGAGCACTTTCCCAAGATACTCAACCTCCACTTCACCGCTCGAATGGAGACCGACCTCGACAAGGTTGCCGAGGGCCACGAAAACTGGATCGGTTTGCTGCGCCGTTTCTACGGACCGTTCGAAAATGAACTGGTAGAGGCGGAGAAGAAACTGCCTCGCCTGGAGCTGCGCGACGAGCCGACCGACGAAATCTGCCCAAACTGCGGGCGGCCGATGGTGATCAAGCAGGGCCGCTTCGGCAAATTCATATCGTGCAGCGGCTATCCCGAATGCAAGACCACCAAGCCGATCGTCAAAGAGACTGGCGCAGAGTGTCCGAAGTGCGGCGGTGCGGTCGTCGAACGCCGCTCGAAGAAAGGCCGCGTCTTCTACGGCTGCGGCAACTATCCGAAATGCGACTTCATCTCTTGGGACGCCGTGTTCCCGGAGCGTTGCCCGGTCTGCGGCTCGCACGTGGTGGCGAAGTCTCGCCGGGGCGAACTCCGTTTAGAATGCGCCGCCGACCGGGCGCACGACGTTGCCCCGCTCGCCGCCGCGGTGGCGGCGTCGTCTTGACGAAGAGAGACTAAACGTGACGCGGTTGCTGGTAATCGGCGGAGGGCTTGCCGGTTGCGAAGCAGCGTGGCAGGCAGCACGGTACGGAGTAGGCGTGGATCTGTACGAGATGCGCCCCCTCCAGATCGGTCCGGCGCACAAGACTGGAATGCTGGCCGAGCTCGTTTGCAGCAATTCGCTGCGCGGCGCCGCTATCGAAAACGCGGTCGGCCTGCTCAAGGAAGAGCTGGCGCGACTCGATTCGGTGATCGTTTCCTGCGCTCGCGCAACGTCGGTCCCGGCGGGCGGAGCGCTAGCCGTCGATCGCGACCGGTTCTCCGCGTTGGTCGAAGCGCGCATTGAGGCCGAGGCGAACATAGCCGTCCATCGCGAGGAAGTTCGCACGATCCCTCTCGACCGGCCGGCGATCGTAGCCTGCGGCCCGCTGCCCAGCGAGTCATTTTCCCGCAGCCTCGAGGCCGTCGCCGGCAAGCGCCTTTACTATTACGATGCGGCCGCGCCGGTCGTTGCAGCCGATTCGCTGGAAGAGTCGGTGATGTACCGCAAATCGCGCTACGACAAGGGCGACGGTGACGACTACCTCAACGTTCCGCTCGATCGCGAGCAGTACGCAGAGTTGGTCCGGGATCTGCGGACGCTCGAACGTCATCAGACGAAAGGATTTGAGGAGGCGCGTTACTTCGAGGGCTGTCTGCCGATCGAGGAGATGGCCGATCGCGGCGACGAGGTGCTGCGCTTTGGGCCCCTCAAGCCGGTCGGTTTGCGCGACCCGCGAAACGGAAGAACGCCCTACGCCGTGGTGCAGTTGCGCAAAGAGAACCTCGAGGGAACCGCCTACAATCTGGTCGGGTTTCAAACCCGCCTTGCCTGGCCCGCGCAACGCGAGGCCTTCGGGAAACTCCCCGGTCTGCACCACGCCGAGTGGCTGCGCCTGGGCGTGATGCATCGCAACACATTTATCGATTCACCTCGACTGCTGGACTCGCGATTGAAGCTGCGCGGCAGCGAGGCGCTCTATTTCGCCGGGCAAATCACCGGAGCCGAAGGTTACGTCGAAGCCGCCGCCTGCGGAGCGATGGCCGCGATTCACGCCGCGCGCGCAATGCGCGGCTTGCCTGCCGTCGACTTCCCCGCTGCGACCGCATTAAGCGCGGTGGTAGCTCATTTGCAAAACGGCGTAACGCCGGATTTTCAACCCTCGAACGTAACCTGGGCCCACTTCCCGGTCGGCAGTGCAGCGGTGGGAAAGCGCGAACGCCGGCGTTTGGCTGCAGAACGTGCCCTCGCAGCCGTCGACGCCTTTGCCGCTGAAACCCTGTTCGCACCCGCCGGGTACTGACCGTAGCATGAAATCGACGACCATTCTGGCCGTGCGGCGCGACGGGCGATTAGCGATCGCGGGCGACGGCCAAGTAACGCTCGACAAGACCGTCGTGAAGCACGGCGCGCGCAAGGTGCGCAAGATTGCGGGCGGCAAGGTCTTAGCCGGCTTCGCCGGATCCGCCGCCGACGGCATGACGTTGCTCGAGAAGTTCGAGGGCAAGTTCGGCGAGTTCAAAGATTTGACGCGAGCCGCGGTGGAGCTGGCTAAGGATTGGCGACAAGACCGCGCCTTACGGCGGCTCGAAGCGCTGATGATCGTCGGAAACCCGGAGCATCTCTTCGTCTTGTCAGGCACCGGCGACGTGATCGAGCCCGATGAAGGCATTGCGGCAATCGGAAGCGGCGGGGCTTACGCCCAAGCGGCGGCGGCGGCCTTACTGCGCAATACGGCGCTCGACGCGGCAGAGATCGCTCGAAAAGGGCTGGAGATTGCGGCCGAAATCTGCATTTACACCAACGATGAAATCGTTGTGGAGAATCTGCCATGAGCGGCGTGCTGACGACGACGCTCGATCCGGTGAAGCTGACGCCGCGAGAGATCGTGGCCGAACTCGACAAGTACATCGTCGGGCAGGGAAGGGCGAAACGCGCGGTGGCGATCGCCTTGCGAAACCGCTATCGCCGAGCTCGCGCGCGCGAAGACTTGCGCGAGGAAATCACTCCCAAGAACATCCTAATGATCGGACCGACCGGCGTCGGCAAGACCGAAATCGCGCGCCGTCTGGCGGCCTTGGTCGGCGCTCCATTCGTCAAGGTGGAGGCGACGAAGTATACCGAAGTCGGTTACGTTGGGCGCGACGTCGAGTCAATGGTGCGCGATCTGGTGGACGCCGCCATCCGCACCGTCACCGAAGAGCGGCGTGAAGAGGTGCGCGAGCCCGCCGCCCGCCAAGCCGTCGAACGCGTCATCGACGTTCTTCATCCGGAAACGAGGCCTCCCTCGGCGCAGTCCCAAGGCGGCTCCCTCGGTGCGGCGCTCGGGTCGATCTTCGGTGGGAACTTTGCCGCTTCGCAACAGGCGCAAACGGGGCCCTCAAGCGCCGTTTCGGCTGAGTCCCAGCGGGTTCGCGAGCAGACCCGCGGTGAGATCGAACGCGGGTTTTACGACGTGCGGCTGATCGAAATCGAAGTCGAAGAGGCACCCAGCTTGCCGATCGGCGTAATCGGCGGCGGCGTTGACCAAAGCGGCGACATCGGCGAGATGCTCGGCGGCATACTGCCTAAGCGCCGCAGCAAAAAGCGGGTGACCGTGGCCGAGGCTTTGCGCATATTCGAACAGGAAGAGGCCGGAAAACTTATCGATATGGATGCGGTAAAGCGCGAAGCGCTTCGCCGCGCGGGCGAGGACGGCATCGTCTTTATCGACGAGATCGATAAAGTTGCGGGTTCGCAGCAGCGCGGCGGTCCGGATGTTTCTCGAGAGGGCGTGCAGCGCGACATCCTGCCGATCGTCGAGGGCTCCACCGTCAACACCAAACACGGCCCGATCAAGACCGATCATATCCTCTTCATCGCCGCGGGCGCCTTCCATATCAGCAAGCCTTCGGATCTGATTCCGGAATTGCAAGGCCGCTTGCCGATTCGCGTCGAGCTCGACTCTCTCACCGCCGACGACTTCAAAACGATTCTCACGCAGCCGAAAAACGCGCTGATCGAGCAATATAAGGCACTGCTTGCTACCGACGGCGTAACGCTCGAGTTCACCGAGGATGCCGTCGCGCAGCTGGCGTCGTTTGCGATGACGGTGAACGAACAGACCGAAAACATCGGAGCGCGTCGCCTCCACACCGTCCTGGAACGCGTCCTCGAAGACGTTAGCTTCGATGCTCCCGAAGCGACGGGTAGGGTCTCGATCGACGGCGCGTACGTTCGCAACCGCCTCGCCGACGTTGTGGCCGACGCCGACCTTTCGGGGTATATTCTTTAAGGTAATTCACATTGGGCCCGGAAGGGTCCAGGCTAGGCTCAGAGGATTTCTAACTCATGAAAAAGCCGATTGGCGCCCTCTTCGCCCTCCTCGCGACCGCCGGCTTCCTGGCTGCGTGCAATAACGGCAGCAGCAGCAGTGCGCCGCCCGGAACCGGAACCAACTGCGGGGGCCCCCCGAATCAACTCGAGGTGCTCTATCCAATTCCCGGCTCGACGTCGGCGCCGCCGGCGCTAGGCAACGTCTACGTCGCGACCAACGGGTCGTTGCCGCCGAGCAATTTGTTCAATTTCTTCCTGGTGCAGGAAAACGGAGGGTCGACGTTCACCTCGACCTTCTTTGGGATCAGCAAGTCTCAAATCCCCACGCCGCACGCGACGCCCTCGTATCCCAACGCGATCTACTATGCGTCGTCATTCCCGACCAGTTATTACATCGGGCCGGCCCAGGCAGTCAGCCTCTTTTGGAACGACGGTGGCACCGGTTGCACTCCGCACGTGTTGGTGAGCTCGTTTACGACCAGTAACTGACCTCGGCGTAAGCGATTCCTGAGAGTAGCGGGCGGCAGTCGAGTAGAACTAGCCGCCCGCATGGCGTACGTCCGCGAAATTCTAGCCGAAGGTCACCCAACGTTGCGTAAGGTCGCACGAAAGGTCGACCTCAGGGAGATCCGGGAGCCGCTCTTCCAGCAACTGATCGACGACATGTTCGCAACGATGTACGCGGCCCCGGGCGTCGGTCTTGCAGCGCCGCAGGTCAACGTTTCCAAACGTCTTTTCGTGATGGACGTTCACGACGACGAGCACGAGCCGGCAGTCGTCATCAACCCGAAGCTTGAGAACCTTGCTGAGGAAGTCGAGCTCAAGGAAGGCTGTCTTTCGGTGGCCGGGATGGTCGGGGACATCGTCCGCTACAAACGCGCGGCGGTCATCGGATTGGACCGTTTCGGAAATAAGATCCGTCTCGAGGGCGACGGCCTGCTCGCGCAGTGCCTTCAGCATGAAGTCGATCATCTAGACGGAAGGCTGTATATCGATCGCGCAAAGAATCTTCGCCCGGCCGTGACCGAAGAGGAGAAAGAAGCCTCGGAGGCTTGAGGACGCTCTTTTTCGGCACGAGCTCGTTCGCGGTGCCGAGCCTGCGTGTGGTTGCCGCGCGCACCGATTTGGGCGGCGTCGTTACCCAGCCCGATCGCCCTGCCGGCCGAGGTCACTGGCTCAAAGCCAGCGCCGTAAAGTCGGCGGCGATCGAGCTGGGTTTGCCGGTCTTCGAACCCCTGCAGTTGCGCGCGTTCGAGCGCGACCTGCGCGACGAACGCTGGGACCTCTTCGTGCTCGCGTCATACGGACGGATACTTCCAAGCGGGCTGCTCGATCTGCCCAGGCTTGGAGCGCTCAACGTTCACCCTTCGCTCCTGCCTAAGTACCGCGGCGCAACCCCGATCCAAACCGCAATCGCCCACGGCGAGCGCGAGACCGGCGTCAGCATCATGTTGATGGATGCGGGACTTGACACCGGGCAAGTGGTGCTGCAAGAGAGCGTTTCCGTTGGGCCGGATGAAACCTATGGCGAACTGCACGACCGGCTGGCCGAGCTCGGCGCGGAGTTGCTCGCGCGCGCAATAGACGAGGCTGCGTCGGGCGCATTAGTCGCGCGCCCGCAAGCCGGCGAACCGAGTCTGACGCGGCCGATTACGAAAGAAGATCTTACCATCGACTGGAGTTGGCCGGCTCGGCGAATCGTCGACCACGTTCGCGCCTTTTCGCCTCGCCCGGCCGCTCGCGCGGAACTCGAGGGTGAGACGGTTAAGATTTTGCGCGCTCACGTCGAGTCCGGGGGCGAGCTCGCGATCGACGAGCTGGTCGCTCCAAATCGCGGCAAGATGAGCGGGGCGCAGTATCGCGCGTATCGGCGGAGGCTTTCACACTGAGCGCCGTACAGGGCGCGCGGGCGCTGGCGTTAGCCGTCGTTTGTGACGTCTTTCCGCCACACGCGGAGGCGCTCGAGCGCGGCGCGCAAGCGTCGTTCGACTATCGCGCGCGCCGTGCGAACTTGAGCGAGCGCGATCGCGCTTTTGCTGCCGAACTTGCCTACGGCGCGATAAAAATGCGCCGCGCTCTCGACTGGTATCTCGAACCATTCATCGGAGGGCGTACCGCGAAGATGCCGCCGGCGATTCGCGAGATACTGCGCCTGGCAACGTACGAGCTGATCTACACCCGGCCGGACGCGCATGCGACGGTCTTCGAATTCGTCAATCTTGCAAAGCGTTGGGGACATCGCGGACTCGCCAATCTGGTCAACGCAGTGCTGCGGTCGCTATTGCGCGCGGCGCCCACGCAACCGCAGCGAGAAAACTTCGGCAGCGAAGAAGAATATCTCGGAACTCGCTACTCCCTTCCCTCGTGGCTGGTTCGGCAGTGGCTGCGCCTGTTCGGCGATGATACCGAAGCCGTTTGCGCGGCGGTTAATCGGCCGCCGCGGGCGGCGATCGTCGTCAATACGCTCAGAATCACGCCCGACGGCGCAGCCGCGTGCCTTGCCGAAGAGGGCTTGGAAACAAAGGCGTCCGCGATAGTTCCCGAGGCGCTCTTGGTCGAGCGCGGAGCGATCGTCCGCGCGACCGGCGACGGCCGCTGGTGGCCGCAATCCGAGAGCTCGGCGATGGCCGTCGACGTGCTAGGACCGCAGCCGGGGGAGAACGTTATCGATGTCTGCAGCGGACGCGGCAACAAGACGCTCCAGATCGGCACGCGGCTGGCGGCAACCGGGGCCCTATGGTGCGTCGAACGTGACGCGCGAAAGGTCGCGGTCCTCCAAGAGCGCTTGGAAGAATGCGGCGTCGCAGCCTCTATTGTTACCGCGGACGCATCCACCGATGCGCTGCCTCGCGATCGGTGCTTCGACCGCACGCTTCTCGATGCGCCGTGTTCGGGAGTCGGCCTTGTGGGTCGTCATCCCGAGACGCGTTGGAAGAAGCAAGGCACGGACGGCGAACGCCTTGCGCTGACGCAGCGAGCCATTCTGGAGCAGACAGCCCGTCACGTCTTTCCGGGCGGCGCGCTGGTCTATTGCGTCTGTTCGACCGATCCTCGCGAGACGACCGAAGTGATTGACTGGTTCTTGGCGCGGCAGAACTTCGAGCGCGGGCTTATACCGTCCAGGTACGATTCGCTGCTGACTCGAGACGGCGACGTCTTGGTTCCGCCGGGTATCGGCGGGCGCGACGGGTTTTACATTGCCCGGGTCGAGCGCCGTCCGTGAGCTTCCTGGCGAAAATCGAACAATTTTGCGCCGCTTTCATCGAGCGCGCATTTGCCATGACCTTTCCAAGCGACTTAGAACCGGCGCAGATAGCCCGCAAGCTGGTCGCGACGATGGAAGCCCAGACGCGTGACGACGAAGGAGAGCTGCACGCCCCGGGTTCGTATTGCGTCTACGTAAGCCCGGCGGATTTCGAGCGCCTAGCCGAGCACCGGGAGTATTTAGAGCGGGCTTGGGCCGAGCTGTTGCGCGATCTGGCGTCGAGGGTTGGCGTAACCTTTGATCGGGAGCGCGTGCGAGTCGTGATGGCGCCCCGCGAGAGCGTTCCGCTCGGCGCGATCGCCGTAGAGGTCGATGGCCGGCCAAGCGCAGTCCGACTGCGCACCGTCGTCGGCCTCCCGCCCGACGGGGTATACTCGATTCAAGGAACCACTCGAATCGGACGAAGCGAGGAGAGCGAAATCGTTCTTGTTGACCCCAGCGTTTCACGCGCGCACGCGATCCTGCAGGTCGAGGCCGGCAGGACGTTGGTCCGCGATCTTAACTCAACCAACGGGACGTTCGTGAACGGCCGCCGGATTGAAGCGCAGACGCTTCGCGACGGCGACGAACTGCGCTTTGGGAATACTCGAATGAGGTTTGAATCGGGATGATGCCGGGCCTGGCAGCGGTTACCGAGTTCGAGCGGCACATGCGGCTCGGGTCGCTCGAGATCGTCGCTGCGCTCGCCGTTGTTGCGGTGCTGGCCGCGCGCCCGCGAATTCGCGCGGCTGCCGACATCGGCGCGCTGACGCCGATGGCGGTCGAGCTCGAGATCTTCGAACGCGGTTCGCGCCGCGCGTTTCGGGGACGCACGCCGCTCGAGCTGGGACGCGCGCGAGAGGCCGAGATCTCTTTGCGCGATGGCGAAGTAAGCCGTCGGCATGCTCGCCTCGAAAGCCACAGCGGTCTCGTCTACGTCCAGGATTTGAAGAGCAGTAACGGGACATTTCTGAACGGACGCTTGGTGACCGAGGCGATCGAGGTTCGTCCAGGCGACGAGATCGACGTTGGGACGACGCGCCTGGTCGTCACCTTGGTTCGGCCGGCATGACGCTCGCCATTCGGGGCGACCGCGCCTCGTGTTTGAGCCTACCGCTGGGCGCGCGATCGTGGCTCCTCGCCGTTGCGAGAGGATTTGGCTGCGTAGGCGCCCTCTCCACCGAGTCGGCGGTGCTGGCCCGCCTTCGAAGCGAATGCCTTCGGCGGGCGCGCAGCCGGCGTTTTCGCCGAGCGATCGATCGTCCGCACTCGGCTGCCGATGCGATGCTGGGGATTCTCTCTCGCGTCAACGCCGATCTGTACGCCTGCACGGCGAGCCACGAAGATTACGTCACCGCAGCGGCCTCGCTGACTGCCGTTCTGGTCGTACAAAGGCGTGCGTTGGTTATGCACGCGGGTTCGACCGGCGCCTATCTTGCGCACGACGGTGACGTTCTCGCGCTGTCTGGCGACGATACGTTCGATGCCTGTGGAACGCCGCTGCTTTTCCGCGTGCTGGGCGCCGGGCCGGTGCTCGACGTTACGGTTTCGAGCGCCTCGCTGGCGCCCGGCGACGCGATCGTGTTGCTCGGCCACAGCCTGCGCTCTCGATCGGAGCTTCTGGCGCTGCTCGCGCAACTCAAGGGCGCGGCCGATCCTGGGCCGCACGTCTTGGTTGCGCGGTTCGAAGGGGACGATCCATTGGCAGGCGATATCGAGACGATCGATCCTGCCGCCCTCCCGTCCGCCAAACTAGCGTGGCTGGGTCGGGTGACGGCCGCCCTGGGCTTTCTGATCGCGACGGTCTGCACGCACTGACACGCCTCGTACTCGGGCGCCTTGCCCCAATGCTCGCGGCGCTCGGTGTCGCTGCGTTGATTCTTCACTTCGCACCGCCCCGGGCGGTCGGGCCGGCGTGGATGCTGGCGCTGCTCGCGGCACTCTGCCTGGCCTGGGTGATGTTGCAACCTTCGAACATGGTGCGCGACGATCTGCTGCCTCCGCTTGCAGTGGTGCTTGCAGCGCTGGGGCTGGCGATTGTGGCTCGTCTTTCACCGCAACTGGCCCAGCGCCAGCAACTCTGGATTCTGATTTCGCTGGTGCTTGCGGTCGCGCTTGGGCCCGCCTTCACCCAGTTTCGCCGCTTCGCCTCGTATAAGTACCTTTGGGTCGTTGCGTCGCTGGTGCTCTTCTTGTTGCTGCTGATCTTCGGTCAAGAAGTCAACGGCGCGCGTCTGTGGATTCGGCTGGGCCCAATACAATACGAGCCGATCGAGCTTATCAAGCTGTTCATCGTGCTGTTCCTGGCCGCGTATCTTGCCGAGATGGCCGACGTGATTGCCAACGCGCGCCCCTGGTCGTTGCGGGCGAACGTTAAATACTTAGGGCCCCTGGTCATCGGCTGGGGCGCCTCGATGGCAATTTTGGTGCTGCAGCGCGACCTGGGCATGGCCACGCTCTTGCTTGCGACCTTTGCAACGCTGCTGTTCGTTGCAACTCGCCGGCTCGACATCGTCGCCTTCGGAGCGCTGCTTTTCGCGCTCGGTGCGCTCTGGGCGGTGCACCACTATCCGTACGTCGCAACGCGTATTGCCGTCTGGCGCAATCCCTTCTCGGACCCGCTGCGCGCCGGATATCAATCTTCGCAGGCGTATTATTCGCTTGCTGCGGGAGGATTGGTCGGCAGCGGATACCGGCTGGGTCATCCCGAATTCATCCCCGACGTTGCGACCGATTACGTATATGCGGCCTTTGCCGAAGAGTTTGGATTGATAGGTTCGCTGATCGTGCTGGCGATTTTTTGGGACGTCGTGCGCCGGATTTTTGTCATCGGTCTGGAGCAGCCGGATCTTTATGCCAAGTTGCTGGCAACCGGGCTTGGCGCGACCCTCGGCTTCCAGGTGGTCATCATCGTCGGAGGCGTCATCGGCCTGCTTCCGCTCACCGGCATTACCTTGCCGTTCATTTCTTACGGCGGCAGCTCGCTAGTGGCAAATTTTTTGCTCGTCGCACTTGCCTGGGCAATGAGTGCGCGACCGAGGAGCACGGCATGAGATTCTTATTTGCCTTGCTGGCAATCTATGCGCTGACGTCGTGTGCGAAAAGTTCGCAAGGAACGGCCGGTTCGGCCTCGGCGGCCGCGGCGAAGAATCCCGCATCCGCGAGCGACGGAGCGACGGTTTATCTCGCCAATTGCTCGAGCTGTCACCAAACAAACGGTAATGGAGTTCCCGGCGCGTTCCCTCCACTGGCCGCCAATCCGCTGGTGACGGGAAACGCGGTTGCCGTGATCGCGATCGTAAAGAACGGACTCGAGGGCCGGATCGTGGTCAACGGTCAAGCGTACAGTGGAATAATGCCGCGTTGGAGCGGCGTGCTTTCCGACCAGCAAATCGCGGCCGTTATCAGCTATATCCGCAGCGCATGGAAGAATGGCGCGTCCGGCGTCAGCCTATCCGACGTACAGTCGGTGCGCTGATCCTCGCTAGATGGAAACGAGTTTGCCGAGCTGGGGCCGCTCGCCGAATTCCCGTTCGAAGAGAAGCTCGACGAATTCGTGCATGCCCGGATCGCTGTGACGCAGGCGAGCGCGGGTCGCGCGAGGCCAGGGCGACGTCGAATCGTTGGCTTCGACGTAGGCCCGAAGAGACTCGGCAAAGTATTCGTCGATGCCCGTTGCCGCATATGGCGTGACGAACGCGGTCGCGTTTGCGAAAAGAGCGCGAACTTGCGGGTCGATTCCGCTGCGATAGACTCCGCCGCCGAGCGCGCAATCAAGTGCGTGCCCAAACTCGTGCGCGACGGTCATCGGGCTGCGAGAGCGAAGGTAGAGCGCGCGCTCCTCGACCACAAAAAGCCCGGCGGGAGGGGCCGGCCAGGCGTCTACGTCGATGCCCAGACGGGCCAGCGCGTGAGAGGCCTCGCGGTACAGCTCGCCCGAATGCAACAACGTAATGCGAATGCGATATCGCAGGGCGTATGCCAGAGCGCCGCGGCCAAAGCGCAACAGCGTCTCGACGACGGTCTGCTCGGCGGGTCGCCGGCCGCAATCGAAAAGACGGCGCGCAATCGCGAGAGCGTCCTTGTGCATCGGCGCCATCGTCGCGCACCAGGCTTTCCGTGATGTGGAATGCGCGTTTCAGAGTTTTTTCATCCCCCGCCCCTAGCCTAGAAAAATGCTTAAATTAACTGCTATTGCTGCGACCGCAGCGCTCCTCGCCACCGGTTGCTCGCACGGTTCGGGCATGCTTCCGGCGGCGGCCGGCGACGCGGTGCCGCAGACCCTCGCGCAACCGCTCGGCGACACCTCGATTCTCAAGACGCTCGACAAACAGTTGGTCATCGGTTCCACGATCGACCCCAAGCTGCACCAAGTGAACCCCTACGGACTTACGGTCGCACCGGCGACGGCCGGCGACTTCACGCAAGGCGACCTCGTGGTCTGCAATTTCAACGATAAGCAGAACGTCCAAGGGACCGGCTATACTATCGTCGCGCTGCACCCGACGCCGGGCTCGAAGCCGCGTCTGGTCTCCGACAGTAAGACGCTCGTCGGCTGTGCGTCACTAGCCCTAGACCCCTCGGATAACATCTGGGCGGCGGCCTTCTCGTCGGACGACAATCCGGTGCTTTCGCCTTCCGGGAACCTCGAGGTCAACATCAAGGGCAAAGACTTCGATCATCCGTGGGGCCAAATCTACGCGCAACCGAAGTCCGGAAGCCCGGTCTTCTATGAAAGCAACGCCGCCGAAGGCACGGTCGTTCGCATCAATCTCGGCTCGAAGTTCACCTACGATGTAATTGCCAGCGGCTTCGCGGTCAATCACGGAAAGCCGGGAAGCATCTTCGCTCCGGCGGGTTTGACCTACGACCCAAGCAGCGACACGCTGTACATCGTGGACGGCACGAACAACACCGTCGTGGCATTTTCGAGCGTCAGCAAGATTCCGGCCGGTGGAATCATCGTTGAGCCGGGCGGCAAGACTTTCAAAGGTCCGGATGCGGACGATGCCCATTTGGTCCTCGCAGGTGCGCCGCTCGACGGTCCCATCAGCGCCACCCTGCTGTTCAACGGCAATCTCGTCGTCGGCAACACCGGCAACCCAAGCGGCCAGAATCTCATGGTCGAGCTCACGCCGCAAGGTAAGGTGCTCGACGTACGCAACGTCGATAAAGGTGCCGCGGGCGCCCTCTTCGGCATCGTCGCTACCGGCACGAGCGCCGCCGATACGAAAGTGTACTTCAACGACGACAACGATAACAATCTGCAGGTCTTGGAACGATGAACAAGCTCTTCGGATTAGCGGCGGCAGCGATGCTTGCCGCCTGCAGCGGCGGCGCTTCGGCGCCGCCGCTTGCTTCGTCGCCAGGTCCACCGGCCGGCTCGCGTCTCGGCGTCGTTCGCCAGGGCGTCGGACTAGGCAAGGTGTTGACCAGCAACAGCGGCCAGATCTATGGTTTTGCGATCGACGGCAAAGGTAGCGACGGCGTGTTGGCGACGGCGTCAAACGTCGAGACGTTCGACCCGACCACGGGGCTGATCAAGCGCTTCTTTCCCAAGCAGGCTCCAAGCGGCACCTCCTACAGCCTCGATGGCATCGTCAACGGCGACGCTGCGATCGTTACGCGTTACGTCGTGCCGAAAGGCTCGATTTATGCCACACGGTACTACGACCTGATCGACCCGGTTACCGCGGGGCGCTTCACGGCGAGCTGGACGCCGCCCGTCAAGGATATTCAGGTAGAGGACGCCGGACCGAATCAGACCTCGAGCACAACGGCGATCTTCGCAATCGAGCTAAAGAATCAGGACATTCCGATCGTGTTTGGATCGGACGTTCCCAAGAACCAATTCGGCAAGGTCTTTCCGCTCAATCCCAGCGAGTTTTCCTTGGGCGACCAACCCCAAGTCGCGCAGGACACGGCCACGAATCAGGCGGTGATCGCCACCTCGCCCGATGGCGGGAAAGTCGGCGGCGAAGCGCCGATCAACGTGCTGGTCAACCTCACGACGGGCCAGCAGACGCAGTTCGAGGGCCTCAATAACGGCTTTTACGGCGCCGGATTCGTCAACGGCTTGGCGGTAGATTCGACGACCGGCATCGCCGCAACTACGACCGAACTCAACGCTCAGGTCGAGTTTTACAATCTCGCACAGCAAGGCGGGACCTACGTGCAGCTTCCGTGCACGGGCAACACGTCGCAAGCCAACAGCGGCACCTGGGTAACCAACGATCCGGTCAACGGGCTCTTTTTAGTGGCCGATCCCGATTATTGCAACGGGAGCGAAGGCAGCGCGATCGTAGTGTACGACGAGTCGGGCAACTTGGTCGAAACCATTACGGGCTTCAACTTCGACGTGGACCAGATCGATTCGGGTATACCGGTCGTCGTGCCCGCGCAACGCACGGGCTGGGCGCCCGGACCCAACGCCAACGAACTGCAGCAGTTTTTTTACTAGCCGAAGGCGCCGGCCACCAGATTAGGGAGCGCATCGCGCTCCCTAAATTCGTACCGGCCGGTTTATTTACGGACAGTAGTACTTGCCGTACGCGGAGCTCTTGATCGAAATGGTCGTACTGGTCGCGTTGACCCAGTAGAGATAGACGACGCTACCGTTGGGGCCGGTTTCGGTGACGTCGATGGTAAGTGGAGTTCCGCCGACGGTGCCGTTGTAGTAGTTGTCGACGAAGCACCCGTTGCGGTTGATCGGCAACGTTCCCTTCGCGCAGATCGCGCCGGGAGCGCAGGTGCTGTCCGGAGAGATCACGTTCGCATGAACGTATCCCTCGGTGGTGACACCCGTTGAATGCTGGAGCGCCGGATTGAAGGTAATCGCGGATAGAAGAACCGGAATCAGGAACATCGTTATCGTGAAATCTCCTTGAGACGGTGTCGGTACACGATGATATATGAATAGCATAGTCTGAACCGTTACGGTTGCGCGCAAGCGGGCGCAAGTTTTGTACGTTTTTTAATTACCCCAACGGCGCCGCGGTGAGCCGCTGACGGGGCGCTTGAACTATTATTTTTAATAATATATAACGGAAGGACAAAAGAGAGGAGACCCCATGGGCGTCTATCGAGCCCCCCTTCGGGACATGCAGTTCGCGCTGCGCGAGTTGGCTAACGTCGAGGAAGTCGCCGAGCTGCCGGGGTGCGAGGAGACCCTCGACGTGCTCGACTCGGTTCTCGAGGAAGCGGCCGGCTTCGCCGCCGGCGTTCTCGATCCGCTCAATCGCAGCGGCGACAAGGCAGGCTGCACGTGGAACGCGGGCGAGGTTGCCACGCCGCCGGGTTTCAAAGAAGCCTATAAAAAGTTTGCCGATGCAGGCTGGATCGGCTTGCCCGTCCCCGCCGAATACGGCGGCCAGGGTTTGCCTCAGATTCTTCTGGGGCCGACGCTCGAGATGTGGAACGCCGCCAACATCGGCTTCGCCAACGGTCCGCTGCTCAATCAGGGAGCCATCGAAGCGATCGAGCTAGTCGGCTCGGACGAGCAAAAGAGCCGATTCATTCCCAATCTCGTTTCGGGCAAATGGACGGGAACGATGTGCCTGACCGAGCCGCAGGCCGGCTCGGATCTCGCGCAAGTCCGTGCCCGCGCCGTACCGGAAGGCGACCGCTACCGGATCTCGGGAACGAAAATCTTTATCACTTTCGGCGAGCACGACATGGCCGAAAACATCATTCACCTCGTCCTGGCTCGTCTTCCCGACGCGCCCGAAGGCACCAAGGGCATCTCTCTGTTCATCGTGCCCAAGTTTCTGGTCAATTCTGACGGTACTTTGGGAGAGCGCAACGACGTCGTCTGCGCGAGCATCGAGCACAAGCTCGGAATCAACGCCAATCCGACCTGCACGCTCAACTATGGCGAGCGGGGCAACGGCGCCGTCGGCTATCTCGACGGCGAGCCGAACCGCGGGCTGGAGTACATGTTCATCATGATGAACGCCGCCCGGTTCTCGGTCGGCGTGCAAGGCCTGG
>Ga0187783_10000461_pt1 | contig 30439 bp, 29 predicted proteins | sample 1015_SJ02_MP02_2_FD_132471 | JGI IMG/M metagenome (GOLD analysis project Ga0187783, IMG submission 132471) | Tropical peat soil microbial communities from peatlands in Department of Meta, Colombia - 1015_SJ02_MP02_20_MG | ecosystem: Environmental > Terrestrial > Soil > Wetlands > Peat | place... | reverse complement strand
TGCGCAGAGCCGGAAGACGTTCTGGGGACGCGATTGGTCGATACCGACCACGGAGCCTGAGTCCATAAGATATCTACCCAAGGCCGTCGCCTTCGCAAAACGGTGTACGTCGCTCGGCGGCCAGCTGCTTGCGCATATCGCGACGGCGGACACGGTTCGCGACCTCGACTACCTGCGCCGGCTCGTCGGTGATTCCCAGCTCAACTACCGGGGAATCTCGTATGGCACGCTCATCGGCCAAACCTACGCCAACATGTTTCCGATGCGGGTCCGGGCGATGGTACTCGACGGCGTGGTCGACCCAGTCGCGTTTACCGCCGGAACTGCCGAGAATATTGCAAAGAGCATCGCCGATGCGGATCTGGTCTTCAGCAAATTCCAGTCGCTCTGCCAAAGTGCCGGACGGGGGCGCTGCGATCTGGCCGGGGATGGCCCGGTTGCACCGCGTGTGCGGCGGCTGTTGACGCGTTTGCGACGCGCGCCGATCGGCAAGTTGACCTATGGGGATGCTTTGATCGTTCTATGGGTGCGGCTTGGCGCTCCCGAGCAGTGGCCGCAGCTCGCAGCCGATCTCGACAAAGCCGCTCGGGGCGATGGCTCGGCGCTCGAAAACACTGCGCGAGATGTAAAAGCGTTCGTGCAGCCCGCACTCGATTCGGCTGTCGGGCTTCAATGCGCGGATAAACCGTTTCCACCCCGGCCCGAGCCTCAGGAATGGCCCACGGTCATCGGTGGCTTGCGCGACGTGAGCTTCATCAGCGGGCCCATTAACGGCTGGCTGCTCTGGGCGCCGTGCGCTTCTTGGCTCGTGAACAGCGCCGATCGCTACACCGGCCCGTGGAATGCGTTCACGAAGAACCCGATTCTCGTTATTGGTACGCGGTTCGATCCGAACACGGCGTACGAAAATGCCGTCCGTGCAGCATCGCGGCTTCGCAATGCAGTTCTTCTTACTCATGAGGGTTACGGTCATACAAGCGATGCGGACCCGAGCGCGTGCGTGGAGCGCGCGACCAGCGCGTACTTCGTCGCTCTCGTCACACCGCCAAAGGGAACGCAGTGTCCCTCGAACCGGCGCCCCTTTGACCGGGACTTCAACTAGAAAGGGGTTTCTTGCTTCATGGACAATTTGTCCAGCCCTTTCGGCTGCCTTTCGAGGAGAATTGCATATGAAATCAACGCGACGCACGTTTATCGTATCTGCGGCGTCGAGCGTTGCGCTTGCAGCGTGTTCCGACCTTGGTAAGAGCATACCAGGCGCCCCCGGGATTGGAGCCGCGCTGCGCGGCCGCCGAAGCGCACTCGAAACACTGCCGGTGTCGATCGTCGACAAGAGCGGAGTCGCCGCCAAAAGCGTCTACTTCCTGTACTACGGTCAGGGGTTGTTCCCTGACGAAAAATGGTATCATCTCACCGACGCGGACGGAACCCTCGCGCTCTGCGAGTCAACGAACGGGAAATACAGCGCCGACTACAACTTCGAACTCTCGTCGACACCCGCGATTCAAGCCCCGACCCTGCGCGCTGCGCGCCTGTACGTCTCTTTAAAGGAGAAGCTCTTGCTTCAGGTTAGTGCGGCGGGCGTTCCCATTCCGCCGACCGGAGCGAACTATCATATAGGCGGCCAATACGATACGATGTGGGATTTTGTTGAATGGACCTACGAGCCGGCCTTTCCGCAAGGTGCGGGTTGGAACGGCAACCTCACCTTCGTCGACACGATTGGTCTTCCGTTGCAATTTCGCATCGAAGGCGCAAGTGAAACAGGTGCCCCGCTCGACGAAACGCGCGGCATCCTCCCCGGCGGCTACAGCAAGATAGTAGGCGGTCTGAAAGCCAACGACGATTTCAAGAACCTTGTGCTGCCCACTTCGCAGCGCGTCCTCGCTCCTAATATCGGAATGGGGGATTACGCCAGCCCCAGCGGACCCGTATTTAGTAAGACCTATTACGACTCGTACGTCGACGCCGTCTGGAAGAGATACACAACTAAAAAGCTCGCCGTGAAGAGCGACTGGGGCGATTGGACCGCCACAGTCGTCGGCGGTCGGATGGTATTCACGCAGACCTCGGGCTCGCCCAAACTCAAGCCGTTCGCTTTAAGGAAACCTACATCGCTGGAAGTATTCGCGAATTCATTCACGTGTGTATCCGGCTGTACCGGCGACAAGGGTCAGCTTGAGGCGGTCGGTCAGATCAACGCGTCGTTCGTTGCAGCGCTCAACCGCTCTACGTTGCTAAGCGACCCGAGCATCGAGGTTAGATACGATTCCAAGTATTGTAAGGACACGACGCCGTGGTACAAAAACAAGACAACCAACTACTACGCGAAGTACATCCATGCCAATGCGATAAAGAAACTGGCCTATGCCTTCGGCTATGACGACACATGCGATCAAAGTTCGTTCGTTGCTTGCCGCGTTCCGAAGAAACTCACGATCACGCTGGTCAAGTCCTAGACTGTACGTACCACAGGATTGTCGGCTGCGAGCGTTACAGCTCGAACGTTTCCCAGTCGTACGAAGTGAAGCCGTGGCCGACATCCTCCCAGCCGGTGCGATAGGCCTTGCCGATCCCGACCTCGTCGTCAAATCCGGCGACGCCCACTGGAAGCTCTTCCTCCGGTCGTATATACCTCAACTTCGTGATCGGAACTGTTTCCAGGAGCTTCAGCAGCGTCGGATTGCCTAACGTCGCATGGGCGACCTCTTGCGCCCCAAGGCCCTCGAACGCGCGCTTGCCGACCGATTGAAAGTAGGCGTTGCGCATCTCGGTTTCGAGGATCTTTCGCTGCATCGTGCCGTAGATGCCGAAGACAATCTCCACGGCATCGCTGTAGCTTGTCTGCGGCTCGAACGGCGGGTCCAAGAGAATGACGTCGGCCCCTGACGAGACCGAGTGCGCAATACCGACCGGCGAGTTGCTCGCGACTCCTCCGTCGCAATACTCGTTGACGTTACCGTCGGGATTCGGAATCAAGACGGGGTCGAAGACGATCGGGAGGGCCGCCGAAGCAAAAATGGCGCGGTGTAAAAGGTCGGGCGTCGCTTCCCGCACGACCGTGTGCGGCCCCAGCGTAACGTGCAGCTCGTTCACGAGTTTTTGGGATAAATCTCCGCTTCCACCCTGCGGACGCACGTAAAAGTACTCGGGCCGCTGGAGTGTAAGATTCGTCGTTGCAAAGACCAGCGGCATCAGGAGTGGTGTGCTGGGATCGATGTTGCGAGAAATCCAGTCGCTGACCGGTTCGCTCTCCAAGATTGCCCGCTGATTTTTTGCAAGCCTGGTCAAACTCGCCGCCGCGGCCGCGATATTTAATATCCCGCTCTCGGGATCGCGCAGGGCGGCATACTGGCGTTTCGCGCGCATGAGATTCTGCCCGCTAATGCCATACCAGAGCTCGCGGAGCTTCGTATATTGACCCGTCGCGAAGAACCAGCCGTTGAGCGCCCCGATCGACGTTCCGCAGACGATTTCGTAGGGCGGCAGCGGCGAACCGTCACTCACGGCGGCGATCGCGGCGAGCGCACCGATAACCCCGGCCTCGTAGGCCCCGCGCGCGCCTCCACCGCTCAACACGAGCGCACGCTCAAACGGCTCACCCGCCGCGTCGTCTGCGGATATGCCGAGCATCGGGAGCGCAAGCGCTGAAGCCCCCAGCGAAAGTAAGAAACTCCGCCGTTCAATCATATCCAACCTCCGCTTTGTGACCGAGCCGGACGGCAGTTCGATTCGATTTTCCGAATGGATAACCCTTACAACCGTTCCTAGGACTCCGCCGCGCGGCAGTCGACATGGCTCTCCTGCAAGGAGCGGTGACGCAGGCGGCTAACCGCGCCCCTAATGGCTGGAGCTCGTTTTGAGGTCGTCGGAATCGGCAACGCAATCGTCGACGTGATCGCAACTGCGGACGAAGGGTTTCTGACTGCGCATGGGATGACCAAGGGCGCCATGATGCTTGTCGACGATGCCCGCGCTATGGAAATCTACGAGGCGATGGGCGCTACCATTACGACTTCGGGAGGCTCCGCCGGTAACACGATCGCCGGACTTGCCTCGTTCGGCGCCCGCACGGCCTACATCGGCAAGGTCCGCGACGACGTGTTCGGGCTGGCATTTCGCCACGACATCACTGCGCTCGGCGTTCACTTTCCCACACCGCCTGCTGTTGATGGGGCAGCGACAGCCTGTTGCCTGATCTTGGTTACCCGCGACTCCGAGCGCACGATGAACACCTACCTCGGGGCGTGCGTCACGCTCGGGCCGGACGACGTCGACGAAGCGCTGGTGCGCGATGCGCAGGTCGTTTATCTCGAAGGCTATCTCTACGACGAACCGCTTGCCAAGCAAGCCTTCGCGCGTTCCGCTGAAATCGCTCACGGCGCCGGACGGCGTGTGGCGCTTACGCTCTCGGACCCGTTTTGCGTCGAACGGCATCGCGCCGACTTTTTGAATCTGATCGAAGGCCACGTCGACATTCTGTTTGCCAACGAACGCGAAACCGCCATGCTCTTTGAGAGTGACGACCGCGAGCGATGGTACGCGCGTTTGCGGGCCATGACGCAACTCGCCGTCGTCACCTATAGCGCCGCTGGTTCCGTGATCGTCGCGCCCAGCGAGGAGATCGAGATCGCGGCCGCGCGGGTTGGCCGGGTGGTTGACACGACCGGCGCGGGAGATCTTTACGCTGCGGGATTTTTGTACGGCTTGACGCAGAACGCGCCACTGCAAACGTGCGGGCAGTTGGGTAGTTTGGCCGCGGCCGAGGTTATCAGTCATTTCGGGGCCCGTCCACAACGCTCGCTGCGTGAGCTCGCCGCCGAGCAACTGTTGCCGGCATCGGGCCTGCCTCAGTAATTCCGGCCGAGTGTTTCGCACACATGGGGCCGGCAGAATCGACGATGCCGGGCGCTCCGGGTGTGCTCTTCAGACGGCGACGCCTTTCTCACGAGGGAAGCTAATCCCCGTCGATGCCTGCAAGCGTTTCCACGAGTTGCGAGAAATAGGACGGCAGGTTGCAATAGCACTCGGGCTCCTTGCCGTTCGTTGCGTATAGATACGACACGTACGGAGCGTCGGCTTGAATCGTTGCGGCGTTAAACGGCACGGCGCCCGCCATGTAGCTCCAGCGCTGTTTGCCATACTTAATGTGTCCGCTCTGCGAGAGATACGCCAGCGACGGATATCCCTTCTGTTCCCAAAAGTTAATGATATCCGGCCCGGCGTTGCCCGGCGCGTTTTCGCCCGGATTGCCCATGACCAGCGGAAGATCGTGTGCGTGCGCATACGAGGTGAGCGCCGTATAATATGAGCGATCGCCGGGACTCATCTCGTCCAAGAAGATGCCGTTGACGCCGTAGAAGTCGTACCACGCGACCATCGCGTTTTCGACGATCGTCTCCGAGCGTTTGCCGTACTGGGTGTAGACGTAGCCGAGAACCGTTACACCGGCTGCTTGCTGATTGGCGATCGCCGCGGCCCACGACGAGGATTTCGAGCCTCCCGGGCCGTTATCGACGTTCGCGATGAGAATGATCGGCACGCCGGGATATGCGGTCTTGGCGGCGATGACGTCGTTCCAATACTTATCGGGACTCACATAGAGCGGAATGACTACGCCCGTCGGCGTGGTGCTGGGCGCACGCGCAGCATTCACGAGCTCAGTGGGCGTCCCGGTCGTTGTGGACGCGCAACTTGCGGCCATCACGAGCGCCGCTATCGCAGCGACGAATCGAACGAGCATCATTCGTCTACACGGTGCTGCCGATCGCCGCTGTGCTCCGCGGCATTAAAAGTGCCAGGACGACGGCGACGATAAATAGCGCCGGAACGTCTCCCAAAAGATGTCCATGGTGTTCGGGATATACGATCGACTGGACGGCCATGATTCCGCCGTGCACGATGCTCGACCAAACCGTAAACCAGATCAAGCTTCGATTTGCGAGCGGATCGCGCGATGCGATCAGGAGAAACACTCCCAACGTCGCGTAGATTCCCAGAATCATTTGCAGGTAGAAGGAGTGTCCGGTGCTGTCCCACACCCAGCCTGCAGGCCATAGAATCGTGAGCGGATACACGGCTAGCAGAAATATGAAACCGACCACGATCAGTGCGATGCGCAACAATTTTATGCGATCAGCGGTTTTCAATGTGAACCTCCTATTGTTATCGCACGATAAGGCCACTGTGGCCTTCTACGTTGCGGACCGCCGCACCCGCGCTTGATAATACTTGCGGCACGCGAAGAATTTAGGGCCTCCGGTCACACCGCCGGGGCGCGAGGTGTTTTCAGCAAGTGTCGGCCAATGTGGCCCGGAGGTGCCTGATGACCCGTCCTGGTGTGTATGCTTTCCTAGTGTTGCTCGCGGTGTCGATGTTGCCGCTGCTCGCACGTCCTACGACGTTTGAGTATTCGAAGATGGCGCCGCTTGCCCAATATCTCATGGATCCGAACGCTGAGATCGCGCTTGCGCAGACCGCGGCTCCACCATCGATCTCAAAGGATGCCACCGTCCTCGTCCTTACCGTTCACGGCTATGAGGTCGGTAAGAAGGGGAGCAACGGCTTCACTTGCGTCGTGGAACGCGGGTGGATGCCGCCTTTCGACCAAAAGGACTTCTGGAGCACGAAACTCCGGGCGCCCATCTGTTACAACGCCCCGGCGTCGAGGACTGTACTGCAGTACTCCTTGCGCCGCACGATGCTGGCGCTAGCCGGCCTCAGCCGCATGCAGATCTACGATCGGATCAAGGCCATGCCGCTTCCGACACCCGAGCCTGGCTCGATGTCCTACATGTTATCGAAGCAGCAGATGCTCGGCGAACACATCGGCCCGTGGATGCCCCACGTGATGTTCCACCTGCCGAAGTCGTACGGCGCGGGAGACGGCGCGATCTGGGGCGCGGACTTGCCGGGGTCGCCGATCGTCTTCGACAGCAGCCATCATCTTGTGCCCGAACCACAAACGATTCTGATGATCCCCGTGAGCAAGTGGTCCGACGGATCACCTGGGCCGACGATGTAGAGCTATGTTGGAACGGGTGCGTTTGCTTCACCGAAGGCGGCGTATCCGCGCTCCGCACGAAACATCTCCGCTATCACGTGGTCTAGCGTTTCGAACTCGTACAGGCCCGAAAGTAGAGCCGTATCGCCGATCTCATTGCGAATGAGAAAGGTGGGAACGACGGTGACCGGCAGCGCGCGGAACTCCTTGGTGCTCCGGCGGACATCCGGCTCGACCGCTCGCATGGCGGTCTCCAACTCGGCCGGCTGAACTGCGATCAGCTTTGAGACTGCGTCGACGGCGCGGGCTTGCGAACCCAACGGTTCGCCGCGCAGTAGTGTCGCTTCGGCGACCTGTCGGCGCACATCGTGACCCAGTCGCTGGGCCGCGGCCACTGCGAGATTCGCATAGAGCGTGCGATCGTTGCCCCGGATCCAACTCGATGTGACGGCGATGCCGGAGATGGATTCCGACCGTCGGTACATCCATCCAAGCGCCTCGGGAGTATATCCGATCGGCTCGCCGTCTTTCACCATGGCGATCCGCCACTCAACGTTGAGGTCCGCCCCATAGTTCTCACGCAGCCTGTCCAACGTCAGGTCGCCGAAATACGACCACTGCGAACAAACGTCGTAGTAAAAAATTATCTTCACGCCGGGCACCTCCGCATTAGCTCTTGTGCGTTCTCGCAGTGCGCGAGGCTACGTCGGATATGCCGAGACGGTCGCAGACCGATGCGAATTCAGCCGTCGGTCCGTGCCACTGCAGCTCGTCGACGCTGTCGTAAAGCTTGGCGTCCGTTCGGAGCGTCGCGAGCTCCTTGAAGAGCAGGGCCACCGCGCGGTGTTTGCCCAGCGCTTCCGCCGGAAAATTTTCGATTTTGCCATAGCGCGCAATCAGGGATGCCGCTCCCTTCGCGCCGATGCCCTTTACGCCCGGATACCCGTCCGAGGCGTCGCCGACCAAGGCTAGATAATCGGGAATCAGCTCCGGCTCCACTCCAAACTTCGATCGCACGCCGGCGGCGTCGCGAACGGCTCCGCTCCTTCGATCAACTTGGACGACACGATCTCCGCGAACGCACTGCGCGAGATCCTTGTCCGGCGTCCAAATACAAATCTTGCCAACGCGAGAATCGCGCGACGCGAGCTCGGCGGCCGACGCCATCGCGTCGTCGGCTTCGAGATCGACCATCGCCCACACCGCGACGCCCATCGCGCGCAGCGCATCCTCGAGCGGCCAGAATTGCGCGAGGAGCGCCGGGTCGACGCCTTCTCCCGTTTTGTATCCCGCCCACAGGTCGTTGCGAAAAGACTCGATGACGTGGTCGGTTGCAACGCCGACGTGCGTGGCCCCTTCGGCGATCATCTGCAGGACCGTGTTCAACACGCCCGCGACGGCACCGAACCGCGAGCTTTTCGCGTTTCCGGCGCGGCGCAGACCGTAGAAGTGCCGGAACAGCTCGTACGTTCCGTCGACCAGATGAACGATCATCGGCGAATCTTCAGGTGATGACGACACGCCGGTCGCTTTCAATCGATGCGCTCCAGGCTTCGCCGATCGACGAGAGCGGGTAGATCTGCGTCGGCACTTGGATCCTGCCATCGGCAATGAGTTGCACGTAGACGGGGACTTGCGCCAGAACGTCGGCGATTGACGCGGATCCTGCGCCGGTGCCGGAGATGCGAATCCGGCGGCTGCGAAGCAACGACGAAGGAAGGGAGGCCTCGGGACCGGCCATCGCACCAATTTGGACGTAGGCGATGTTTGCCCGGTCTTCTTCGAGGCCGCGACGAGCGAGCGCCGTGAAGGTCGTTTCTGCGGGAGCGCCCCAGAGAAAGTCGAGTACTATGCTTGGTGCCGTCCCTGCGAGAGCATCTGCGATGGCCGCTGCGTCCGCGTTCCGATCCGCCGTTAGGGCAACGACGTCGGCGCCAAGCTTCGCCGCGCGTTCGAGCTTGGCGAGGTTGCGCCCGACGCCAACGACACGCGCTGCGCCGAGTATCTTCGCGTTTTGCACGGCAAGCGTTCCCGCCATCCCGGTCACGCCAAGGATCAGCACCGTACCGAGCGCATCAATCTCGCCGGCGCGCGCGTTGAGCGGCAACCACGAAGAAAGTCCGGGGTTCACGCCGGCGGCAACCTTGACGGCGTCAGAGTTCGGCGGTAAGGCAAAGCGCGCCGTACGCGGGACGGCCATTCGCTCCGCTAGCGTGCCGTACGGCGGCCGAACAAACCCCGTATAGATCAGAGCGCCTTCGGCCGTCCTTGCAACCGCATCGACTCCAGGTATGAGCGGCCATGTGCCCGTGCTTCCGTAATGACTCCCAGCCGCGAGCGAGCGAACGACGGGATGGATTCCCGCCGCTACGAGTTCGACCAGCTCGTATCCCTCATCCACGACAGGTTCGGCAAAATCGGCATATTCGGGAATGGCGTCCGGGGATTTCAAAATTGCAGCTTTCATAAAATTTCCCTAGGCAAGAGAGCATCAACGTCCGTCGCGGTTGCGGCGCCCTGAAGAATTTGCATGAAGGACCAGCTCCGTGGTCGAAGATGACGCGCCACGCTATTGGAGCCTAGAAGTGAAAATTCTTCTCTTGGTTCTTTGCGGTGTCGTCTTTGCGAGTTGTTCGCGTGCCACGGGGACATCGCCGCTTCCATTCGGCCCGGCTAACGGCTCGCCTACATCGGATGTCACGCCGGGTACGATCAGATACAAGCAGATTTTTAGCTTCGACGGGACGGATGGCGCGTTACCGGGTGCGGCCCTCACCGATGTAAACGGCGTGCTTTTTGGCGCGACGGAAATTGGTTGCGCCTACTACTCAGGCGTGGTCTACAAGATTGCCGGCGGCAAAGAGCACGTGGTTTACACGTTCGGTGACGGCGCCGGCGGGCTCGAGTCCTGAGGATGCGCTGATCCACGTGAACGGCGCGCTTTACGGCACGGCGAACGGCGCGGGCCTCAACGACGCCGGAGTCGTCTTCAAGATGACGACCTCGGGCAAAGTAACAGCGATCTATAACTTCAAAGGCGGCAGCACCAACGGCGCGTACCCACAGGCCGGTCTGACCTATTTCAACGGCACGTTCTATGGCACGACGACGGGCGGCGGCGCGCGCACCGACGGAACCGTCTTCGCGGTCACTCCGGCCGGCAAGGAGCGCGTGCTTCACAGCTTCAAAGGCGGCAGCGACGGCATCGATCCGGAGGCAGGTCTGATCGAGGTCGGCGGCGTGCTCTATGGCGTCACCGCGGAGGGCGGCAAGCACAACGACGGAGTCGCGTTCAAGGTTACCACCGCCGGCAGAGAAAGCGTGCTGCATACCTTTAGCGGACCGCCCAACGGTTTCGAGCCGTTGGGCGCTCTGACGAATGTAAACGGCGTGCTTTACGGCACGACGGACGGCGGTGGCACGGGCGGCGGTGGAACGGTCTTCCAGATGACGACGTCGGGGAAGGAGCGCGTGATCCATAACTTCGTCGGAGGCACCGATGGAGACGATCCCGAGGCCGGCTTGACTTACGTCAACGGGCTGCTCTACGGCACGACCGGTGGCGGCGGCACGGCCGAAGTCGGAACCGTCTTCAGCGTCACCACCTCGGGCGAAGAGACCGTGCTCTACCGATTCAAAAACGGCAACGACAGCGCCAGTCCGTTTGCCCCGCTGACATACGTCAAGAGCGACGACACGCTCTACGGAACGACGGTGGGCGGCGGTCCCGACGGCGACGGAACCGTCTTTGCAGTCTCGCTGTGACCTACGCCCTGCTGTGAATAGTACGAAGGCGTTCGCTGCGTCCGGCGGAGGGTTCGTCGAGCGTCGCTTCGGCTAGGCCGACGTGATGCGCGAGCAGCGTTAGAGCCTCAATCTCGTCGTCGAGGAACACGGTGCGATCGATTTTCGCGCTACAGACGATGAAACCGAGCAGATCCCCGCGCACGAGCATCGGCAAGAGGAGCAAGTCGGCCGAACCTTCACGGAGCTCGAGATGGCGGCGCCAGCGGCGGAGCTTGAGGGCCGGGATGTCGTTGAAGCCATAGCCTTCGGGAACGTCGAGCTCGCCCGCAGCGGCAGCGCGCACGTAAGTGGCATCACGCTGCAAGTAGATCGCGCAGCCGCAGACGTCGATCGAACGCATAAGGGTTGAAACGGCGATGTCGACGACGGCGCGCATGTCAGTGGCTACGTCAATTTCGTTCGCGCATTTTTCGATCTCGGCCAACCCCGCAAGCCGCTTGCGAAAGAAGGTGCGCATCATGCCGTTATCCACGAGGCGGTGGATCGAGCGTGCCGAAAGCCCCAGCACGATCACGAGGCCGAGCGTTATCCCCTGCGACGTCGCGTCCCCGCGATCGGTCGAAACTCCGAGCGTGTGCTCCAGCACCTTGGCGGCGCCCCATTCAACCGTAACGAAGATGGCAACGAGGACCAGCGACACGATCGTGAATACGGTCGCACGTGAGATGAGAATGTTCAAGTCGACGAGCCGGTGGCGGAGGATCGGGTAGGCGATGCCGAGGGCCAAGAAGGCGATCGTAACCGAGCCGACGAGATCGCCGTAGTGCGTGAAGAGTATGGGCGACCCCGCCAGTGCAAATGCGAGCGGGGCGACGGCGAACGCCCAGGCAACGATCCACAACGAACAACCAGCGCGTGGCCGGCGCGTGTTCCTCGTCGGTCGTGGGCATTGCGTCGATACATGCAATCAACAACGGCGATAGCATCGCGATCCGTACGATATCGCCCGCGCGCCCGAAACCGGCCAACAACGGCCACGCCTGATTGACGCCGGTGACGATGAATGCTCCGTGGGCCGCAAGACCGTAGATCGCGTATGCGAATGCAATGCCGCCCGCCACGACCAGTGCGCGTCGTAGCCGGCTGACCGGAGGTGGAAAAATAGCGAGGACCGCTATAGCCGCCCAGAGCATGGCGGATCCGAGCATGCCGGATACAAAGACAAACAACGCCTCGGCCACGAACGCGTTGTAACACGAGCGCGCCGCTCAACGAGAGCGCTAGCGCCCCGCCAAGCAGCAGAACGTTGGCCGAGCGCACCGCAACCCGGCGATCGCGCCCGCGCAGCAAGATTACGATGGCGAGTTCGAACGCTCCGAGCGCCGTCAAGGCTGAGACGATTTTATTGATTTGCTGCTCGAGGCCAAGCTTGCCGGTAAACGGTACGAACGCGGCATTTTGCACGATCATTTGAGCGCCGTGAACAAGGAGTACGCGATCGCCTTCACGCAATCCGGCCTTGCGCGCCGGCCCCTCGGGATCGACGTAGTAGACCACGCCGTAGCTCGTTTTAGGATCGGCTACGAACTTGTAGCCGCCGTAGCCCCGCTGAAGGTCGCCTCACATCATCATGAGAAGGGCGCGGCGATGGCGACGCTCTTCTCAAGAGTCAAGCCGCTGGCGCGCGTATTAGCCGAAGGCAGAAACGAACGGCAGGGTCTGCGGCGTTCGCTTGGGCCGTGGTCGCTCACGGCGATGGGAATCGGGATGATTATCGGGACGGGGATCTTCGTCCTCACCGGTGTCGCTTCCGCAACGCGCGCCGGCCCGTCGCTCACGATATCGTTTGTCGTCGCCGGAATCGTTAGCGCGCTTGCCGCGCTCTGCTATGCCGAGGTTTCGAGCAAGGTTCCCATCTCGGGAAGCGCTTACACGTACACCTACGCCACGATGGGCGAACTTCTCGCGTGGATCGTCGGATGGGGCCTCGTGTTTGAGTATGGCCTCGGCGCTGCGGCAGTCAGCGTCGGATGGTCGGGCTACTTCGGGTATATTCTTCGCACGCTGCACATTTGGGACATCCCACAAGTTTGGTTACACAGTCACTTTGACGCGACACCCGGATATGTAAACCTCCCCGCTGCCGGCATCATGCTCATCGTTACGGCGCTGCTGGTGAAGGGCGCAAGGGAATCCGGCGTCGTCAATGCGATCATCGTCAGCATCAAATTGGCGATCGTTTTATTCTTTATCGCCATCGGCATCGGACACGTAGACGCGGCGAATTACCATCTTGCGCCTGGACCGACGGCCGGAACAGGAGGGTTCTTTCCGTTTGGCTGGAGCGGCATGTTGGGCGGCGCGGCATTTATCTTCTTCGCATACATCGGCTTCGACGCCGTGTCGACGACGGCAGAAGAGGCCAAGAACCCAGGGCGCGATCTGCCGTTTGGAATCATCGCAAGCTTGGTCATTTGCACGATACTTTACATCGTGGTCGCGGCGATCCTAAACGGGATGGTTCCATTCAACCAGCTCAACGTCGCCTATCCCGTTGCGTACGCTCTAAACCGTGTCGGCTTAGACTGGGCCGGCGTGATCATTTCATTTGGGGCGATCGCCGGGATAACTACAACGCTGATAGTAGGGCTTTACGGACAGACGCGGATCTTTTACGCCATGGCTCGCGACGGGCTAATTCCATCGATTTTCGTGAGGCTTCATCCAACCTGGCGTACGCCTTGGATCTCGCAGATGGTCTTTGGCGTTGCGGGAGCGGTGGTGGCAGCGTGCTTTCCCCTCGGAATTCTCGGCTCACTCACCAACATGAGCACGCTGGTCGCGTTTGTGCTGGTCGCGGCCGCGGTTCCGCTGCTGCGTAAACGCCACCCCGAATTAAAGGGCCTCTTTGCGGTACCGTTTGGTCCGTACGTTATTCCGATTGCGGCGGCGCTCGCTTCGATATGCCTGATCTATTTTTTGAAAGTAGGCAATCCGGTCGTCTGGGGATTCTTTCCGCTGGTATGGCTGGCGTTCTTAATTTGGCTCCTCGTCGGACTGGCGGTTTACTTTTCGTATGGGCGTCGCAAGAGCACCGTGGCGCTGCAAGAAGCCGAAGGACTCGCAATCGTCCAGCCGACCGTGAATTAACGCCATGGGACGTTACGTTTTCGCAGGCGCGGCAGTGCTACTGGGCGTCGCCGGCCTGGTCTTGCGCGCGCAACTCATATCGAGCTGGCAGCTACCGGGCGCCGCAGCTTTCATGGTCGTGACATCGGTCGCGCAGATAATCGGCGGTGCGGCAGTGCCGTTCCGCAAAACCGAGGTGCTCGGCGCCATCGTTTTGGGCGTTCCGTATCTGCTCGTTACGCTCACGTTTCTGCCAAGCATCGTTGCCCAGCCGCAAGTCTACGCGAGCTGGGGAAACGTCTGCTATCCCTTGGCTCTCGTCGCCGGAGCAGTGGTAGCGTATGGATCGGCGGCGCCGTCGCTGCCCTATGCCGCGACCCTGTGCAAGGGCGCGGTGATGACGTTTGGCCTGTGCAGCATCTCGTTTGCGATCGAACAAGTCGAGTTTCTTGCCAGGACGATCAGCTTAGTTCCAAAATGGATCCCGCCGAACGGGACGTTTTGGGCCGTCGCCACGACGATTGCATTCGGGCTTGCCGGCATTGCGCTCGTCGCAGGTTACCAGTCGCTGCTCGCCTCGCGCCTTCTGACTTTGATGCTTGTAGTCTTCGTAGCTGCGATATGGATTCCGATTCTGATCGCGGATCCGAAAACGCTCCGAAACTGGGGTGAAGGCCTCGAGACCTTTGCAATCGCCGGAGTCGCTTGGCTCGTTGCGGATCTTCTCGGCCGTACGAAAGACGCAGTCTCTGTAAAGCTAAAGAGATGAATGCAAGGGCCGCAAGTGTAATCCTCCGGCAGAAAGGCACTCAAGGATTTTACGCTCGGTCTCTAGTAATCACGGAGCCCGCGATAATGAAACAAAGAGGAAATTAAAATGGCGAGCAATCTCAAAGAGTCTATCGACGTTGCATGCCCGAATTTCTTTTCCATGCATCATGCGGAGCGCTTCTTCACGGTTCGCCGCCGCGACCACATTCCGGGCGTGGTTACCCTGCGGGCCGATCTTTCCAGCCTCAAGCTTCCCGGCACGAGCGACGCGCGTCATGAAGTGCGAGTGAAGCACCAGCTTATAGAGAGAGACGGCCGGAAAATTCTGGAGCTTTCTTGGGATCCCGAGGATCAGACGGTTCCCCGTTTTACCGGCACGCTGGCAGGAGAGGCAAAGGACGCGGGCACCACGACCCTGACGCTGGATGGCACGTACACGCCGCCGGGTGGCGTCGCCGGAGCCGCGTTCGATCTCGTGGTCGGCCGGAAAATCGCCGCGGCCACGGCCCGCGCGCTGCTTGCCGACATCAAGGAGTTCATGGAATCGGATTTTCAAACCGCCCGCGCAACGAATCTCGCCGCGTCACCGAAGGAGTAAGCTTCAGAGATTCTTCACGCCGGTAGCGTAGGATGGCAGGCGACGCGTGCGTCGACTCGTAATGCTTTTGGCCCAGACCGACTTCACGTGTAAAGGAGCTTTTGTGAACGGAACATTGAAACTCGCGGCGCTCCTAGCCACGGCGGTTGCAATCGCCGCTTGTGGCCAAGGCGGCACGTCGAATATGCCCTCGTCCACCGGCACCTCTCAAATGGGGGCGCCGGCATCCACTCAGTCGGTGCCTGAGTGGCAAGCCAAGCACCAAGCTCGCCCCGGCTGCAAGGAACTTGCTGAGGGAGTGAGCTGCCATCTATTGATTTCAAACTACGGCGTGAAACGAGCTTCGTGCTCGCCTTCGGGCGGCAGCTGTGGTTGGCGTCCCATCGACCTCCAAACGCGGTACGGCCTCGGCCCATACCTCGGCAGAGGATCCGGAACAATCGTCGCGGTTATCGAGCTCGGGGATATGCCGACAGCGGCCTCCGATCTGGCGGCTTACCGCACCGAGTTCGACCTCGGACCGGCCAACTTCTACAAGTACAATCAGTACGGACAGCAAGGAGACTATCCGGAGAGCTGTGAGGACTTCGGCTTCTGCCTCGAGGAAGACCTCGACATCGAAATGGTATCGGCCAGCTGTCCCGAGTGCACGATCTACATGATCGAAGGCGGTAACTGCGGCGGCGTAGTTTGCGGCTTAGAGGGAGCCGAAACGGAGGCCGTTACGCTGGGTGCGACAATTCTCAGCAATAGCTGGGGATGCCATACGGGCGTCTACGGCGCCGATTGCGGCGATCCGAATTTCCCGAACTACTTTGACACTCCGGGAATCGCCTACTTAGCTTCCTCGGGCGACTCGGGATATAACGAGATCGAGTATCCGGCAGCGCTCGAGAACGTGCTCGCCGTCGGCGGCACGCAGCTGGCGCTGAGCGGTTCAGTCTACAGCGAAACCGTCTGGAGCGGCGCGGGTGCCGGATGCAGCACCGTCACCAAGCCGTCGTGGCAACACGATCCACTTTGCACGGGCCGCACGATTGCCGACGTCTCGGCCGAGGCGGGTTGCTCACCCGGAGTAGCCGAGTACGACTCGCAATATAGCGGCGACTGGGTTGACGTCTGCGGCACTAGCGTCGCATCACCGCTCACGGCCGGCATCGTCGCGCTTGCCGGTAACGCGAGCGGTATCACCGGAGGAAAAACCTTCTGGGACCGAACGCGAAAGAAACACAGGACGGACTTGCACGTCATCACGAGCGGCAGCGACGGCTCGTGTGGCAATACCTATCTCTGCGAGGCCGGCCTAACAAAGAAAGACGGCGGCTACCAGACGTACGACGGTCCAACCGGATGGGGAAGCCCGAACGGGATCACGCTGTACTGACACAGCCTTAAGTGCGAGTGTAATGGAAAGGCGGACAGGTCGGTGTCCGCCTTTCTTTTGCTAAAAGGCAGCGATGCCGTTTGGCGTTCCAAGCCCGGTTGGGCCGTTCCAGCCGGCACCCGCAACGCAGAGAGGTTTTCCGCAGCCGCCGTTGCTGCCGGACGTTACGTTATTTAAGTTTGACGCGTGCGCGTAGAGGTTTGAGTTGCTGCCTTCGTTTCCGGCGAGCGCAAAGACCGAGGCGACGATCGGGGCGGCGACCGAGGTTCCTCCGAAGACAAGCCAGCCGCTCTGGTGGAACGTGTCGTATGCCGCGACACCCGTCCGGGGATCCGCGTCGGCCGAGACGTCGGCTTCCGCCCGCATCGAGCAACCGGTGTTTACATCGCTCTGAAAGCTGGGCTTGCCGTAAATCTTGCTGCAGCCGCTCCCTGCGCCCGACCAGGCGGATTCCTTGAGCGGACTGATCGACGTCAAGCTCGTTCCGCCCACGGCGACGACGCTCGGCAGGATGGCGGGCCATTGCGCCGTCGAATTGTAACCTTCGTCGCCGGTTGCGGCCGCGATGGTCGCGCACTTTGCGCTATAGTCGCCGTCGTACGTTTGCGTTCCCTCGCTCGAGCCCCAGCTATTACTGACGGCATCGGCACGCGCCGTTGCATACTGTTCTGCAGCGCTGAGGTCGGCGACACTGTCGGACGCTGCTTCTACCAAAAGAATATTACAGTGCGGGCAGATCGCAGAAACCATATCGACGTCGAGAGATTCTTCGGCAGCCCATCCGGCGTTCGTTTGGGACGTGTACGTTTGCTTGGTAAAGCATCCATCGGAGGTAGTGCAGGCCGGCAGGCCTTCCCGCGACCGGTAGACGTTGAGATCTGAGGACGCATTCGGATCGTCGTAAGCGTCGACGATCGCAACGGTTACCCCAACGCCTTGATTCTCGCTATCGGACGCTAATCCGTAGGCCGCTTGCAGATCGCTGGGAGCATAGCCGGCGGGTGTGTTCGGCGCAATCTCTCCGTGAATATCGGTGCGCAGCCACGCTTGGCAGCGTGCGAATCCTTTGCCCACGTCGCCGCAGACGCGAATCGACGGACCTTCGCGAGGCCACAGCCCTAGCCGTGCGGCTGTAGTTTGCGACACGCCCGCAGCGCTTTTCGGCACGCTCGAAAGAGCTTGCCGAACGCCCGGACGGCATACGGTATTTGACGTTGCCCCCGGCAGCGCGCTGGTAGATGCCGAGCAGGCGGTTAAAAGTGCAGCCGCAGCCAGCGTGATGATGCTCGAGAGGCGCACCCCATAAGCATCGCACGCGTTCCCTCTAGAAAAGCTGAGAATTCCTCCGATCGCGAGAACCCCGTCGAGTCACCGATGAGATCGTCAGTTGAGAAGCGGTCCCCGACGCTGTTGGTTGCTGCGGCGACCCTGATCGGCACGTCTATCGAGTGGTACGACTTCTACATCTACGGCTATGCCGCCGCGCTCATCTTTCCGACGGTCTTCTTTCCTAAATCCGAGCCGTTCGTTGGGCAGCTTGCGTCGTATGGCATCTTCTGGGTCGGGTTTTTGGGCAGACCACTCGGGGGCGTGATCTTTGGGCACTTCGGCGACAAGGTGGGCCGCAAAGCGATGCTCGTCGTGACCCTGGCGATCATGGGTGTCGCAACGTTTCTCGTCGGCCTGTTACCAGGTTACGATCGGATTGGATTTTGGGCGCCGGCACTGCTTATCGGCTTGCGCCTGTGCCAGGGCGTTGCGGTCGGCGGGGAATGGGGCGGCGCCGTTGTGATGGCAGCGGAGCACGCGCAGGCGCGCTACAAAGGGCTCCTGGCCAGCTGTCCCCAGATCGGCGTGCCGCTCGGCCTTATCCTCGCCAGCGTTGTTTTCAACGAGATCACCACACGCTCCGCGAGCTGGCGCATTCCGTTCGTTCTCAGCATCGTTCTCGTCGCAATCGGTTTGGCAGTCCGCTTAAGCATCGTGGAGACGCCCGCGTTCGCGCGCGTGAAAGCGCGAGCTGCAATCGTTGCCGCGCCCATACTATCGGTTCTTCGCAATAATTGGAGAATCGTAGTGCTCGCGGGAGGCGCCTTCTTCGTAATCAACGGCGGCTTCTATCTCATTACCACGCAGACCGTCAGCTACGGTGCCGGGCCGCACTCGATCCTCAAACTCGATCCGCGGGTATTCTTCAACGCGAACCTCGCCGGAAGCGTGGTCGGGCTGCTCGCCAATCCGCTTGGAGGATGGCTATCGGATCGGGTCGGCAGGCGTCCGGTCTACATGACTGGAGTCGCAATGATTCTAATCCTCGCGTTTCCGGTCTACGCGCTCGTTGACAGTAAGGACCCGGGCCTGATCATGCTGGCGATGTGTCTCTACAATTTGCCTTCGTCGGCGGCGTACGGAACGCTGGCTGCGATGTTCAGCGAACTCTTCGGCGCCAACGTGCGTTATAGCGGCGCGTCGCTGGGCTACCAGGGCGCCGCGATTTTTGCGGGCGGCTTGGCACCGCTGGTTGCGACGTTACTCCTCAAATTCTCCGGCGGTGCGTCGTGGGTGCTCGCCGTTTATCTGATGGTGATGGCGGTAATTTCGTTGGTCTCGATCTATCTCATCGCGGAAACGCGCCATGTCGACCTCACCGATTCCTACCGAGTGCCTGCCTCGCCGGCAGCGGCGCCGGTTTAAAATGCGACTTACGGGAGGTAAACGCGATAGAGATCCGCGTCGTTGATCCATACGCGCTGCATCTGTCCTGCGGCAAGCATATCGAATCGAAGGACTTGGTTGCCGGTAACGAACGTACCGTCGCTCCGAGCCGTCAACGGAGCTCCATTGAATGTCAGCTTGCCTTTAACGAGGAAAACTCGTTCGACGTCTCCTCCATTGCTCTCGTACCGGCCCACGAGCCGATCGTAAGTCGCGGGATGCGAAAACGTGCGCGGTCCGGCATAGCGAGCACCGAAGTAAAGCGTTGGTCCGTAACTCAGCTCGTCGACGGCTTTCGCGGCGTTTCTGCGGAAAACGAGATAAAAGGTGGGCAGTCGCGGATCGTCGGTCCAAAAGCTATCGGTTCCGCTTCGGAGCATCGCATAGGTTTCGCCACGATCGACCAGCGAAAGGCGCTGCCCGGTAGCGGCGACCGAGAGAGCGGACGACGCATTCGTAAAGGCTCCAACGTAGTCGGCGGCGTTGGCGACGACGGCCGGATCGGGAGGCGGTGACGGTTGCGCCGGCAATGCTTCACCTAAGCTTTGCGCGCGCAGTACCGACATCGCATAGCGAACGATCGCGCACGGATGGAGCGGTTCCTCGGAGAGATTCGACATCGCGATTACCCCGAATCCGCGCGTCAGGTTCATCTGCATGCACGCCGTGTAGCCGCCGCCACCGCCGGTATGTCCGATCAAGTGATCGCCGCCGGCGTCTTGAATCGCGATCCCGTAACCGTACCGCGCGTAAAAGTTAGGCCACTCGGGCATTTGGTCGCTCTTTGCGCCTGTGGGCTTTCCGTTGTTGTAGCGATCGGGCGAGGTCATTGCCGCGAACGTAGCCGGCGCGATCAATTGTACGCCGCTCTCGGTCTTTCCGCCGTTCAGGTAGAATCGCATGTAGCGCGCCATATCTTCCGGTGACGAGACGATCGAGCCGGCCGGATCGAGGTAGTCGTTATTGAAGCTGCTTATGAGCAACGGCGCATTCTTTGGCGGCATGGCTTGATCGTACTCGCGAAAAGTATAGCCGTAGGCCGTGTCTTCGAACGATGCCGGCGTTACATAGGCGGCGGTGTGTGCCATGCCGATGGGCACCAGAACGCTCGCGGTAACGGCATCCTGCCACGGAACGCCCATCAACGCTGCCAGCACGTCGCCCAGCGTGTAAAAGCCGAGATTCGCATACGACCATGCCGTACCGGGCGGAAAGAGAACGTGCGTGCGTCGCAGCTCTGCGACACCGAACGTGCCGCCCGACGGTCCGTAGAAGGTCGGCAGACCCGAAGTGTGCGATAGCAGCTGATGAATGAGGATTGGTGTTCCGCCGGAGTTGACCCTGAACCACGGCAGATATCGCTGCACCGGCGCCTGCAAATCGAGGCGCCCGGCATCGTACTGGCGCAGGAGTGCGAGCGCCGTGAACGACTTCGTGATCGAGTAAACGAAGAACCGCGTTTGCGCGGTGACCGGAGTTTTCGCTTCGGCATTGGAGTAGCCGTACGTCAAGATCGTCAGCGTGCGGCTGCGGTCGGTGATGGTTACGGACATCCCGGGGGCACCTTGCTCTGCAAGCGCCCGGGGAGCGTAGGCTTCGATCGCCGCGATGGCGTCGGCCGTTGTCGGCGCTCCGGTCCCATTGGTCGCCGGGGCGATCAACGCAATAGCCGAAACCGCGAGCGGAATTACCGATAGCCGGCGGCACGTGAACATGGCTTATACCTCCTGAAGCTTACGGCTCGAGGCGCTTTGCCGGAATTTTCCAAGCTGAAATCCAATCTCTTTCAAGGGCCTCAATCGACCGGCACGGAGCCCTTGAGATCACGTTGGCTTTTACGGCTGGAGGAGGAAACTATGACGAGACTTACTTGTGCTATAGCAATCGCAGTTGCTTTACTGGTCTGCTTGCCGGCGACGGCTCGCGCGGTCGCCGTAAGCGGTAACGCCAAAAACGTGCCCTACGTAATCGGATTTCACCCGTTGCATTCGAGCCAAACTCCGTATCTCGGTCAGATGCATCTCAACTTTAACCACGGCATCATCAGCGGAACGTACACCGATATATCCGTACGCCCGGGCAGCCCGTTCGCGAACGCCACTAACATCGCGGTATCGGGAGGCCTGAGCGGCTCGCAAGTTACCCTCAATATTCGGCAGATCACATTTCGCGGGACGCTCAGCGGCGAGAAGATGAGCGGCAGTGCGACGATCCGCGGTACGATCTACACGTTCGCCGCGCAACAAGGAACGCCGGGCAGCGGCAAGTAGAAGCCTCAGAAATTCTTCACATCCTTCGCTTAGGGTGCTCTTACTCGCACTCTTCGGACGGAGGAACTCAGATGGCTCGGATCTTGTCTAGCCCATGCGCCGGTTTCGCGGCCGTGGTGGCCGTAGTCGCACTGACGGCTTGCGGAACGTCGCTCGGATCGACCGGATCAACGGCATCAGCAGGGCAGCCTCCGCTCGTTGCGCCTGCGACGGCGAAAAGCCACTCCTGGATGAACCGGGACGCGTCGCGGGGGGCACTTCTGTACGTGTCCGATTATCAGGCGTACACGGTCTACGTCTACGCCTATCCGGCAGACACGCTCGTAGGAACGCTGACCGACGTCGGAACGCCGGCGGGTGAATGCGCCGATGCTCGCGGGAATGTGTACATCGCCGACGCCGACGGTAAAGTTCGGGAGTTCGCCCACGGGGGCACCAAGCCGATACTGACGCTGTCCTTCCGTCAGTTCCTCCACCCGATCGCGTGCGCGGTCGATCCGACGACCGGCAATCTCGCCGTTGCGGAAAATGCGGACAGCGACAAGGAAGGAGAGGGCGCAGGCGATGTCTTCCTATACCGGCACTCGCGCGGCAAACCGGAAAAGTTTCGCTCGAGCAGCGTTTTCGAGTATGACTTCTTGGCCTACGACAACGCGGGGAATCTCTTCGTGGATGGCCTTACGCAGGATGCGCCGCGTCAGTTCGCATACGCCGAACTGCCGAGTGGCAGTAAAACGCTAACGCCGATCACGCTCACAGGCGGTTCCATCGCGTCCCCCGGCAACGTGCAATGGGACGGCGCGCACATTACGATTGGCGATCAAAAGAATGCCGTGATTTACCAAACCGAAGGCTCGCAGATCATCGGGAGCACGCCGTTGACCGGGTCGTCCGACGTCATCGGATACTTTATTGACGGCAGTACGGTCATTTGCCCCGATTTCGGAAACGGCACTGTCGAGTTTTACAACTACCCGGCCGGTGGCTCGCCAACCAACAAGTTGACCGGATACAGGGAGCCCTTTGGAGCGGTCGTCAGCCTGTAGGGAAAACGCGCCGAGGACCCGCTCCAAGAACGTAGCGAAGATGCCCGCGTCCAATGCGTGAACGGCGACGCGTGACGATTAGGGGTGCAGTTCAGGGCGTTTTCTTCCGCGAAACGGTGCGTCGCGTCGCCTTGCGTCACGACGTCCACGGCTTCGTGCGCAACGTTGGCCCCGGCGCGCTAGAGATCGAAGCCGAGGGTGAGCCACACGTCGTCGAGGCGTTCATCGCCGACGTTGTCGCCCATCCGCCGACCGGAGCTCGAATTGTGGACGTGGAGTCGACGCCGATGCAGGCTCAAGGAGACGTCGGCTTCTTGGTCGCTCCAAGCGTGCGCTAGCGTTCGGCTCGTCCGCTACTTGGCACTGATCGCCGCACCGTTAGGGACGGAGTACCTCGACAGGAAGGTATCGTCCGTCGGAGTTCGGCCATCATGCGTCCAGCGATTAAACGTGTTCTTCGCGGCATGGCAGTACTCGTAATCGCCGCCCACGACGTACTCGCGACGATCGGTCGCAATCACACCCTGGATCAAGTCGCAATCGCGGCCGCCTTTATAATTGCTGTAGGTGGTCGGAGCTCCAAGCACCCCGGTCTCTGACACCGGGTAGCTGCAGGCGGCTGGCTTGTCGTCGCACTTCTGATCGAAAATGACCCATGTGCGGTGGACGCCGTCCCACTGCACCGCGCCGGGGTAGTAGAGCGCGCCGCCGGTCAGTTTGACGGTACTGCAGCTCAAGTTAACGCAACGCGAGAGCATGTATTCTGCGTAGGCGTTCCTTCCGCTGACCCAAAGGGCGCTGTGTGGCCCGAATCCGGCGAAATAGTACTCGTACTGGCTAGGGTTGCTCAAGACGAGCGGTTGCGACGACGGATTCGAGTAGATCAGAACCTGCCCGGGACCGCTCCCGTCGTTAACGATGTCGGTGACTGCGAGATTGCCGGTCGCCGGATCGACGGCGCATCCAACCGGAAAGCCAACGCTGTCGGGATACCGCGCCAACAGCGACCCCGAGTGAGAATACTTGTCTACTTCGTCGTTGTTGGTTTGGACAACGTAGACGTTGCCGCTCGCATCTGAGCACATGCCCTGCGGGTCGTTGAAGCCGGTCAGCTGGCCTACTAGCTTCATGCTCGGCAACGCGTAGATATTCACCTCATCGAGTCCCGAATCCGACGCGAACAAGAGCTTGGCCTCGCGCTTTGCACCCGACGAGATCCACGACTTGCGACGGTTTGTGTGGGCCGGGCCGTGCGGCCGCGTGCCAACGAAAACATTGAGTATCTGCGACCCAAAACTTGCGGCGGTTGGAGGAGTCCCCGCGCTCGGCGACGCGCTCACGCATGCATTTAAAAAGGCCAAAGGCGCCAGTAAGTGGAGCAGCCGTTTCACAATTCGCCTCCACGCTTGCTTAGAACGAGGTGAAACGATTCGCCGCAAAGATAGAATAACCCGTGGAAGAAGAATAGGAGAACAGATTATGTCGATTAACGCAAACGAACGACGCCGGATCGGCACCCACGAGGAGTGGCTCAAAGCTCGCCGCGAGCTGCTCGGCGAGGAGAAAGCCCTAACGCATAAGAGCGACGAGTTGGCGCGCCGGCGGCAAGAACTGCCTTTGGTTCGCGTCGAGAAGCCGTATCGCTTCGAGACCGAAACAGGTCCCGCGACGCTTGCCGATCTCTTCCGCGGGAATTCGCAACTGCTCGTCTACCACTTCATGTTTGGTGCCGACTACGCCGCCGGGTGCCCATCCTGCTCCTCGATCGCCGACGGATTCAACGGCTTCGCCATCCACCTCGCCCACCACGACGTCACGCTCTGCGCTGTCTCGCGGGCGCCGATCGAAAAGCTGCGAGCGTACAAGAAGCGCATGGGCTGGACGTTCCCGTGGGCGTCGTCGTTCGACAGCGATTTCAACCTCGATTTCCAAGCCGGCTGCACAATCGAGCAGCAGCGCTCCGGCAGCATCGAATACAACTTCAGCCCCCAAGATACGCAAGCATCGCTCAGCGTTGCCGGCCAGCAGTGGGCGCAAGACATTGCATCGGGCTGCGGAACCGACTGGGCGACGTATATTCGCGAGCAACCCGGCGTGAGCGCCTTCGTGCTCGACGACGGGATTGTGTATCATACCTACTCGGCCTACGCGCGTGGGATCGATGGACTCTGGGGGATGTATCAGTGGCTCGATCGCGCACCGCTAGGACGCAACGAACCCGAGCCGGGCCTTTGGTGGAAACGCCACGACGAGTACTAATCAACGAGGGTAGCATGACGATACGATTCGTAAGCGCAATTGTGCTCGCCGCAATGACGATCGGCGCGACACCGGCGCCCGAAACCATCCGGGTCGCGCACGCCGATCTCGCGGCGTTCATTACGGTCAAAGGCGATAAGACGGTCGGCGTTGTGGCCGACATTCTGCGCGCCGCCGCGGCGCGCGAGGGTATCGCGATTGATTTTGTCGCGTTGGCCGGCGACGCCGCCGCCGCCCTCGCAAACGGAAGCGCCGACGCGATCGCTCCGACGTTCGTTTCCGCGAGTGGAAACCAGGCGTTCGACTACAGTACCGCGATTTTGACGACCGGCGGAGGATTATTCGTGCGCGCGCCGGGCCCGGCACCCAGCGATCCGACGATGCTTGCCGGAAGGACGGTCGCAACACCAGTGTTCGGGCCATATCTCGGACTCTTCGCGAAAAAGTTCCCGAGCATCAAAATCCTGAAGACGAGCAGCTATGAGGAAAGCATCGAGAAAGTCTTGAACGGCCAGGCGGATGCAGCCGCCTTGAATATCCAAGACGGCGCAGACTTCGTCGCCCAATCGTACGCAGGCAAGATCGCCGTCCCTACGTCGATGTTCGTTACAACGGAGCTCGTGCTCGCCGTTGCCAAAGGCACGCACGCCGGCCTTCTCGAGCGTATCGATGCGGGACTTGCGGCCATCCGCGCCGACGGTACGCTGCAGCGCATCGAAGCCGCCGACGGCACTCCGGCAGCATCAACGCGTCGATGAACCGTCCGGCGGGTCATCCGCGTGCACGTCGCCGGTACTCGCCTGGCGTCATGCCAAAGCGCCGCCTAAACAGCCGGCCGAAATGACTCTGATCGGCGAAGCCGCCCAGCTGCGCCACTTCCGCTAGGGGAATCGCTGCATCTTCGACGAGCCGTCGCAGGCGCCAAATGCGGACGTCGCGCACGTAATCGCCGATCGTCAGGCCGTATGCGTTGCGAAACGTCGTCGCTACGTGACTGACGTCGCGCCCAACGCTTGCGGCAATGGTTGTGAGCGCCGGCGGATCGGCGTACTCGCCGTCTATGCGCTCGCGTATGCAGCGAACCCAATCCGCTTGCTGTTCATCGTGAGACGCGACCCGAAACCGCCCGACGACGATCGCGCAAAGCGCTTCGATAGCAAGCGGCGCAGCGGAGTCGGTCGCATCAACTTCGGCCGATAGGCGCTCGGCGATGCTCGGAAGCTCCTCGTCCCCCAAGGCCAATGCGGCCGGTCTATCCACGACGTCAACCGGCAATGCAATCGAGAGGCAGATCGTTTCGAACGGATAAACGTCGGCATGGTGGACGCCCGCCGGGCGAAACATCGCGCGCCTGGCATCCAACAGATAGCGTCGGCTACCGTACACCGACTCGAAGCGGCCGCACAGCGTTAGCACCACGCGGTCCTCGACATGCTCGTGCGCGCCGAGCGCGCACGACGGAAGATAGGTGCATCGCCGCACCTGAAACCCCCCTGCATCGCGGATTACGTACGGGCGGCTCGGGCAACCGCACGCAAGGGCCAAGCTCTCTCCCACGGAGGGATAGTTTATCGCACCGAGGTCTCGTTTGAATAGAGCCTTGCCAACGTTGCGGTTCTCGCGCCGATAAAGCGATCGGCGCCGTCAACGAGCGCCGCCTCGTCGTTCAGGTTGATGCCGAGGAACTTTCGCTCTAGGGCCGCCGGGGAATCGTCGAAGCCGTTTTTTAGCAGAGCGACGTATTGTTTCGAAAACGTGGCCGGCGCGCGCTCGTAGTCGCTGAAATATCGGAGCGCCAACAAGCCCGCGTAAAGATAATTGACGTCGTACAGGGGGTCGCTGAAGTAGAGCCGGTCGCGCGCCCAGTAGACCGCGGTCGCTGGATCCTTCGCCGAGGCCGGATCGTATTTCGCAAACGCTTGGGTCGCGAGCTTATCGAGGTCGGCCGCAGTGCGCAGGGAGCGATCGGCGACGCCGCGGTAGATCGCGCTCTCCAAATCGACCTCGCCCGCCGATCCGTAGACTTGAAAGGTTGCATCGTTCAGAAAGAAGTTAAGATAGTATGCCCGCTGCGCGGCGGTGGGCGCGATGCGGTAAAGGTGGTCCAGGAAGAGCAGTTCGTTGAAGATCGCGAATGACTCGAACATAAAATGCGGACCTTCGTTGTAGGCGGCAATCGGCTGAAAGAGGTTCATGAATTGCCGGTGCACCGCGTGCCCCGATTCATGCGCTACCGCCCGCGCCGCGTCGACGCTTCCATCGTAGTCGCCGAAGTAGGCGACCGACGTCACGCGCGAAAAGCCGGCCGAAAAACCGGTAGCGTCGCAGTGTGGGTCCGTGCAGATCTCGAGGCGGCCCTGGGCCGGCGACAGCAACTCGCGGTATTGGCCGGCGTATTCGGTACCCATTGGTTGTTCGGCGGCAAGAATTAGGGGGATGGCGTCGGCTATCGAAATCGGCGGAGGGCTGTAATCCGGCTTCGGCGCGGAATCCGCGACCTCCTCAAATTGCGCGTACGCGTGCGAGGAACGCACCGCAGACAACGTCCGGCCCACCGATGCGGGCGAGAGCGACTTGTCGAAATACGACGCTTCCGGTGCGCCCGCGAAGCCGCGCAGGCGAGCGATGCCGTTGTTGGCGGCAACGATCGTCACCAGCAGCGCCGCATATGCGTCCTGATGGCTTGCTATCGGATCTTTGCCGGCGCGCAACGCTTTGTACGACGTTGCCGCCGTTTCCAATACCGGCCTCACAGTCGTAGCGATCGTCCGCGTCTCGGCTGCGCTCAATTGGTGCTTTGATGCTTCGAATGCGATCAGCAGCAAGTGCCGGAACGACGCCAAGGGGGCGTGCGCGGTTAAAGAGCTGATAGTCCCTGCCCCCAAGTCTCTTGCGGCTCCTATGATTCGCGCGTACATGGCGTCCTCGGCATTGCCCAGCGCGTCGTCGGCGTCGGCGTCAGCAACGTCACGATCGTCTTGCTCGGCACGCAAGTAGACGTAAACGTCGTGCCGTTGAAGATTGGCGAGCAGCGAATCGTACCGCTGCAGCCATGCGTACAAGGCGGGTGCCGAGCGAGGGGTCGCAGATTGCACGAAAGCGCGCGCCGCCGCCAGTGCCGCAGCGCGCGATGCCGCTTCCGCTCCCGGGCTGGAAAAATAGCGCGAGAAGTTGATGGAATACTGGGGCTGCCCCGCCGCGCCGACAAGGAGCGCTGATAGAGCGGTAGACGCAAGGAGGCGCACGGGCCAATGCTACCTGCCCATGCGCCTCCGTGTCTAGAACGTGCTTCGTGGGGCACGCTCAAGCTTTACATTCGGTGCCAGCCCATTTGCGGATGGGGCGTGAGCGACATCAGCACGATCGTTCCGGCGTCGAGCTGGCGTCGCTGCGCCGCCGAACCGTTTTGGGGTCCGTGCCAGTCCGGATGACCGGCCGGCAACTCGCTCTGCAGTTCGGTGCGCATCTGCTCGTGCAGCTGCCGGCGTTGCGTCTCGAAGGCCTGGTGTGCGGCCAGGATCCGCTGTTGCTCGGACGACAAGAGGGCCCGGTCGATGCGCGCGGCCGCGGCTTGTACGTCCGGGTTAGGCTCGATCGCGAGCTCGCCGATCAGCGACGCCAGCTCCCGCCGGTGAACGGGTGTGAGGGCCGACAGAATCTGGTAACGCATCTGCTGGTGGAGCTGCTCCTCCTGGGTACGATAACGCTCGAAAGTGGCACGAATCGTCTGCTTCTGCTGGTCGGTCAGCTGGGGCGCAGCGTTGGTGTCTTGGGCAAGCGCGGTAACCGGTAGCACGCTAAGTGCAAGGACTATTGCGAAGAAACTTTTATTCATGCCGACATTGTATGCGCGTCACCGCCGCGTTGTCCTGAAGATTTCCCAGACCCCGCGCTTTTTATGCGAGCGGCATCTGGATAACGCATTCGGCTCCGCCGCCGCGCAAATTGCTGAGGCGGAGAATGCCTCTAGCGCGGGCTATCGCCTTTGCCGCGATCGCCAAGCCCAATCCGGTTCCGGTGACGCCCTGAGAGGCCGAACCGCGATAGAAGCGGTCGAAGGCCGAGTTTAGATCTTCGCTGGAGAAACCCGGACCGCCGTCACGCACCGCGATCTCGCATTCCTTGCCGTTACCGTCGATGCTGACGGTTACCGCCCCTTTGCCGCCGTACTTTATCGCGTTATCTGCGATCGCTACCAGAGCTTCGCGAAACTCCGCCGGCGCAGCTTGCACGTTGAGCGGCGTGGAGCTGGTCTGAATGCGCAAGCGCGGCTGAACGTCCGGCGGAAAGGCCCGCGGCAGTTCGCGCGCAACCTCGTTCACGTCGAACGATGTTTCGGGCAGCGGCGCAACGTGTTCGAGTCGCGCTAGCATGATCAGTTCGTCGACCAGGGTCTTCATGCGCCGGCTCTGGGCGAGCATCGTCGTTACGTGCGCGGCGTCGGATTCTTGCAGCTTGCGCGTCGCCATCGAGCTGAGATAGCCGATCACGACGGTGAGCGGCGTTCGCAGCTGGTGGCCTGCATCGGCGACGAATTGGCGCATTTCCGCGCTGGCTCGCGCTCGCTCGTCGAGCGCGCGCGTAATCTGCCGCACGGCGCGATTGTAGGCCTTCGCCAGCTCGCCGACTTCGGTGGTATCGTTGGTAGAAACCGTGGCCGGGGTAAAATCCCCCTCGCCGAACCGGTTGAGCGCGGCGGTCGTACGCAACAGTGGCTCGAGCGAGTTCTCGGCAACGACGATGGCGATGCGCCACGCGACCACGATCACGGCTACGGCTACCACGAACATCGCGGCCACGTAATATTCGATGTAACGCTGATAAAACGACGGCAGCACGAAGATGGTAGTGTGAGCCCCGTTGTAGTCAACGTCGATCGGGCGAGTTTCGTCCATGAGCAGTCTGACGAAAATGTTCGCGTCCATCGGACGGTGTGGACGGCCGTAATGGGCCGGCCCGGACAGCGCGACGGTATGCGTCCGTACGGGCAATGGAGCGAGCTGTTGCGAGAGGTACGAGTCCAAGCCCGCGACGGTTCCGTGCTGCGATCGATATTGCATCGCCAGCGCCGGAATCCGCCGTTGCGCCGATGCCATCGCTTCGCGAGCTTGATACGAGAGCGTCTCGCCCGTGACCAGCGCGATCAATACGGCGAAGCACAGCACCACTGCGGCGCCGGTCATCACGTACCATGAGATTAGGCGGCTCCGAAGCGACGACCGCACGAACTAGGCGCGCAACGCGTAACCGATCCCGCGAACGGTTGCGATCAGCGCCTCCTCTCCGGGCTGATTGAGTTTGCCTCGCAAATACGAGATGAACGTTTCTACGCAATTCTGGGATACTTCCGAATCGTAACCCCAGACGAGGCTGATCAATTCATCCTTGCCGAATACGCGCCGCGGGTAGCGCATAAAAGTCTCCAGCAGCGCGAATTCGCGCGACGTCAGAGTGAGGTTGCGCGTGCCTCGGCGCACTCGCCGGGCGCGAAGGTCCATCTCGAGGTCGGAATGCGTG
>Ga0187783_10000460_pt1 | contig 30442 bp, 22 predicted proteins | sample 1015_SJ02_MP02_2_FD_132471 | JGI IMG/M metagenome (GOLD analysis project Ga0187783, IMG submission 132471) | Tropical peat soil microbial communities from peatlands in Department of Meta, Colombia - 1015_SJ02_MP02_20_MG | ecosystem: Environmental > Terrestrial > Soil > Wetlands > Peat | place... | reverse complement strand
AGCCCGGGCAGGCCGGTAGAATTGATCCGCGATAGATCACCCCCCAATCGGGTGTAGATCGCGATCGGACAGGTTTCAGTAGAACCGTAAACCTGGAGCACAGGCACGCCGCGATTCGCAAAAGCATGGATCAATGAGGGTGGAACCACGGTTGAACCAGTCGTGACGGCGCGCAGGCTAGTCAGCTCGGCTTGCTCCCACGCCGGATGCTCGATCAACGCCTGAATAGTGGTGGGAACCAAGACGACGAGGGTTGGATGATCGTCGGCGAATGCGGCAAGTGTCGCGTCCGCAGCAAATCGCGGGTGAATGGTTACGGTCGCCCCAAGCTGCAGCGCTGGCGTCGTCTGGATGTTGAGTCCACCGACATGAAACAGTGGGAGCACGCTCAGTACGTGATCTTCACTGGTGAGAGCATGCATATGATGGCTCATCGTTGCATTCCAAACAAGGGCTTCCTGGCGCAATACGGCGCCCTTGGGCCGGCCTGTGGTCCCCGAGGTATAGACGACAAGCACCGGACAGGAGAAATCGATGTGGGGATTGCGGCCTGCCCCGCTGCCGGCGGCCAGGAGTTCGTTGAAGGCGCCGTCGCTTCCGATAAAATCAATCCCAATAACCCGGATCTCGCGCAGAACCTGCTTGAGCGGCGCGATCAAGCCAGCGAACGCCTGCTCGATGACCAAGGCCTTCGCCGAGGCGTCGCTGAGAATGAAGATTTGCTCGGTGGTCGCGAGGCGCCAATTCAGCGGTATCAACATCGCGCCGAGACGCGCGCAAGCATAGAGCAGGACCAGGTAGTCGGGATGGTTTGCCGCAACAATTGCCACGCGGTCGCCGCGCCCGATGCCAAGCTCCGACTTCAGCGCATTCGCTGCGGCGGCAATACGCGTTGCAAATTGAGCGTAAGTGTAGGCGCGGCCTTGGAATCGAATCGCGACCTTGTCCGGAGCAAACGCAGCATTCCGCTCGATCAGATCCGAGAGGTCCATGGGCGATCCGTATTTTGTTCTGTCCTTTTCCTAAACTTCTGTGCGCTTAACTGGCACTACCAGACCTTGGTCTCTATCGGGCGGGGCCGCATCCTTTCGACACCGCCAGCCTAGGACAGCTCCTTGATCCTCCCAAACCTTACTCGTCCTTCTCTCCGGGCTCGTAGAGCGTGTCACGTCCTAGCCTGTCGAGACAGATCTCGGCTGTCCACGGAAGCATCAGGGATCCACAGCGACTATCGCGATAGATGCGCTCAAGCGGCAAGCTCTTGAGCATTGCCTGACCGCCGCAGGTACGGATCGCCATCGCGGAAACTGCATTGGAATTCTCCATAACGGTGTATTGTGCGGCATAGGCCCGCAGCATCTGCTCCCTGGTGGGATTGGCGCACGCCTCGGTGATCGCCTGAAACCAAAGGGCCTTGGTCTGTTCAAGCATGATGCGCATCTGGGCAACCGCAATCTGCTTGGTCGGAAACATCCTGCGCTTGACCGGTGGCATACCGGCGACCTCGCCACGCAGATAGGCGACGGCGAAGTCATAGGCTGCCTGGGTGAGGCCCATGTAGGTTGGCGACAATGTCAGAAACATGTGCGGCCAGCACGTCGCCGCCTGGAAATAGATACCGCGCGGCATCAGCATCTCGTCGCTCGGGACGAATACGTCATTGAAAACCAACGTCCGCGATACTGTCCCTCTCATGCCGAGCGGATCCCAGTCACCGATCACCTGCACACCGGGCGCATTGGCCGGAACGGAGAGATAGAGGGTGCGACGGCGGCTCGGCGCTTCCCCCTCGACCCGCTCGGTGCACAGGATGCCGTAATAGTCTGCAGCACCCGAGAGCGAGGCGAAGATCTTCTGGCCGTTGACGATGAAGCCGTCATCGACCGGTCTGGCCTGTGTACCGAACGCCGCGGTGCCGGCCGCCGCCGGCCCGCCCTCGGAAAAGGGCTGTGCATAGACCGCCCCCTCGTTCACGACGCGGTCGTAGTGCAGGCTGCGGCGTTTTTCATGTTCGGCGCGGTCCTTGGCCGACATCGGCAGATCGTCAGCCAGCGGGCCTGACCAAAGGGTCGAGCAGACATGCATGTTCCATGATAACGCCGTCGCGCCGCAGTAACGGCCGAGTTCAGCTGCAGCCAGGCAGTAGGTCTGAAAGTCCGCGCCCAGGCCGCCATTGGCCTTCGGAATGCAGACGGAAAGCAGACCTCTTTGATGCATGTCACGGAAATTTTCGAGCGGGAAGGTCGCGTCACGGTCGTATCGCGCGGCGCGCGGCCCGACCACTTCCCTTCCAAAGCGGCGAGCCTCACCAATGAGATTCGCCTGGTCAGCCCTCAGTCGAAAGGCATCGGGAGTGAACATTGGGGCAGAGAGATCGCCATCATTCATTGTGAGCGCTCTCCGCCCCGGTCGATGCCAATGCGGCATGCAAGAAGTCGAGCACTGCCGCATTGAAGGCTTGTGGTGCTTCGAGGTTGGGGAAGTGGCCGACACCGGGCAGACACACATAGCGTGCGGTCGGAATCTTGGCGGCCATCCTGCGCATCATCTCCGCAGGGGCGCTAGCGTCCTGCTGCCCGACCAGACACAGGACCGGCACTTTGATATTCGACAGGTTGGCTCGCTCGTCAAAGCCCGTAAGGCAATGCACGGCGGCCCGAAAGGTCGATGCCGGCGTACTCGCCATGATGTCTATGGCAAGCGAGCGGCCGCTCGAATCCGAGTGCGGGCCCATCGCGGCATCAACGGACAACGAGGCGATCTCCCGCATGGTGTACCCCGCATCGAGCGGACGCAGCCGATCTGCGACAAACCTCTTTTGAAACTCGCCGTTTGGATCGCCGAATGCCGGGCTGGTGCTGCAGAGTACGAGCGCCCGGTACCCGGACGGACGGCGTCGTACCGCAGTCTGTGCGATCATCCCACCCATGGAGTGGCCAACCAGAACCGGCCGTTCTAGTTCGAGGCGAAGAATCGCCGCCTCGAGGTCGGCGGCCAGCTCGTTGAAGTCCATTTTATCGACCGGTGGTCGGGCTCCGTGGCCCAACAGATCGATCGCCGCCAGGCGAAGATTGGCCGTCGCAAGCGACTCCAGTTGTGGGGTCCAAATTCGGGCCGAGCCACCGATGCCATGCAGGAGCACCACCGATGCCGGGGTGTCTGCAGCGCGCTGGCCGGCAATTTGATCGACCCTCATGCTGGCACATCCGAAGGATTAAACGCTCTCGCTCCTCGGCAGGAGGACCTCCGCCGGAGAACCGCCCCCAACCTGACGAGCAACAACCCGCACCGCAAAGCAGCGACCGGCTGTGCACGGGATCGCCGGCTCGCGCACAATCGATTCCGCAACCTATGAGGCAGTGTTGGCGAGTCCGAACAATCGCTCCGCATTACCGAAACAGATCTTTTCGCGAGTGCTTTGGGGCATCTCGATCGATTCCAGGACCCTGATGGTATCCCGAATGTAGCCGGGTCCTTTCTCAGGGTCGAAAGGGCAATCGGAGGCAAACAGCACATGATCGACCTTGAAGAATTCAAGGCCGCACACCATTGCGGCGCGTGAACCGAACGTGGCCGTATCGGCGTAGAAGTCCTTGAAGTATTCGAACGGACGTTTCTTCAATTGCGCCAGCACACCGCGCAAGTCCTCGTCCGAGGTGCGCGCGCCAAGTTGATCGCAGCCAGGACCGAGGCGGCCTTCGAAATAGGGCACCATGGCTCCCAAATGATGCGCGAGCACCTTGAGGTTCGGTAGCCGGTCCATCATGCCGGAAAACACTAGACGGGCCATCGCCACGCTGGTTTCGTAGGGCCATCCGAACGTCCACCAGATTTCGTATTTCGACTTCGTCTCGGTTTTATAATCGGGCATATCTGGGCCGCGCGAGGGATGAAGCAGGATAGGCTTATCGAAGCTTGCGGCCACATCAAACACCGGCTGAAACCGTGGTTCGTCGAGCGGCGCGCCATTGACGTTGCTATGCACCTGCAAGCCGTTGGCGCCGCCTTCGACAAAGGCCCGTTCGGCCTCCCGAGCAGCAAGTTCGGGATCATTCATGGGCAGGGAGGCGACGTAACCAACGAAGCGATCCGGATATTTCGATACGAGTTCCGCCATCCCGTCATTGCCGAGCCGAGCAAATTCCAAAGCCACGGGCGGCGGCCCCAAGGCTTCCAGGGGCGGCATGCCGAGCGAGAGCACCTGGCTATAGTTTTCAAACATATCCAATATGCGCAATCGTTCGTCGAGATCGTAGATGGCGGGTATTCCTCGCATCCTCATGCCGATCCCGCGCGCCGCTCCCTCAGCCGAAAGCAATCGGTCCCATAGCGGTTTCGGGAAAAAGTGATTGAAGGCATCGATGTATCGCATGAAACCTCGGTTCTCCTCTGGCGATTTCCCGCTCAGTCGCGCCTGTCGCCGCGAGGCCGTGCGCAGACCCGGAAGCCTATGAGTTCTCGATCACTGCGCGATTGGCGCGTCGGCACCAGTTCTCCCATGCTCTGTTCAACGTGAAGGGGCCAGTCCTGGCGACAATCGCATCGACTTCCCCGGCGGACAGAAATTTTATCGTCCCCATACTCATTGCCCGCATCTGCAGATTGGCGTTTAGCTCGAGATATATAGAGGTAAATACTGCTTCACGCAGCGTCCTTCCGGCTACCACGCTGCCATGTCCGCGCATGAGAGCCGTCCGACCGTTGCCAAGGCAACGCGCGAGGTCACGAGCCATTTCCATATTTTCCACCAGCAACGTGGTGTCGCCGAAGTGATCTTGGGAATCCCAAATAGGGACCGCGTGCCCGATCGATGCACACATATGCAGGAGGGGCCGTAGCGTCTGATTGGTCACCCCGAACGGAATGACGCTCGGGCTATGGTTATGAACGACTGATCCGATCTCAGGTCGCGCCTCATAGAGGGCCCCGTGAATGAACCGCTCGAGGTAGGGGCGCCGATCCGCCGCAGCGAGCGGTGTTCCATCCAGCGAAAATTCCATAATATCGTCGACTTCGATGCAGTCCGGCGCCCTTGCGCGCGACAACAGGTATCGATCCGCTCGATCAGGGTGACGCACGCTAACGTGCCCGAACGAATCCACCACACCCTCCCGAGCCAGGATTCGGTTAGCTGTCACCAGTTCTTCAAGAACAAGATCGAATTTCGTCATTGGTGTCATCCTGGAGAGAAGCGTCGCGCAGCCCCTGGCACCACGGTCAAGTCGATCATTTTGTTGGCGCCGGAATCTGGATCAATTCATGCAGCTGTTGCGGCGAAAGCGGTGCGGGCAGATACCTAAAGGCTACCGCATCGGCCATGATCTCGTCGAGGCCGGAAATCCGGTCGGGATCGATGTCCTGCCTTGCAATGAACTCATCACGCACGCGTCTGGCCAGCCGTTCGGGGATGTTGGCCCACTGCGCATAGGCCTCGAGGGCGGCCGGATCCCGATACATCCAGTCCAGCGTCTCGCGGCAGGCCTGCAAGTACCTTGCAAAGACGTCTTTGCGGTGCTCCAACGCGACGGCATTTGCAACGATAACCCGCACCGTTTGCGTGCGCAGCTGCGGAATGTCGCTTGCTCTGGCGATCATGCGGATCCGCCCCTGCTCCAACGGCTCGAGTCCGAACGGGACGGTGGTCCAGCCAACATCGATCTGGCCACTCATCACCTGGGTAAAGGTTGCTGAAGGGCTGCCGGTCGCGACCGGCCTGAGGCCGTGTGCAAACTGCCTTTGCAGTGCCAGCACGACGACATTGGTCGATGACCCCGCCGTCGAATAGGCAACGGACCTGCCGTCAAGCTCACTCACATTTCTGATGGCTGTATCAGATCGCACGTACCAGAATTGATCGTTGGCCCCGGTCATCGAGGCGCCGATCACTCGCAGCGGTGCACCTTTGGCAAAGCCGCCAAGCACACCGTAGGTCCCAAGCCCAACGCCGATATCGGCGCTTCCTGAAACGACGACCTGCTGAGTCTCGCCGGCGCCTTGAGTATAAAGGATTTCGAGGGCAAGACCGTGCTTCCTGAAGATCCCGGCATCTTGACCGAGCTCGGAAATCGCATTCTCCCATACCCCCCGTTGGCCGACCGCAAGCTTGAGCGCGTCCTGCGCGTAAGCGGTCGATTGGCTCAACAGCAACCCGGCGATGGCAGCGAATCTCGTGAGGCTCATTTTGATATGCCGATCGGGCCGATCATCTAGAATTCGAGAGACACGGTTGCAAAAGACGCATGGGTGCATGGCAATCCCCATCAGTAATGGACGGTCCGTCAGACATCGGCATAATTCGTCATCGTGGCGCTTTTGCTCAACGGCTGGTCGTCCACCATCCGCGTCCATTGATCAGGCGTTCTTGGCGAGGGCACGACCATCGGGGGCTTGGCGGAGGGGGCCCGGCCTGCCACACATAGCGGCTCGCCAAGCCGTAATTCGTGAAACTGAGTAAATTGGCGAGCCCGGCATCCTGAGGTAATTGGAATCCTGCAACGCGCTCGTGGTCAGCGTTGAGCTGCGCTTTTGCGTTGCGACACGGTGGTCGAACAATGGATACCGAAGTCCTGATCATTGGCGCCGGACCGACCGGGCTCACTCTGGCCATCGATCTGGGAAAGCGAGGAGTGAACGTCACCGTCGTCGAGCAGAAGCCAGAGCCAGCGCGATTGCCTAAAATGGAGCGCTGCAATGCCCGGACCATGGAGATCTACCGTCGGTTGGGCATTGCACCGGGGGTCCGTGACGCCGGTCTCCCTTCCCATTGCCCTATGGACGTCTTTATCGTGACGTCGCTCGTCGAACCACCGCTCCTTCATCTGCCTTACCCCTCGGTGGACCAGGCCAGAACGGCAATCGCCTCCTGCAACGACGGAACCATGCCGCTCGAACCTTATCAGCTCATCTCGCAATACACGTTGGAGCCATTGCTCAAATCGACCGCAGAGTCGATTCCGAATGTGAGCGTGCGTTACGGTTACGAGTTTGTTTCTTTGACGCAAGACCAGGAATCAGTCACCGCCCACGTCAGCACCGCCGACGGCTCGACCTCGCCGATCCGCGCGTCTTACCTGGTCGGATGCGATGGCGGATCGAGCGCAGTTCGTAAAAATTTGGGAATTGGCCTTAGCGGCGACGCGAACATCTTGCGTTTGCGCCAGGCACTTTATCGTTGTGATGAACTATACGAGCGAATCCCAATTGGCAAAGGGCGGCATTATCACGTTGCAGACGCGCAGGCGACATTTTTGATCGTTCAGGATGATACGCGGCACTTTACGTTGCATTCGGTGGTAGAAAGTGATGCTGAAATGACTGAGATGTTCGAGAAAACCATCGTCATGCCGCTCGCCTACGAGATGCTTTATGTGGCTCCCTGGACGCAACACCTGATGCTCGCCGATAAATATGGAACGGGGCGCATATTTCTTGCCGGTGATGCCGTTCATCTCGTCATTCCAACGGGCGGACTCGGCATGAATACGGGCGTGGGAGATGCGATCGACCTGTCCTGGAAGCTTGCCGCGACCCTGAGAGGTTGGGGCGGCCCCAATTTGCTTGCCTCCTATGAGATCGAGCGCAGGCAAGTGGGCGAGCGCAATGTTGCGGCGTCACGCTACGCTTCTCTGGGGAGGCGGACCTGGCGCGCTGCGTATCGTCCGAACATTCGCGATAACACGCCTGAAGGCGCTGAGACGCGAGCCACATTGATACGCATTGCAAACATCGAGCAGCGCAAGTCCAACGAGATGGTTGGCGCAGAGCTTGGTTACCGCTACGTCGACTCGCCGATCATCTGGCCGGAACCCGGCGAGGGTCCGGCTCACGATTACGTCAAGTATGTTCCGAGCACCTGGCCCGGTGCACGTCTGCCCCATGTCTGGCTCAAAGACGGCACGGCTATACACGACCATATCGACAACAATGCCTTTACAGTCCTCCAGGTCGGGAGCGGCAAAGCCGATACAGCCGGTCTTGAGCGAGCATTCGCCCAGCTAGGGGCGCCGCTGCTGGTGACGCAGATATCCGATCAGGCGGCGCGTGATATCTACGGTTATGATCTGTTGCTCTTGAGGCCCGACCTACATGTGGTTTGGCGCGGCAATTCTGGACCCGGCGAACCTGATCGGGTTGCAGCGGTCGCCACTGGTCAGATCGCCTCGCGGCCGCACGGGTGAGCTCAATAAGCCGATGTTCTTCGGTCGATTGTACTGCGACCGAAACCTCGGACGATCTGCGGTGTTCTGCGCGAGCCGGGCCGCGACCGTCACGTTGCTATCGGTGGCGCCAAAACCATCCGTCAAACGTCGCCGCGAGCAGGCTAGAGCACGTCCTGATCAACCCATTCACCGGCCCGCATGACGGGCTCCGTGGCCCCTTCTGCCGTTAATCCGTCAACGTCGACGCTCGCCGAGCCTATCATCCAATCGATGTGAATGAGGCTGCGGTTGGCGCCCTTGGCAACAAGGTCCTGTTCGCTCAGAGACCCCCCATTACGGAAGCACTTGCTGTAGGCTTGGCCAAGGGCGATATGGCTCGCCGCATTCTCGTCGAATAGCGTGTTGAAGAACAACAGGCCGCTCGCTGATACGGGCGATGAAAACGGAACAAGCGCGACCTCGCCCAAACGGCGGGCGCCCTCGTCGGTGTCCAAAACCTTGGCCAGTACGGCTCCGCCGGTCCGCGACCTCGCCTCGATGATCTTGCCGCCATCGAAGCGCACCTCGATATCCTCGATCAGTGTCCCCTGATAGCTCAACGGTTTGGTGCTCCTGGCCACGCCGTCCACCCGATCCTTATGAGGGGTGGTGAATACCTCCTCGGTCGGAATATTTGCATTGCATACAATGCCGTTTTTGGCCATGGCCTGTCCGCCTGTCCATTCATGATCATCGGCCAGACCAACGCGCAGGTCCGTCCCCGGACCGCGGAAATGCAGGGCCGCGTAACGCTTCTCGTTCAGCAGCTCGCTTCGTCTCGCCAGACTGGCGTTATGGCTGGTCCACGCAGCGATCGGGTCGGCAGTATCGACACGCGTCGCAGTGAAGATGGCCTCCCATAGTTTGGAGAGTGCTTCGCTCTCCGGCCATTGCGGGAAGATTGCCTTCGCCCAGGGACGGGTTGCGTAGGGGATAATGGTCCAGTTGATCGCAAAATCCGCGATCAACTCGAGAGCGGGCAAATATGCCTTCGACCGAGCCCGGTTGGCCCGCGACACCTTATCGGCATCCTGCTCGGACAACAGGAACGGATCGTCACCTACGATCGCGAGTCGCGCGGCGCCATTCCTGAACGCGCTGGCCATTCCCTCAAATAGCCACCCGGTGGCCCGGTCGAAGCTCTCCGGACGGGCATACCGGAATCGCATCAATGTCGCTTCATCGTCGCTGTAAAGCGTGGTAACTAGCGATGCACCAGCCCGATAGGCTTGCTCCGTCACACGACGGACAAGAGGTGAAGCCTCGAGCGGCGCCGTCATGATCAACTCCTGGCCGGGCACAAGTCCGAGGCCAAGCTTCACGGCGACTTCCGCTAGGTTTTCAAGGCGCGCCTCAAATGTCTGGTTGATGTTCATCGGACCACTGTCGGTTGGAAGGGGCGGCACGCCGGACGGCGTACCTTGCAGCTCCTAATCGCCGCGATGACGCTTGCCGGTCTGACGAGCGCCGGAAGCTGCCCGGTCCCTCGTCATGTCGCGCTGGTTGGCCGCCGGCGTCCTGACCCGTCACGCTGGCCGGCCTGTCGGAGTAAGCTTTTGGCGCCGATTTTCAGCCCTGGCAAGACCCCTTCGGTTTTGGCCGTTGGGACCCCGAAACGGCGTTAGGGATTCGACCCATGCGGCCTCCGCAGAGGGTTATTGTTCGCCGTAGCGCCGAATTTAAGCCATCAACCGCAAACCCCGGGCCCTGACGCGACCAAAAATGGAACTCGGCCGGTAAACGGCAGCAATCGGTTATGTCTCACACCGCGCCAGTCCCCGCTCTCATTACCGTTCTGACGACGCGACTGGCGCGGGGAGCCGCTCAGGATCCGGCTCGCATAGCAGGGTAAGCGTACGAACGAGCAAAGACCCGGCGTACTGCAAAAGTCGAAAAGCCCACCGTGGATCAATCGAGCATAGTGACGTCATCGATGCCGTGAGGAAAAAACACCAACTGCGCACTCACCAAAGGCTTTGAGCAAAAAATCGTCTCCTCAACCGCAAGACCGATGGCTGTTTGATATTGTGGCCCCGGTCGGCTGGCGACGGACGGCAAGTTGCCTGGATTACCCAATCCCTGAAAACAAAAGGGCTTGCCTGACCCCATCAGATGAATGTCGAGGCCCAGCCGTTGCGTGGACAGGAGAACAATAAGGCATCAAACGGGATCATCGGGAGGCCGCCAAGTGGGGCAGCCTCCCGACGTCAGATTAGGATTTATTTTTCCCACCACCACCACTCGGGATGAGTCCTGCGCCACTCTGCGTGGCGCTCTCGCGCTTCCCCGATCAAGATGCCAAATCGAACGCAGGCGCGCCGGTCACCTTTATCGCACAGCTGGTGAAATCCGATTATCTCGGCTTCCGCGGCCCCCTGCGCCTGAGCGGGAGTGATTGATGGTAGTGTCCCCAGAAGGGTCGTTGTGACGAGTGCACTTGTTAGCAGGCCCTTTGAAGGCATGGCGTCTCCTTTTTTGGAAGTGTCGACGCGCTGATACTGGCTCAGGTTCGATGACTTGTGAATGAACAGCTCGTACAGCTTGAACCCTCTATCAAGCCCTCGTACAAAGGGCCAGATCATGGCGGTGACACTCTGGGTTGAGTGCAGCTGTGGTCCGCCGGAACCAGCGGACCGCCTCCCATATACCAGATCAGATCAACTGGCCAGCCTCGCGTTCTGCGGAAACATATAGCGCCGCGCTTCGTCATCCATTTCTGTCTTGAATGCATGTTTGTCCTTCAGTGCGAGAGCCCGCGCGGCCGCAGGACGGGCACTGATCTCGTCGACCAGCCGTTTCAGATTTGACAGCTTGGTCCAGCCGTCGTCGCCCAGGATGTACGGTACGAGCCGCGCCCATCCCCAGACGTCCATATCGACGATGGTATAGGTATCGCCCAACATGTAGCGACGATTGCCCAGATGCGCATCGAGAATGCCGAAATGGCGCCAGGCCTCGTAGTCGTATCGATTGATCGCGTAGGCCAACTTCTCCGGGGCATGGTGCTTGAAGTGGACTGCCTGGCCCGAATAGGGACCAACGCCAGTGGCCACGAACATCAGCCATGAGAGCATCTGACCGCGCGCCAGCGGCGTGTTTTCGGGGAGGAATTTACCAATCTTCTCGGCGAGGTAGAGCAGGATCGCATTACTGTCGAATACCGTTACTCTATCATCGACGATAGCCGGCGCCTTCGCGTTTGGATTGATTGCGAGATACTCCGGCTTGAATTGCTCGCCCTTACGGGTATCGAGCGGAATTGCTTCGTATTGCAGACCGGATTCTTCCAGGAAGAGCGCTACTTTGGTGGGATTGGGCGCGAGATTAAAGTAAAATTTCAGCATCGTACGCCTCCGAGCCGAGCTTTGGACCACGACCGGGGCCGCCGGTAGCGCGGACCCGCTTGCTCCCGGGTCGCTTGTTAATTCATCACCGGCCGGCCATGCAAGCCCGGCGATCACCGCGAGTTCCTAAACGGAGGGCCGGCCAGCGGTGCGCTGACCCCCGACGCGGCATCGAGCAAACGACTTAATTCGAACGTAACGGTACGCAGGAGTGGGCCACAATCAGTTGTTTGCCCTTTCCGAGTCGGTACTGTTCGGCTGTCGGAGGGTGCTGGTGTCTCGTCCTTGAAAATCCCATCCAGTCCATGGGCATCGTGTGTCAAAAAAGGTTGCTGCCCACATGCGGTCTTCGATAGGCAGCCAATCCCGCGACGGGCGCGCGCCGATCTCGTTCGTCGCTAAACCCCGACACCCTCAATCCGCATCGTCGAAGCAAGCATTGCTTCTCTGAGGTCTAGGTCACGTTCGATCCGACGACGCGTCTCATCTATGATCTGGCCGTCGCGTAGCGCATCGTGAATAGATTTGCGTTCGGCTTCGATCAAATCGAGCCGGACCTCGTCGGCGGTCTGCGAGACGTCAAGGCCGGCTTGGATACGTTCGAGATCTCTGAGCCGCACCTGCTGGTGGGCTCGTAAATCGTCGAACAGGTCGTCTGGAATGTCTCGTTCCTCTCGCAGCTTTTCCAACCGATCAAGCGCAGCGTGCACTGCTGCGCTGCGTCCCGCAAGTTCGTGTGCCCGCTCATCGTCACGTTCGGCGGCCGCGCGACGGCCCAACCCTAGCCATTGAATCACCAATGGCAATAGAAGTCCCTGCCCCACCAAGGTCACAACGATTACTGCAAATGTGATGACCAGTATCATGTCTCTCTGAGGGAACGGCGCTCCGGCCGAAGTCGTCAGCGGAAGGGCAAGCGCCGCTGCCAATGAGACGACGCCACGGATCCCGGTAAAGGCGATCATGAAAGGCAATTGCCATTTTGGCGAGGGATCGCGGCGGGCAACCGACGGAATTAGCCATCGCGGCAGGTAGGTCGCGGGGAACACCCAGGCAAAACGCGCGATGACGATAACTGCAACCGTCAGCGCGGAGGCCCAAAGGATGTCGAAGGTCACCACTCCGCTGGCCCGCTCCAGAATCGTACGAGCCTGCAATCCGGTGAGGAGAAAGACGAAGCCTTCCAGGATGTAAAGGACAAGATCCCAGAAGAAAATGCCCTGTAGGCGCGTTGCCGAAGAAATTAACCGTGGACCGTTCCAACTCACATACAGGCCAGCCGCAATCGTTGCGAGCACGCCGGAACCGCCCAGTTCCTGGGGCAGCCAATAAGCGACGTAGGGGGTGAGCAGCGACAGCAGGATTTCGATATGCGGATCGGCTACTGCCTGTCGCAACCGCAGCATCACCCAGCCAACCGCAATACCGTATCCGATCTCCCCGACTACGATCGCCGAGAAAACTGCTGTCGCTTTTTCGATCGAAAAGATTCCGGTGGTCACAGCCATCACGGCGAAGCGGTAAAGGACGAGCGCGGTACCATCGTTCGCTAGTCCTTCACCCTCGAGAACGACTAGGACGCGCCGCACCAATCCAAGCCTTCTGGCGATTGCCAGCGGCGCGACCACATCGGGCGGTGCGATGATGGCTCCGAGCACGAATCCGGCTGCCCATGCCCAACCGAGGAGAAAGTGCAGACTGGCGGCCACGGCTACGGTCGTGAATGCAACACAGCCAATCGCCAACAATCCTATTGGACGGAGGTTGAAGCGAAATTCACGCCAGCTCATCGCCACCCCAGCCGAATATATGAGGGGTGGCAAGACCAGCAGCAGTACCAACTCCGGCGCGAGTTCCACGCGGGGCAGGCCGGGCAGCAGTGCCAGCGCGACACCGGCAATCACGAGCAGGATCGAATGCGGCAACCTCAGCCGATTGGCCGCCACTGCCACGACAATCATTGTGGCTAGCAGAACAAATCCGATGTGCAGATATTCGACCATGCTTCGATACTCGAACGGATGCGCCGGGCAGACAGTTACCTCTATGACAACGACGGGCAAGGTCGTTACGGCCGCCCAGCTGGACTATGTGGTATGCGTTATAACGGAATTTGTCGCCTGTGCCATCTCGTGCCAAGTCGCTTGAGCACCGTCAGCCTTTCGCTGGGCCGCCGAACCTATCGTGGTCAGGGTGCGGGACCATCCACGCGCCGGTACGACCGCACCCCGATCGGCCGACCGACTCGTCGGATCCTTTCGCGGTGAAGGTCTCGCATTTCAGCGAGTGAGGATGCGCAACATCCCAAAATCCGGCCGATTGCTCCGTGCGAACAAAATGTGTCAGCCTCTGGCGGCAAAAATCGTTGCCCCTATATGGGCAGAGGAAACGCTAAAGGAGCACGACAATGGCTTCAATCACCAGGACTGCAGGCGCGGAATGGCAGGGCACCGGCAAGGACGGCAAGGGCGTTCTCAATACTCAAAGTGGTGTTCTGACGGGGACGCCCTACGCCTTCAACACGCGCTTCGGGGACCAGAAGGGTACCAATCCCGAGGAATTGATCGCCGCCGCACACGCTGGCTGTTTCTCAATGGCGCTCGCCTTCGCGCTTGAGCGCGCAGGCTTCACGGCTACTCGGATAGCGACATCGGCGGCCGTAACCATCGAGTCACAAGGGTCAGGATTCACGATCACCAAATCCGCGCTGAAGCTCCAAGCCACGGTTCCAAATATAACGAGGAGCCAATTTCAGGAAATTGTCGAGGGCGCGAAGGCCGGGTGCCCCGTCTCGAAAGTCCTCAATGCCGACATCACACTTGATTGGCAGCTGGGCTGACGCCAGCTCGGAGATTGTCCCATGAGAATCGACCTGTCGGGCAAAACTGCCCTGGTGACGGGCTCTACGGTGGGAATCGGTCGAGCGATAGCAATAGGCCTCGCAGCGGCGGGCGCGTCGGTCGTCGTCAATGGGCGACAAAGCAAGACCGTCGACGAGGCTGTTCGAACGATCACGGAGCAGGTCGCCGGCTCGCAGGTGCATGGTGTCGCGGCCGACATCTCAACTGCTGTGGGCTGTGACGCGCTGATAAGCGCCGTGCCGACGGTCGATATTCTGGTCAATAATGCTGGTATCTTCCAGCCGAAGCCTTTCTTCGACATCCCTGATGAGGACTGGACCCGTTTTTTCGAAACCAACGTCATGTCGGGCGTGCGGCTGGCGCGTGCCTACATGCCCGACATGCTCAAGAAGAACTGGGGCCGTATCATTTTCATTTCTTCAGAGTCGGCTCTTCACATCCCCAAGGAGATGATCCACTACGGCTTTACCAAAACCGCACAGCTTGCAATATCACGTGGCCTTGCAGAGCTCACGGCAGGTACCGGCGTTACTGTCAACTCAGTGCTCCCGGGACCAACGCGGTCCGAGGGGGTCGAGGCGTTTCTGCAGGCGATGGCTCGCCAAACGGGGCAACCAGTCGACGTGCTGGCCGCAAACTTCGTCAAACTGCAGAGACCCACTTCGCTGCTTCAGCGGTTTGCCAGCGTCGAGGAGGTCGCGAACATGGTGGTCTACACCGCCTCGAAGGAAGCGTCGGCCACGAACGGCGCCGCTTTGCGGGTCGAGGGAGGAATTGTGCAAACAATTGCCTGATGGCCTGTCGGGGAACATTCCTTGGCAAATCAGACGGATGGCAGCATGGGTTTCGCTGTGCCATCGCCCCTTGGGATATCGGCCGCTCAGGCAGTGAGTCGAGACCCTGGCACGACGACATGATATTTGGACTGGAGAGGTGGTCGGGCGAGTCGGTGCCTGCCCGGGCGCCTGGTAACCTGGCGTGTCGCGATAACCGTCGGGCTTGCCGAGAACGTAATCATTTATGACCGCCCCATCGGATATGATCCATTTCGCAGGTCGGTCAGATGAAGCAGCGATCTCGTCCGCAATCCGGATTGAGCCGCCACGACGGCAGTTCGGCGCGTCGGGTCGCCCGCCATGTTCCGGTTCGGCCGGCGATTGCGCATCACGCAAAACACCACCGCGCGAAATCATTTGTCGAGAGAGTTGCCGATGCCTCTGACGGACTTGCCCAGCGAGCATGATATTGCGTACGTTTGCTCGAGGTGGCGGCCGTCAGGGTGACCGCGGCGACAAATACCGTGCAGATCTGGCCGGAGGTCTTGTGCGGAGTTCCGATCCGAACATGAGATGTCGGCATGACACAGACCCCCCGTGTACTCATTGCCGGCGCCGGAATCGGCGGATTGACCGCAGCCCTGGCTCTTCTGCGGGCAGGCACTGATGTCGAGATTTTCGAACAGGCTTCGGCCTTGGAGCAACTGGGTGCGGGAATTCAAATCTCGGCCAATGGCGCTCGGGTGCTGTTCCATCTCGGACTCCAACACTCTTTGCAGGCTGTATGGAGCGAACCCGCCGGAAAGGAAGTGCGCCTGTGGAGCACCGGGCAAACATGGAAGCTGTTCGATCTGGGGGCTCAGTCGCGCCAGCGGTATGGGGCGCCCTATTTCATGGTGCACAGGGCCGACCTTCATCGCGTTCTGATTGAAGCCCTTCAAATGTCGGGCGCCGGCAAACTGCGTCTGAACGCAAAATGCGCCGGTTTCGAGCAGGATCGCCATGGCGTGAACCTGGTTCTTGAGACCGGCGAACGCATCGGTGGTGATGCGCTGATCGGGGCGGACGGGGTCCACTCGCGCATCCGCGCCGAGTTGTTCGGCCCGGATCAGCCCTACTTTACGGGATGCATGGCTTGGCGCGGACTGATCGCGACGGAGCGCCTGCCCAGACATTTGAGAACGCCAGTCGGAACCAATTGGATTGGTCCAGGCGGCCATGTCGTCCATTACCCGGTTCGCCGCGGCGAGCTGCTCAATTTCGTGGGAATCGTCGAGCGTGAGGATTGGCAGGTCGAATCGTGGACCGAGCAAGGATCGGTCGAGGAGTGCGCCGGCGATTATCGCGGTTGGAATCGGGACGTACACCTCCTCATTGAGAATATTCAGACTCCATTCAAATGGGCCCTACTTGGACGCGATCCGCTGCCGCGCTGGACAGTGGACCGCGTAAGCCTTTTGGGCGACGCCGCTCACCCGACGCTTCCCTTCATGGCGCAGGGCGCCAACATGGCCATCGAGGATGCCGGCGTGCTGGCGCGTTGCATTGGCTGCGATCGAGACAATATTCCGCGAGCCCTCATGCGTTACGATGCCGCTCGTCGGGAACGCACCAGCCGACTGGTCCTCGCGGCAGCGGAAAACACCCGGCGATTCCACAATCCGGCACTAGCCGAACCGTCTGCTGCGCAGCACTATGTAGATACGGAGTGGCAAGAAGAGAAAATCAAGCAACGCTATGATTGGGTCTTTGAGTATGATGCATTGCAGGTCCCGGTGTAATCCCGCGACGGGACGCCCGGTCCGTGCCGCGAGGATTCCTGAGTCGTGAATTGCTGATGGTTCGCTTGACGCGAACGTTAAAGTCGTCAGTCGATCTTGATCCGTCTCGAGCGCGCGACCTCCGACCATTTGCGAAATTCTCCCTCGATGAATTCCGCAAAATCCTGGGGCGTGCCGATGCTTACCTGCGAACCAAGCTTGGCGATGTTGGCCCGCATCTCGGGGGTCTCCAGGCTCGAATTGATCGCTCCATTGAGGAGACGGATCACATCGGGCGAGGTGCCGGCCGGAGCAACGACACCGGTGAACAAGGTTGCCACGAAGCCGCTGATCCCACTTTCGACCATCGTCGGCACGTCCGGAAGCGCGGGATTGCGGCCTCGCCCTGTAACTGCCAACGCGCGAAGCTTGCCATCGCGAATCAAGGGCAACAGTACCACTGGGCTTTCGAAGGTGAGTTGCACTTGCCCGGCCACGACGTCCTGAATGGCCGGACCACCCCCCTTATAGGGAATATGAACGAGATCGGTGTCGGTCGCTGCTTTGAAGAGCTCCGCGGTGACGTGAGGCGGAGTCCCGACACCCGCCGAGGCATAGTTGAGTTTCCCCGGATTGGCCTTGGCATATCTCACGAGTTCTTCGACGGAGCGGGCCGGCACCGACGGATTGACGACTAACATCATGTCACTATCCGACACCCGGGCGACCGCAGCAAAGCTTTTAACCGGGTCATACTCGACGTCGGCCTGTATCGCGGGCGCGATGGCAAGTGTGCTGGTTGTGCCAAATAGCGTGGTATAGCCATCAGGTTCGGCGCGAGCGACAGCACGCGATCCGGTGACGCCACCCGCTCCGGGCACGTTTTCGACCACCACGGTCTGGCCAAGCCTGGGCGTCAATTGCTGGGCGATCAGACGTGCCATGACGTCGGTTGGGCCGCCCGCAGCAAACGGAACGATCAGTCTGATGGACCGTACCGGATAGTTCAAATTATCGGACCAACTCGGAACCGGGGTGTCAATGGTCGCGAGAAGAAGGACAAGCCACACTATACGCCGCGCCCGTAAGGCCCCCTCCTCCATCCGGCCCACTTTTCTGTAAAAAAAACGCGTTCCCGATTGCGCCTTGCCCTGCTCGATGCCGTACAGTCGGCTGTCCATTCCGACTTCTCCTTGATGCATCGCTCCGACCGATCTGTCGATCGATCTTGCCGAGCGACAGGGGACCCGTGCTTCGGTATGATACCCCTGCAAGAGGATGCCATTGCGATGCAGCGCCCTTCAAGGCGTCATGGGCCTCCGTTCCGGGCTGACCATGTTGGCAGCCTGCTCCGACCGGCCGCCCTGCGAGCAGCGCGCCTGCGCCACGCACAGGGACTCATAGACCGCGAGACGCTGCGAATAATCGAAGATCGCGAGATCGAGGCAGTCATTCGCAGACAGGAGGACGTGGGTCTGGAGCTGGCAACCGACGGCGAATTTCGTCGGGCGTCATGGCAATTCGATTTCCTGCGCGACCTCCGTGGAGTGGAAACCCAGACGGCCGAACGCGGGATTCAATTCAAGGGCATCGAGGCCCCTCGACGCGCTCTGGGCGTGAACGGTCGGCTCGACTTCGTGAACCATCCGATGCTCGACCACTTTCGCTTCCTCAAGGAGCGCAGCCGCGTCACCGCGAAATTATCGATACCCTCTCCGGCGATGTTGCATTTCCGGGAGCGCGACAGGATCAGCATCGATGAATATCCCGACATTGATGAATTTTTTGACGACCTCGCTCGCACTTATCGCAAGGCTCTTGGCGAATTCTATGAGGCCGGCTGTCGCTATCTTCAGCTCGACGATACCACATGGGGATATTTGTGCTCTGATGAGGAGCGGACCCGACTGCGCCAGCGCGGTGAGGATCCGGACCGGCTGCCAGCTGTCTATGCCCGCGTCGTAAACCAGGCGATCTGTAACCGGCCACACGATCTGGTGGTAACGACCCATGTGTGCCGTGGAAATTTCCGCTCGTCGTGGATCACCGAAGGTGGGTACGAACCAATTGCCGAAGTTCTTTTCACCGCCACTGACTATGATGGCTATTTTCTTGAATACGATAGCGTCCGCGCGGGTGGCTTCGAGCCGCTGCGATTCCTGCCCGCAGGCAACAAGAAGGTCGTGCTGGGCCTCGTCTCCTCCAAACTTGGAACGTTGGAATGTCGTGACAGCATCTGCGGCCGCATCAAACAGGCCGCGGAATTCGTTGCACTCGATCAACTTTGTCTGAGCCCGCAATGTGGTTTTGCGTCAACCGAGGAGGGCAATATCCTTGCCGAGCAGGAGCAATGGAGCAAACTTGAAATGATTGTGGAAATCGCCCGACAGGTTTGGCAGTGATCGCCTCCGGTCAGACGCCCCGCACCTGCGAACACGACCGCTGTGCCGGGGAGGACGTCCCCCCGGCGTCGCGTCTGAAGTCAAATGCAGAAACCCGTATTACGGTATCGTGAGAACCTTCGCCCACCACAGGGAAAGTACAAATCGATGAATCGCAAGGTCATGATTGCCTGCGCCGTAACCGGATCGGCGGACACACCGAGCAAGAACCCGGCAGTGCCGGTCACGCCGAAACAGATTGCCGAGTCAGCCATTGAAGCCGCAAGGGCCGGAGCTTGCATCGTGCACATACATGTGCGCGACCCAGACACGACCCGTCCGAGCATGGATCCGGCTCTCTACCGCGAGGTCGTCGAGCGGATTCGATCCAGCGACACTGACGTGCTGATCAATTTGACGACAGGGCCAGGTGGCAGATTCGTGCCGGATGAAAACGATCCACTCAAGGGGGGTCCAGGAACGACGCTCAAAGCTCCCCATGAGCGCGTGCGCCACGTCCTCGAGCTCCGCCCGGACATCTGCAGCCTGGACATGGGCAGTATGAACATGGCCCGATACGTCTTCGTCAATGCGGTCGGTCATCTTGAGGTGATGGCGACAGCCATCCACGATGCCGGTGTCATCCCAGAGCTTGAGGTCTTTGACACCGGCCAAGTACTACTGGCCAAAAGAATGATCGAATCCGGCCATATCAAGCCGCCCGGGCTGTTTCAGATCTGTCTGGGTATCGCATGGGGCCAACCCGCAACTCCGGCAGCAATGATGTACATGCATGATCAGCTGCCGCCCGACTGTACCTGGTTCGCATTCGGAATTTCCGGGCAGCAATTTCCAATGGTCGCCCAGACTGTTGTTCTGGGCGGTCACGTCAGGGTCGGCCTCGAGGATAATCTCTATCTGCAGAGAGGCCGGCTTTCGCCGAGCAATGCAGCCCTGGTCGAAAAGGCCGCTAAGATTGTCGAGCTGCTGGGCGATGAAGTCGCCACCGTACAAGAGGCTCGACAGATGCTTTCATGGTCCATTCGAAACTAACTAGCGGATGGAGTGTGTCAGGCCTCTTACAGTTAGGCCAGAAGATATCGTCCCTGGGCATCGCGATCCAGGTTGCGGGTGTGACGCAAATCATCGAGCGCCCGCACGACCTCGCGACCGTCGCGGCTGCCGACCGCGCTCATCAGTTCCTCAAAGAATTTGGGGCCATCGACAAGGGCGGCCTCAATCGAATCGAAACGTGCCCCCTTGAAGCTTGGCGGCTCGGGCACACGCGTCTCCAGGCGCCTATCGGTCCCGAACGGCCAGGTCAGGTCGAATCCAGCCTTCGCCCCCAGCCGCCCGCCCGTCAAGGAAGGGTCGAGCGGCAAGGTCCTCATCCCGGTCAGGATAATAATGTCTCGATCCGGTTGAAAACGAGTCGCAAGCGCCCAATCCATTTGTTCGTCAGAAAAAATATCAATGTCCGGATCTACGACGAATACATTCTTAATATTGGCGAGCGCACTGAGGCAGGCGGTTATTGCATTGCGGGCCTCGCCCGGAACCCGCTGCCGCAGCGCCACGCGGACGTTGAACATGCCCCCGCTCGCGGTTGTAGCATAGACCGCCACCGGCTCGCGGATGGCTACTTCCAGAGCACGCCAAATCATGACTTCGGTTCGAAGAGCAGTCAGCTGCGCCGTATCGGTGCGGCTCATTGCCCGGCCACCGATAGTCGAAGTCTGGAACAGAGCGTCGCGGCGCCGCGTGACGGCCGTCAAATGGAACACCGGGTTGCGCTTTACAGCACCGTAATAGCCAAGAAATTCGCCGTAGGGCCCCTCGGGTTCGACGTGCCCGCGCGTGTCGAGATACCCCTCCAATACCCATTCGGCGTCAGCCGGCACGAAGATGTCGTTCGACACACATCTGACGACCGGTAGGCATGCACGGCGCAATGACGCGACCAGCCCAAGCTCATCCACTGGAAGCCGCATGGTGGCCGCGACATGATCGATCGGGTGCGCGCCGACCACAAAACTGATCGGGAGCGGCCGGCGCTTCGCGGCACTCGCTTCGTAGATCGCTCGCAGGTCGCTGGGCGAGACGAGATCGATGCCGGCCTCCTTTCTTCCTCGGAGCATCAGGCGACGAATACCGACATTGGTCCAGCCGCTTTTTTCATCGATCACATAGTCCATCGCCGATGATATGTACGGGCCCCCGTCGGCTGCGTGCTGCAGATGCACGGGCAGCGCCGTCAGATCGGCATCCTCGCCAGTCAGCACCACGTTCTGGACCGGAGCGTCGGCTTGGGAGACAGCGACGATCTTCGGCGGCTCACGCAGGCGACGCTGGATTTCGGGCAAAAGTTCATTGGCAGCGACGCCAAAAGCCCGTGCTACGCGCGCGCGACTCGCCGTAACGTTGCCGACCACCTGTTGCCGCTCCGGGCCGGCGGCGCGGAACATGACGGCCCGTGGATTGTCATCGAGCAGCGCCGCAATGTCAGCCAGGTCGACCGCCTCATCCCTGACCTCAAGCTCATTGAACTGGGCCAAGCCCTCGACAAAATGGCGCAGCCGGAAACGGTCGAAATCGGCAAGTTCGGAGCTGTTTGCCGTTGGCTTAGTATCTACGAGATCCATTGTGGCCTATCCACTGTGCCGGATAAAAAACACGTCCATCAAACGATGATTGCTGACGATTGGCAATCGCGGAACCGGCTGCGCGGGCCCGACGCCTGGCAAGCTACAGTGATCGCGTCGGAGGGATCGGGATGGACAGGACGGATAGCGCGGCGGAGCAGACGTCTTGGCAAAGTGACCCTTTCATCGGTCGTCCGCTGCCTCGAGTTGAAGACCTGCGCCTCGTCCGCGGCGAAGGTCGCTTCACTGATGATATCTCGTTCCCTTCGCAAGCCTTCGCCGTTTTCGTGCGCGCAGATCGCCCGCACGCCCAGATCAATCGAATCGACACAACGCGGGCGCGCAATTGCCCAGGTGTCGTCGCAATCCTTACTGGCGTTGACTATATCGGCGATGGCCTTCGCGGCATCGCGCAAGTGCCGATTCCGGCTGACGCCGTCGACCATGGGCGTCCGGCCTTCGCGGATACCCCTGAACGCAGAATTTTCAACCAACCGCAGCTGCCGATCGCGGTTGATCGAGTGCGCTATGTCGGCGAGGCGGTGGCCGTTGTCGTGGCGGACACGATTGCAGCTGCCAGCGACGCGGTCCAGCACATTGGGATCGACTACACGGATCTGCCGGCTATTGTCGACGTGCTCGATGCCCGGGCACCCGGTGCACCGCTGATTTGGCCTTCAACACCTGGCAACGTCGCGCTCGAGGCCGAGTTCGGCGAGGCGGATGCAACGCGGGCCGCAATAGCCGGCGCCGACGTCGTCGTCGAGCAGATATTTCGTAACCAGCGCATCGTCACCGCCCAACTGGAACTGCGGTCAGCTATCGGAATCTACGATCAGACGCGGCGACTCTATACGTTGATTTCGGGAAGTCAGGGCGTTCATCGCCAACGGCAAGCGCTCGCGAACTGTCTTGAGGTGCCGCTCGCCCAGGTGCGCGTCGTGAGCCCGGACGTCGGCGGCGGATTTGGTTCAAGGACCAATCTGCATCCTGAGCAGCTTGTCGTTGTTTGGGCCGCACGCCGAATCGGACGACCCGTCAAATGGACCAGCGATCGCACCGAAGCATTCTTGACCGACTATCAAGGGCGCGACGTAGTCACGATGGCGCGTCTTGCGTGCGATCAGGCGGGCCGAATCCGTGGTTTGTCGCTGGAATTGCTGGGTAATGTCGGCGCCCATAGCGTCTCTTATGTGCCGCTCAACAACGGTGCGCGGATCGCGACCACGGTCTACGATATACCAGCCGCATGTGTGCGCGTTTGGGGGGTAGTGACTAATACCGTGCCGACCGCGCCTTATCGGGGGGCCGGACGACCGGAGGCGACCTTCGTCGTCGAGCGACTGATCGATATTGCGGCTCGGCGGCTGAATATCGACCGCGTCGAGATCCGTCGTCGCAACCTGATCAACCATGACAAGCTGCCTTACCTCACCGCGCTCGGTTTGACCTTCGACAGCGGCCATTTTGCTTCAAATATGCAGCGCGCACTCGAGATAGCCGACTGGAATGGCGTTCCGCAACGACGCGCCGAAGCGGCCCGTCACGGTCGGCTGCTCGGCGTCGGAATTGCGAACTATGTCGAATCTCCGGTCGGCGCGCCGCACGAGCGCGTGGAAATTCGCATCCTGGATGGTGTCATCGAGTTGTTGGTCGGAACTCAGTCGAGCGGTCAGGGACATGAGACGACCTTCGCTCAAGTGCTCGCCGATCAATTGGGGGTGCTACCTGAGACCGTCAGGTTGATTAGCGGGGACACTGACGCCATCACTTCAGGTGGGGGCACACACTCCGACCGGTCGATGCGTTTGGCGAGCACCCTTATGGTCGAGGCGACGCGTAAGATTGTTGCGCAGGCGCGTTCGCTCGCCGCCGCTCTGCTCGACGTACCGGACACGCAGATCGAATTCGTCGAGGGTGTCTTTCGGGCGACCAAGCGCAACCGCCGCCTCTCCCTTTTCGAGATCGCCCGTGCAATCGCGCACGATCCGGCTCTTCCGGACAATCTGCGCGTTGCACTTACTGCAGAGGCAAAATTTACCGGACGCTTGCCGGCTTTTCCAACCGGCGCCGCCGTGTGTGAACTGGAAGTTGACCCCGCGACCGGAGCGGTCGAGATCCGGCGCTACTCGTCAGTTGATGATGCAGGCCAACCCATCAATCCGATGATTCTCCACGGTCAAGTTCACGGCGGCATCGCCCAGGGAATTGGGCAGGCGTTGCTCGAAACCGTGTTGAACGCCCCGGGGTCTGGCCAAGTGCTTACCGGGAGTTTCCTGGACTACGGCTTGCCGCGCGCAGACATGTTACCGTCTTTCGCCGTAGAATTGGTCGAAGATCCGACCTTCGGCAATCCGCTGCGCGTCAAGGGAGGCGGCGAGAGCGGAATCACGCCGAGTCTCGCGGCAATCATGAATGCCGTCGTCGATGCCTTATCGGCCTTCGGGATCGTGCACCTTGATATGCCGGCGACCGCGCAACGAATCTGGCAAGCGATCCGCCATCATCAAGCTGCCAACAATTCTCGAGGGCCAAATCGGTTCACCGACCGCTCAAGGGGTCGAAATCTTCAGAAGTAGGGGTCCGACCCTGTCGCGCGCGCTCCCATCAAGCGCTGGTCACTGGGACTGCCCGACATCGCAGGGCTCCCACCGTCCGTATCCAAGGTCGATGGCACAGCCACTGATGTTTCCGTGATACGCAAATCCGGGATCGCAGAAACCGCGATCCGGGTTGGCAGGATTGTAGGCCGGCAATCCCGGGCAGTCCGGCGGATGGCCCGGATAACCCACGTGACGCGTCACAGGTGCCCTCGAATGACGCACCTTTTGGTGGATGCCACTTGGCCGTCTCGCTGGAGCCCCCTCGCTCTGCTTCGCCGTCGCAGCCTGTGACATCTCCAACTGCGGGGGAGCACCGCAGAGCAGCACCAGGGCCGCAAGGAGCGCGAGCGATGATTTTGGGTACAGTCTCATTCCAATCAAATCCACATGCGGGTGAGCGCTATTGCGAGGTGACAGATACTTATTCGTCGAAGCCCTACGATGCAGTTTGTACGCCGCTTATCGGCTTGGCCTTGATGCAAGTCAACGCCTTGCACGAGCTTGCCGCGCCATCACGGGCACGCGCCACATCCCATGAACCATCCGCCGCGATCGCGCGACCAAACTCTGTTGGATCGCACTCGGCGATCGCACTCGCCCGGGTTTCCTGGCGCCTTGCCGACCACCCGGTTGGCCATCCATGTTGCTCCCGAACTCCGCCATGGCTGGGCGCCAACCGCAACGGCCGAGGTCTTTGCGGGCGGTCAACAAAGGTTTGTTACGATGCCATACATTTACTTATAAAATCTCTTCGCTCGGGTCCGTGGACTTTTTGTGCAACCGCCTGCTTCAAACAAGCCAGGCGTGCCTCCATTACGCATACGGCGACATAATCCTGTAGATCGGGACCTCGCATGCTCCTACCCATCCCTTCTTGACGGCATGCCTGGCGCTTCATCTCAGCGACCGGCGGATTATCCCGATCTTGCTCAGGCATCGCCGCGCCTGGCCCAGGTGTCCCCGGACTCGGCCCGGGTCCAGGGGCCTGGCCGAAGCACTGACTTGCGACGATCAGAGCCATTGCGGTTAGACTCTTATGTCCGTTGTCAATGAGCCGAGCCACAGTCTCCCCAACCCTTGCCACGGGGTGGCACGGCCTTTGTTTTGGATGGGGTGCACAGGGCCGGCGGTGAAGCTTTAGACGACGGTTGATCAGACTCTTATACGCGGGTTGGGTACCGGCATCGACCGTTTGTTCGTCTGGGGCTTCCCATGTCTAATGGCGGGCGTCGATTGACATCGGCCACATAGTCTAGACTGGGGTTCCCCACCGTGACCTCACCGCCGGCTCTGTGCACACATGTGTTTTAGTTTCCCCTTTTCTTGTGACGGCAAACCAGAGCAACGTCAGTTGTTTGGTTTGGTTCGGTAACGGCGATGGTAGCCATTTGCCACGCCGGCGGCGCGCGTCAAGGCCTTTACCGCGCTTGCGCGGCGCTCAAGCGGGCGGGGCCCGCCGCCCGTTGGCGGCGGGAGGATCCGGCTGCAAGCGGGCCTGGACGCCCAGCGCTGCTCGGTGTGGCAGCCTCGCCCATCGCCCGGTGGCGGGGTGAAGCGGTCTCTGAGGAAGCCGCCTTGGCAGGCGCAACTTGGTGGCCGATTGCCCACAGGAAGGCAGCAAGCTCGCGGGCGACTGCGGTCACTGCGACGGCAGGTTTTTTGCCCTTCGCTACGAGCTGCCGATAGCGGGCGCACAGACGTACCTGCGCCTTCCAGGCGATGGTACGGACAGGCAGGGCGAGGTCCTTGAGGCGGGTCTGCAGCGATTCGCCAACCCGTGCCGGATATCGATATGCCCACGATCCCTCGATCAATACACGCCGAGCTCGACGATTGCCGGTTTTGGTGATCGAGCCTCGCCGCACCATGTCGCCAGTGGTGCGTTCTGAAGGAACCAAACCGAGAAAGGCCATCAGCTGCTGCGGAGTGGCGAAGCGACGTACGTCGCCGATTTCTGCCACAAAAGTGGATGCGACGAGCAAAGACACGCCGCGTAGTGCCTGGTAGGCCGCAACCACCGGCGCCATGGTCCAAGTTGGTATGATTTCACGCAGCTGCTGTTCCAATGCCACCAAACGAATCTCCGCAGCGGTGATAGCCTCAATTTGATCTTGGAACACGATCTGTTGGGCCGGATGATCGAACTTCTGCGCTGCCAACCAACGAGAATGCATTTTCGTCCAATTCTTGCCAGCGGAATAGTTGCGACCATGGCGAAGTAAAAAAGATGACAGCTGTTGCCGCTTGACCCTGAGATCAAGCATTGCTACCTCCCGAGCGCGCGTTAGGTCGCGCACCGCTTCGTGCACGGCATCCGGCACCCAGACCGCGCGGAGTTCTCCGGCACGCAGCAGTTTGACCAGCATGACGGCATCTCGGCGATTGGTCTTCACACGGTCGCCGGAGCGCTTGGGGATCATCGTCGGTGCGACCACGTCACAGGCGTGCCCTAAATCGCTAAGCTGTCGATGCAATCCATATCCCGTCGGGCCAGCTTCGTAGCAGAAATGCAGTCGCTCGTACTGCCGGCTCAACTTGGTTACCAGCTTCTTGACTGCGTCAGGAGAATTGTTGATCTCACCAAGATAGCGTACTTCACCGTCGCGACCGTCCTTAGCAATCGCTACAGCGTGCTTCTCTTTGGCACTATCAAAGGCCACGAACGCTAGTCTATACTTGCCCATGGTCCGTCCTTCTATGCATTGAGGCTCTACTCGGCCGATCCGAGCAAACCCTCGTCTAAGTCTTGCATACGCAAGGGCGGACCGCCGGCAACTTCGCTACAGGGTTAATCAACCGCGCGCCGTCCATCTTGCGTCGCCCCAATCCTCTGGGCGTGAGGAACGGACATAACGTCTAATAGACGTGAGTTTCCTCATGGAAGGTCCCCTTTTGCGTGCTGCGGCGACAAAACCGACATTGCCGTGAGCCCCGAAGTCAATTTCTAGCACCTCAGACCGACACGGCGGATCACGCCGCCAATCCCCCATTAGATCTTAAATTGTGACTTCATCAGGACAATGTTGGGATTCCGAAATCAATGAAACGTCGTAACATCGAGCGCCGAGCCCGTATATTTGATCCAACGCTTACGATGCAGGTGTGTCTGGGCATTCAGCCAAAAGCAACAATCACCGCGCCATTGGCACGCAGGCAGGGTCGGGATGACAGATCGGTACCCGTCGCAGTCCGACAGCTGACCTTGACCACCGATGTTGGATACTCGATACCGAGCTGCGTCGCGGTTAGAAACGTGCTGAACTTCAGAAAGATTGAAACACGCGCCCCGAAGCCCGATTTATTGAAAACGACAGCATCTACGAAATTCAGTCGCATACCTTGCTCGCAAGACGGCTGCGGAGACTTGCTAGCCGCTGAAATCGCCTTTGCCACGGGAACAGGCGAGCACCGAGCCAATCGCAATGCTCTCCCCGCGCCGGCCCACCAGTCGTCCGCACGACAATCTTGGCGGAGGTGGTGGCTCTCGTCGCTGCGCTCGGTTATAGTTCGGCAACGTGAACTTAGTCCCCAATCGAATCATAGCGAAATCAGAGTGGAAGCTTTCATTCAACTATATCGGCGGCTGCTGGACATCGATTTTTTCGGAACAGCCGGCGAGGCGCTTCCCCATGGGCCTGCGCTCGCAGAGGTCATCAGGCAAGGGGCGGCGCGCCTACCGGAACTCTACGTGGCCGAATATGCGTCTCCCCTCCAATCAAGCCTATCCCGACTGCTGCAACTCGCCGCGGCTCGTGAGCTCGATGCGACCACTCTGGAGGCGCTGACGGGCGCGGTCTACCAGCACCGCCAGCGGTCGCGCGAGCACGGCGCGATCGATCGCTTCCTGGCCGTCATCTCCGACCTGTTCCGTTCGTTTCTGGACGCCGGCAAGCGTGCGAAGGTGGATGTCCCGTTGAGGCAGACGCTGCCACCGCTTGCGATGTTTCAACATGATGGCCACTCAGGCCCGTTTACGATCACGGTTGAACAGGTTGAGCGATTGATCCAATCGAAGGTCGGTGTCGTCACCATGCCGGCGACCTACGCCAATCATCCATTGATTTGGGCATCTCTCGCGCACGAGACCGGTGGCCATGACGTGACCCACGCCGACCCTGGCTTGTTGACCGAGTTGGCAGTCGGTATTCCATCGGCACTTGCTGATATCCGGGCCGGCGAATTGTCACGCGATCAGCTGGCGCTGTTGTGGTCCTATTGGATCGACGAGGCCTCGGCCGACGTCTATGGCCTGCTGAATATCGGCCCTGCGTTCGCCCCCAATCAGGCGGCGTTCTTTGCGGCAATCGAGGCCGAAGGAGACGATCCGCCACCACGGCTGCGAATGATCTCAAAGTTTGATCCGCGGGACCCGAACCAAATCCTTGATCCTCACCCTACCGATATCCTGCGCTTGCATCTCGCAGCCGGGGTCATCGGTACATTGACGCATCTTTCCAGCCGGACGCGCACTAACTACAACAAGCTCCTGGACGACCTCACCGGCTTATTGACCTCGGGCGACACGGTAGCAATTACAGGAAATGTCCCAATAGGCCAGGACCGCCTACAGCCGATCGAAATGACTATCCCACTTAACGTCATGGCTCGGGCCGCACGCAATGTCGGTGGATTCATCGCCACTGCCAAACTTGACGCCCTCAATGGGCGGTCCATCCAGCAGATCGAAACATGGGATGATCCTGACGAGGCCCGTGCCACCTCCGTCAAGGAGGCCTTGCTGGAGGGTCGGCCAATCGGCGATCTCGGTGATGACGCAGACCTTCTGGCGGGAGCGACTATGACCTTGCTAGAACGACCGGCGCTGTATGATCGCGTAACGGCTGCACTGAACGACGGTCTTAATCTGAGCTTCGAGCGTGATCCCATATGGGGTCCGCCACCGAAGGAAACTGTGTGAGCACTCTGCCCTGCAGGATGTCATGCGCGCTCGCGCGTCTCATGTAAGCTCGCAAAGACCATCCCGTGCAAGAGCGGTATCGGGTTCGTGGTTGTTGTTATTGCGTCCTCTTGGCCTCTCGGTTTGCCGATTTGGTTCCTCGTCCCCGCGGCTCTTGCAATTGTTGTGGCCGGCGCGCCCAATCATGTTCGCCGCAGCTGCGACGGATAAATTCTGAGCGATGAGTCAAACTTGCCATGTGGCACTCCCGCCGATCCTGGTCCAAGCTTTGACATGCGCGCACTAGCGAGCCCTACGGTGCTACTCCTCGCGGTCTGCTTGGGCGGCTGCGGCGAAGCCTGGAACGATCCCTATCCGGCGAGTGAGCAGGACAAAAACATCTTATATTCGGCGTTCACGGACCGTCCCAAGCATCTCGATCCGGCGCAGTCCTTCAGTGAGGATGAGGCGGGATTTTTGGCCCAGATATACGAACCGCCGCTACAGTATCATTATCTCAAGCGGCCCTTCACGTTGATACCTATGACCGCAGTGGAAATGCCGATCCGTCGAGACCTGAACCAAGGCGGCAATCCGGTGGGGCCAGACGATCCCGTCGCTGCGAGCGTCTACGACATTCACATCAACAGCGGCATCTTCTATCAGCCGCATCCAGCGTTCGCACGGGACGAAAGTGGCGCCTATCGGTATCAGAACCTCACTCGCGCCGATCTCCGCAATATCTTCGCTCTGAGTGACTTCAGAGAGACCGGTACTCGCGAGCTTACGGCGGCGGACTATGTCTACGAGATCAAACGGCTGGCTCACCCGCATGTGCATTCCCCGATCGGCCTACTGAGTGACTATATCGTCGGACTCAAGGAACTGGCCGAACAATTGCGGTTGATCGACACGCCTTCGACGAGTGCCCCCGGCGAGGACGCTTGGCTTGATCTGACAAAATATCCGCTTACCGGGGT
>Ga0187783_10000459_pt1 | contig 30486 bp, 27 predicted proteins | sample 1015_SJ02_MP02_2_FD_132471 | JGI IMG/M metagenome (GOLD analysis project Ga0187783, IMG submission 132471) | Tropical peat soil microbial communities from peatlands in Department of Meta, Colombia - 1015_SJ02_MP02_20_MG | ecosystem: Environmental > Terrestrial > Soil > Wetlands > Peat | place... | reverse complement strand
GAAGCGGCCGAACGGATCAGCCAGACCGCCAGTTGTGGGCAGAAGTCCCTGACTTTCACGATCTGCAGAGCCGCCGCGTGGGGTGATTCCGCAATCAAGCGTTCGGGCACGAGGCCGAGGCCAGCACCACGAGCGATCAAAATCAGCTGCAGCGCGGTTCCCCACGACTCGGCGGCCACTTCGAGACCATGCCCGCCGGCCGCGAGTGCTTGGTCGAGCTGCTTTCGAAACCCGCAGCCGTCGGGATTGATCACCCAGCGCCAGCCGCCAAGATCGGCCAGACGGCACGGCGAGTTGAACCGGGCGGAGCCGGGTGCCACGACCGCCACGCGTTCGCTGCCTAGCGCCATTGCTCCGGGTCCCTCGATCGGGCGATCCATCCGCGCCATCACGATGGCTGCATCGAGCAGGCCGTCCGCCGCTTGCTTGCGCAATTCCACGCTGCGAGCGGTCGACAGTCGCAGCTGGATTTTCGGATAACTGGCCTCGACGGCTTCAAGGGCGCACGCGAAGATCGAGTCGGCGATGCCGGGGGACACGCCGATCCGCAATGGCCCGGTCGGCGCCACATCATGTGCATCCCGGGTCAGCGCTTCAGTGGCGCGCAGCACCGCGACGCATCGGCCATAGGCCATCTCGCCGAGCCGGGTCGGCCGCGCCGGCTTGCAATCACGGTCAAGAAGGCTCACCCCGAGCGCCTGTTCGAGCCGCTGAATGCGCCGCGAGATCGCCGGCTGCGTGAGGTTCAGCCGCACGGCAGCCCGTCCGACCGATCCCGTATCAACGACGGCCACGAAGGCCCGGACATCCTCAATATTCATGCGTAATTGTCATGACGTTGATCAGTATGTTTCATTTTAATCATGACATGCGCTCTGGTACCGCCAAGTCTCGATCGGCCCCTCGGGCTGCCAGATGGGCAATGCCGCGACGTGGAGATGCGACGATGACTGTTATGACAAGCGCCGCCGAGCGGCCGCTCGGTTGGCGCCAGCCGGCGATCATCGTCGGCTGCGGCTGTCTGATTGCGATCCTGACCTTCGGTCCTCGTTCCGGACTCGGGTTCTTTCTGACGCCTTTGTCGGCCGCCCATGGCTGGGGTCGCGACGTCTTTGCCCTTGCGCTGGCAATTCAGAACCTCCTCTGGGGGGTCGGCCAGCCGTTCGCCGGCGCGATCGCCGACCGGTTCGGCACCGTGCGGGTCCTCAGCGGCGGCGCTATTCTGTATGCGCTCGGCCTTGTCTGGATGGCGTTTGCGTCCAGTCCCGCCGAGCTGCAGCTCTCGGCCGGTGCCCTCATCGGCTTTGGACTCGCCGGCTGCTCATTCAACATCGTGCTCAGCGCCTTCGGCAAGCTGGTGCCGCCAGACTGGCGATTGCTCGCGCTCGGGGCCGGGACGGCCGCAGGTTCATTCGGCCAATTCCTGTTCTCGCCACTCGGCGTGCTGCTGATTGACGTCTATGGCTGGCAGACGACGCTGGTTCTATTCGGCGGACTGATGCTGCTGGTGTTGCCGCTGTCACTCATGCTCGCGACACCCGGCGCCGCCAGCGCGACATCGACCCAACCCGGTCCCTCGCAGCAGTCGCTGCGCCAAGCGCTGGCGGAGGCATTCGGCCATCGCAGCTATGTGCTGCTGGTGCTTGGCTTCTTCACCTGCGGTTTCCAGCTCGCTTTCATCACCGTGCATCTGCCGGCCTATCTGATCGATCGCGGCCTGTCGGCGCAGATTGGCGGTTGGACACTGGCAATCATCGGTCTGTGCAATATCGTCGGCTCGCTGAGCGCCGGATGGCTTGGCAGCCGAATGCCCAAACGATATCTGCTCTCGCTCATCTATTTCGCGCGCGCCATGGCGGTGCTGATCTTCATCTTGCTTCCACCCACCGTGGCCTCGACCTTCGCGTTCGGTGCTGCCATGGGGCTGTTGTGGCTGTCGACGGTGCCTCCGACGTCCGCCTTGGTCGCCCTGATGTTCGGAACGCGTTGGCTCGCCATGCTCTACGGCTTCGCCTTCTTCAGTCATCAGGTGGGTGGGTTTTTGGGCGTCTTGCTCGGTGGCGTGGTGTTTGAACGCACCGGATCATATGATGCGGTCTGGTGGCTTTCGGTGATTTTCGGCCTGCTGTCGGCGGTGATCAACCTGCCGATCGTCGAGCGTCCGATCACGCGCATTGCGCCGGCACCCGCCTGAAGACCCGCAGGCGATAGCACAAGTCGGCAAAATCGTATGTCAGATACCTGCGGAATGCGCGAGCAGGTCAAGTGCCGCCTCAAGATGGCCCGGTTGTGATCTTGTTGCGTTGATATTTGGTGCCGCGCACCCTCCGGGGGTGGAGGAAAAGCTCCTCGATCGCCGGATTGAAAGGGATTTGGCGGGTTGCCTTCAGGTCTCCACCGGCCCTTACGCGCGCGATGATCCGATAACATTTTGTGCAACTGGACAATCGGATTATATTTTGGGCATTTGATCGATTGTTGCGCATTGGGACGGTCGGTGTATCCTGTTATGTGCCTTTAGGGCTCCTAATAAATTCAACAGGAGGAAAGAATGCGCAGGAGGAATGTGAGTGTGATCGCGGCACTGGCGATATTGTCGGCGGGATGGCTGATGACAGGTCATGCCGAAGCCGGCGGTGCGACCAGCGCCCCGTCGAAGTCCAGTCATGAGATCCAGGCCGCCGCAGTGTCGCACGTCAGCACCGTCCGACATGTCCGGCACGAAACATCGGGCATCACCGAGTTCTCTTCATCCTCGGCGACTAATTATCCGCAACCGCCGAAGCGTTGAACCCGCGAAGCAACGCGATCGGCCGAGTGATCGGATCGTCCTAGATGCAGGCGCCGCGCCCGTCCTCCCAGCGATGGACGGGCGCGGGATCGGTTGCGGCTCGCATCGGACGAACGGACCGCCTCCAAACATCAGTGTCTTTCAGTCAGATTAACTCGGGAGACCCACGCTCGCACCGTGGGCAGGACTTCAGGTAAGAGCCTTTCGACCTCCTGCTTCGTCATTCCGGGTCGAACACGGGGGTCGTAGAGAATGTTGAGCAGATATTGATCATAGATATCAAAGAAACCCATCTGGACACCGTCGTTGAACATGGTCCAAGGTACTGAACTGTCGTCATTAATGGGTCCTAACGCCTGCAGCAATTCCTCATAGGCGCAGTCATAGAACATGAAGTCGCCGCCGTCGACCGGCAGAATCACCACGGCGCGCCGAATACGATAGCGCTGATCCTTGGCCAGGCCGCTCAAACACTGCGGGTGGAGGGACCGCTCGATCTGGCTCGCGCGCTCGGGCCCGAACATGCGTTCAATCGTATGCTTGAAATCACGGCGAAGGACGAGGGTCACCACGACGTTCGCCGTTCTACGATCGTCGGCCAGGGCGACATCGAGATGGTCTACGTGGCCGCGAATGTCGGCTATGATATTTGCGACATCGCCGCGACGGTCAGGCGCCGCGCGAGAGACCACAAAAACCCGCACCGGTTGCTCGAATTTGCGTATGCGCTCGGACCGCGATCCAACTTGCAGCTCCGCGCCAAATGCGATCTTGAAGAAACCGTCCGCAATCTCAGCATTGGTGAAATTCGCTTTGTCGGCGCTTCGCCGGATGCTGATTTCACCATCCTCGGCTCGGCCATGACCGGCAAAGCCGACCACCGTGATCGCTGTCGCGCCAAGGATCATGGTCGCTGCGACCGCTGTGGTCTCGATGACGCGGCCGAATGCGACGGTCGATCTCCGGAACCCAAAACTCCTCATCAACGCTTCCCAACGAACCGCCCACGAGACTTCGGTGAGCAATTTCGGTATATGCGCCCGATCTGCAAACTTGCAAAGCTCATGCCATGGCCGGGGCCAGATGCAGACCGCGTCTATCGGACGAACCAATGCAGCCGTGGCTAAACACTGTGCCTGGGCGCATAAAATTTCCAGATCGAAAACAGCCCGCTGTCATAATTGCGGCATAAACAGCCGAAGAGCGGTCGCGCAGAGCTTTCGGGCGCGCCGCAATGGCCACGCTGGATGAGGATCAAGCACGCTCCGCGTGGCCGCATTCCTGGCGCCCCCGAACGGCGCGTGGGTCGGGCGCGGTCGAGATATTTGTCTGGGTCTTCGTCAACTGGCGCACCCGCTTGGGGGCGTAACGCCGGTGTCGGCAGCGATTACGTTCGAGAGGTGTCCCAGGCCTCTCCGACTGCTTTCTTCAGTCGGGTCTAGATCTGAAGCACGTGTTTGCGGGCCCGTTGACAACCAACGTGAGAGTCTGATCGACTGCACGTGCGGTGGGGTTTGCTTGATTTAGCGCAAAGTCAGCAGCCGCTGGCTATGACAAAAATACGATCGGAAATCGAACCTCTTTCCGACAATGACCGGGAGATCCTTATGTCCAGCCAGGAGCCGGCCTCCGGCACCCAAAAAGCCCTCATCATTTTCTTCCGTCTCGCGATGGGATGGACCTTTCTGTGGGCCGCCATTCACCACTTCGGCGACGACAAGTTCGTCGTCGGCTTTTTGACCCACACCAAGACGTTTCACGACGTCTACGCGCCACTCGCCAGTCCGGATGTCGCTCCTGCGCTTACTTTTCTGGTCGAATACGGTCACCTGCTGATCGGACTGTCGTTGATCTCAGGGTTGCTTGTACGAGTAAGTGCGCCTTTCGGCGTCATGCTGATGCTGTTGTATTGGACAGCGCACATGGACTTTCCCTATATCGAAAATGTAAACAACTATCTCATCGACTATCACATTGTGTATGCAGGCGTACTCATTTACCTAATGGTTGAGCGCGCCGGGCATGTCTTTGGTCTCGATGGGTGGTTCGCGGAACTCAGTGCGATCCAGCAAAAACCGATGCTGCGCAGGCTCGTCGCCTGATCATAGACGCGATGGATTTCTAGATGCGCGCGAGAGCCCGCGGCGGCGCAGGAGAATAGAACAGGAAGCACGCCGTCGCGGCGAAGGAACCCAGTAGGTTGCTGCGGCGGCGCCCGAGAGCGCTCAGCATTGTGCCCAGTCATCCGTGCCGGGGCCCGCATACGGCCCCGGATACTGTTGGAACGCAGCGGCGGGCTCGTTGGTTGATTGAACAGTTGGGCACGGTCGCTGACGCGTCGCTTCGTGTGACCGGCGCTCCGGTCACCCACGAAGACTCTGTTGGCCCGCGACAGGGCTTGCAAACAAAAGCGGTCCGGGCCACTAATCTGCTGGCGGCCGATCATTGACCTTGATCAATCTCGCAAGGGGATCCCGCGTGGCGACTTTCAAGGCCATCCGAATTGACAAGACCAACGAGGGTCAGACCGTCGGCCTCGTTGATTTTGACGAAAAGGACCTGATGGATGGCAATGTGACGGTCAACGTTGAATGGTCGACCCTCAACTATAAGGACGGCCTGGCCCTGACCGGTAAGGCACCCGTGGTTCGACGCTTCCCGATGATCCCCGGGATCGATCTGGCCGGCACCGTCGAAACATCGTCCCATCCCGACTGGAAGGCCGGCGACCGCGTGATCCTCAACGGGTTCGGCCTCGGCGAAACCCATCTCGGGGCTTATGCGGGCAAGGCCCGGGTCAATGGCGATTGGCTGTTGGCTGCTCCGCCCGGCTTGAACGGTCGCCAGACCATGGCCATCGGCACGGCCGGCTATACGGCCATGCTGGCCGTCATGGCGCTGGAGCACCAGGGCGTTACACCCGATTGCGGCTCCATCGTGGTGACCGGCGCATCCGGAGGTGTCGGCTCGGTCGCGGTCATGTTGCTTGCTGGCTATGGGTACCAGGTCGTGGCCTCGACCGGCCGCAGCGCGGAGGCGGGCTACCTTCAGGGACTGGGGGCCACCACCGTGATCGACCGACAGGAGCTTAGCGGCCCGGTGAGGCCGCTGGCGAAGGAGCGTTTTGCCGGCGGCATTGACAGCGTCGGATCGACGACGCTTGCCAACGTGCTGGCCATGACAAAATATGGGGGTGCAGTGGTGGCGTGCGGCCTCGCCGGAGGGATGGACCTGCCAACGTCGGTTGCTCCGTTCATCCTGCGGGCGGTCTCCCTGATTGGTATTGACTCGGTGATGTGTCCGATGCCGGAGCGCCGCAAGGCATGGAGTCGCTTGGCATCGGCCGTTGACCGTACCAAGCTGGGTGCCATGACGGAGGAGATCGGCCTGGCCGACGTCATCGCGGCGGGTCCACGGATCCTCGAGGGGCGGGTGCGTGGGCGAATTGTGGTGAATGTAGGGTAGGGAATTTCAGGATTTGTCCACGATCGTGGGCGATGATCGGCGGGTCTGGTCGACCGATCTTGGTGGGGAGTTCAGTCCGAACATGCTGGTGCGTAACGCTGTAATTGTGGCGGCTCTGTTCGCGGGGGTCCTGGTGAGCGGGCCCTGCCGCGCCGGGGAAGCGGTCAAACCAACAGAAATGAAGCCCGAAGAGGCGCGCCGATTTGTCGTCGGCAAGCTGTTCGCCTTCACCTGCTTCGATGGAACCGCCGGCAGCGGCCGGATCTACGAAGACGGATCGGCTGCCGGCGTCGTCCGGTTCAGCGGCACCGGTCCCCTGCGATACATGCTGCTCGGGTCCGGTACGCTGCACATCAAAAACGGTTCGGTCTGCGCCAAGTTGAACAGCATCTTCGAGCCATGCTTCAATCTGGTCCAGCTCGACTCCCGCAGCTTCCGCGGGTCGGTGGCGGGATTGAGCTTTGCCTATTGCGAGTTCGTTCGCCGCAACGCTCGGACCGAAATGGCGCGCGCCTCGGGGTCGCCGCCGCCTGTCGAATTGCCAGATACGACCGGCACCGGCGAGTAGGTCGCTGGCCAGATTGCCCGTCCAAGGCCCGGCCGGTCGCCTGTGGCTTGCCCGATTGATGACTCGGTTTCCGGCCGTCGCGCGCAACCGTGAGCGGCGGCGCTTTGCCAGGTTGGATTGGCTCGCCGCTCGGACATGGTGATCCGCATGCGATCTTCGGCCCGCTTGCATTTCCACCATGGTTCTCCCACCGGTCTTGGACGACGAAACGGGCAGGTCGAGGTTCGGACGCAGGTGTTTGAAGTCTCAACCGCGCGCGAACCCCGTGCCGCAAGAGCGAAAACCGGCGATGACCGATATTTTGCTGCGCAGCGTCCTCGGCATCGAGTTTGACCGAATGCCCGAAGCCGTACGGCGGATGCACAGCATCAAGGAAGCCCAGGATGCTTGTGGAATTTCCCGGGTCACGGGAGGGAACAACCTCGTCAGCTCGGCTATTCGGCACATCGCGGCGCTTCCAAGGCCGGCGCAACGCGCGCCTATCCATATCCGATTCATCAAGGCGCAAGATGGCGAGGAGTGGGATCGTCACTTCGGCAAGAGTCGATTTCGTACCGTCATGAAGCAGCAGGGGCGGTTTTTGAACGAGCGGCTCGTTGGATTTCCGGTCACGCTCGTCTACCGGGCAAAGGCCGACCATCGCGGATTTTGCCTGCAAGCCGTGCAGGTGAGATTTCTGGCAATCCCGCTGCCGCGTCTACTCTGCCCGACATTGGCGGCGCGCGCCGGAGAATGGCGCGGACGTTATCGATTCAGTACGGTGGCCGGATTCTGGTTTTGTGGCCGCGTGATCAGTTATTCCGGATATCTGGATCCGCCGGTGGTCTCAGCAGTAGAACATCCGGCCGTTACGATCGTGTATGATGGCATGTGCCATCTTTGCAGCGGCTCCATGGCCTGGACAGCGCGGCGCGTCGACCGCCTTGTGAGGTTCGTTCCTGTGCAATCCGAGGAAGGGGCCGGCGCACTGAAGGCCGTAGGGCTCGACGCGCTCAATCCAACAAGTTTTCTAGTAATGGAAAATGGTCGATTCTTGCAGAAGAGTACCGCCGTAATTGCCATCCTGCACGTCGTAGGCGGTGGTTGGAAGATGGCTGCGTGGCTGCTTGGGCTATTGCCGACATCCGTCGCAGATAAAATCTATGATTGGGTTGCTGCCAACCGGTACCGATGGTTCGGTCGGCGGGAGAGCTGTTTCATCGCTCGATCATAGGCCGCGGCTGAGATTTCAGTTTGGCCTTCGTTGTTTGTTTGCGCTGACTTTCGGGGATCCAAACAGAACGCGAGACAATGTTCAGGAGGATGCTGGCGGAGTGGGAACAGGTGAGGTGCGGCGCGGAAATAAGAGACGCTGATAGAGCCAGCCGATTCCGACAAGCACCAGCCCCAGTCCGATGAAGGACACCGCGCGATAAACGCCGGTGACGCCGCCCAGGTCGACCAGAAACACCTTGGCCGTTGTAACGATGACGACCGCCGCCGAGGCCAGTCGCGCCGGCTGCGATTGCAGGATGATCCCCGCCAGCAGGAGCAGGACGCCGAAGCCGAGCCACGTGGCCGAATAGGTATATTGCTCGGCGTCCGAGACGCCGCCGATCGCAAGCACCTGGCCGTGGAATAGCGTGCGCACTTCAAGACTGAGATAGGCGAGCGCCAGAACAATCGCAGTGACCGCCGCGACCGCATAGTATTCCGGCGGACGCGTCGTCCGGGCGACTCGGGCCAGCACAATCGCCAAAATCGCCGGCAGGCCATAGCCGAGCAGGATCAGATTGACGAATCGACCCCCGATCGGCTCGCCGGTGAGCAGCGGATTTTCGGCAATCAGCAGCCCGAACGTGATCGCCACGAGGCTCAGGCCGGCCATCACTTGCGCACCGACATTGTGTATCACGCTGCCGGAGCGGCCGCGAATCCACTCAAGTCCCGTCGCCATCGCGAGCGCGACGCAGACGTCGAGCGCAATTTCGGCAAGACCCGTCGAGCGGTGATAAATGTCACCATTGTTCATCAGATGACGGATCTCAAGAAAAACGAGCAGCACGGTGAACAGAATGGCCGCCGATTCCACCATTCGGGCCGGGACGTCGTCGGCGCGCTGACGCAGCCACCGGCCGGCCACCCAGAATGAAATCGCCGGCCCACCATAGCCGTAGAGCAGCCAATTGATGATTGGACGTGTCCCGACATCCGACCCAACGATCCGCGGCTCGTAGACGATCCGCGCCAGCACCAGCAGGACAATCGACGCAGCGACCCATCGCAAGATCACCATCGGGCGCACACTGGACACATAGGCAACGCCCGGCACCATCAGGGCAAGGCCAACGGTGAGCCAGCCTTTCTCAAGCGCGATCGACATTGCCAGGGCGAGGGCCGCAACCGAGCCGGCCGCGAAGATTGCGGCCGACGCCCGAATGCCCGGCCTTGCCTCCCGCTCGCTCAAAGCTTCTGTTGCGACTGCGCCAAGGGCCGCCAACAACAAAGCGAGGGCCGCAAATGACAGTGAACGTTCAAACTGCGCGATCCGATAATAAAGGGCGATCAGGATTGCGATCGGTGTCAGCACGGCGACCGCCGACCACAGGATCGACACCAGCGCGCGTGGCGAGCGGCCTTGGGCAAGAAAGCCGGCAGCGCTGAACAGGATTGCGAAGAGGGCGCCGAGGCTGAGATGCGTGCCGGTTGCGGCGATCTGCGGCTCGTGCACAGCGCCCGCCGCTGGTCCGCCGGGTGCAAGCAGGGTGGGAAGCGAAATGTCGACCGCCCAATCGGCCATGATCAACGCTGCAAACAGCGCAGCAGCCGGCAATGCCGCCACCGCGGCATCGGTGTGCCAGGCAATTGCTACCGTTGCGACAACGAGTGTCGTGAAAACAAACAGGGCCAAAGTATCGTGGCCGTTGGCCATGATCAGCAGCGCTGCAACAAACAGATAGGCCGCGAGTGCCGCCGATGAGACCGTATCAATTTGCCCCGGTTCGCCGGTAGGCCCGAGAAACAGCCCGGATACGATGAGCACGCAAACCAACACAAAGTCCGCGGTGACATACGTGAGGTGGGGGAGGAGCGCGCTGTGCTCGCCAAGGCCCACGAGCGTCCAGGCCGTGGCCGACAGGACTGCTGTGGCCGCGAGCCAGCGCCAGAACCTCAGGCGGGCGAGGCTCAAGGCAGCCGCTGTAACAACCACCAAGTATATGTAGAGCGCCCAGTAGTCAGGCACCCGGCTCGCCACCAGCAGCGGCGTCACATACGCCCCGACGAGCCCCAGTCCGGCGAGCGCTGGCCCGTGCAGCAACGCGGCGCACAAGGTTGCCAGCGCGACCATGCCAAGAATCACAAAGGCGCTAGCCGGGGAAAGGAAATCGTAAAGCCCGTAGGCCGCGTAGGCGGTCGCGTAGGCAACGGCCGTCCCAGATGCCGTAAGAATGCTTGGAATATTGGCTGCCGGCACGCCGGCAAGCCCGGTCAGCCGCTCGTGACGGCGGGTCCATTCGCCGCCGCCGATCAGGCCGGCGGCGAGCAACGCTCCCAGAAAAATTCGCATTGAAGGCCCGATCAGGCCCTGCTCGATCGAATAGCGGACCAGAAAAAATCCACCCAGTGCCAGCGCGACCCCGCCTACCCAGACCACCCAGCGCGTGCCGAATTGCTCCTCAAATCCGCGTCGTTCGACCGGCGCGGGCGCCACTGAGATCGGCGCCGGAATCGACGGGACTGACGCGCGGACAGTCTCCGCCGCCGCTGCGGCCGGCGGGCTATCCGTCGAAGCAACCTCGGGCCCAGCCGGCGGGGGCGCGGCCTCCGCGGTGGGCGCCGGCAAAACGGATGGCGGGGCGGCAGGCCCGGCCTGTCGACGCTCAAGCGCGACGAACTGCCTCTCGAGTCGTTCGAGTCGCCGATTGGCGTCGAGCACCATGATGATTGCAATCATGGCGGCGACCGCGGCTGCTGGGACCAGCAGCATCGCGATGACGAGCACTCCCATTATGGCTCCCGGATCGTGCCTTTTGAGTACTGGAAGAGAGGTAACCGATCTGCGTTAACCGATGCTAGCCAAGAGGCGGCGAGCACGCATCACGCTCGGCCGCCGAGCCGCAAACCTGGGGCGGGGCGCTCTTGGAGTACCTCGCGGCGAAACCGAAACAACGCTGCCGGTCGTCCGCCGGTCGCGGTCGACATGTCGCCCGTTGGTTCCACCAGGGAAGCGGTCTCGACTAGGCGGCGGAAGTTCTGTTTGTGCAGATGCCGGCCGGAAATCGCTTCGACGGTGCGCTGCAGCTCGGTCAGAGTGAAGCCCTCCGGCATGAGCTCAAATACGACCGGGCGATATTTGAGCTTGGCGCGCAGGCGCGCGATCGCGGTGGCAAGGATGCGGCGATGGTCGAACCGCATGGTCTCACCCAATGCCGGCACTGCATCGCGGGCCAGCGCGGCCTCACGGCCGTCACGCCGCGCTTCTTCGACGAGGCCGGCTTCGTAGAGCAACTCGTAGCGATCAAGCACTTTTTCTTCGTCCCATGGACTGCCGTCGACTCCAAAACACAGGCGCAGCCGTTCGCGGCGAGACAGCGCCCGGCCGGGCTCCGCCTGGACCGTACGGGTGGCCCATTCGCGAAGTGGCGGCAGGATGTCGGTGTCGAGAATGGGTGGGCGGCAAGTGCGCCAGTCCTCCCAAGGGAAAAAGCGGTACCACGGCAGGAAGCGAGCGCCGACCGCCCGGAGCGCCGCGACTTGCTCAGCCTTGCGCGTCAGCGCAAGGTACCCGATCGACACGACGTGTGAACCGGTATCGCCTGGTCGAGCGTGACGGCCCCGGTCACCGAACGTGTAAAGCTGCTCGACATAGCCGACCCGCAGTCCGGTCTGAGCCTCGACCCAGGCGCGGAGCCCGATTTCGAAGGTTCGGTGGGTGAGAGGATCGAACGGACCAAACGGCAGACCATCTGCCGCATCGCCCCGCGCGGCATCGCCGGCGACCAGGATGGCCGGCTCGTCGCCTTCGACCGCGACGATCGCTGCCGTCAGTCCGATCTCGATCGGGGTGAGCGCCGCCTGCACCAAGGCTCACTCCAGCTCGAGCCGGAACGGTACGCCCTCTATGGCGGTTTCGCCGCGGCCGATCGCCTCGACTGCAGCCACCATCCGGCCGCCGCGGCCAAGCAACGCGTCGGCGACACTCACAAGACGGATATTTGGTGTGGCGATCGGCGAGGCGCGGCGCAGTTCGAGCGCCACCGCCGCCTCATCACGATGCGGATTGAGCGCACACACCGACACGTAGGCGGCCGCACTCGAGCGGCTGATGCCGGCATAGCAATGCATGATGACCGGCGCGCTGCGATCCCAGTTGCGAACAAAGTTCAGCAATTCGATCACATGCTCCTCGGCCGGAGGCGTATAGCCTTCGACTGGCATCGTCACATCGTCTATCCGCAGCACCAAATGATTGTCCCGCACGATGCCGCGAGGCAGGCGCAAAAGCTCGATATCCCGAAGCAGCGTGACGACGTGGCGGGCGCCGGTCTCTTCAACGGTCTCGTGCAGGCGGGCTAGCGAGCAGACATGAATCATGGGACGTTCTGGCGGTGCAGGCCTCGTTCCAACGCAGGGGCTCCGAGATCAACGAACAGCTGTCGGCATCGCAAGCAAAGTGACGGGCGAGAGTCGGACGTCGTCGTAATAAGTCAGGGTCTCTGGCCCGGCGATGATCTTACACGGCATCGGCGCAAATCGCGACCCGGCAGAAAGGGCGCTCGTGATCCGGCGATTACCCGCTGTTGAGCTCGGAAAAGCGCTTGAGATATCGGGACTGTGCCTCCTCGGCAGGCCAGGGTGTCAGATAATCACGTTCGGTTTCGGGCGGCATGGGAGCCGGCGCCCCGAAAAACCGACGGGCCTCCGCGGCCGCAAATCCGGCGAGTCGGGTCGCCTCGAAGTACGCGGCCGCACGATCGGCTGCCTTGATCCGGCGCTGGCCCTCGTCCGGCAAGGCTGGCGGCAGACCGAAGCGCAGATGAATCGCAGCCAGCAGGCGCTGCTCCACCTCCTTATAGGCGTCGCCAATCGTAGCCTTGAACGGCGAAATCATGTCGCCGATGACGTATTCGGGCGCATCGTGCAGCAAAGCGGCCAGTCGCCAGCGACGGTCCATGTTCGGCGAGCGTTGGCGGACAATGGCTTCCACCAGCAACGTGTGTTGGGCCACCGAGAAGATATGGGCGCCGACCGTTTGCCCGTTCCATCGCGCCATCCGGGCAAGACCATGGGCGATGTCCTCAATCTCGATATCGAGGGCCGAGGGATCGAGCAAGTCCAGCCGGCGTCCGGATAACATGCGCTGCCAAGCCCGTGGGCCTGGACCAAGCGGCGGAGCACTGGAGACAGACTTTGCCCGTTTGGTCGAATTCCGTTGCTCGGATGTGGAATTGCTTTTTCCGTTGGTCGCCATTGACGCTTTGTCGTTCGTTGGTTGGCAGTGGCAGCGCTGCAAAGAGAACCATGCGCCGCGGATCGTGCACTATGTCATGTGTGTATAGCGGCTGTATTGCAAGGAAATTATGCGGTCATGCCTGACGCGGGGTGTTCGGACGGTGTTGCGCCTGCCCACGCACGCAATGAAGTCCCGTGCGAGCGGGGTTGATCCACCATGGCCGACGGTTCAGGCGCGATGATGGCAGTGACTCAGCGCGGCGCACCGCCGATCGAGCAGATTTCACGACGACAACAGCTTATGACGATAACAGCTTACCAGATGATCGTTCACCATGCCGACTGCCTGCATGAATGCGTAGACGATGGTGGGTCCGCAGAATTTGAAGCCGAGCCCAGACAATTCCTTGGAAATGGCGAGCGACAGCGGGGTTTGATCCGGAATTTGACCGGTCGTTCTAAACCGATTGATCTTGGGCCGACCATCGACGAAATTCCACAGCAGCTTAGAGAATCCGGCTCCTTTCTCCATAACGTTCAGATAGCTTCGCGCCGACAAGATCGCGCCCTCGATCTTGGCGCGGTTTCTAACGATTCCGGCGTCGCCCATCAGCGCTTGTACCTTGCGGGCGTTATAACGGGCGATGATCTGCGGCTCGAAGCCATCGAAAGCCCGCCGAAAATTGTCACGCTTGCGTAAGATCGTGATCCAGGACAATCCCGCCTGAAATCCGTCGAGGATTAACTTCTCGTAAAGGGCGCGATCGTCGAATTCCGGCACACCCCACTCTTCGTCGTGATAGGCGACGTAGAGTGCATCCTGCTTGGCCCAAGGGCAGCGCTTGAGACCGTCGGGGTGGCGGATCGTAATCATTTCGACGTCACTCGGTTCTGGCGCTCAACAGATGATAGCGCGGGGTTCAAGGTCTGCCGCTCGACGAGCCGGTCTCGACTTTTTGGGTCGATGAAATCGGCCGCGAAGGTGGCAGGTGTCAGTTCGCGGATGTTGGATGGATATCTTACAATGCGGTATCTTGAAAGCGCATCCCAGCAAGGCTCGCGGCGACGCTGGATCGCCTGCCGCTTTGACAAATTAACTTCCCATCTCCGCGGCGCTGACCGCCTACGACTTCGGGTCCCCCGGGAAGTCGAAACGGGCCCAGTCGGGCTTGACGATGCCGATCTCAACGCCGCCAGCCATCAACGGTATCCGATCGGAGAGCGCATCCGTGACCCGATCAAGTCGCAGCATCGCAAGCCCGCGCTTGCCGGCGGCTGACCCCATCGTGCCGACCTGCTTCTCGCCAGCCAGCACCGGTGTGCCGGGTCGCGGAGGCAACCCCGCCAACGCGATCGGAACGATACGCGTGCGCGCGGTGCCGCGGTGCGCCATCCGCGAGACTACCTCCTGGCCGACGTAACAACCCTTGTCGAAGTCAATGCCATGGAGGTCATCCATATCGCTCTCGTGCGGGAAGGCCCCGCCGTAAGCGAAGTCGAGACCGCCGCTCGGCACCCCAAGGGCGATGCGATGAGCCTCATAGGCGCTCTCGTTCACCAACTCGGCTTGAAGGTCCGCGGCCGCTTCGGCCACCAGATGGGGCGGCAGCATCACCCGAAGTCCAAGCGCCGGATGCCGCGGGTCCGGATAGGCGAGACCATACGCGGTCGAGCGCTCGCCCGGCCATGCGGCGAGCACGACGAGCATCTCCGAAAGGTCCTCGATCATCGCCTTGGCGCGCAACTTGTAGAAATTCAATCGCTCGACCAAAGTGGCCGCCAGGGGTCGCGGGCAGTCAAGGAAGAGGCCTGCGCCGTCGCGGGCTGGGGCCTCAGCCACAATAGCGTCGACGACGATCTTGCCTTGGGGCGTGAGCAGGGCCGCAAATCGCGGCCGGCCGGGTTGAACCGTGCCGATGTCGGTCGTCAGCAGCCCATTGAGCAGCCGATGCGAATCTTCGCCCACCACCTTGACCACGCCGCGATCGGGCAGAGCCGCTGCCTTCATGCCGTTGTGCCTTTTTGCCGGAGGCTTCCCGTTTCGGACGGCGACCACGGGAAAATATTTGCATTGCCTTGCGCCGCAACGTAAGGCGCCAGGCGGGATGCCTCAAGGGCAGGCGGGTGGGATGAAGTGGAAGATAACCGATGCCTGACCAACATGATGTGATCCTCGCTGGCGCCACGGTCGTCAACCACGACGGCGAGGGGATCCGTGATCTCGCCATCCGTGGCGGCCGGATTTCCGGCATCGGTAGCCTGAACCCAGGCCACGCCGCAGCGACGATCGATTGCCGCGGCCTGCACGTGCTACCCGGCGTCATCGACACCCAGGTGCATTTTCGCGAACCCGGCCTCCTCCACAAAGAGGACCTTGAGTCCGGTTCACGCTCCGCCGTCATGGGGGGCGTGACAGCAGTATTCGAAATGCCCAACACCGCGCCACCTACAACCGATGAGGATGCCCTTGCCGACAAGGTTCGCCGCGCCCATCACCGGATGCATTGCGACTTCGCCTTCTTCATCGGCGCCACGCGGGAAAATACCGGCGAACTCGCTGCTTTGGAACGGCTGCCGGCCGCGGCAGGGGTCAAGGTCTTTATCGGCTCATCGACCGGATCATTGCTGGTCGAGGACGATGAGAGCGTTCGCGACGTTCTCAGGGTGATCAACCGGCGCGCCTCGTTTCACTGCGAGGATGAATTCCGGCTGCGAGAACGCCGCCACCTGCGCCGCGACAACGACCCGCGCTCCCATCCGGTCTGGCGTGACGATCTTGCGGCGTTGACCGCGACCCAACGGTTGATCCGATTGGCGCGTGAGACCGGCAAGCGCGTTCACGTGCTCCACGTCTCCACCATGCAGGAGATCGAGTTTCTCAAGGCCCACAAGGATGTGGCATCTGTCGAGGTGACGCCACACCATCTCACCCTCGAGGCGCCTGATTGCTACGATCGCCTCGGAACGCGGGCCCAAATGAATCCGCCGGTCCGCGACGGCGACCATCGGGCCGGGCTTTGGCATGGCGTCGCCCAGAGTATCGTCGACATTCTCGGCTCCGATCATGCTCCCCACACGGCCGACGAGAAGGCCAAGCCATATCCACAAAGCCCATCCGGCATGACCGGGGTGCAAACCCTGGTGCCGGTCATGCTCGATCACGTCAGCGCCGGACGGCTGACCCTGCAGCGCTTCGTCGATCTGACCAGCGTCGGTCCGGCGCGCCTGTTTGGAATCGCGTCCAAGGGCCGCATCGCTGTCGGTTTCGATGCGGATTTGACGGTCGTCGACTTGCGCCGGCGCCAGATCATCACCGATGAGTGGATCGGGTCGCGGGCCCACTGGACTCCCTATCACGACATGGCGGTGACCGGCTGGCCGATCGGGACATTCGTTCGCGGCCACCGCGTCATGTGGGAGGGTGAACTCGTCAGTCCCGCCGAGGGCGAGGCGGTACGATTCGTTGAGTCACTCTCGCCCGCCGGCGCGGTTGAGAGTCGGTAGCCCATGAGATCGACAAGACATCGACAGGACAGCGCCCGCCCTAAACCGCCTCTACGCCATCTCCTCGCTGATCCGCTGCCGCGCCAGATAGAATCGGACCACCCGCTGCGCGGTTTCGGCCTGAAGCCGCTCGAAGCTTTTGAGCGCCTGCTCGAGATCGTGAGCCGACACGCCGCGATTTGATGCTCGCAACAGCAGGAGCGCCTTGGTTGTGGTCCAGGACAGCCGGATCGACTTGGCCAGGATCAGTGTTATCTCCGGGCGCTCTTCCAGCATCGCGCGCTCGACGGCGTCGACTGGCAGGCCGCTGAGCCGCGCCAACGCGACGGCTGTCTCTTCGAACTTGCGGGTCTTGGCAAACCCATAGACCGCGGTTTCGTCGAGCTGGCCGTTGCGCTGCAAGGCTTCAACTGTTTGCTTGGCCGCCGCAAAATCCCGCGACGATGCCACGCTCTCGGCCTGAATCCGGCCCACCACCTCGGCAAGAACCTCCTGGATCAGGCTGGTCGCGTCCGGATTGGCCGCGGCAAGCTTGCGACGAACGTTGTCGGAAGCTTTCGTGATGAGCTTGAGCAGATGATGTCGCGGAACGTCCTGGCGCAACCCAACGTGCTCGGCCAGCAGGTCGTCACCATCCGAGCGCTTGACCAGCACGCTAAAGCCGCTGTCCGAAAATCGCGCGCCCCGGTTTCGCGTGACCGAATGCACGACGTCGCGATCGCCACGCGTAACCAGGATATCGGTCACCGCTTCACTGAGCTTGCCGCGGCCGGCAATGGCGAGCAGATGCTGCTGGCTCTTTGCTCGAGCGCCGTCAATCAGAGTCTCATCGTCGAGGCGTTCGTATTCCTTGAGCACTGGGCCCGCCACCTCAATGCAGTCGTCGAGCGCGAGCGATTTGATGACGTTGGCGGGGGCTGTCGGCACCGGTGCCAGCCGCCGGGCGAGCTTTGCTCGCGCAGTGACCTCGATCTCGGCCGCCAGCCGGCCGATCACATCGTCGAACAGCGCGATCTGGTCGTCGGCGTAAGTCTCGGAGCCGAGAATGAACAAGTCGGTGACATGCCAAAGCGTTTCCAGGCGGCGTTCGACCGACCCTCGCGATATCGCGTCTTCGAGCTCGCTGATCAGCGACCCGTAAGTGTTCATGGGGCCCGCCCAATTGAGAACCACGGTCCCCGGTGGCCGGAGACCCCGGGGCCCGGATCTTATGCCACCGTTAGTAAACAAATCTGCCGCGAAACACCCTGCCGTCAATGCGAGTGGCCAGGCCGATGCGGTCAGCGAATCCGGCCGATTTCGTGAATAGGTTGAGCGGCGAGGCGGGGGTGCAACCGTAAGCCGGCGCCCGTCGGCGCCTACATCTTCATGGCGAACCCCGTATTAGAAATCGCCAGCCACGAAGAAATGCCAAGTCCCGTCAGGCCCGATACCGAGACGGTAGAAATTGTAGGCGCCGACCCGGCGCATGACTTGGTAGTCATAGCCCGTCGTGAACTTGAACAGTTCTACCTTTTGGCTTGGGGTCAGCTCGGTCGGCGACAGGCGGGCGAAATACGGCCAGACATACATCTCCTGAGGCGTCTTCTCATCGACATGTACAAAGCCGGTCTGCAGAATTCCTTCGAGGATTGACAAGGCTTCGATGCCGCCGGACTCCGGGAATGTCGCCTTCCAAAAACTGATCGGATCGCTCTCGTCGCCGAACGAAAACACCGGCATCATTTCGTTGGTCTGCATGACAGTGAGCACCCTCTCCAGATCGCCGGAGCGGGCGGCCTCGAGGATGCGCTCGCGCATCTGAGCGACCCGCGGCGGCAGCCGCGCGAGATCGGTGATGATCTCGGGAGGTGTGGGCGCAACGCTGGCACTCGCTTGCGGTAAGGCGGTTGATGGATGGGCCGCCGGCGCCGCCGCACCCGTGTCGTTAGCAGGCGCCGCGGGCTCAGGGCTGGCCGGAGCAGAGGGCGGCCGGATGGTCTCGGTGTGCACCCGGTTCTGCGCGACGACCACGATGCTCCAGATCAACGTCGCGGCAATGGACAACGCAAACGGGATGGATCGACGAACCATTTTGTCGCACCACTCAATGTTGCCGTGCCAGCGAACATTCAAGCCGGTGATCGGCCATCCGGCAAGCGCGGCTTATGCGCAATCGTGCTAATCGGCGGAGCGGTTGTTAGGCGTCGACGCGAGTTTGTGCGATGTCAGGACGTCTGCTTAGGACCGTGCGGCGACCGGTTGGCGGTGGATAGCTCGCGAGACCGGGCACAACGCCGCACTATTGTCGAGACAGGTCGAGCGTGAAGTCGCCGCTGCGGATGCGCGATGCCAAGCCCTCGGCGAACTGTGCCGCCGCATGCTCGCCATAGGTCGAAACCAACTCGGCAAACGCGAGAAAGAGACAGGTCTGCGCCAGACAATCCTCATCCACGCCGTCAAGATGCGCCTCGGCCCAGGCTTCGCGAAGATAGCTCAGCGCGATCTGTTTCTGCTCAGCTTCCGAGGCCGGCTTTGGTGCCGGGAGTGGACGAATGATCATGCGCACGACGGTTCCTTCCCCGGCGGCACCGCCTGCCGCCCCCGCCGGCGCACGATACCAATGCGCACCGGCAATGCGAGCACGACCTTAAGGGAAGGTTAACGGGAAATCGTTGGTTGGCCAAATACTTGGACTGTCTAGGGTATTTGGACGCAGGCACCGAGTTGTTTGGGCTTTTTTGCCGATTGTCTAGCCGTTCTCCACAGGGAAGTGGTCGCTCCCCCGTCATTTCTACATGCAGCAGCAGGCCATGTTTCAAATGATGGGCGAGTGAGCTCGGACGCGCGCTGATCAGCGCGCTTGATCCTGCGCTTTGCACTCGACGCAGGCCCGAACTCTCAAGTTACTTCAGAGGCGGCGGGATGGCTGAGGAGTGATGGTCCACGATTAGCCACCGGTCACCGTTCTTGACATAGGTGAAGCTGTAGCGCGCGGGCAGACTCTTCGCCTGTCCGTCCCTGACATAGGAAAACGTGTAATAGCCGGTGTTAACCGCCGTGTCGCCGTACACGCGGATCAGCTGATCGCCGAAGGCAACCTTGAGATCCGGAAGGACCTTGAAGGCCGTCACGAAGTAATCGCGCAATGCCGCCCGATCGGCGCGTACCGTCGGCGACAGTGTGCCCCAAAGCACCGCGTCGTCAGCGTAGAGCGGCAGGACCTTGTCGGGATCGTCTTCGCCAAGAGCCAGCGCCCATGTCGAGGCGGCCGCCGCCACCTCGTCTTTTGGCCCTGCCCAGACGGAGGGGGCAAACAATAGCAAGAGAGCACTCATTGCCGCCAACGAACCAGCGGCTCGCAGATCAAAACGCATGACGTCTCCTCCCTTAACGGCTCGAGCGGCTCCACTCTGTTCGCAGGGGAGCGGCCTTCAAGTACGAAAAACGTACTTGTCAGAGAGCTGCGGGCGCTGGATGCTCTCGTTCATGATCGCATACGGCCAATTCTGTCCCGTTGCCAAAGCGGCGGAAGTCTTTGGCGATCGTTGGACGCCGATCATTATGCGCGAGCTGTGCTTCGGCGCCCGAGCGTTCGGTGAGCTCCTGGAGGCCGCGCCACTCATTTCGCGCACTGTCCTCGCACAGCGGCTCAAAGAACTCTGGCAGGCTGGCGTTGTGCACATCGAGGCGAAAGCCAAGGGCAAAGGTCATCTCTACCGACTGACCCCCGCCGGAGAGGATTTCCGACCAATCGTCGAGTTGATGAGCGTGTGGGGCCAGCGCTGGGGACAAGGGCTGATCGGCCCCGACGACCTCGATCCTGGGATGCTTGTCTGGGGGATGCGCCGGCAGATCGACCCCGCCCAGATCCCCACGCAGGGCTTCATTATCCGCTTCGAATTCCGTGGCGTTCCAAAATCATGTCGTAGCCCGCGTTATTGGTGGCTGGTGTTGCGGATGGACGATATCGAGGTCTGCCTCAAGGCTCCGAGCAGAGAGGTCGACGTCGTCATCGCTGCTGACCTCATGACCTTTACCAAGGTCTGGCTGGGCTATTGCGGACTTGCTGGCGCGGTTGAAGGTGGAACAATTTCTCTGCACGGCTCGGCGCGGTCTGTCGCGAGAGCCCGCCGGTTGCTGGCTCTTCCCGACGAACCGACTCGCAAGAGCTTCAGGTTTTCGGCTTTCCCAAGCCCCGGCGTCGTTACCGCATAGTAACTAGCTGCCCCATGGGAGGCGCTGGTCGTTACGGCAAGATTAACGACCAGCCCGGCTCGTGGAAGCCGGGGTCGGCGTGGCGTCAATTGGCAAACCGGGCAGTGATGTCGCGCGCAATCCGCGCGCCCTCGTCAAGGTAGCGGCGGATGGCAAGGTCGGCCGCGGGCGTGCACGTTCGATAGGTCTGCTGGAAGCCGCGATAGCCGCGATTGAAACTCATGACCAGGCGGTCCTTTCGCTCGCCGTTCGGCGCTTCGGCCTCAATCAGCGACTGCATCTCGTTGCGCCAGACTGGGCCTTCATTGGTCGCGCAGAGCCCACGCAAATAATGCAACGCGCCGAGAATCTCTGCGAGCCGCTGCAGGTCGCCATCATAGGCAGGCCGTCCGCCTTCGACGGCAGCAGCGCCGCCGGCGGCGACTAGAAGGAAGACGACGGACAGAATGCGGACCAGCATGGCGCTCTCGTCATGGGTATGCGCCGCGGCCGCCGCGAGCGCAAGGCGGGGCCGCGGTTGTCACATCCGGATCTCGGCGCCCCTCAAGGGGCGGTGCCGAGGTGATCGAGCGCAGCACTGACGATTTCGGCAAGGCCTTCAGTGGTCGGCAGCGTCGTTAGCTCCGCCGGCCGAAGCCACCGAACTTCAGCAATTTCATCAGAGGGTTGAGGCTCCCCGCCGCGCCAGCGCGCGGCGAAGGCGAGAATGACAAAATGTCGCTCGACCGTCCCCGCTTGGTCGCGGCTCACTACCTCCCGATAGCCGGCCAACGCCGCAGGCTCGATGGTCAAGCCAAGCTCCTCGCGAATTTCCCGGGTCAGCGCTTCGGTCAGCGTCTCGCCGGCCTCGACCACTCCACCAGGCAATGTGAACAGGCCTTGAGCTGGGGCTCGCGCCCGGCGCACGATCAGCACGCGCCCGTCGCGGATAATGGCGGCGCTTACGGCAAGGTAGGGACGATCCGGGTAAGCCCTGGAATCGACCACGTTTCATCGCTCGAGCAGCGCGTCGATCGCTGCCTGTGTGGCACCGGTCTCGGCACTGGCCACCGCCGCGGCCTCGGCACCATTGATAAGCGCCCCGGCCTGGGCAACGAGGGGTTTGAGCAGCGTCAGAGCCTCGCGCGCTGCGGTCGCGTGCGTAGAGGGCGAGCGCTGCATCGCCTCGCCGGTCGACACCAGAATGGCATTCATCACATCGGCGAGGTCATCCAGGCGCTGGCGCATCTGCGGCTGGGTCATCTCATAGGCCGCAATCGCCAGATCGCGCTCCTTGAACGAGGACGCTGCAAAATGTTCGCGATAGCTAACCGGCCGCCACACCATCAAGTCCTCGATGCAGTCGGGAAATTCCGGCAACATTTCGAGCAGCATGATCGCTTCATTGAAATGATTGAGATAGTCCGTGGCAAGTCCGGTCTCCGGGTTGATATTGGCTTCGGCAAGCCGCCCCGGCTGCAGCTCATCGGGGGTGGCGGGCGAGTCGCTCAGCGGCGGCAGCGTGACACGAGCAGTCATGGCAGGTCGGTCATCAAATACGAAAATGGTTGGCCCCCAATGTGGGTGCATGTAGTTAAGGTGAGTTTAACTCCGAGCATTTCTATCCATTTGCACCCTGGCGACCATTTTGGTGCCAGACAGCATTGCACAGGCGGCCGGATGGTCTGGCGCTCATTCATCCTCCCGTCCGCGAAGCGGCCGATGGCCTGCGCATTCAGACCAGATTGCTCTGCCGGCGAAGCGCCGCATCGACCTTAATTGATCCAAACCCAAAGCCGACTACTGCCTCACCGGCCGGATCAAGTGGCTCTCGAGGACCATTGCACGCCATCATGCTCAAGCCCAAAACCATGATGCATGTCCGGCGGTGACGCGGTACCCATGAAGCGTCGAGGACGATAAATATCACGATGTCCATGAAGCTGGTTTGACGGGAAAATTGATGTGGGGAAGTCGGGGAACCGATTGACTTGATGGCTTTTGACTGGCGGCGTCCTGACCTTGAGAATCTTCGATCCAAGTCGCGGTGATGACGCATGGCCACACCATCCCAGTTGCGCGAGAAGCTCCGCAAGATCGAAGCGTTGTTCACCGGCGCCGGCACGACGGGTGAACGTCTCGCCGCCGAGGCGGCGCTCGAGCGGGTACGGGCCAAACTCGCGGAACTGGAGCGGCAGGAGCCCCCGCTCGAGATCCAGTTCTCCGTCCCGGATCAATGGTCACGTCATTTGTTCATTGCTCTGTGCCGACGGTACGGCCTCAATCCCTATCGATATCCCCGCCAGCGCCGGACCACCCTTATGGTTCGTGCCCCCCGTGGCTTTATCGAGCAAGTGCTTTGGCCGGAGTTCACCGATCTCGACATTGAGTTGCAGGCCTATCTTCACGAGGTCACGCTGAAGGTCATACGAGAGGAGGTCTACGCTGATACCAGCGATGCCCAGGAAGTCCCGGAATCTCTGTCCTCACCGGCGGCCTGACCAGGCGAAATGAGCGATCGAAGTCTTTTCCCACTCCCTCCCGCTCTGAAGTTTCAAGCTGAATCGTACTGGCATTTCGACCAGATAGAGCTCGGTCTGATTGATTTTTGTGGTTGACGGCCACGATCCGCTCACCAGTCAATCTCACCAAACACGACATCCGGCCAGCCGATAATGGCGGAGATGTCCGCTGATCGTCCACGATGATAGGGCCCTGACCGTCCGGCGAACGCAATTTGTCGAGGCATTGCTTGATAATTCGCACGGCCTGGCGCATTTCTTCCATGCGCACAAGATAGCGGTCATAGCAGTCCCCGTGCTTTCCGATTGGTATGCCGAAATCGGACTCCGAGTGGCACTCGTAGGCTGTTCCTTTCGCAAATCCCACAAAGCGCCGGACCCGCGGGGCCTGGAGCCTGGTTACGGGCTGCAAGAATCGAGGCCTCGCCGGTTCCGCAACGACGGTCAGTGCGGTATCACTATCGAGAGGCGTGCTGAAGGCGTGACGGTATTTTTGTATCGTCGCCCTAGACGTGTTCCGTGTCCGACGGCATTTGTCCACTGCGACGCTAACGTGCTGGCCTGGGAGACCAACCGAATGTGCCAGTCCGATGCCTCATTCGCGACCGGCGGCTTGACTCTGGCCCGAACCGGAAGCGGCACGCTCAATTTCATGGCGTGGCCGTTGCGCGTGAGTTGCCGGCAATTTGTCAAACAGCAGGGCGGCCCTGGCACGGTCCATCGCTATCGACCCCGCGGGTTGCTCTGCGGAGAAGCTCGATGACCGTCGCTGGTCCAATCTCGATTACGATCATTGGCGGCGGCATCGGCGGGCTGACGGCGGCGGCAACGTTGGTGAGCGCGGGATTCGACGTCCACGTCTACGAGCAGGCGAGAACGCTGAGCGAAGTCGGCGCTGGCATCAATATCGGCCCCAATGCGTCTCGCATCCTGCATCGGCTGGGGATCGTCGAGGACCTTGAAAGAACCGGCGTCAAACCGATGACGTTCGATCAGCTGCGCTGGGACGACGGACGGATTCTGTTAAGCTCCCCTCTGGGGGCGCAGGTCGAGTCTGCCTTTGGGGCGCCGTACTACACCTTCCATCGTGGCGATCTGCATCGCGCTTTGGCGAATGTCATCCCGGTCGGACGCGTTCATGTCGGGCACCGTTTCACGCACTTGGTAGATCACGGTGACTACGTCGAGGCGCATTTCGAAAATGGCAGTTCAATTTCGACTGACGCGCTCATCGGAGCTGACGGCATTCATTCGGTGGTGCGCCACGCCTTGTTCGGTCCAGAAAAACCGCGTTTCACCGGCTGTGTGGCACATCGTGGCCTGGTCCCATCGGATCGATTGGCGCATCTTGGCCTTGAATTCAGAACTCAAATCTGGATGGGACCTAGTCGCCATTTTGTTCATTATTTTGTGTCGGCCGGAAGACTGATCAACTTCGTGGCGATTAGCGAAGAAGATGACTGGTTGCGAGAGTCATGGGTTGACCGCGGCAAGGTATCTGACGTCCTCGAAGCGTTCGCCGGATGGCACCATCATGTCCTTTCGATCATTGGATCGGCGGACGAGACATATAAATGGGCACTGTTTGACCGTACCCCGCTGCCGCGCTGGTCCGTCGGCCGGGTGACGCTGTTGGGAGATGCCTGCCATCCCATGCTGCCATTCATGGGGCAGGGGGCCGCGCAGGCGGTTGAGGATGCGGCCTCCCTCAAAGGCTGCCTGTTGAGGTTCCCAGCCGACGTCCCGGCGGCACTGCGTCTCTACGAGCGGGTGCGCTTGCCGCGGGCGTCGCGCCTGCAAGGGATGTCGGAAATCAATAAAACCCGCTTCCACATACCTGACGGGCCGGCTCAGAGAGAACGCGATGCCCAGATGGCGACCGGGTCAACCGATTGGTCATTCGCCGCCATCGCGTGGCTCTATGAACATGACGCCGAGATCATCGACGACCGATAATGGCGTGTCCGCGTCAGGGATGGGAGGGCGGCTGTGCTACATCTCCTGCACAGGGTCAGGGGCTATATTTCACTGATCTCGGCCGCATAACGCCAGCAAGAAACTCCGTTCACGCGTCAATGCGCGCAAGTCTCCGCGACCCCCGCTTTCGATTTTACCTTGAAAAACGACCGATGACTAAAATTGCAATCGGATTGATGACGACCAGTTTACCTGACCGGTGACTGGCAGCCATTGTGCAAACAGATTCCCAACGACTGTCGGCGAGTTTCTCAGAATTGCGATTCGGGAATCTAGCACATGTTGCCCATCAAGAGGTTCAACTCCTTTGTTGCGACCGTCGGCGCGCTCGGCCTTATCGCCTTACTCGGATCGGAGCTACCCGTCGTGGCTGAGGGTGTTGAGAATTCCAACCCCGCGCCGACGTCGACCACTAACCCGCCCGCACCGGCACAATCTCCGGATCCGCCGACTCTGTTTCTGCGCGATCGACTATTCGCAGAGTCGATACTCGACCAATTCTTGTTTCGACTGGGCATGGATTTTCAGGCTGCCGATAGCGATCGGGACGGTGAAATTTCCGAAGTCGATGCCGTTTTCGAAGGCCAGGCGGCGCGCGCCGCCACGCGTGCCGCCTTCATGTCCCGATTCCCACAAGCCGATCTCAACGCCGACGGCGTCGTAACCGAAGACGAGCTACGACGCGCGTTGCGATTCCTGCAACCTGGTCGGCGGAACGCGACGCGGACGTCTTCGCCGCGCGAAAATCCCTCGAAACTTCAACTCGACCCGCAGATCGAAATGCAAATCGAACGAGAAGTGCAAAGGTTTATGGCCGCCGATCAGAATCACGACGGACAAGTGACTTTGGCGGAAGTTGAGAGTTATGTCGCATCCCTGGCAGCCGGCATTCAGGAGGAAAATCACCGCGCCCCGATGGTACGACAGCTTCTCACCTTGGCTCCGCCCGGCAAGACAGTTCTCACCTGGCCTGATTATTTGGCAGCCGCCGAAGCCTTATTTCGGGAAGTAGATACCGACGCCAATGGCGTCATATCGTTTCGGGAGCGAAGTTCTTATTACTATCAGTACCTGCGCTCGATCGGTAGATAAAGCGTCTGCAGACCAAGCCCAATCCGCCAGCGGAATCGGACCAGATAGGTGCTCTCCAACTCGAGTTCGTGAAGACGGACCAGGCAAAATACTCGGTCCGGCGGACCGGCCGTCCCGATGCCAGATAGAATTATTGCTTATCGCACACAGACCCGAATCGCGAAGATGAAGTCGGGAGAGCTTGTAGTGGTCCAGCTGTTGTGGTCGGAGAACCCAATTGTCGCCAAGGCGCTCGCGGATCATCCTCCTTGACCGCCTCATTTTTTCGGCTAAATCGTCGGCCGTTAACGCACAGCCTAATGAAAGTAGCGCGTATCATTAAACTGGGACCGCCAGACGTTACAGTGGTTGAGAGTATCGACATACGGCTGTCTGTCGAGCAAGAGCTTTTTATTCGCTTTCGGGCCGAAGTGGTTTGCCGTCGACGTTAACGTCACGCTCCGTTCTTGTGTTCTCGCGCTGGCGCGCGAGATGCTCGCTGGTCCACGGCCTCACAAAGGCGGGAAGATCGCTTTCGTGGTCACCCAAGAGATTGCATCGGCGGGCGGCAGGCGTTGACTTCACGATCTTGGGGCTCGGTCCGCAGATTTTGCGGACAAAGCCGGGCGGGCGGGAACTCCGGAACAGACCGAGCGTTACAGTTCCGGGTTAATGTATCGAACGTGTCATCGCATTCCATAAGGGAATTGGCTACCGCCAACCTCGCTGGTGATACCGTTCCGACACTCCGAATTGCCGGTCGGCAGGCCGCTGCAATCGGATTGTGGGGTTGGCCGGGTGATCGTCGCCGGCGGGACAGCTGGTGTTAAGGGAGAGAAATATGCGCTGGGATGATTTTCGCCGCAGCAGCAACGTCGAGGATGACCGCGAGGAAAGCGCATCGCGCAGTGGCGGCTTTGGCATACCGGGCGGTGCAGGTGGTCTCAGCATCGGCACAATTATCATCCTCGGCTTAATTGGTTGGGCGCTCGGAATCGATCCAAGCGTGCTGATCAACGGCGGACAAATCCTCTCTGGCGGCGGACAGGCCACACAGCAGAGTGACTCAGCGCCGCCAGTCAACAGCGGCACGCCAAACGACCAGACCGGGCAATTCGTCGCTGCGGTGCTGGGCGACACCGAAGACCGTTGGACAGAGATTTTCGCTGCCAACGGGCGTACCTATCATCCACCGAAGCTGCGGCTGTTCTCCGGTTCCGAACCGACGCCGTGCGCTTTTGCCAAGTCGGCCATGGGGCCATTTTATTGCCCGCGCGATCAGCGCGTTTATCTCGATACTTCGTTCTTCGACGACCTTCAGAATAAATTCGGCGGCTGCTCGAACAGCAACGCCTGCAAATTCTCGGAAGCCTATGTCATAGCCCACGAGGTCGGCCACCACGTTCAAGACGAGCTCGGCATCTTGCCGCGCGTGATGCAGGCCCAGCAGGCGGCATCGAGCCAGGCAGACGCGAATGCGCTTCAGGTCCGCGTTGAGTTGCAAGCCGATTGCCTGGCCGGAGTGTGGGCGAATCGTGCCCAGCAAAAGCACAACTTCCTTGACCCCGGCGATGTAGATCAAGCGCTTCAGACCGCGTCAGCCATCGGTGACGACAGATTGCAAAAGGAAATGCAGGGCTATGTGGTGCCGGACGCCTTTACGCACGGCACTTCGGAGCAACGCAAGCGTTGGTTCATGAACGGTTTCAAGTCGGGCCAGATTTCGGACTGCAATACGCTGTCAGCGGACTCGTTATAGGTTGGCTGGGATTTTCGTCGTCTTTGTTCAAATACAGCAGCAAACGATTTGCAAACGCATTCAGTCGCTCATACATTCCAGTTCGCCGAACTGTGGTTTGCTTGCGCCACGGCATCAGCTGACGTGGTCTCTGGGGGGCACTATGAGAGCTAACAAGTGGTGCATGGTCGCGAGCACGACATTCATGGTAATGACGTCGGTACTCGCAGCCAGGCCTGCTGAGCGGCCATCTGACCAAGTACAAGTACCGGGCGGACCCGACACTTGGATGCAAATTTACGGGCGTCAGGATAAAGTCTGCCTCGAGTGGACCGACACATGTGTCAACTGTCTGCGTTCGCAATCGGGCGCTGACTATACGTGCTCCAACATCGGAGTCGCTTGCCAACCCAAAGAAGTCAGGTGCGTCAGGCGTAATGAACAAAAGACAGAGTGATAATGCCGCGAGGTCGGGCGGCTGTTGACAGTTTCATTTGTCAGGTCCGCGGCGTTGGCTTTCGTCAAACGGCGTGCCGTCCCGATGGACGTACTCGGCCGGCTCGCCGCCCGCGGGCGCGAACATATCAATGTCCGCGTAATAAGTCGCGTCGTTGGCGACGCGCGTTCCAATCTCGAGAACGCGAGCGTCGATCTCAGAGCGATTCTGCAGGCAGTGTGCATTGGGTTCTCCGGCTTTAAAGCCTGCTGCGTCACCCGCCCGCAGGACCTCTTCGCCGCCGTCCGTGACGAGCGTCACTTCGCCAGATACTACATACACGAACTCATCTGATTCTGTGTGCCAGTGACGTTGGCTCGACCACGCCCCTGGTGGTAGCGTTAAGAGGTTGACACCGAATTGGGTCAGATGAGCGATATCTCCAAGTTTGCGCCGTTGGCGCGTGCGGCAAGGCTGATCGAACGGCGATGGATAAAGTGTGCCGACGATCGGTGTTATTGCTTCGACGTCGATACGTCTTGGTGTCATCGCAGCCTTCTTGGTTGCTTCGTGGCAAGAACCGTGTGAGATCGGATCTACACTGTAACGGCGAAATTTCGGCATGTCAGCTGTTAGCTTGGTTTTGGAATAACCGCCGCAATGCTGCGTGATGCCGTCTGCAGTGGATGAAAGAGATAGCATCAGGGCGCGCAGCCGCATCTGATTTTCGGGCTGAATTGTGCACTAAGGCGGGCGAAGTTCGAACCTCTCGCAAGGATTTTGGAAGTCACGCAACGCGAGCCGCTCGGTACTCAATTCGGCTCGGGAGCGACACCTTGCGGCGCCCTGCCACTTCGGAAAATATGGCGGCCACCAGGGTGCAACGGAGATCCCACACGGGGCGGTTGACAGGCCCAGGTATGGCCAAAAGCCCGGTAGTTCGCCCGCAATGCCTTGGGCGATCCAGTGGTCGGCGCCCGCGACATCATGCGGCCAAATCGTCGGATAAGACCGAAGGGCGATGAGCCGGACAATCGGATCTGGCTGCCGATATCGCCTCCCCGTATTATCGGCATATGTGTGGTCGTTATTCCATCACGTCTGCGCCAGAAGCGATGCGGCGGCTGTTCGCCTATGTCGACCAGCCGAATTTTCCGCCTCGCTACAATGTGGCGCCGACCCAACCCGTGCCGATCATCCGGGTGGCCGAAGGGCAACGCCGTTTCGCACTGGTACGGTGGGGTCTCATCCCTGCCTGGGTCAAGGACCCGAAGAGCTTCAGCCTGCTCATCAACGCGCGTGGCGAGTCGATGGCTGGCAAACCGGCGTTCCGATCAGCGCTTCGACGCCGCCGCTGTCTGTTTCCGGCCGATGGCTTTTACGAATGGAAACGCGAAGGTGAGCGGCGGATCCCGTATTTTGTTCGCCCGAGAGTAGAGGGTCCCATCGCCTTTGCGGGTCTTTGGGAAATCTGGACTGGACCGCACGGCGAGGAAATGGAGAGTGCCGTCATCATCACGACCAGAGCCAACCGGTTGCTTGCCCCAATCCATGACCGGATGCCGGCGATTGTCGAGCCAGAAGCGTTCGACTTCTGGCTTGATCCCACGGTCGAAGCGCGAACCGCGACGGCGGTTGTCGCGCCTGCACGCGACGATCTGCTTGAGGCGTATCCGGTCTCGCAGGCCGTCAATCGTGTTACCAATGATGATCCTTCCTTGATCGTTCGAGCCGTTCCGGCCGCTGCACCCGACCCAAGCCCTGTCAGTGTGGCGCTTGTCGGGCCAAAGCCACGACGTAAGGCGT
>Ga0187783_10000458_pt1 | contig 30530 bp, 22 predicted proteins | sample 1015_SJ02_MP02_2_FD_132471 | JGI IMG/M metagenome (GOLD analysis project Ga0187783, IMG submission 132471) | Tropical peat soil microbial communities from peatlands in Department of Meta, Colombia - 1015_SJ02_MP02_20_MG | ecosystem: Environmental > Terrestrial > Soil > Wetlands > Peat | place... | reverse complement strand
GACCGGGCGGGGAGTTCCGCCGGCAAGCATGGAGCGGGCCAAGGTTCCAGAGATCGAATACGCACCTGTGAACCTCGGGGCGAGCCGGACCGCAAGCTCTCCCCCCGACGAAACACCTAGCAAATCCGAATCTGGCAATCCTAGGGCGCGAGATTCGTTACCTTCCGGGCGGGTAGAGAACAATTCGATCGATTTCCCATTCCAGGATGCCGCATAGATGATGGTATCCCCGTCGGGGGCAAAACGTGCAGCCTGTAGGTAGCCGCGCTGGAATGTGAGTTGATGGAAGACAGGGGGCGTGACCGCCGGATACATGATGCGAGCTGCCGCAAATGCAACCACCGCCGCAAGCAGGGCACTCCCCAGCGCGACCATCACCGAACCGGGCCTCTTCGACGGGACGCGGCTGATTTCCGGTGTAGCCACGCCGGTACTGGAGGAACCGCTGAACGCCTCCAGTGCAAACGCGACGTCGCGGGCCGACTGAAAGCGGTGGTCGGAATCTTTTTCCAGGCAATGCTCGACAATGCGCCCTAGCCCGGGGGGGAGATTGTGCTGGGATTCGCTAAGCGGGGGTGGTTCAGCCTTCAGGATCGCGCTCATAGTGTCTGCGGCCGTATCGCCGCGAAAAGCACGTTTACCTGAAACCATTTCGTAGAGGATCGCGCCCAGACTGAAAATGTCGGAACGCGCGTCTGCGGCTTTTCCCCGGACCTGTTCGGGTGACATATAACCCACCGTGCCCAAAACCAGGCCAGGCTCGGTCTGTGCCGCCAGGGTCAGAGTGTCCGTGCCGGAAGCTTCCGGCCGGGAAAGCTTTGCCAAACCAAAATCGAGAATCTTGATCCTCCCATCCTTGGTGATAAAAATGTTTTCGGGCTTCAGGTCACGATGAGTAATTCCCTGATCGTGCGCGGTCGCGAGCCCACGGGCCATCTGCAGTGCATAGTCGGTCGCCTTGCGCGCGGGCAGCGGTCCGGACTGGAGACGATGGCGGAGGGTTTCACCTTCCAGAACTTCGGTGACAACGTACAGGGATTCATCCTGAGTCCCAATGTCAAAGACGGCAAGGATGTTGGGATGATTCAGCGCAGCGGTGGCACGGGCCTCCTGCTCGAAGCGGCGCAGCCGTTCGGGGTCGCGAGAGAAAGCGGCCGGCAACACTTTGACGGCCACATCGCGCCCCAATCGCGCATCCCGGGCCCGATACACTTCACCCATACCTCCTGCACCGAGGGTAGAAACAACTTCATAGGGACCGAGTTTCGTGCCAGATGCCAGAGCCATGCTTGCGCGCAATTATAGCCCGAGTAACCCGATCAATCGGCAACTTCAGAGGCCTTCAATCCCCAGCATCGTTTTCCAGGCACCCACGTAATCTTTCTGGTATCGAAAACCTGTCACACGCCTATTCAGCTCGCAGCGCATCGGTTGGATTTACCGACGCCGCCCGACGCGCGGGTAGAAAGCTGGCCGCCATCGATGCCAGGCCGAGCACTCCAGCCACCGAACCCAGAGTCGCCGCGTCCCATGCCTCGACGCCGAATAAGAGGCTGCGCATCAAAAGCGACGCTCCCACGGAGCACAGCAGCCCGATTCCGAGCCCGACTCCGGTCAGCCACCCGGCTTGCCGAATTATGAGCCTATACACCGAACCCGGTTGGGCTCCGAGCGCCATGCGTACGCCAATCTCGCGCGTTCGCTGGCTCACTGAGTAGGCGATTACTCCATACAGCCCAACTACACCCAGAATCAGCGCTATCGCTGCAAATCCGCCCACCAGCCAGGCTGAAAACCGGTGTAGCAGTGCGGCCTGCGTGGTGTTAATCCGCTCATTCATCGTCTGTTCGTCGGACACGCCCAGACCCGGGTCGATCTGATGCAAGGTGCTCACCAGCAGCGGCAGCAATGCCCCCGCGTCTTGCCGTGAGCGCACCGCAAGGCTGAAATCCTGGTCCCGCGTCTGGCTGATTGGGAAATACTCCGCCGGCCAGGTGTCGACATCCAGAGGTCCCTCCCGAACGTCGTCGACCACCCCGACAATCTGCCAGACGGACGTACGCCCGCCCTCGTCATTGACAATCCTCTGGCCCAGCGGATCTTCACCGGAGAAAAACTTCCGGGCCAGAGCCTGGTTGATCAGGGCCACTCCGGGCCTCGAAGTATCGTCGGCTTCGGTGAAAAGGCGTCCGCGGAGCAGTCTTGCCTTGAGGGTAGGTAAATAGAGCGCACTGATATGACGCTCGTTCACCTCATTGTGTTCGCCGTCGGACCGCCTTCCTTGGATCTGGATCCTGTCGGTGTCGCAGTTGCATTCGACTGGGAGCATGCTGGTCAGGCCCGCCGAGTCAACTCCGGGCAGGCTCAAGACACGAAGCACAATCTCCCGCTGGAGCCTTACCGTCCGTTCGTCAGTCTGGTAGACCGTACCCGGAGCCAATACCTCGACGGTTGCCAGCTGATTTGGGTCAAAACCCAACGGCACGTGCAGCAGCCGGTAGAAGCTTTTTCCCAGCAGTCCCGCGCCGGCCAGCAGTACCACGGCGACCGCCAGTTCTACGATCACGAGGTTGGCTCCCAGCCTCTGCCACAGCCGGGAGGTGGTGCCTCGATCCCCTTCGGTCAAGCGGTCGCGCAGATTCGCAAACGACAGCTGTAACATTGGCGTGGCGGCGAGCAACAGCGCGGTCATCAGCGCCACGACGGCGGTAAAGGCGCCGGTGTGGGCGTTCCAGGCAACAGCGCCCAGAAAAGGCATGTTTGCCGCCATGTCTTTCGGCACCATGCCAGCCAGAAATCTCATGAGCTCGCCGGCTACGATCATGCCGGCCAAGCAGCCAAACCCGGCGAGCAATAGCCCCTCAGTGGCAAACTGGCGCACCAGTCGCGCCGGCGTCGCGCCCAGCGCACGCCTCATGGCAATCTCCCGCCTGCGGCTTTCCGAGCGGACCAGCACCAGACTGGCAACATTGACGCAGGCGATGAGCAAGAGCAATCCGGCCGCGCCCAGCAGGGTCAGCAGAATGGGCTCGACATCTCCGGTGATGACCTCCGAGAGTGGAACAACACTGGCGCTCAGGTTGCGGTCGGCGATCGCATATTGGCGTTGTAGTTGTTTTGCAATGGTAGTCACGTCGGCCAGCGCAGCCGGCATGGTGACGCCATCCCGCAGCCTTCCGATTCCCCAGAACTCATAAAACGTGCGCATCTGCTCGTGAGGGCTGAAGCGGTTGAGGGGAACCCAGAACTCCGCGTTGCCGCTTGGTGCGAGGCAAAACGCACGCGGCAGGACGCCGATGATGGTATAGGCTTGATTGTCTAGCTCGAGCGTCTTTCCCACTGCATCGCGCCGCGCACCGAATCGATGAAGCCATGCTCCATAACTCAGGATCACGACATTGGGCCCGCCGGGTCGATCCTCGCCCGGATAAAAGTCGCGCCCCAGCATGGGATCGACACCGAGTGTCTGAAAGAAGCCGCCGCTCACGCGCTCGGCCTCTACCGGCTCTGAACCGGATGGGGTGCGCAGAAGATACCCCGCCCCGCTATACACGTCGAGGGAACTGAAGGAATGATTCAGCCGCTGCCAGTCAAGATAATCAGGATATGAAAGGGGCCAGCGGGGCGATTCAACGCTCGCTTCGTTCACCGACATCAGCCGGCCAGGACTTCGATAAGGGAGAGGCTCGAGGAGAGCCGCGTCCACAAAACCGAAAATTGCTACGCTCGCGCCGAAGCCCAGGGCCAGAATCAAAACCGCCGTAAACACAAATCCTGGATTCCTCCTCCCTTGGCGCAGCGCAAAACACACGTCCTGTACCACCATCTCCGCGCGAAATGCCATCACTTCTTGACTCTGCTCCCTCAGCCTCGTGCGATTCCCGAACTGCCGTTTCGCCGCATAGCGGGCGGCCTCCGCCGTCATGCCGCCGGCCACTAGGTCCTTCTCCACCTGCGCGCGATGAAATGCCATCTCCTCATCCAGTTCGCTCAGGAAACGCTCGCGGCCGAAGAGCATCGACAGTTTCTGGATGACCCGTGCCAGCAGATTCATCTAGGCCTCCTGCGTGTCCGTCAACACGCGCCCGATCGCCCGAATCATTTGTTCAAACTGCGAAACCTCGATGCCCAACTGTTTGCGGCCTGCCGCGGTAAGCGTATAGAAACGCGCCCGGCGGTTGGTCTCCGTCACTTTCCACTCGGCCCTTACCCAACCCTGCAATAACAGCCGTTGCAATGCTGGATAAAGGGAGCCTTCTTCGACGGTCAGCACATCGTCAGACAGGCGCTTAATCGACAGCGCGATGCCGTATCCGTGCAGCGGCCTGCGAGCCAGCGTCTTGAGGATCAACATGTCGAGTGTCCCAGGCAATAAGTCGGGGTTCTTGGCCATCGGCCTAACCATAGTTAATCTATGGGTAGATTGTCAATGGATTAATATTTCCGCATTGCGTGTACTCGCCGCAGAGAACCGACGCCAAGACGATCGCTTGTCTCTCGAAGCAAATCAGGAGGATAGGAAGACGGCCTGGATTTGGAGGATAAGTGATGGCTGCAATTACCAGCCCTCACGCTTCAAAGCGTAGACCTGGACGAACGCTCATCGTCAATAATCAGTAGTTCGCCGCCCGGCCCGAGAGCTAGAAGTTCCGCTGCTGCGAAGGCTCCAAATGCTTCCTCGCTCCCCCTACTGTGAGGGGGTGTTGACAATCAAGTCCGTCTTCCGACTGTCGGGATGATAGCGGCGTACGTCTCCCTTGCGAGTGATGAAATAGACCGCGCTCGAATCCCTGGCTCAAACGGTTGAGTGTTGGCGACGGGCGCACGGCGTCCGCCGCACGGCCCACTGCACAGGTCTGTAATTTGGCTAGTGACTGGTCGCCCCGCTGTCATTACTGACCATGAGGCTCGAGACGTTCACAGGCTCGAAGTCCGCTAAGGTGAGACTGGTAAGACACGCAAGATCGTTATCGTTCCAGCGAGCGTCGGGTGTGCCGATGAGGCCCCCGCTGTCTCCGTTGTCGGCCAGGATGATTCCATAGTTTCGGAAGGCGGTGATGATAATGGCCGCTTGTGGACTCGTGGAGGCACAAGCGGGGGTGGCCACGGAGGCCTTGAGTCGATAGATCTCACCCGCGGGTCCGGACATGGTGCAGCTTGCGGGAGGAGACGATTGGGAGATTTCCGATTCTGTGGCAATGGTGCTCCCTCCCTGCGTGCAACTGCCCACGCCCGCGGTTTCTGTAGCCGGCCAGACCCAGTAGTTCAACATATGGTTGAGGGTGAATCGGATGGGATGCTGAATCGTGCCGCTCGGTGAGCTGGGTGTGCCCGCACCGATCACCTCGTCGGCATTGGCCAGCAACGGCCCCACTGGAAGTCCTGCAGCATCGGAAGTCCCCATCCCCTGGGGAGTCAGGGCATTCGAAGATACGTCGGGCCAAAGCGCGTTCGAGGAATCGGTCCAGGGACCGCCTTCATAGATTCCTTGCCACATCTCGTAGAGGGCTGGGTTGTTTCCACCGCCTGCCTCCAAGTAGACCAGAACATGTCGATCTCCCGTCGAATTGCTGGTGCCCTCGACCGGAGCATTCGCTGGAATTGGACCCGAGGTAAAGTAGGATTGATATACGGTGGTCGAAACCGATACCCGCGCTTGATTGTATGGAACCTCAATGGCTGGTATACCATTCGGAAACGGAGCATTGGAGTTGTTTCCGAAGAACGGCTTCACCGTCGCTGACAAATAACCGCTGTACATCGGCGCCGCGGGGGAAGTATCCACGGGCAGGCTGGTGGTAGCGGCGTCGACTCGATGATGAAAAATCGAAGTTGACGGAAAGACGCTTGCGAGAAACGCATTGTTGCCGTTGATGGCAAAGCTGATGCTCTGAGTCGCCTGCGTACCGGTTGAGTCCGTAACTACCAATGCGGGAGTGTAGGTGCCTTGGCCGCCGATTTGTGAGCTGCTGATATTGCCTGTCGTTCGATTGAGTGACATCCCCTCAGGTAACGGGGGGACGCTCGAATTCGTGCTCACGGAATAGGTGTAGGGCGGAGAGCCGCCGCTGGCAATAATTGCGCAGCCCACATATGCCGCCCCTTGGGTCCCGCCCGGGCACGAAGTGTTTGTTATCGTCAATGAACCCCCGGCCGCTGCTACGGTAACTTTTGCCGTCGATGTCGTGGATCCAGAGGCGTTACTTGCTGTCAGCGTGTAGACGGTGGTTACCGTTGGGTTCACGCTGGTGGAGCCACTCGCGGATGTGGACGTGAATGTCCCGGGGGTGATCGCAACACCGGTTGCCCCTGCCGTCGACCAACTCAATGTGCTGCTGCGACCGGAGTTTACGCCGCTTGGATCGGCGGCAAAGGAAATGATCGTCGGCGCGCCGCCTTTTGCGGGAGACGAGGTCGACGAACCGCCGCAATCCGCCAGTCCGATACAGGCAAGCAAAATGAGGACCAACGGGCGGAGACCTGGCCGCGAAGAATCGCCTCTGCGGGAAATGAGCTTATTTCTCGAAAACCAGTCAGTTGAGTCCATGCAAATTTTTGATTCTCTCGGCTACATCTGTAATCGTCGCCGCCGCTTCCTCTTTCTAGTGGCTGATCGTGCCGTAGTTGCTGGCAGTAGCTCACCGACGCCTGTTCCCGGTGTCGAGAAAGCACGTTTTTTTCGAATGTCCACGCGGGCCTATCCAGCAACCCAGTCTATTGCCGGCACCGGTCGCAGCTGTAGCTCTCTGTGGCCGTAGTCCCTTGGGCCAGCTTTCGAAGGTTCATAAATGGTCGTTTGTGTAATTTCGACGTAGCACCATTGCGCGGGTCCGGTCGGCTGGGGGATCCCGTCCGCTTAGGCAAGCGCTTAGTTCAGGTAACCGGGGTGAATCTCGACGAGCTGCGCGTGGCCGGTTGGCGGGGAAACATCTGGAAGGATCCACGACGGCTGGGAAATCAGCGGCCATGGGGTCTGACGACGACATCCCGCGGCGGCCTTGGCGACCAGGAGCCTATCCGCCAAGGGTTGCGGACTTCCGAGTAGCCTGATGCCGTCCCCATCGGACCTATGTCACTGCCGCACGATTGCGCTCTGGCCGGAGCGCAAAACATATTTCTGAATCTTGCCGGTGGCCGTCTTGGGCAACTCCGTTACGATCGTGAATGCCGCGGGAACCTTGAAGTGCGCCAGATTCGTGCGGGCGAACTCTCTCAGTTCCTGTTCCGTTGCCTGCATCCCGTCCTTGAGTACGACAAAAGCATGCGGCGCTTCGCCCCATTTCTCATGATGCATCCCCACTACAGCCACCTCCCGCACCGCGGGATGGGTAAGCAGCACGCATTCGACTTCCACGGAAGAGATGTTCTCGCCACCGCTGATGATGACGTCTTTCAGGCGGTCGCGGATTTCGACGTAGCCGTCGGGATGAACGACCGCGGCGTCACCGGTGTGCATCCAGCCACCGCGCAGGGCGTGCGCTGTCGCTTCTGGATCGTGAAAGTAACCGCTCATGACAACGTTGCCGCGGGCCACGATCTCGCCTATGGTTTCGCCGTCGCGCGGCACGTCGCAGCCATTGCTGTCGATGACGCGTAGCTCCCCTGAGGTAATCAATTCGACTCCCTGACGTGCCTTGATGGAAGCGCGCTGATGGGGCGGCATTTGCTGATGCTGCGCCCGGGGCTCGCAAATGGATATGAACGGGGAAGTCTCCGTCATGCCGTAGATATGGGTTACCTCCCAGCCAAATTCGCCTTCGACGCGCTCGATGGTGGCCGGAGCCGGTGGGGCTCCCGCGGTGAGGAGGCGAACGCGGCGACGAGGGCCGCGCCGTATTTCTTGGGGAGCGTTCGCGAGCGAAATCAGAACGGTTGGGGCAGCGCAAAGAGTGGTGACCGACTCTTCGTCGATGCGTGCAAATGTGGTAAGGGGATCGACTTTGCGAAGGCAGATATGCGCACCCCCAACGGCGGTCACGATCCAGACAAATGTCCATCCATTGGCATGAAACATGGGCAGGGTCCAGAGATAGCGATCGGTCGAAGTCATCGAGAAATGGAGCAGGGTGCCGACGACATTCATGTAGGCATTGCGGTGCGTGATCATTACACCCTTGGGCCGGGAGGTCGTGCCGCTCGTGTAGTTGATTGTCAATAGGTCGTTTTCGGCAATTTCTGGCCTCTTGAACGCGGGTGCTGTGGTGGCGATGGCATGCTCATAGTCGAGCCAGCCCGCGCGCCCTCCTTCGAAGGCAACGAACTGCTCGACGCACGGAATCTGTCGGCGAATAGAATCGACGGCGTCCATGTGATCGGAATGCGCACAGACCACGCGGGAGCCGCTGTGCTGAATCAAGTAGGCAAAATCCCGTGGGGCTAGCCGATAGTTGATCGGAACCAGTACCGCGCCCAATTGAGGGACGGCGTAAAACGATTCGAGTTGCGAATGGGTATTGGGTGAAATGCAAGCGACACGGTCGCCCTGTCGAATGCCGAAAGCCTCGAGTGCGGCCGACCAGCGGTCACAGCGATCGAAAAATGACTCGTAAGTGAAACGCCGGCCCAAATCGACGACCGCCTCGCACTCGCCATACAGTCGGCGTGCACGTCGTGCGAAATCTAACGGGCTCAGAGGTATCTCCATTGGGCTCGGATGGCCATACTAACAGAAGGCTTCGCCATCCCTGCCATAGTCATCGCCGTGGCTGCCTGCGGTCGAAATCCATCCTCGAGAGACAACCTGTCATGTTTAACAGTGCGAGATGTCCTGGCCAAAAGAGGAATGAGAGAGCTTAACTGGGCGCCTCGATCGAGATGGCGGCGCGAGAGCTGAGGAACGGGTGAACCGAAAACTGCCCCCAAATCACTTAGCATGCGGGCTCAGGCAGGACAATGACCAACATGTTGGGCCGCAGACTCGGTGTCTCGCCAACGATATGAGTCCAACGATGCTTCACAAGCGTCTCCTCCCGCACCACAGCTTGCTCTGATGCAATCCATTCAAGCTGGCAATGGCAATCGTAGCCACCGAGAGCGGGACGATTTCGGACAGAAAATCGGACTAGTTCGCTGGTTATTGCGACCTGGCGCTTTTAGGCTCGACTCGCCATGGTTGGGACTTAGGTCTCACTGACTCAGGACGCCACGCCAATGGCGGTCGACCGGTGATGCGGCGAATCCATCTGGTCATGTGGGCTTGATCGGCAAAACCAGTGTCGAGCGCAATTTGGCTCAGGCGGTCCGACCCGTGAGCTACGCGCAGCCAGGCAGAACGGGCCCGCCACTCGGCGCGAAACACGCTCGGGGTGATGCCGTAAGCCAAGGTGAAACCGCGAGAGACGGTCTCCCTTGCCAAACCATTGGTCTCTGCCCACACCCCAATTTCCGTCGACAGGTTCCTCAGCAGAGCCGCCAGCAACAGATCGGGCCAGTCATTTTTTATCCCCGGCGATGGTCGACCGTCCTTCTGCAGTGAGGATTCGAGAAGCAGTGCGGCTCCCGGGAGGTCTTTTTCCGATACTCGTGCCAGTTCGTCCACATTGTTCAAGCGATACAGTCCGCCGATTTGGCTACCCTCGCGCCACGCCAGTCGAATCAGCTTTACTCCGGCAGAGATCATCTGATTCCCATGGCAATCGAGCGTGGGATGGACCAATACATCGCCCGCAGTAGCGCATATGCGTCCAACGTAGCCCGATTCCTCAAAGCTGCCTGCCAGTACGACGGTGGCATAGGCGCACAGATGACGATGGCGAGGCAGACTAAAGCTCGAGGGCAGCGTTTCGATTCCCGGGTCTACGCGACGAAAGCGAAATGTTGTCGCGGGTGCCACTAGGGTGAAATGGTAATGCAAGAACTTGATCCGCAACAGGGATAATCCCTCCATTACCTCAGGCTTGTTATGTCAAATGCATTCAAGACAGGGATGCCGCCCACGGTTGATCATGGTTTCACCCGAGCCAGGTCTTCATGTCGCACCACAAGCAAACGGGGATTTCGACATCAGTTCGCTGCCTTAGACGAAAGTCATGAGTACGATCAGCCGGCGGTCCTTCCTGGAAATGGCAGTGGCGCTTGGCGCAACTGCGGCCTGGGGACGACCGTTCGCGAGCGAATCCCAGGATCATTGGGTCGAGCGCCGCGATTTGTATCCCGAGGGTGTAGCATCGGGGGATCCTGAAAGTGACAGCGTTCTGTTATGGACGCGCCGGCCTCCAGTAGGTCCCAGCACGGCGAAACATTTGCATGTCGAGGTTGCAGAAGACCAATCCTTCAAACGCGTGATTGCCACAGCCCAGGCGCCGATCTCGGAGGCCTCTGACTGGACGTGCCGTGTACTCGCAGGCGGGCTCAGCCCGGGTCGCGTTTATTGGTATCGCTTTACCGATGCCGAAGGCAATGGCAGCCGGATCGGCCGAACAATCACCGCCCCTGGCGAAGACGACTCCAGGCCTGTGCGATTTGTGTTTATCAGTTGCCAGAATGCCAACCAAGGGGCTCAAAACGCTTATCGGCGCATGATCTTCGAAGACGAACGCGCTCCTGAGCAGAACCGCATCGCGTTCGTGCTGCACCTTGGAGACTTCATTTATGAGATTGTCTGGTATCCGGAAGACCGTCCCCAAGGCATGTACGACCGGCGGCTGCGGGATATTGTCCGCTACGCGCACGGCGAAAAAATTCGCGACTTTCACATTCCCACCGATCTCGGCGACTACCGCGCAATTTACAGAGCGTACCTCCACGATCCCGACTTGCAGGACGCGCGCGCACGCTGGCCCTTCGTCTGCATGTGGGATAACCACGAATTCAGTTGGCTTGGGTGGCAGAGTTTCGAGAAGTTTCAGGGCGTGACTCATCCTGCGCAGACGCGTAAAGTTGCCGCCAACCAGGCGTTCTTCGAATATCAGCCGGCGCGATTGTTCAAACCGAGCGGACCATCTCTTGATCGATTCGATCCGCCGCGAGTGGTCGATTCGCCGGTGACACGTTTCGACGAGCACGGACTCGGCCAGGAGGCGAACAACCTAACCGCCATCAGCAGTCTTCGGGGATATCGGGCGATGCGCTGGGGGCGCAACCTGGAGTTGATCATCACCGACCAGCGCAGCTACCGCTCGGAAGAGCCGACCGACCGACCCGAGGCTCAGGTTTTTACCAGTGATGACTTTCCGGAACTTCTGCCGCAAGAGGTGATGGAAATCCTGGATGCGGGAAAAGCGTACGACCATGGCAATCCGCCGGTTTCCATTCGCTACGGCGGTAGGGAATTTCCCAACTTCCGCCGCGACCAGCCGCCGCAAACTGTGCTCGGAGCCGAACAGAAAGCATGGTTTCTTGCTCGGCTCAAGGAGTCGAAGGCGACCTGGAAGGTGTGGGGCAACACGACCGCGACTCTCGAAATGCGCGCTGATCCGCAGAACCTGCCGGCCGGCTTGACAAAGCCGTGGCCGGGGGCGGGATACGCGGGCTTTGCCGCAGCCGACTCGAGTACGGCATATCTCGAGAAAGGTGAAATCTACGATTTCGTCCGCGACCACCGGGTCACAGGTTTCGCAACCATAGCGGGAGACCGCCATAGCTTCTGGGCCGGTCTCGCGGCGAAGGCCCTTCCACCTAAGAAATTTGAGCCCGTGGGCATTGCCTTCGTGGTGGGTTCGATTTCGGCGCCGGGATTTGTGGAAGCATACGAACACGTCTTTCCCAAGCAGCATCCGCTTCGAGAACTATATGTCGGGCAAGGTCCTCGAGACGCCGGCCCACAGCCCACGATCAACCTCTTGCTGCGACATGGGGTTACGTCCTGCCTGGAGTATGCCAAGAGTGGCGATATAAAACGGGCACGCGCCGTATCCAACCCGGCTTTGTCGCCGCACGTCTGCTTCGTGGATATGGGTGGTCACGGTTACGCGGTGGTTTGTGCGGCGAGCGATTCGTTCGAAACCGAATTTGTTTGCATACCGCGCCCCCTGGAGCGCAGCCAGCGTGAGGACGGAGGACCGCTCCTCTACCGTGTCGTATATAGGACCAAACTTTGGCGCGAAGGTGAAACGCCAAAACTCGAGCAGCAGATTGTTGAAGGCGATCCTCGCTTTTCCATTTGAGACGCTTCGCCAGAACTTACCGGACAATCTGATTGAAACGCCCCCAGTGCTCAACAATCTTTCCGTTCTGAAGCCGATCCGGATTGATGCCCCGTAGCCGAATCTCGCATTCCACCGGACTTAATATTCATCCCCTCTCCCTGGTGTCCCCCTCCCTGTGTTAACCGAGTCGATTCCCGCTGCAACCGGAGGTCGCATCCCTCTTCGACAGCCCTACACTCGGCTGAGCCAGGCAGCGACTGGTGATCGATGAGGTGTGGGATGGAGATGAAGAGGAAGACTCTGATCGTTGCTCTCTGTGTTGTGCTTGGGTTCGGCGGTCTGAGCGCGCAGACGCCCGCCTGGCAGCCGTCGTCGGGACATACACAAGTGCCGATTTGGCCGGGAGCCGTACCGGACGCGGGGCCAATCGCGGGGCCTGAGGTCGCTGCGACGGAGAACGAGTCGCTGGTTGCTGGCAGGCCGTGGGTTGCGGTGGGCAAAGTCTCGCGACCTACGATGACGGTTTACTTTCCCAAGGGAAGGAATACGGGCACTGCCGTCGTCGTGTTTCCCGGCGGAGGATATTGGATTCTGGCTATCGATCTCGAGGGCACAGAAGTCTGCGACTGGCTGACGTCGAGGGGGATAACGTGTGTGCTGTTGAAGTACCGCGTACCCGGTGAAGGATTGTCTCCGAGATCAGGGCCGTATCCGCAATCACCGATGGCACTCGAAGATGCCCAGCGAACAGTGGGGCTGGTGCGCTTCCATGCCAAGGAATGGCATATCGATCCGCACAAGATCGGAGTGCTTGGGTTTTCGGCGGGCGGACATCTGTCGGCGGCGATCAGCACGCATTTCAAGCAGCGCCTGTACCCTGCCGTCGATGCCGCCGACCAGGAGAGCTGCCGCCCGGATTTTGCGGTCGTCATTTATCCGGGGCATCTGTCGCTTGCCGCTCGAAATCTTCGGTCGAGCCGGGAAATCCATGTCACCCGCCAGACACCGCCTACGTTCTTGCTGCAGGCGGAGGATGACCCGGTGGACGCCGTAGAGAACTCGCTCGTCTACTATGCTGCATTGAAAAAGGCTGGGGTCCCCGTGGAGATGCATTTGTATGCACAAGGCGGTCATGCGTTTGGCCTGCGACCTACGAAGTTCCCGATCACCGCATGGCCTCAGTTGGTGGAGAGCTGGCTGGGGACGCTTGGGATGGCATGAGTAGCTTGCTTTACGCGATTGTCCACAGGCAAGCCGGAAAATCAGGCCGATTTCATGTCCGATCAATACTGACAAGTGTCCCAGTGAGCGATCAAATCCCGGGACCGCCCTGTCCGAGTTTCGCGGGGCCATGACGACTCGTCAACCTCAATCCGGCTGGAGGCCGGCTTGGCCCCGTGAATCTGGAATCCGAGGGCGGCGAGTTGTGCCGATGGTTACCCTAATCCGCCCTTTGACGTCGGTAATATCGTTTGGCTTTGGAGCGGTTACCGCAAGTCTTCATTTCACACCAGCGCCGGCGGTGGTTCTTGGTGGTATCCAGAAACAACCACCGACAAGTGTCTGCGGCACATAGCCGCACGTAGGTTAACTCTTCTGACGTGAGCAGGTCCACGGCAGCACGAGCCACTGGCCAGAGAACAGAGTCGAAGCTGCCATCCGGACAAATCCATTCCCAGGTAAACTGCTGGTGGTCGTACACAATCTGACGGTGCTTCGAGGCATCGCAGATCGCTTGGTTGAGGACAGCCAGTTGCGCACCGGGAGCACTCTGTCGCTGCGCCGCGGCCGAGAAAACATCATAGATGGCGTCGCGCAGCACAATGGCATTGCGCAGGCTTGCCTGCGCCCGGCCAGGCGCCACCTGCCCGGCGGCGCTTAGGCGCTCTGCGGTCTTCTTCGTAATGACCCCTGCCTCTTCTCCCCACTGCAACAGGCGGCAATAGTCGGTGAGCAACTCCTCAGGATGTGCCGTGCTACGGCTATTCACGGTGTTGGCGAAGTCCAAGCCGGGATTTCCTGCGAGGAACTCAAAGGGCGACTTCGCTGCCGAGCCTTGTGACATTCCGTTCTTTCTGTTTCTAATTATAACCTCTAAAAACTGCTTGACAAGTTAGATTGATCGCATTACATTTGTCTCACCGTAGAACACGGTTTTGCTGGTGAGGTATTGGCAACAACCAGGGTTGTACCCCCCCACATGGCCTGGTTCGTAACGGCATCCCCAGGGTCATTCGGCCTATGAATCGAACCGTAATCTTCGTGCTGGCCTGCCTGACCGTCACGACCGTCGGCCGGACGCAGAGTGTTCTCGGTGAAGGTTCCTCGATCGTCGAAGTCCCGTTCGAATTGAATCGCCAGTTCGGTTCCATTCTGATCCGTGTCAAGGTGAACGGTGAACCTGCCGTCCTTCTGGTCGATACCGGGTCGAGTCACACCATTCTCAGCGCGGACCTTCTTGGGGTGAATCCCCTGTTCTTAGGGCGCGCAAGTACTCCGGTGAAAGGATCGGGCTTGATTGGGATTGCGGGATGGACCGCTGCAACGATCGATCTCGGAACGATCAAGTGGACGAATCGAAAGGTTCTGGCGATGAGTGAGTTTCGAGAAATCTCGAAGAGCATGAAGCAGCGGGTCGACGGGATTCTTGGAGAGGATGTGCTGAACGATTTTACTTCTGTGGCGATCGACTTCAAGAACCGCCGCCTGGTTCTTCATCGCTGACAACTACCGAGAGATTGACAAAATCCAGTCGGATGGCGCAGCTCACGCTTGAAGCCACTGCCCCTTTCCGCAAATTGATCGATCTGCAAGAGGTCAATGGTGACCGACCCAGTCGGTTTCGAGCCTGGGTGGCCGCCGCAAGGTCTGCATTACCACGCAATATTGCTCTGTTTTCTCCTGCAAGCTGCGCATCTGTTCCGGGCTGGCCTTCGGCGCCGCAATATCAAAGGTAAGGTGAATGTTCTGAAAGCCGACAGCCACATCTTTTGCTATGCCCAGGGTGCCGCGAAGATCCAAGTTTCCTTCCGCCGTGACCTCGATGCGCTCGGTAGGTATCCCCATCGCCGCAGCGACCATCTGGCAAGTGATCTGCGCACAAGCTGCCAGAGCTCCAAGCAGGAGATCGCCGGAACAGGCACCGGTGCCGGCACCGCCGACGCCCTGGTGGGCCTCGGCCTGGTAGACGGCACGTCCGAGATCGACCGAACATGTCACGGGCACATCGGTCTGCCCGCCCTTCGCCCGGAGGGTAATTTGCGAGGTGTCCGGCGCATTGCGGTATTTTTCTTTTAGCGGCTTCTGGAGCGTTCGAAGATCCATGGAATCCTCATTCCCGTTTTTTCACTTCTCGGCTTTTCTTGTGATCACAACCTTGGCCGGGTTCTCCCTGGGTCGGGCTCTCTTGAAGCCGGCTCCTCTGGGTGCTAGCATCTCTGAAAATCGGAGGTGTTCATGCCTAAATACGTCATCGAACGTGAAGTCCCAGGAGCCGGAAATCTTTCCGACGCTCAATTGCGGGAGATTTCGCAAAAATCGGTCAACGTACTGAAAGGAATGCCTGGGATCCAGTGGCTCCATAGCTACGTAACCGGCGACAAAGTGTACTGCGTCTACCTTGCTCCGGACGAGGCGACCATCCAAGAACACGCGAGGCGCGCAGGCCTTCCCGCCAATCGCGTCTCTGCCGTGCGCCGACTTCTCGATCCAGCTAGCGCCGAGTGATCGCTCTCGGAGCTTTCCCCCGCCTGTCCGGAATACCCTCACCTCGAGTGTCATATCGTCTGGCTTGCGTTCTCTACTGTGAAGGAGAACCCGGCTCGGATGCCAACACTTCCTCGATCGCTTTCTCAACCGGCAGAGTCCAGCCTTCCAACCAGGCCGCGGCGCTTGCCGTGTTGGTCAATGCCTGCCGCACAGGGTCGAGAGCGGCCTCCAGTTTCGCCTGTTCTGCGGGTGCGAGCGGGGCGCCAATATTTTGACGAAGAGCGGCCGCGGCCCCGGCCAGCCGCAGCGCGCGCTCGGCGTCCAGTTGAGCGGCGGCGGAGCGCGCAAAACACTCGAGCAAACGCGCAATTCCGCGTTTATAGTCCAGTTCCTGAAAGGCCTTCATGCCGTCGCGGTAGAGAGACTGCGCTGCCCGATAGTCCCGCTGTTCCCTGGCCAAGTTCCCCAAGTCGGTGAGCGTCGCGCCGATGCCCCAGAGGTCGCTGAGTTCTCGGAATATCGCCAGACCCTGTTCGTACAAACTCTGCGCAACGGCAAAATCGCCCTGATCGCGGGCCACGTCCCCCTGAGAATTCATCGACCAGGCGACGCCGGCACGATCTCCCAGCGCTTGCAGGATGGAAAGGCATTCTGCGTATAGCAAGCTCGCCCGGGCATAGTCACCCTGCGATTTGACGACATTGGCCAAGTTGCTGAGGCAACGGGCGATCGCCTTCTGATCCTGTGATTCCCGCCACAACGAGAGGCTTTCTTCAAACAAGGAGCGGGCACTCGACAACTCACCTTGCTCTTGCGCATTGACCGCTAGGGCGTTTAAAGAAACGGCGGCGCCCCGCTGGTCTCCCAACTGCCGTGCCATCTCCAGGCTCTCCCTGTGCAAGGTCTCCGCATAGGGGTAGTCTCCCTGTTCGGCGGCGAGCGTGCCGGCAGCGAAAAGTGCCCGCGTGCGTGCGTTGGTAGGAGCTGCCGATCCGGAAAGCTTCAGGAGCTTGCCCAGCCAGTCCCTGCCTTCGGCAAGATACTCGCGCATGTCCCAAAAGCGAAACAAGGCTACGCCCAGACGAAGGCCCCAATCCGCATTCCCTGTTTTTATCAGCCAATCCAGAGCCGCTCGAAGATTGTCGCGCTCCAAGGCGAAACGTTCCGCCCATTCCAGATCCTCTGCACTGCTCGGTTCGCTAGGCGCCTCTTCTGCCAGTACCAGACAGTAGGCGGCATGGGCACGCTTCGTTAAGCCCTCGTCTTCGCTCGCCGCCAATTTTTCAGCGGCGTACTCGCGAATCGTCTCGAGCATAACGAATCTCGATTCTCCCTGGGAGGGTCCGACTTGTTGCAGCAGGCTATTGTCCACCATGGATGCCATGCCGTCGAGCAGTTCCAAATCGAGATCGCCTTTCGCGTCGCAGACGGCTTCCGCACCTTCTAGATTGCATCCGCCCGCAAACACCGACAGTCGTCGAAAGAGCTTCTGCTCGGCAGGACTCAACAGATCGTAGCTCCAATCGATGGCCGCCCGCAGGGTTTGCTGCCTCTCGGGCAGGTCCCGTGCACCGCCCGTCAAGAGCTGGAGCCGGCTCTTGAGGCGTGTCCGCAGCGACGTGGGCGAAAGAACTTTGACCCGGGCGGCGGCGAGCTCGATGGCCAGAGGTAGACCATCCAGCCGGACACAAATCTCGCTGATGGCGGTTGCGTTTTCGCGGCTCAGTTCAAAATCGGGTTTCACGGCGACCGCCCGCTGCACGAAGAGTGCAACCGCAGGGCATTGCGACAGAACCTCGATTTCAGACAGGGACGGGGAATCGGGAAGCGCAAGGGGAGACAGGGGAAGTTCATGTTCTCCATAGACATGCAGCGCAGCGCGACTCGTGACCATGATTTTGAGATTGGGCCCAGCGGCCAAGAGCTCGGCCACGGTCGGCGCCGCCTGCATCAGGTGCTCGAAACTGTCCAACAGGAGAAGCGTGGACGTGCGCAGGGAATCCCGAAGATACTCCTGGACCATTGCGAGCGGCGACAGACCTGCAGCCTCCCGGATTCCCAAGGTCTGAACAATCACGGAAGCGACCAAGCCCGGATCGCTTATCGAAGCGAGGGAGACAAAATGAATGCCACCCGGAAACTGGTCGACCACGCTACCCGCCACTTCGACCGCGAGACGCGACTTGCCAATCCCGCCTGGTCCGGTGACGGTAACCAGGCGCGCATCCTGGCGCAAGAGCAGTTCTTTGGCAGCAGCCATTTCCTTCTTTCGTCCGACAAAGCCGGTACGTGGCACAGGAAGATTCGTCGGGCGGATTTCCGCCTGCTTGACGGGTTTCTCCGAGAGGCGGTCGCGTATGGTGGCCAGCTCCCGCGCCAGGTCACGCGTAGAGGCATAGCGCTTATCCGGATCTTTCGCCAGGCATCTCTCGATCGCCCAACAAAGCGGAGCTGGGGTGTCGGGATTTTCGATACCAACTGCCCGGGGCTGTTCCCGGAGGATCGCCACCATGGTTTCGACGGCGGTACTTCTGTGAAATGCGCGCTTACCGGTCACCATCTCGTAGAGGACCAGGCCGAGCGAGAATTGATCTGCACGGAAGTCGACCGGCTGGCCGCCTGCCTGTTCGGGCGACATGTATCCAACCGTGCCCACGACGATTCCGGCCGGCGTCAGCGATGTGGAGCACTGATCGGACTGCTCAGTTTTGGGCGACACGGGCTTGGCCAAACCAAAATCGAGGATTTTGACGAAGCCATCGTGCGAAACCATCAGATTCTCAGGTTTTAGGTCCCGGTGCGCGATGCCCGCTTCGTGCGCCTTGGTCAGACCTTCCGCCACCTGGACCGCGATTCCTAGAGCCGTTCGCATGGGAAGCGAGCCAGAGCGCAGCAGGGCACGGAGCGTCTCCCCTTCGACCAACTCCATCGCAATATAGTGCGTGGAACCCTCCTGCCCGAGTTCGTGGATGGTAATGATGTTGGGGTGGTTGAGGGCAGAGGCCGAACGCGCCTCTTCCCTGAATCGGAGCAAGTGCTGGTGGTTGGTGGAAAACTCGGCCGGGAGAATCTTCAGCGCAACCGTGCGCTCGAGACGTGTATCTCGAGCCCTGTACACTTCACCCATTCCGCCAGCCCCCAGCGGGGCAAGGACTTCATAGGAGCCGAGTTTGGTGCCAGCGTTAAGTGCCATCCAGGCGCGCCATTCTAGCCCTAACCGTGGGGCGTTTCTCTTGACAAGAGCCTTCTCTGGATTCGGCAACCGGAAGAGGAATCGCGGAATTCAGAGGATATCCTACTACTTCTGTTCAACGACTGCGACTCGAAGAGCCGGCTTACGCCAGCGGTAGAAGAATGGAATGCCCCCGAGGATCACTGCCAGGCCCGCCGAGGAGCGCATCGGCCGGACGCTCCACAAGTGGACCGTCAGTGCGACTGCGGCAGTCAAGAAGATGAGCGGCGTCCAGGGATAACCCCAGGCGCGGTAAGGCCGAACCAGGCTTGGCTCCATGCGGCGTAAACGCAGGAGGGCAACCGCCGTTAAGGCGAAGAAGATCCACACGGCGAACACAAATAGCGAATAGAGCTCTTCGTAGGACCCGCTGAGTGCCAGCAGAGCGGCGACTGCGCCTAGGAACAGCAGCGCGCCTCCAGGCGTGCGGAAAGAGGGATGAATGCGCCCTGCAAAGTGGAAGAAGACGCCGTCCCGAGCCATTGCGTAGGGAATGCGAGCCCCGGTTAGGACGACGGTGTGGAGGGCCCCAAGGGCCGACACAGCCATGGCTGCGGTTAGCCAAGCGGCCCCGCGAGATCCGGCGAACGATTCGACCACGTCCGACGCCACGTGCTGGGACCGAGCCACGGCAGCGAACGGCAGGACCTGGAAATAAACCACGTTCACCGCCAGGTACAAAACGGCCACGGTAAGGAGTCCCAGGAGAATGGCGCGGGGAATATTCTTTTGCGGGTGCAGAATCTCTTCGCCCAGGTCGCCCAGGTCGTTGAAGCCGTTATACGCCCACATGGCAGGAACGAGAGCCGTCAATAAGGCGCCAATGGTTCCGAGCCCCAAGGGGCCGACCGGCGGCGCAACTTCGCTGGCAGGCTTGGTCGCGAATAGTACGCCTCCGACGACAATAATCAGGATCGTTCCCATCTTCAGGGAGGTCAGCAGAACCTGGATCGCACCACCCGTCCGCACACTGAAATAATTGCTCGCCGTCACCACCACCACGACCAAAGCCGCCAGCGGTTGGGCGGTGGTGAAGGCGAACTCGTAGGGCCCGAAGTGACCCCTGAACAATGGCGTGGCCACCATCGGGAAGAAGAAGGCTAAGAATCTCACGAACCCGGCCGCCAGCGTGGCCATTCCCACCGGACGTTCGAGAAACGCACTCATCCAGCCAAAGAGAAATCCCCACAGAGGCCCGAGTCCTCGGCTAAGGTAGACGTAGGGGCCGCCAGCCCTGGGAAATGCCGCGCCCAGCTCGGCATAGCAAAAGGCACCAAACAGCACGACGATCCCACCGAGGATCCATGCGGTCAAGACCAGCGTAGCCGAGCCTACGGCGCGTGCCATGTCGCTCGCGACCAGAAAAACCCCGGTGCCAATCGTGTTGCCAATCACGATGGCTGTCGTCGGCCATAGACCTAGGCCACGAACCAAGTCGGATCGCTCGCGATGGTCAACCAGGTGGGCGCTCCTCGCAGCGAGAATTCTGAGAGCCTACTATCCGCGCTGGGGTAGGTCAACCAAGTCGATTGCTGGATCCGCCCGGCAGTATTCGGTCGCGTTCGCCCCTTCTGCGGTATCATCGAAGCGGTGATGGCCATGCGGAACTTCATGCTGAGCGAGTTTCCCTGGGACACCCGTTACCGCGTGAGGGGCGTCGAAGAGGTGCTTACCCCTGCACTCGTGGTGTATCCCGAAATCATTGGCGCCAACATAGAACGGACCCTCGATCTTGTCGGCGGAGCCGATCGCTGGCGCGTGCACGTCAAGACCGCGAAGCTCGGCTACGCGATGCGCACGCTGATTGAGCATGGTGTCCGGAATTTCAAGTGCGCAACCACGCTCGAACTGCTGGTAGCGTGTCGGAGCGGAGCGGCGGACGTGCTTCTTGCCTATCCGGTGATGGGCGCCAACGCACGTCGCGCGCGCGCAATCGCGGACCAGTTTCCGGAGGTGCGCATTTCCGTCTTGGCCGAAAATGAAGAACAGGTCGAGCAATGGCGAAGCAGCCAAGTCGGCGTTTTTCTGGATATTAATCCCGGCATGAATCGCACGGGGATCGAACAGGGACACCGGGACCAAGTGTTTCGGGTCCTGCGGGCGATCGCAGAAGCAGAGCTGGAGTTCCGCGGGCTGCACTATTATGACGGCCAGTACGGCGAGTTGGAAGAGCCCGAACGAACCCGAGCGGCACATGCCGGCTATGATTGCTTGCTGCAGCTTGTGCGCGATATCGAGCAACAGGGGGTGCGCGTGCCCGAAGTCATCACCGCCGGGACGCCGACGTTCCCCAGTTCATTAGCGTACAACGGCTTTCACGGAGCAGGATTCATGCACCGCGTCTCGCCGGGAACGATTGTGTATGGCGATGCCACCAGTCTGGCCCAGCTCCCCGGCGACTACGGCTACGCCCCGGCCGTGTTGGTATTGAGCCGCGTGGTGAGCCGGCCCCACGAGGGCATCATCACGTGCGACGCCGGACACAAGGCGGTGTCGGCCGATGCCGGAGTGCCCACGTGCGTGGTCGTCGGACATCCGGAACTGCTACCGCGTTCCCCGAGCGAAGAGCATCTCCCCATGGCAGTGCGCGGAGGAGAGACGAGTGCGCAAACCGGCGAAGCGCTTTATCTCCTGCCCCACCACATTTGCCCCACGGTGAACAATTTCGATTGGGCGCTCCTGGTGCGGGATGGCCAGATCGAGTCGGTGGAGAAGGTTTCGGCCCGCGGGCGAGAAGCGCCGTTGATGCCGGCCGCGCTCGAGAATCTTTCCCTTCCCCCTCAAGCGACGGCCGAGAAAGTCTGACAGGTCCCGCCGGCCGACGCGCCCTGGGGGACTATCCTCGTCGACGGCGCGCCCTGGTGCGGCCTACCCTCCTCTTGGAGTCGCCCATTGCCCGGCGTCGGTTCTTTGCACCGTAAGCGATGCAATCGATTTCGATCAGCATGCCCGGAGTGTGACCCAGATCGCTTCCGACAGTTGTACGCGCGGGATACGGCCGCGAAAAACGTCGGCCATAAACTGTGTTGTAGCGCGCGAACAGACTGGTGTCGCTCAGGTAAACGTTAACCTTGACCACATCGCCTAGCGAAGCGCCGTCCGCCGCGAGAATGGCAGAGATGTTATCGAGGGTCTGCTCCGTCTGCTGTTCAATGCTGTCACCCACCAGCTCTCCGGTCGCCGGGTCGATAGGACCGGTTCCAGTCACAAAGAGGAAATCCCCGGCCCGCCAGCCCTGGGAATAAGCCCCGCGCGGCGGCGCCCCACGCTTGGTCTGAATCACATATTTGGCCATGTTCTAACCTCCTCAACCTTCTTTGAATGGGCGATGTTAGCCGCCCGTTGACGCCGCTCGATGCTTGCGAGCCCTTAGCGCGAATGAGGTATCTCGCTATTAGGGACAGCGAGCTGACACCAACCTGAGGATGGGACATCCGGGTGCCGTCCAACAAAGAAAGCGATTAGTTCGCGGGGTGAGTGGGCATCAGAATGACCATCGCGCACCAGCGCCAGCGCGATCCACCAGGTTATTGCGACCCGTTCCCTCCTGCCGGCAGCAGAATCTTCTCTAGGTCCTCGAGCGGGATTGGACCCTGGTCGAGCGCCCGATCGTGGAATTCCGTCAGGTTGAAGCTCGGCCCGAGCGCGGCCTCGTACTTTTTCCTCAGCCGCCACCAGTCCCGGTTCCCGACAAAGTAGGTGGGCAATTGCGTCGAACTCAACTTGGCACGCTGGAGCTTACCTTCGGCCTCCGATTGCGTTTGAAATGTCTGCTTTTCCATGAGCTCGAGTGCCTCTTGGTCCGTCATGTTCATGGTATGCATGCGGACATCGAGAATGGCATTGGCGATTGCCCGTAGCCACACTTTCAGATAGGAGATTCGATAGCGCGGATCGCCATCGTCGAATCCCTGATACATCATCACCTGCGCTCCGTACTCGGCCCAGCCTTCGACATAGGGACCATTGCCATACAAGGCCCGCACGAGTCGACGCGTGATGGGCTGCACACGGTTGGCATGTTCGAACTGTACATAGTGACCCGGCAGGGCCTCGTGGATCGTCAGCCACTGCAGCACCCAGTTGTTGTACTCGCGCAGCTTCGACTCCGCCTTGGCTTCCGGCATGCTCGGTGGAATCGGTGTCACCCAGTACTGCGCCTCGGTCTCGGGATCAAGAGGGGGTGCGGCATGGAAGCCCGCGACGGAATAACTGCCGCGCATGAACGGTGGCGTCGGAATGACCTTCAGGTTCTCCAGTGTGCCCAGGGTTACGATCTTCTTTTCGCGGACGAACTGCGCGACCGTGTCGACGTCCTTCTTCACTACGTCCATCAATTCGGCGGGCTTGGGATGGTGATCGGAGATCTTCTCGAGTACCTCGCCGATAACCCTGTTTTCCCGATCGCGCTCGCTTAGGTCAGCGTGATCGTCGTGACCGGGATACATCTCCCTGTGCAAAGGCCGCGCGAGGTCGAACATCTGGGCGCGAACGTCGTGCAGCTGCTGTTCGGCATCGGCAAGTACTTGCTCCGGAGTGACCGCCGTCTCCATCACCAGGCGGAATTTCTCCGCATATAGCTCCTTGCCGAGCCGCCACGTCCGGGTCGTAGCACGCTTTGCCAGATCGCTCTCCAGCCATGCGGAGAAGTCCTGCAGGGCTTTCACTGCCGGCGGCGCCACCTTCTCGAAACGCGTCTTTACCTCGCCCGCCAGGATTTCCTTCGCGATGGTGTTTTCGATCAGGTCCACGTTGCCACTGTTTTCCTCGACGGCAACCTTGATAAAGATAGGATCGGAATCAACCAGTTCTTCTTTTGCCTGGCTCAGGAAGCGGGGGATTTCGGAGATGCGGGACAAAATGTGTCCCAGCCGCACATCTTTGGGTGCGTATTCATCGGTCAGCGGTTGAAACAAGGCGCCCCCTAGCAGTTCGACATAGACCGTGGGGTTGTGCTTGTAGTTCTCGATGCGATCGAACTCGAGCAGGTTGAGATCGATCTGGTCTCGAATCAGCCGCAGGTCCGTGGCATCCTCCACCCCGAGTGACGTCTGCGGGAACCGCCCGCGCCACTCCTCATAAAAGCGTCTCTGGGCGGCCATGCCATTCGGACTGACGTCGTCGAGCTCGGCATCGAGTTCGATAACCTGTCCCGTCCGGGGATCTTTGTGCTTGTGATAGCCGGCTTCGGAAGCACTGGCAGGCGATAACGCCAGGGATTCGTGAACAAATTGTTCCGCCAGTTCGAGGAACGTCGAACTGCCGGCATTCGCGGAGGTTTGCCCCATGAGAGCGGCCGTAAGCAGCAAAAAGGGAAGTATGCGCAGCAAATGCAGGGAGTCCCCCGACGACAACCCGCCAGTATACAGACCACGACTCCCGCGCTGCCAGTCGCGATTCGACGGACGACGGGAAGCTGGCGAAGCACGCTCGGGCTTCGCAGCGCCGGACTTCTGCGCGGGACCGCCGGCCGCGCAGCACAATGAAAGAAGAGGAGTTAGCATTGTGCCTCATGCAACAAGGCTAGCTCGAATAAATCACTCGGTATCATTCCGTGAAGAGCTTCTTTGTGGGGGCGCAGGATTGCGTTCCAGTATCAAGGGAGAAGGCTCAATTTCCCTCCTATCTTCCAGTTTTCCTTCTTTTTTCCCATCTTTAACTTCTAAGGCTGATTCTTCCTTTTTTTGCAGAAAGAGTGTGGCGGAGGTGCCGGATGACCCGGTCCAGCGCTACAATTTAGCCAGGGAGTTGCCCCCTCGTATCAGCCACCATGTTTCTGGCCTTCAGCATTCGCATCCTGGTTCTTCTGCTTGCCGCTCCCTCGGCGCAGCCCAACCCAGGTTTGCCCCAACAATCCGCACAATCTCAAGCGACGCCGAAGACGGGTTCTTCCCCCGAGCAATCCACCGACTCAAAACCTTGCCCCACGTCTGCCCCCTCCGCTTCGGCCAAGTCCGCCAACTGCACCTCTGGAGTTTCCCACAAGCCTAAACGACAGGCTCCAGCCGGGCCGGACAAGTCCGCCCCCGGGGAGCCGACCAAGACGGTTGTGCGCAACGGTGGGACAAGTGACGCAAAAGTTGCCATCTCCCCCGGGATGAGTGATCAACAGGCTTCCCAGAAATTAGAGAACACGAACCAGCTCTTGTCCTCGACCGACGCGAACTTGAAACAGATTGCCCCGCGCCAGCTGAACGCCAGCCAGCAAGATACGGTGAAACAGATCAAGAGTTTTGTGGATCAGGCCAAAATGGCTGCCAGCAAGGGAGATGTAGAACGCGCCTACAATTTGGCGAGCAAGGCCAATATGCTTTCTGCCGACCTGGTGGGGCCAAAACGATAACCCGCGAGCGATCGCTAGCCGGTTTCCGGATTTCGCCTGCGGTGCGGTAAAGCCCAGGGGAATCCCGGGGTCATTTCTCCTTCGCCCGGGCGGCATTGACCTTGGCCAGCAAATCCTGCGCCGGTTGCTGCACCGGACCCGGCATCTTTACGACCTCGCTCAACACTTCCCGCGCCTCCGTCGTCTTGTTCAGCTTGGCATAGGCAAAGCCCAGGCGGTACATGGCAACCGCATAGGACTGATCATCCAGCCCTTTGAGCAGCGTCGATGCCGTCCTCAACTCGCTAACGGCAGAGGCTGTTTTGTTCTGTTTCATGAGCGCATAGCCCAGGGTGGAGTGGGCCACTCCGGCGGACATCTTGCGCTTGTTATCCGCATCTGGGGCGTCCGCCTTTGCCACCGCGATTGCCTTCTGCGCGTAGTGGATCGCTTCATTCACACTCCCCGGTTTGGGGTCGTCGACATAGGCATTTGCCATGAGCAGTAACGTGGGCAAACTGTTGGGATTGGCAGCTAAGGTTTTCTCACCATAAGCCATGAGTCGGGACGTGTCCTTTAGTTCCGCTAAGGCCACCATGGCATAGGATGCGACCGGTTCCTGAAACCGGGAATCTGGAAAGGCTGGCGTGAAGCGTTCAATGTAGTCCATTCGTTTCTTGGCATCGTGCTCATCGGCAATCGCATTGAAGGCGGCCGCTTCCAGAAACTCATAGGAGCCCTTGGCTGAGTTCTTTTCGTCCTGTAGGTGATTTGCGAAATCCTGATCGTCCATCTCTGCAGGTTTCGCTTGCTTATCGATGGTGTTATAGATCTCGCCACCCTTGGTCGCATAGCCCATTACTCGGGCATTGTCCTTCATTTGCTGCGCGATGCTGGTTTGTGAAACCAGGATATCCATATTGCGGGGAGATGCAGCCAGCGCCTTATCGCCATAGGCAAGAGCTTTCCCGAGATCTCCGGCCGCTTGATAGGTTTGCGCCAGCTGCCAGTTTCCGTAGGCGACCGCTGCCGGGTTGGAGGAAAACTTCTCGAGGAAATCGTCGTACATGGCTATTTTCTTCTGCGGATCCTGCTCATTGGAGATTGCGCTCAAGGCTTGATCCTCAGGGGTTCCGGCGGCAATCACGATCCTGTCGATTTGTGCCGGAGCAGACGAGGAAACCAAGCCAAAAAACAGGCCTGCCAGGGAGAACCAATATGCGCGTTGCATAGCTGCCTCCACAGTTCCGCCGAATCCTAGCTCCGAATCAACCTGGTTGCAAGCGTCGATCATCCGAGAGTCGGCAACGCAAGAGTGGTCGCAGGGCGAACGAGGACAGCCGCAAGGCGTTCTCGGCCTTCGCCTGTGTTGTTCGACGGCTACCTGCCGGCTGCAGCCTTTCCACCGAACCGACCCTCGAGCTGTCGTTCCGGGCCTGCCGATCTGAAATCGCATGATAAAATCAGGTTTATTCCTTTCATAACGTGAGTTTTGCGGCAACATCGATGCCTGAACATGGCCAGGCCAAAGTAAAACAGGCCGAGGGCAACCGCGGCCAGACTGCCTCGTCGAACCCAGACCTGTCGGTTATCGTACCGGTCTATAACGAAGCGCTTCACCTCAACGAGCTGCTTGACGCCATCAGCGCTGCTCCGGTTCGAAAGGAGATCATAGTCGTCGATGACGGTTCGACTGACGGAACGCGCGAAAAACTACTCGCTTTGCCTCCAACCGACGGAATCACGATTCTTTTCCATGAGAAGAACTGCGGCAAGGGTGCTGCAATCCGTACCGCACTTCGCTACGCACGCGGCAAGTACGTTCTCATCCAGGACTCTGATCTCGAATACGATCCCCAGGACTATCTTCGACTGCTGGAGCCTCTCGAGCGAGGCCATGCCAACGTGGTCTACGGCGTGCGTCCCGATCGCCCGGAGCGAGGGCTCCGTTTCTACTGGGGGGCCAAGTTTCTGACCATGATGGTCAATCTGCTATATCGGGCCGGTATTCACGACGAGGCCACCTGCTACAAAGTGTTTCGCCGTTCTGTGCTCAAAAATATGCCTCTCGAGTGCACGCGTTTTGAGTTCTGTCCGGAAGTGACCGCGAAACTCTGCCGTTTAGGAGAAAAGATCTGGGAGGTCCCCATTTCTTATCGGCCGCGAAGCCGGGAGGAGGGCAAGAAACTGCGCCATCGTGACGGCTGGATGGCGATCTGGACTCTGCTGCGGCTGCGTTTCGCGCGCCGGCGACAGTTGCGCTACTCGTCCGAGCACGACGAGACTTCTCCTTTCGCCATAGCCTTCTCTCGTCTGCCACCCCGTTGAGCAACACTCCCGTATTGGCGAAGCGCTCCCGATCGATACCCACAGTCCATCCGGTGCGCACCCACCTCGTCTCGATGGTGGCAACCTCCTTCGCCCTGCACATCCTCGTCCTTGGGGTGTTCCATCTCTACCGCTTCCGAACCGACGATAATCACTTCGGTTACGGATGGGAGATGGGCCGTATCGCAGAGTCGATCGCTTTGGGCCACGGGTTCGGCAATCCCTACGGCGGCTCGACCGGCCCGACGGCGTGGGAGCCGCCTCTGTACCCGTATATCATCGGCGGAGTATTCAAGGTCTTTGGCATTTACTCCGATGCCTCGGCATGGGTCTTGCTTTCCCTCAACAGTGTATTTACAGCTTTGACCTCCATCCCCATATTTCTGATTGCTCGAAAAACCATGGGCCAGCGGGTTGCGCTATGGTCAGCCTGGACTTGGGCCGTACTGCCGTATGCCATGTACTGGTCGCTCCATTGGATATGGGACGCGAGTTTGACGCCCCTGCTGTTGAGCCTGATTTTCCTGGTTGCCCTCGAACTGGAAGACTGGCCGGGTTCAAAGGGATGGGCGACTTTCGGCCTGCTGTGGGGGGTAGCCAGTTTGTCGAATGTGTCGATCCTGTCCTTCCTGCCTTTCTCCGGGCTGTGGGCCTGGCACAGACGCCGTCGACGCGGCTTACCCTCGTTCGGCGGAGTGGCCCTGGCCTCGCTGCTTTTCTTTCTGCTGGTTTCCCCGTGGCTGATACGGAATTACCGCACCTTCGGCAAGTTCGTGTTTATCCGCGATGACTTTGGTTATGAGCTGCGCTTGGGGAATGGTCTCTACGCGGATGGCAGGCTGATGGCCTACCTGCAACCCAACTTAAATAGATTGGAGCTCGAAAGCTACAGCCGGCTCGGGGAGCAGGCGTACGAAGCGCGATGCCACAGGCTGGCGTTTACCTGGATCCACGAACACCCTGGGCGCTTTTTCCTGATCTCGCTGAAGAGATCTTTCTATTACTGGGATAACACGGTGAAAGCCACCAACAGCACCGCTCCGGTCGATTTCAGAAACTCCCTGTTTCTTGCCTCTTCTGTCCTCGCCATCTGGGGACTGGGCCGCGCTCTGCGGAAAAAGAAGCCGGGAGCCTGGTTATTCTTCTGGTTGGTCGCGGTGTACCCAACCATTTATTACTTTGTATATCCCGGGGCCCGGTATCGACATCCGATTGAGCCCGAATTACTGATCCTGCTCGTGTTCCTGCTTTCCGAAGTCGAACTCCCCAGGTTCATGGGTGGTTCCCCTTTGGTCTCTGGGGACGGCCGAACTGCCGCCTGAACCCTGCTCCCCGCTGTTATCCGCGATCGCGAGTTGGCGACGCTGTCCACATTGTTTAAAGTAGCTCATGCGTTCCATTCTGCAGCAGCGGCCGCTGCGACTGGTTTTCGGCGCCAATGTGATCTCGATGCTTGGCAGCGGCATGAATTCTGCTGCCGTTGCCTGGTACATTCTCGAGGCCACTCACTCGGAAATCGCACTGGGAAGCTTTGCCGTTCTGCAAACACTTCCCGCCATGCTGATGCTGCCCTTCACGGGCGTCATTATTGATCGCGAGGATCGGCGTCGCCTGGTCATGATGCTCGATGCGGCCCGCGCACTGATCATTCTCATAGTTGCACTTCTTAGCTTTACCCACCGGGTGAAGGTCTGGGAACTTTATGGAATGAACACTCTGGTGGCCGCCGGTTTTTGGATGTTCTGGCCAACCATCACCGCCTTAATTCAGGAACTGACACCCGAGGAAGAATTTGTCCACGCTAACACCTTTCTGCTGGCTGGAATCCAGGGGGGGTGGCTCATTGCCGGGTCGATCGTCGGCTTTGTGTATAACCGGATCGGCTTGGGTGGGGTGCTGCTCATCGATTTCTCGACCTATCTGGTCTCGTTTCTCTGCTACCTCTCCGTGCGCAGCGGCCGCCACGTCGTGCCGCGCCCGGCTGAACTGCAGTCTGATCTATTGGCGGCCGAGACTGCGTTCGGGCGCTTCTTGCGTGAGATGCGCGATGCCATGCATTTCCTGCGGGGCAACCGCAGCTTGCTGCTGCTGGGGCTCTCCTGGGCGGTGTTCCTGGGCGCAATGATGACGGGAGTGGTGGTCACGCCGCCGTTGAGCGAGAAGGTTTTTCATGCCGGCGCCGTCGGGTACGGCTGGCTCAACGCTGGCTGGGGCTTGGGGGCATTTTGCAGCGCCCTTTACGCACCCTGGTCGATCGCCAGGTTTGGCGCTCGCCGTTCGATCGCCGTGTCGATGGGTCTGTTGGCAATCTGCATGACCGTCGCGCCCCTGGCTCCCGCCCTCGCCGTTGCCGTTTGTGTCTATGCGGTGATGGGGTCGGCGCGTGGCATTAGCGGTGTTGCCATGAACACCAGCCTCATGCAGCAGGTACCGCCGCACTTTATGGGACGCGTGCAGAATACGTTTTACTTTATGGGCACTGCACTGCAGATCGTTCTGGCGATTCTGGTTGCCGGTGTGGCTCAATTCAATCTCGTTGCCGGCTTCTCGATCATTGGCATGGTTTACGCCGCGGCGTTTGTTAGCGCGGTCTGGCCGGCTCCGGTTGCGGTCGAGGAAGTTACCTCAACCAAATGAAGGATGGGCCGCAGAACGGCAAAACGGCTCGGACCCTCAGCAGGGTCGTCTGGCACGTGCCCAACTGTCGAAATACGCGGAAATCAACCGGTTTTCAGGGGCATTGACACCAGACCGGCACCAAAGAAAGGGCGAAGGTCCCCCGTCATCTCGACTGTGGAGTTGGTCCTAGGGTGTCGATGCTTGATGGCAGATTTCATTAGAGCAGAACAAGATG
>Ga0187783_10000457_pt1 | contig 30538 bp, 25 predicted proteins | sample 1015_SJ02_MP02_2_FD_132471 | JGI IMG/M metagenome (GOLD analysis project Ga0187783, IMG submission 132471) | Tropical peat soil microbial communities from peatlands in Department of Meta, Colombia - 1015_SJ02_MP02_20_MG | ecosystem: Environmental > Terrestrial > Soil > Wetlands > Peat | place... | reverse complement strand
GTAGCGGTCCAGGAAGCCACGCACCGTCAGCCTGCGGTGCGCCCTGGCATAGTCCTCGATCCGGCCGGACGTGGCATGCGCCTCGATCAGGTCCAGCAGCTGCGCGTGCTCGCTCACGGCCTGCGACGATCGCCCGGGCACGAAGGCAAATCCCTGACGTAGTCCGCGCAACCGGTCTGACTCTCGATCGACAAGGCTCACGAGGTATGAATTCGGGCAGAGCCGGTACAGCGTCTCGTGGAACTCTGAGTTGAGCGTCACAAACCGAACCGGATCGAGCAGGTCGATGCTCTTCGCCATCGCTTCGTTGATGCGCCGGGCTTTCAGCAACTCCCGCTTGCGCAGCATCGGCGCAGCGAGCGCGGTGGCCGCCGCCTCGATGATTGCGAGGGTTTCCATCGATTCCGCGTACGCCGCGGCGTCGATCGTGCGCACGGTCGCCCCGACGTTGCGTTTGAACTCGACGTAACCTTCTGCTTCCAGGCGCCGCAACGCTTCACGTACCGGGACCGAACTCATGCCGATCTGGTTCGCCAGCCGGTCGAGCACCAGGCGGTGGCCGGCCTGGTAGGACCCATCCAGGATGCCGTTGCGAATCCGGCTGTAGGCAACCTCAGCTTTAGAACCGTCAGGCTCGAGCGTTGTTTCGCTTCCCGCCAGGGCCATGTCCTGCTCCGTTTCGCCGCACCATTTTCGTAGCTTGTTCGCAGCGGCCGGCTTGCGGGCACCATCTCAGCGAGCCGCCGGTGTAGATGTGGCTCATCGCGACGGGGTGCTAGTCAGCCAAAGCCTAGCCGGTCGCGCCCGTCGTCCATGGGCTTATCAGGGCGGATTCGGTCGCCGCTTGCAGTTGTCACGACCGGGTCCCCGGCACTGCTGGCAGGCTCGTGAGGGACAGAACTTCCGCCGCGGTGAATCCTGGCGCAATCTCATCGAGCCTCCATCGTTCACGCCGGTAACGGAATAGCCCGAGGTCGGTCATCACGATGTCGACACAACGCCGGCCAGTCAGCGGATAACTGCACCTCTCGACGAGCTTCGGCTCGCCGGCGCTATCGCAGTGTTGCATCATCACAATCAGCGTCCGGGCGTTCGTGATGAGGTCCATAGCACCTCCGACGCCGCCGCCGACCTGGCTCGGATTCGACCAATTGGCCAGGTTGGCCTCTGCATCGACCTGGTATGCGCCGAGAACGACATAATCGAGGCGGCGCGACCGGGCAATCTCGAAGGAGGTGACGCTGTCAAAGAATGACATCCCCGGCCGCGGCCGGACGAAGACGCCTGCGGCGTCGAAGAGGTCGGCGTCAATTTCTTCGGCTGATTCGGCCAGCCGCCCGTAGCCGAGCATTCCGTTCTCGGCATGCAGGAAAACCTCTCGGCCGTCAAGCTCTGCCGCGACCAGGCTGGGCAGCCCCGCGCCCAGGTTCACATAGCTGCCATCCGCGATCTCGGTGGCCACCCGTGCGGCCATCTGGCCGCGGCTCAAGCCGGGCTTTCCGAGGTAGGCCCGCACCGACGTGGCCGGATGACGACGGCCAGCCTGCATGTCCGGGACCTCCCGGAGCGTCGAGCGCACGACGTGATCGACAAAGATGCCCGGCAGGCCGACCCGCTGCGGATCGATCTCGCCCGGTTCGACGATCTCGTCCGCCTCGATGATCGTGACCCGCGCGCCCTTCCCGAATGCCGGGTTGAAGTTCTCGCTCGCGCCGCGGAACTCGGCGTTGCCGTAGCGGTCGGCGCGGTGCGCGCGGAGCAGCGCACAATCAACCGGCAACGCCGGTTCCAGCACATAGGAGCGGCCGCCGAACAGGCGCTGTTCCTTGCCGGCGGCCAGTGGTGTCCCGACCCCGGTTGGCGAGTAGAAGGCGGCGAGTCCCGCTGCGGCGGCACGCACCCGCTCCACCAGTACGCCCTGGGGTACCAGTTCAAGGCTGACCTGGCCGCTGGCGACCAGCCGTTCCGCGACCGAGTCCATGCCAGGGCGGGCCGAGAAGGACACGATAAGGCCGCTGACTTGCCCGTTCTCCAGCAGCGGTTCGGCGGACCGCGCGCCACTGCCGAGCGAGTTGGCGACCAGTGTCAGCCGCCTGGCTCCGTGCTCGCGGAGGCTCACCAGCAGGCTGACGGGAAACGAGTGCCTGACACCGAACCCGCCGATGGCCACCACGGCACCGTCGGCGACACGGCTGATCGCCTCCTCGATGGCGCAGACCTTGTCCATCCGCTAGTCCCGCTCGACCGAGGCTGGCCGGCCTCGGACAATCGCGCACTGGTGGTCGATAAGGTCGAAGACGGCCTGGACGAGCTGGCTAGCGCCCGGCCGCGACTGCTCAATCCGCGCCACCCAGATACCCCTTGCGCAGCTCGCCCCGCAGGTCTTCCGGGCCGCCCTCGGCGAACAGCCTGCCCGTCCTGAGCATGTAGCCCCTGGTACCGACCGACAGGGCCAGGTCGACGTTCTGCTCGACGAGCAGCACCGCCGTTCCCAGCTCGTCGCGGATCCGGCACAGGGTGCGCCGCAGGCTCTCGACAAGCGTGGGAGCCAGCCCCAGTGAGGGCTCATCGAGCATGATGAGCCTCGCGTTGCCCATCAGGGCTCGCCCGATGGCCACCATCTGCTGCTGACCGCCGCTGAGCTCCTGGGCCCGCTGCTTTCTCTTCTCGACTAGTGCCGGGAAGACGTCGTAGACGGACGCGAGCGCGGCTTTCAGCTCGTGCTTGGCGCGCCGGTATCCGCCCATCAGCAGGTTCTCCTCCACGGACAGCGGACCGAAGCAGTGCCTATTCTGCGGAACGTGCGATACGCCGGCCGCGACGATCTCCCATGGCCTTTTGCCAGTCAGCGACTCAGAGTCGAGCGAGATGTCGCCGACCGCCGGCGGTACGAGGCCAGAGATGGCGCGGAGCAGGGTGGTCTTGCCGGCCCCGTTGGGGCCGACGACGAACACCGCCTCGCCCTCAGCGACCTGGATCGATAGTTCGTCTACCGCTCTGGCAAGGCCGTAGCGCACGGATAGGTTGTCAACTCGAAGCAGGGCCTCACTCATGGGTACTTCCGAGATATGCGGTTACCACGGCTGGTGACTTCGCCACGTCCCCCGGCAGGCCGTTAAAGATTTCCAGGCCAGCGTCGAGGACGACAACGCGATGCGCGATGGGCAGGAGAAATGGCAGGTTATGGTCGATGCACATGACGCTGATGCCATAGGACGGCAGCCGGCTGATAACCTGGGCTAGATCTTCGCCCTCGGCGTCGCTGAGCCCCGCACCGGGTTCGTCGAGAAGCAGCAGGCGCGGGCCGGTCGACAGCGCGAGCGCGACACCCAGCTTCCGCTGGGTGCCATAGGGCAAATTGCCGCTAGAGGTATCGGCCACGTCCTCGAGGCCGCAGATACTGAGGACCTCATCCTTACCGATCAGACTTGCGTCTGATCGCCGGATCTGCGGCACGAGGGCGAGGCTCTCGCGGACGGTGAAAGACCTAAAGCACATGGCTTCCTGGAAGCTTCGGGTGAGGCCGTAGCGGACGATGGTTCTTGGCCTTCTTCCGCCGATCCCATGACCGAGGAACGTGATCGAGCCGCTGGTCGGTGGCGTGAAGCCGGAGATCACGTTGAACAGCGTCGTTTTGCCCGATCCGTTCGGCCCCAGCACGCCGAGAATCTCGCCTTCCGCGACCTCGATGCTGACCCCCGCCAGCGCGGCCACACCGCCGTATTGCTTCTTTACGTCGCGCGCTTCGAGCAGTGCTGGCATCAGGTTTCCCCCAGTCCCTCGCCGGCTGGTCGCGTGGTTTCCAGCGCGTCGTCAGCCCGGCCAGTCGGCAGTCTGGGCCAGCGGCTGATCCCTGTTTTGGCTATCAGCCATCCGACGGAGCGCGTTATGAGGCCCACGACGCCCTCGGGGAAAAGCAGGATGACGGCGATGAAGATGACACCGATGATGGCGTCCGATAGCAGGGGTGCGAGGTGCAGCAGCTGCGGCAAGAAGATCACCACGATGGCGCCGAGCAGCGGGCCAAGCAAGTAGGCGGAGCCGCCCAGCAGCACCACGACCACAAAGTCAATACTCGCCGTCGCGGAGAACTGGCTCGGCACCACGTATTTTTCGAGGTAGGCCCAGTAGACGCCAGCGACACCGGCCATGGCCCCGGTAATGGCAAAGCTTGCCATGTGGACGCGGGTGACGCTGATGCCCACGGACACCGCCAGCGGGCGACTATCCCGGATCGCGCGCAGCTGCTGGCCGAGCTGAGACCCTTTGATCAGCCGCAGCAGGACCAGGATGACCACCAGGGTAACAAGGCTGACGTAATACCATTGCAGATCGGACGTGACCTGATATCCGAACAACGATGTCGGACCAGCGAGGACGATCCCCTCCGAGCCATTCGTGACGGAATTCCAGTTTGTCATCACCCCATAAATAACCTCGGAGACCGCGAACAGGATGATGATGAAGTAACTGCCGGCCACCCGGGTGGAGATCGAGGCTAGGGACATGCCGGCCACCCCGACAATGGCGATTGCCGCCAGGATGACCGGGATCAGCGGCCAGTTGTAGTGGGTCACCAGCACCGCCGCCGTGTAGGCGCCAATTCCCCACAGTCCCCCGTGCGCGACCGACAGCAGCCCGCCGTCGTGATACAGCAGCCCTATCCCGGATGCGACAATGGCATAAATGAAGACAGTGACGCCGAGCGTAACGTACTGGGCGGCTACGCCGGAGTAAGGGAACACGCCGGCGATCACGCACAGCGCAACCAGCCCCGCGATTGTGGCCCCCCAGCTCGCCTCACTCGGCGGCGTGTACCCGCGCCTCGTGATCCGGTTGAGGTTGACCAGCAATGACCGACTGGGACCCGCGGCGCGCGGCTCAAGCGTCGGCACGGCGCTCGCGGGTTCCCTGCGAAGATTCCCTCCAGGCAAGGTGACCTTCCTTCTGCTCGAGGTGCGCCCAGTCACCCGAAGGCACCGTCACGATCCGCCGAAGCCGTCCGCGCTCACATACTGTGTGCCAGGCCCCTGACTAGTCCCTGCGGCCGGATGATGAGCAGCAGGATCACCGCCCCGAACTCAATGGCGTCCGTCCAGCCGGCCAGGCCCACCGTCACCAGAACCGTCTCGATGAGCGCCAGCAAGATCGCGCCGATGACCGCGCCGCGCACGCTTCCGAGCCCCCCGACCAGCGCGACGACGAAGCCCTTCAGGACCAGTTCAGCGCCCAGCAACGGATACGGCGGCTCCAGCAGCGCGACAAACCCGCCACCGATGCCCGCGATCACGCCCCCCAGTGCGAACACGCCGGTCACCAGCCGGGTCACCGGAATGCCCATCAGCGCCGCAGCTTCCCGGTCTGCGGCTACCGCCCGGATGGCGGTTCCGGTCCTGGTCCGATCGAGAAACAGGATCAGGCCCACGACCAGCACTATCGTCCCGGCGATGATGATCACCCGGTCGGCCGACATGATCACGCTGCCGACCGTCCAGTTCGCCGCGTCCGCTGGCGCCACTGTCACCGAGTTCAGCCCCCAGTGGTACGCCACGCCGTTCTCGATGATCTGCGACAGGCCCAGCGACACCAGAAAGCCGTTCACCGGCCGGATGAGCGTCCATCGGAACAGCACACGCTCCAGCACGATGCTCAGCACCCCGATCGTCAGCGCGGCGGCGCCGAAACCCCAGATGAAGGCGATCGCGCCACCGGGAGCGACGACGAAAACCACGTAGGCGCCCAGCGTCATGAAGTCGCCGTAGGCGATGTTGATGATGCCGGACAATCCGAAGATGATCGACAGGCCTATCGCCACCAGCGCATAGACGCTGGCGCTGCTGAGTACATTGAAACACTGCTGCAACAGCTCGCTCACGGCTCGATCTTGCTCCTCTGCGTACTCATCAGCGCGCCCTCAACGCAGACGATTTCTAGCGTCACAGTGGTCTTCCCTGGCCAGCACGCACGCCGGCGCACACTGGCCAGGGAAACCACACCGCTAGACGCCTTCCAGGATGGCGTCGATTCTCCATGTTGTGAAGGTGGCCACAGCCGCCTTACTAGCCGGCGGACATCATCCACTCATACCGGTAGAGGAGCCGTTCGGGAAGATCTCGAACTCGGAGGGCGAACCATTGCCATTCTTCGCCACGCAGAGGACCTGCCCGTAGGTCGCCTGGTTGTTCTTGACCGTGATAGCGCCATCGACTCCGTTATACGTCGTGCCGTTCATCGCCTTGAGCACGGCCTTCGTGCTGGTAAACGTGCCGGCCTTCTCGATTGCCCTGGCTAGGATCGTAAAGAAGTCGTAGATAAACAGGCCACCTCCGACGTACGGGTCCGGGTCGGAGATCCCGTCTCGCGGCAGCCCGTAGTAGATTTTCTGGTATTCTTTATAGCCGCTATTCTGCAGCGGTCCTGTATCGATTGCCCCGGCATTCGTCTCCGCGATGTAGGTAATACCCGGCGTGTTCGGGTACGCCGTGAGGCACGACCCCGAGTTGTTGAACACGATGCTCGAGGCGTGCAAGGACCCGTTCTGGCTCAGCATCTCCGGTTCCGAGTTCACGGCGGCCGCCAGTTCGTTCCAGATCACGTCCGGATGGTCGGCCTTCAGCGCGGTGAGGTAAGAGCTGTAGTCCGTTGCGTCAATCGGGGCGATCTCGGTCCCGACGACCGTCAGACCTTCCTGCTTGAAGGCGAGTTCATCGGCAGCGAAGGCCGCCTGGTCGGTGGCGTCCTGCTCGCCGAGCAGGCCGACCGTCTTGGCGTTGGGGTAGAGCTTCTTGAAGCCGCGCACGCTCATGAGCGACCTGGCGTCCAGCGAGGGCACGGTGTTCACCACGTAATGGGACTTCGACATCAGGGCGGCTACCGCCGACCCGGTGCTGAAGTAGATCACCTTGTTCGGCTCGGTGATCCCGCGGACGATAGGGCCGAAGTCGGCGAGGCCGCCGAAGATGAACTTATCCCCGTCCGTGGTGACCAGCTTGACGACGCACGCGGCCACCTGTGTCTGGTCGCTGTTGTCGTTGCAGATGTCCAGCTTGAAGTTGTACTTCTTCCCGTCGACGGTGACCCCGCCGCTCTTGTTGACGTACGCGACGCCGGTCTCCGCGCCGTGCAGGAACGAAACGCCGAACGCGGCGTCCGCTCCGCTCTCCTCGGCGTCGAACCCGATCGTGATCGTGCCGGACGCCGACGAACTTCCTGTCGAAGAACCCGCGGTGGATCCACAGGCAGCTAAGGCGAATGTCGTCAGGACTGCGAGGAGCGCCATTGGCCTGCGAGCGAGCGCGCCCGCAGCGAATCTAGTGCTGGCTGTTTTCATTCACTCGACCCTTCAGGGGGGGTACTTGTCGTCATTCCGCTGGGTACCGCCGCTCGGGCGGTCGTCGCTGAGCCACGTACTGCACGCGGTTGACCGAATGAGCGACTTTCGGCGGTCAGCGCAGAGCGCATAGTGCCGGTGTCTGGCCTGGGGGGTTACCGCTGAGCTGTGGTGACTCGCAAGCGCTGCGATCAGGACACGGCTGCAAGGTCGATACGACGATGCGGCGATTGCCCGGCCGTGATCCAGCGCTCGGGCCTGTCGCCCCGCCGCCGAGCCGGCGGAGCGCGCTCGGCAGATGGCGTTTGGCACAGGGAGTTGTGAGAACCGGCCGATCTGGCTGTGCGACGGACTCGTGCTGAAGCGGACGGCGCCGACGGGCTAACCCGCGCCACGAAACGTACCGCGACGCTGGTCAAGCCGGCCGCTGCGCGCGGCAGCATCAGCAGGCGCCAGGTAGCTAACCGACGACGATTCTCAGTTCGTCGTGAGCAGCTAAGGTCACCCAGTTCGTCGGCTGCGACTCCGACCACTGGCACGGCACCTCCTGAATCGAGGTTCGAATTGTGCTCTTGGCGCCTTCACCTTCGTGGCGAAAAGCGAGGTTGAGCGCTCCGGGTCAGGCGCTGCCGGGTGGCCCGATGACCGGCGCTGATGGATGACTCTGGCCGATGAGGACTGCGGCTCCCGACCGGGCGTCGCGCCCTGACCTTTTGTATGACAGTCATACCGTATTAGAGTGCATTGTATACGGTTCGATGGGCATGTCAAGGCACCGGCGCAGCGTCCGCCGAGCCGCTTCGCCCGCTCCGGCGGTGGGCCCGGTCACCAGTCTTCGAGCAGGTCGTCGATGCCGGCGTAGGCGGTGTACAGGCCGTCGAACCCGGTGAAGTACATGGCGGTGCTGGTGATGCTCTGGATGACCAGCCGCGGCGTGACGTCCCAGGCCCTGGCCAGCAGCGCGGCCTCGCGCAGACCCTCCCGCAGCCCGGTGATGGTGTGATGGCGCAGCATCAGGTACGGCACGATCTGCTTGGGCAGCGTCTTGATCGCCACCTCCCACTTGGCCCGGTTCACCTTGACGAACTCAGGGTGGTACTTCAGGCCGAAGCGAATGGAATCCGGCAGGTACCCGATCGTGCGCTCGTACCAGCTCGTCAGGCTGGCCAGGTCCGCGGGCGTCATCGCGCGGGTCGACAGGTCCAGCCCGCAGCGGAACGCAGCCGGGTCGGCTGCCCACCCCGCCGGGAACGGAGCAGGTGGCTCCGCCGGCGGTCCGAAGGCAGGCAGTGTCTCGCCGACCGCGCGGAACACGTGCCCCAGGCCGCGCATGCCGGCATACAGCTGGGAGAACATGACCAGCTCCATGATCTGCTCTTTGGCCATGCCGTTGCGGCGCAGCGTGATGAACTCGTTGAGGATGCCCGTCTCCCAGCCATACATCATGTAGCTGTGAATGTTGCTGCTGGACAGCAGGATGATGTTCTCGTGCGAGGGACGGCCGAAAAAGTCTGAGCCCCAGCGGTGCAGCTTGGCGAAGTCCGGGGCGTAATCCAGCATCAGGCTGTTGGCATACATCTCATACAGCGGCCCCCGCCAGCTCCACACGCTGGCCAGGTTCGCGTTGACCTCCGCAGCGCTGGTCTGCTCTAGATTGCCCAGGTCCAGTCCCTCGCCAGGCTCCATGTCCCGACCCTCCCTGACCTCCGGAGATGACGCCGTCCGGCATCCTTGCCACGGGTAAGAATGGCAAAACGTCGCCACGATTTCAGCCGGCGTCGGGCCGCCGGAGAACTCCCGTCTGCCTTCGAGACCTAACGTCGGGTGATGCTGTCTCGTCGCAGGTTCCTCCAGATCTCGGCCGCCTCGTCCGGCCTCGCCATCACCGGCACGGAGCTGCTCAGCAGGGCCGTCGCCAACGCGTCGAGCACGATCCGTGCTGACGGTTCGCAGGGCATCCGCCACATCGTCATCCTGATGATGGAGAACCGCTCGTTCGACCACTTCCTCGGCTGGCTCCCCGGTGCCGACGGCCGGCACGACCTGACCTTCGTGTCCGCGGTCGACGGCAATACCTACCCGAACTATCCGCTGGCACCGGACTTCCAGGGCTGCGGGTACAGCGACCCGGACCACAGCTGGGAGGGCTGGCTGGTCGAGTACAACTACGGCAAGATGGACGGCTTCCTCCAGCGGCCGACGACCCCGCCGAATAACCCTGGAGTGACTCGCGCTGCCGCCAACACGTTCCCGGTCGGCTATTACACCAACCTGAACCGCGACGGAACCCGCAAGATCGTGCCCGACCTGCCCGTCATCGGCGCGCTCGCCGAGCACTACACCACGCTTGACCACTACTTCTGCGCGTTCGCGGGAGAGACCTATCCCAACCGGTTCTACCAGCACGCCGGCCAGACCGACCGGGACCACAACTCCGAGGCGCCGTCCACGCTGCCGACCATCTGGGACCAGCTCTCCCCCATTCCCAACACCGCAGGCATCCCCACCGGCGGTTACTACTACCGGGATGCCCCGTTCCTCGCCCTGTGGGCTAGCCCCGCGATCGAGCCGGGGGCAACGTTCAGGTACCAGGCCTTCTTCCATCCGTTCTCCGACGCCGACGCCGCCACGGCCGCGCTCTCGGCCGGCACCTCGTTCATCGCTGCCTGCCAGAACGGCACGCTGCCGAACGTGTGCTACATCGACCCGGCCTTCGACAACGAGGGAACAGGCACATCCGGGGACGACCATCCGCTTGGCGATATCCGGCTCGGCGAGCGGTTCATCGCCGACGCTTACCACGCGCTTGCCGACAACGGCTACCTGGACGACACGGTTTTCATCGTGACGTTCGACGAATGGGGCGGCTTCTATGACCACGTGCCGCCGCCGATGGTCATCGACGACACGAACCCCGCCGACGTCATGCACGCCGGCGACAGCACCACCCCGACCGACGGCCAGCTCTATCCGAACTACAAGCAGCTCGGCTTCCGGGTCCCCGGCATCGTCGTGTCCAATCTGGCTTTGCCGCGGGTCGTGCACGAGGGCCCGTTCGAGCACTGCTCCAGCCTCGCGCTGATCGAGTCAACCTTCGGCCTGACGCCGCTGACCGCGCGCGACCGGTACGCCAGGAACCTGCGAGAGGTCCTGCTGCCGGCTCCGGTGCCCGCACCCTACGCGGTGCAGCCGTCCGCGATCCCGACGAGTTCGGACGTGATAGGCCCCGCGATCAGCCCGCCGTCCGAGTCGCTGCTGGACGTGCTCGAGGGCACCGCGGCCTTCGATCCCGCCGATGTCTGCTCCGCCGACAGCGTGCAGTCGGTGTCACCGGACCCGGTGAACTATCCGCCGCTACCCCAGACCTTCGGCGCGGACACGAACCTGACCGGGACCTCCGGCATGGCCGATCTGCTCAGGAACTATCTCGGGAGCAGCGCTCAGCAGGGCTGACGGCGACGCTCGCTCGGCCCGGCGGCGGCCCGGCCGAGCAGCTCGTCGCTGGCCAGGCGGCCGGCGTGCGCGCAGGTGCTCACCGTGAGCCTCATCAAGCCCAGCGGCCGTCCAGCCCTCGAGTTCCTGTTGCTGATCTGCGCCGCGGTCGCGGCAGACGTTGACACCTACCGCCATGTAGATGTCGCCGAGCAGTTCTTCGGGTATCTCGCGAGCCGTGAGCCGGACGTCCAGGACTGGGACCTCATGGCCTTCGACGACGAGCTGGCCAGGATGGTATGGCGGAGGTTCAGCCCCCTGGCGCAGGCGGTCTTCTCCGTGCTGATGGACAATCCCGGTGAAGCCATCCCGGCGGACGAGCTCGCCGCCAGGATCGGCCTGGCCAACGGCAGACACGGGCTGGCCGGGGTGGTGGCCTGGCCGAGCCGCCAGTGCGCCGAGGTGCACCGCCTGCCGCTGTTCCGGTACGAAGCGGCGGAGAAGCCCGGCGAGAGCGGCGCCTACTGGATGGACCCGAGGACGGCGAAGCTGTTCCTGGCCGCCCGCGACAGTTATTCTGGCGCTGCAGGCCGAAGCCCGCGCAGTAGGTCACTGACAGGCCCGAACGCACGTAGACGGTCCGCAGGCCCTGGTGGGCTCGAACGACACCCCCGGCGCACCGCGGCAACCGCCGCCGGCTGGCGCTACTCGTTCGAGATGGTGGTCTCCTTCGCGGTAAGGAACTCGAGCAGGGCCGGCCGCCCCTCCTCGGTGGCAGCGATCCCGCGCTTCAGCGCGGCGACAATCTCGCCCGGATCGGCGATCCGCTCCGCATAACAGCCGAGGGACGTCGCCAGGTCCGCGTAGTTGCCGGTGATGTCCGTGGCGCCGTACTTGGCCTGCGAGACCGGCATCACCGGGATCTCGATGGCCATCGAGGAGTTGTTGAACAGGATCGACAGGATGGGGATCCGCTCGCGCGCCGCGGTCTCCAGGTCCATCCCGGTGAAGCCGATGGCGGCGTCCCCCCACACGTTGATGCACAGGTGATCGGGCTTCGCCAGCTTGGCTCCCATCGCCAGACCGAGCCCGTAGCCCAGCTGGGTCGTTTTACCCCAGCCGAGGTAGCTGAGCGGTGCCGTCGCCTCCCAGAACGGCGTCATCTGGTCCCGCGGGCTGCCCGCGTCGTGGGTGATGATCGTCCGCTCCTTGTCCGCCATCCGGTTCAGCTCAAAGATCACCCGGTACGGGCTGATCGGCGCGGCGTCGCTGGTGAGCCGCGGCACCCACTCGGCGAGCCAGGCCTCGCGCAGCTCGGCGATCCGCTGCGGGACATCCCGCCGCGCGTCCGCGGTCGACCGGTCCGCCTCGGCCATCGCCTCGGCCAGCGCGGCCAGGGTCAGCCTGGCGTCGCCCACCAGCGCATGCTGCACGGCTACGTCTTTGTTGATGTCCCCCGGGTCGAGGGTGGCGTGGATGATCGTCTTGCCCGCCGGCATGGCCACGCCGAATCCGGTCAGCGCGAAGCTGCAGCCCACGCCGAGGATCACATCGGCGTCGGCCAGGAATCGCTTCACCGGGCGCGGATTGGCCCGCCCGCCGCTGCCGAGTGACAGCGGATGGTTCTCCGCGAACGCGCTCTTCCCCTCGATCGACGTGGTAACCGGGATGTTCCAGGCCTCGGCCAGTGCCCGCAGCTGCGGCCATGCCTTGGCCCAGTGCACTCCCTGGCCCGCGTAGATCACCGGATGCTGCGCGCTGGCGAGGACCCTGGCGGCCGTCGCGATGTCCGCCGGATCGGGAGCGCTCTTCGCCGTTCGGCTCGGCGAGTGCGACCAGCCCTCGGGCACCTCCTCATTCCACAGGTCGGCCGGGACCTCGATGAGCACCGGACCAGGGCGCCCGTTCCGCAGCTGGGAGAAGGCCCGGCGCAGCAGGCTGGGGACGGCCTGGGCGGTGGTGACCGGCTCGGCCCACTTGGTGATGTTCCGCATGTTCAGGGCGGAGCTGAAGTTGGGGTAGTAGGTGGCCAGGTGCCGCGGGTAGCCGCCGGGAACGACCAGGATCGGCACCGACTCGGAATACGCCTGGGCCACGCCGCCGAAGGCGTTTTCCGACCCCGGGCCGTGTTGCATGCAGAACACGCCGATCTTGTCGCCGGAGGTCACGCGTGAGTACGCGTCGGCCATGTGCAGGCCGGTTCGCTCCTGGCGCACGATGATGGTCCGGATGTCCTCGCGGGCCGCCGCCTCGATCAGCGGGTTTACCGGATAGGCGAAGAGGATGTCGATCCCCTCGGCCTTCATGGCGCGGGCAATGGCGGCGGCGACGTTCATCGGTTCGGTCCTCTGTTCATCGGGTAGGGCTGCCAGCGCTCCAGGTTGGCGCGCGGGAGCACGGACGGGTTGACGCAGCTCAGCGGCCAGCGACCGCGCAGCACCAGGGCCACCTCGCGGCCGACGCGGCGCCTGGTCTCGGGCCGCATCCGGGTGGTCGCCGAGGCGACGTGCGGAGTCACGACGACGCTGGGCATCGTGAGGAGCGGATTGTCCGCCTCCGGCGGCTCCTGCGTGAGCACGTCGAGGCCGGCGCCGGCGATCGTTCCCTCGTGCAGTGCCTTGATAAGCGCCTGCTCGTCGACGATGGAGCCCCGCGCGGTGTTGATGAGGATGGCGGTCGGCTTCATCCGGCCAAGCGCCGCCGCGTCGAAGATCTGCTCGGTCTCGGAGTTGTGCGGCGTATGGATGGACACGAAGTCGCTGCGCGCGAGCAACTCACCGAACCCCACCGGCTCCACCCCGGCCTCGGTAATCTCGAGCTCGCTGACGTAGGGATCGTGGGCGATCAGATGCAGGCCGAAAGCCTTCGCGCGACGCGCGGTGCAGCGGGCCACGTTCCCGAATCCGTAGAGGCCTAGCGTCTGGCCCAGGAGCCGGGGACGTCTGGCCAGCAGCTGTCTGCCCTCAGACCATCGGCCCGCCGCCGCCAGGCGGGCCATCGCGGGCGTCATCCTCGCGGTGTCGAGCAGCAGCATCATGGTGTGATCGGCGACTTCTTCGATGAACACGTCCGGGACGTTGGTCACGACGATTCCGGCCGAGGTCGCCGCCGCCACGTCCACCATGTCGACGCCGACGCTTCCCACGCCGATTACCACGCACTGCTGCAGGGCGCCGATGATCTCCTCATCGATGCGCATGCCCCACGACGTCATGATGGCGTCGGCATCGCGGACGCCCTCGATGAACTCGGCGCGGGTGTTGGCCTGGACCTCCACGATGTCCGCGATCGGGGCGAGCGACTCCAGCTCGTAGGACCAGTCGTTCTCACCGCCGTGGTCCTGCGCCTGCTTCGGCACCCGGACTGCGACCTTCCGCTTCGCCATGTCCCGCACCCTTCCAAGAGCGGTCACACCATGTCAATCGTCGCCTCGGGGCAGCTGCCGTCAACCCGGCGGGCCAACGGCGGACCGGTTCCCGCCGGGTCCGCGGGTGACGCGCGAGACCATAGGCGGATGGAACTGTGCCTGGCGACCGGCCGGATCGTCGCGGTTGAGGTGGCCGGCCACGACGACGGGACGCCGGTTCTTCTCTGCCACGGGCTGGCCGATTCGCGGCTGACCGCCCGCTGGCTCGCGCCAGCGGCCGCGGAGCTCCGACTGCGCGTGATCGCTCCCGACCGACCGGGCACCGGCGGCACTGACCGCCGCTGGCTGAGCCAGGTGGCGGACTGGGCGCGGGACGCGACGGAGGTCCTGGATGCGCTGCAGGTCGACTCGGCCGCGGTGCTGGGCATCTCGGGCGGCGGCCCGTTCGCCGCGGCGTGCGCCGCGCGCATTCCCCGTCGGGTCCGCAGCCTGCTGCTCGTGTCGGCGCTCGGCCAGCCAGACTGGCCCAGCGCCGGCATGGCACCGGGGGAACGAGTCTCCCTGACGCTCGCCACGCTCTCTCCCGCGTTCGGCGGCTGGTCGCTCAACCGCCTGGCAGCGCTGGCTCGCCGAAGCCCAGAGCTTTTCCTCCGGCTCGCCGCCACCGCGCAGCCCGACGTCGACATCCGCGCGCTGCAGGATCCGGGCTTGCGCGACTCGTTCCTCACCGGCTACCTCGAGGCATTCCGCCGCGGCAGCTGGGGAGTCGCCCAGGACCTGCGGGTGCTCACCCGGCCCTGGGGGTTCGACCTGCGCTCCATCGAGGCGCCGACATGGGTTCTGCACGGCGACGCCGATACCACCGTCCCGGTGCAGCACGCCCGCCGTTATGCCCGGGCGATCCCGGCCGCGCGGCTCCAGGTCCGGCCCGGCCACGGGCACTTCTCGATCCTCGCCGAGCCGCGGGACGCGCTCGCCCTCCTCGTCGGGTAGCCGCGCGCGCCGTTCCCGCCGACCCGCCGCCGCGGTGTCAGCACTGGCCGGCCGCGTGCCGCCGCAGCCAGGTCTGCGGCTGGCCGGACGCGGCCGCTATCTGCCGCCAGCTCCAGCCCGCGGCCCGGCACCCGTCCACGTATTCCTGGACGGACTCGACCCCGAGGCTGGCGGCCACCTCGGCGGAGCGACGCCGGGCAGCATGACGCTTTCCGGCGTGCGCCGAGACGGTCAGCCCGTGGCGCGCGAATGCCGACTTGACGACCTGGAACGACAGCCCGACCTCGCCCGCGATCGCGTTGAGGCTCAGGTGCTCGACTTCGTGCCGCTGGCGCAGGTAGCTGGGCACGTCGGCAAACCCGAAGGCACCGATCACGGGGAGCCAGCGCCCGTCCCGCGCGTCCTCGCCGCGCTCGATCGCGGCCGCGGCCAGAACGGGATCCAGCTGCGGCAGGTGCCGTGACATCCAGTCCTTGTCCAAGCCGGCCGCGCGGCTGATCGCGGCCAGGCTCTGACCAGCCCCGACTCCGTCCCGCACGAGCTGCCCGATATCGGCGTAGCCACGCTCACGCGCGACCTCCGCCGCCTTCGCCGCCAGGCGGCCGATCGCGCGCTGCTGGTTGGCCTGGGCTAGCCTGGACCGGGCCGAATCGGACAGCGCGGTCCTGGCCCGGTCACGGCGCTGCGCCGGAAACGTGCGGCCTCGGGCGGCCGCCGCGGCCTGGCGGGTTAGCTCACCGCGGCGGGCGCGCTCGCGGCCTCGAGCGCTGCCGTCACGCAGCGCGGACTCGAAGACCAGCCGGGCGCTGAACGACGCGGAGCGCAGCTTCCGCGTGTCCGCGCCCTCCAGTGACTGCCCGCGCTCAAGCCCGAATGCCTCGCAATACTGCGCCTTTGACCAGCCATGCGAGGACAGATGCGCGGCAACAGAGCGAAGCAGCCGGCCGCACAGGTGACACGTCACGTGTGAACTGTCCGCGACAACCTGACCGATGGGCGCGTAATAGGGGGTGCCGTCGCTCAGAAACCCGACGACCGGTGTCCCTCCCGGGCGCGCCGGCCTGGCGAGCCTCGCGTCAGCGGGCGCGGCATCCACGGCACAGCCCTTTCGCCTCGCCTAGTAGTAACAGTGAGACTACTAGGGAAGCCGGAACCTCGCCATCCGGCGAGCGCGCTCATCTGGCGGGCGCCACCGGCGCGGGATGCCGCATCGCGTCCAGGAACCTGAGGGTCGCCGCCACGGTCTCGCACCGCCAGAGGGTCACCGCCCGGTCGATTCCGTTCGCCGCGGCAAGCCGCTGCTCGAGCGCGTCTGCCACCGGCTGGAGCTGGGCACGCTGCGCGTCCAGCAGCGGACCGGCATCGCCGCCCGCCCGGTCCAGGAGCGCGAGCTTGACCAGCAGCTCGGAGCGGATGTCCCTGGTGTGGCTGACTGGCTTGGCTAGCCAGGCAGCGGCCGCGGCGCGGCCCGCGTCGGTTCCGGCCACGAGCGATCGGACCGGGCCCTCGGGAGAAGGCTGCAGCTCGGCGAGCGCGACCAGCCCGGCCATCTCGAGCCGCTGCAACGCCCGGTAGATGACCGGCTTGGGCACCCGCCAGATCTGCCCCAGCTCTCCGTCAGCGTCCAGAATGCGAGTCAGCGCGAAACCGTGGGTCGGCTCCTCGCACACCAGGCACAGCACGACCCACTCGCCGAGCGAGAGGCGCGGCTGGGTGGTAGCTGGCATGGCTCAAGGCTACGACCGCGGCCGCCGCGACCGAGCGAGCATCCTCGGCACGGCTGACGCCGCCGAGCGGCCCGGCCGGCCGTCGCGAGAACCATCGGACCAGCCTTGTGCCGCCAATGGTTCTGTAGTCTCATAGGGACTACTGGCCCGAGTGAGCATCTCCGCGGCCACGTGTCGCTCCCGAGAGGTGCAACCGGGCCGAAACGCGCGGTGGCCCCGCCGTACCCGCACACCAGGGAGAAGGTTCGTTATGACAGTGACCCTTGACCGGAATGTCCAGGCCTTCATCGATACCCCGCGCCAGCTGTTTATTGACGGACAGTGGGTCGACGCGGCATCCGGTCGGACCTTCGAGACACCGAACCCAGCCACCGGCGAGACGCTGGCGCGAGTTGCCGAGGGAGATGCCGAGGACATCAACCGCGCCGTCAAGGCCGCGCGGACCGCGTTCGAGAGCGGTCCGTGGAGCCGCCTGACGCCGTCGGAGCGGGGCCGCATCATCTGGCGGATCGGCGACCTCATCCTCGAGCACGTCGAGGAGCTCGCTCAGCTGGAGTCGCTCGACAACGGCAAGCCGTTCCTGGTCGCCCAGGCGGCGGACGTGCCGCTGGCCGCAGACCTGTTCCACTACATGGCCGGCTGGGCAACCAAGATCGAGGGCAACACGATCGACATCTCGGTGCCGTACATGCCGGGCGCAAACTTCCACTCCTACACGCTGCGCGAGCCGATCGGCGTAGTCGGGCAGATCATCCCGTGGAACTTCCCGCTGCTGATGGCGGCGTGGAAGCTCGGTCCGGCCCTCACGACAGGCTGCACGGTCGTACTCAAGCCCGCCGAGCAGACGCCGCTCACGGCGCTGCGGCTCGCCGAGCTGATCGCGGAGGCTGGCGTTCCCGATGGCGTCGTCAACGTCGTGCCTGGCTTCGGGGAGACCGCCGGCGCCGCGCTGGCGGCACACGACGATGTGGACAAGGTCGCTTTCACCGGCTCGACGGAGGTCGGCAAGCTCATCGTCCAGGCAGCCGCGGGCAACCTCAAGAAGCTCACGCTCGAGCTTGGCGGCAAGAGTCCCAACATCGTGTTCGAGGACGCCGAGGACACCGCGGTCGAGGGCGCCGCTAACGCGATCTTCTTCAACCACGGCCAGTGCTGCGTGGCGGGCTCGCGCCTGTTCATCCACGAGAGCCGCTACGACGAGGTCGTCGACGGCGTGGCCGAGATCGCCAAGTCCATCAAGCTCGGATCAGGCCTCGACCCGGACACCCAGATGGGCCCGCTGGTCTCGGACGAGCAGTTCCGCCGCGTCACCGGCTACCTGGAGTCCGGCCGGGCCGACGGCGCCACCGCGCTGGCCGGCGGCGGCAGGTACGGCGACCGGGGCTACTTCGTCGAGCCGACGGTGCTCACCAACACCCGACCGGACATGAAGGTCGTCCGCGAGGAGATCTTCGGACCCGTGGTCGTTGCGGAGAAGTTCACCAGCCTCGATGAGATCGCGGCGCAGGCGAACGACACCACCTATGGCCTCGGCGCCGGAATCTGGACCCGCGACATCTCCAAGGCGCACGCGCTGGCCAAGAAGCTCCGGGCCGGCACGGTGTGGATCAACTGCTACAACGTCTTCGACGCCTCGCTGCCGTTCGGCGGCTACAAGCAGTCCGGCTGGGGCCGCGAGATGGGCCACGAGGTTCTGAAGAACTACACCGAGGTCAAGGCCGTCACCACGCTGCTGTAGACCGCTGGCACGACGGTTACGAGGCTCGGGTCCCCGGCCCGGGCCTCGCGCCGTTGTGCGATCTCCCAAGCCCGGCACCGCGCGACTTGTCAGGCGAAATGGTGGCGGACACAGTGCCGGCGCCTACGCTGGTAGTCACACTGAGACTACTAACCGTAGGGCACCGCGCTGCCGACGGTAGCCGGGTGTGATCGGAGGCAACCGAAATGAGCCTGGCAGACGAGGTTGAGGTCAAGGCGCCGATCCGGCACGCGGACCGGTTCTTCATTGGCGGGGCGTGGGTGACGCCCTCCTCAAGCGCCACGATCGACGTGATCGACTCGGCGAGCGAGCTGGTGTACTTCCGGGTTGCGGACGCGCAGGCCGCCGACATCTCCAGCGCCGTCGGCGCGGCGCGGGAAGCGTTCGACGCCGGCCCGTGGCCGCGGCTGACCCACGCCGAGCGGGCGGGGTACCTGCGCGCGCTCGCGGCCGAGGTCCGACGGCGGTCCGACGACGTCGCCCAGATCTGGCCGCGCGAGTCCGGTGCGGTGTACGCCATGGCGCGCGGCGGGGCAGCCGGCGCCGCGGCGTCCTTCGACTACTACGCCGACCTGGCCGCCACCTACGCCTGGGAGGAGCCGGCCAAGCCGGCCAGGGGCGGGTTCGGGCTGGTCGTGTGGGAGCCTGTGGGCGTCGTCGGCGCGATCATCCCGTGGAACGCGCCGATGGGGCTGATCGGCACGAAGCTCGCCCCCGCGCTGATCGCTGGGTGCACGGTCATCCTCAAGTCTTCGCCTGAGGCGCCAGGCGAGGGCTACATCATCGCCGAGGCGGCGGAGGCCATCGGGCTGCCGCCGGGCGTGCTCAACATCGTCACCGCCGACCGCGAGGTCTCCGAGCTGCTGGTCCGCGACCCCAGGGTGGACAAGATTACCTTCACGGGGTCGACCGCGGCCGGGCGACGGATCGCCTCGATCTGCGGCGAGCGGATCGCGCGCTGCACGCTGGAGCTGGGCGGTAAGTCCGCCGCCGTCATCCTCGACGACGCCGACCTGGCGACGGCCGCGCAGTCGCTTGCGCAGGCCGAGTGCATCCTGTCGGGACAGGTCTGCGCGTCCCTCACCAGGATCGTGGTGACCAGGCACCGGCACGACGAGTTCCTTGACGCGCTCGCCAGCACCTTCTCGCGGGTCCGGGTCGGCGACCCGTTCGACGCGCAGACCCAGATGGGCCCCCTGGTGGCCGAGCGGCAGCGGGACCGGGTCGAGGGCTACATCGCGAAGGGCCTCGCGGCCGGCGCGACACTGGCCACCGGCGGCGGCCGGCCCGCGGGCCTGGACCGCGGCTACTACGTCGAGCCGACGGTGTTCGGCAACGTGGACAACTCCTCGGTCATCGCGCAGGAGGAGATCTTCGGACCGGTGCTGGCGGTCATCCCGGCGGCGGACGAGCAGGACGCGGTCCGGATCGCCAACGACACGATCTACGGCCTGAACGCGTCGGTCTACACCGCCGACGTGGAGCGCGCCCGTGACGTTGCCGGGCAGATCCGGTCCGGCACCGTCGGCCACAACGGGTTCAAGTCAGACCTGGCGATGGGCTTCGGCGGGTTCAAGCAGTCCGGCATCGGCCGCGAGGGCGGGACGCAGGGGCTGCTGGCGTTCCTGGAATCCAAGACCGTGCTGCTGGACGGCCCGACGGCCCGCTATCAGGACACCCAGCTCTAGCCGGGCCAGCAGCGAATTCACGCCCGAAGGGGATGCACCAGTGACAGCAGGAAGCGACACCGCCATCAGCACGCCGCTGCTCATCGACGGGGAAGAGCGGGACACCGCCGCCACCTTCCCGGTCTACGACCCAGCCCACGCGGGCGCGATTGTCGGATACGCCGCCGCGGCGTCGCCAGCCGACGCACAGGATGCGCTGCGCGCCGCGCGGCAGGCCTGGCCCGCCTGGGCCGCGCTGTCGGCCGCCGAGCGCACGGCGATCGTGCTCAAGTCGCTCGACGGCCTCGACGCCGACGCCGGCGAGCGCGCCGACATCCTGTCCAGGGAGAACGGCAAGGTCCGCTTCGAGGCCGGCATCGACCTGCAGGTCTTCGTCGGGCGGTTCCACCAGGCGGCCGAGTTCGCCCCGGCGCTCGACGAGCCCGAGCAGATCGCCGGGCCGCCGTTCTCGACCACCATCGCCAAGGTACCGGCCGGCGTGGTCACGATCATCTACCCGTTCAACTGGCCTTTGGCGATCCTCGCGGCGAGCCTGCCGTATGCGCTGATGGCCGGCAACGCCGTGATCGTGAAGCCGCCGCCCACCACGCCGCTGTCGTCGGTGCGCACGCTTGCGCACCTGGTGCGGGCGCTGCCGGCGGGCGTGCTCAACGTCGTCACCGGTCCAGACGAGGTGATCGGCCCGGTGGTCGTCGGCGACCCGCGGGTCCGGCACGTGTGCTTCACCGGCAGCGTGGCCGGCGGTCGGCGCATCATGGCGATGGCGGCCCCGAACCTGACCAACGTCACCCTCGAGCTCGGCGGCAACGATCCGGCGATCATCCTGCCGGACGCGGACCTGGACGAGGCGGCGTTCGGCCGGCTCAGCTTCGCGACCTTCATGACCACCGGGCAGGTCTGCATGGCGATCAAGCGGCTCTATGTGCCGCGCGGCCGGTATGGCGAGGTCGTCGACGGGCTGCGGGCGGGCCTCGAGGGGACCAGGGTGGGACCGGGCCTCGATCCCGGCACGACCATGGGGCCGCTGAACACCGCGCGCCAGCGCGACTACGTCGCCGGGCTGTGCGACGAGGCGCGCGCCGCCGGCACCGAGGTGCTCACGGTCGGCGAGCTCACCGGCGAGAGCGACGGGAACTACCTGCTCCCCTCGCTCGTGCTCGACCCGGCGCGCGGGCTGAAGATCGTGACCGAGGAGCAGTTCGGCCCGGCGCTGCCGGTCATCCCGTACGACGACGAGGCCGAGGCGGTCGCGATGGCCAACGACACCTGGTCCGGCCTCTGCTCGTCGGTGTGGTCGGCCGACACCGAGCACGCGATGAAGGTGGCGCGGCAGCTCCGCACCGGAGTCACCTTCTTCAACAACCACAACGCGACCGCGGTGGACGAGCGCGCCCCGTTCGGCGGGTTCAATCAGAGCGGGATCGGCCGCGAGCTCGGGCGGCAGGGCATGGTCGACTTCACCGAGACGCACGTGATGAGCGTTCCTTCCTGACCCGCCACCTGTGAGGTATCGATGCCGGACAGCTATGACTCCCTCTTCATCGGCGGCGAATGGGTACGGCCCCGTTCCCCTGCCGTGATCGAGGTGCACTCCGCGAGCACGGGCGAGCTCATCGGCCGGGTGCCGGGAGGCAGTGAGGCCGACGTGGACGCCGCGGTCGCCGCGGCGCGGCAGGCGTTCGACGACCCGGCCGGCTGGTCGCAGTGGGAGCAGGCGGAGCGCGGCGCGGCGCTGGCGCGGCTCGCGGACGAGCTCGAGTCCCGGGGCGAGGAGATCGGCCGACGGGTCAGCGCGCAGAACGGCATGCCCATCGCGCTGTCCCCGACGATCGAGGGCATGACCCCGGTGGGAACGATCCGCTACGTGGTCGGCCTCCTGGCCGACGCCCCGGTCGAGGAGGAGGTCCCCCGCTTCCTCGGCGGCAAGCTGATCATCCGGCGCGAGCCGGTCGGCGTCGTGGGCGCCATCGTGCCCTGGAACTACCCGCAGACGCTGGCCTCGTTCAAGTACGCGCCGGCGCTGGCGGCCGGCTGCACCGTCGTGCTCAAGCCCTCGCCCGAGACGGTGCTCGACTCCTACGTGTTCGCCGACGCGGTGCTGGCCGCGGGCCTGCCGGCCGGCGTGATCAACATCGTGCCCGGCGGCCGGGAACTCGGCGCCTACCTCGTCCAGCACCGGGACGTCGACAAGGTGGCCTTCACCGGCTCCACCGCGGCCGGGCGGCAGATTGCCGAGGTGTGCGGCCGGCTGCTGCGCCCGGTCAGCCTGGAGCTGGGCGGCAAGTCGGCCGGCATCGTCCTGGACGACGCCGACCTCGACCTGGCCACGATCGGCCAGGACCTGTTCGCCGCCACGCTGGTGAACAACGGCCAGACCTGCTACGCCAGCACCCGGATCCTGGCGCCCCGGTCCCGCTACGACGAGGTCGTCGACATGATCGCCGCGTTCGCCTCGTCGCTGCCGGTCGGCGACGCCCTCGACCCGGCCACCCTGATCGGGCCGCTGGTGTCCGAGCGCCAGCGGGACCGGGTGGAGCGCTACATCGCCAAGGGCAGCAGCGACGGCGCCCGGCTCGTCGTCGGCGGCGGCCGCCCGGCCGGCCTCGACGCGGGCTGGTTCGTCGAGCCGACGGTGTTCGCCGACGTCGACAACGCCTCGGTCATCGCGCAGGAAGAGATCTTCGGGCCGGTGCTGTCGGTCATCGGATACACCGACACCGACGACGCCATCCGCCTCGCCAACGAGTCCGACTACGGGCTCGGAGGCTCGGTGTGGACCAGCGATCCGGAGCGCGCCGCGGACGTGTACCGGCGGGTGCGGACCGGCACCATGGGTATCAACGGCTTCCTGCCCGACCCTGCTGGCCCGTGGGGCGGGGTCAAGAGCAGCGGTATCGGCCGGGAGCTCGGTCCGGGCGCGGTCGCCGCCTACCAGCAGCTCAAGACCGTCTACGCCTGACCGGCGGGTCGCCGGCCGCGCGCTAGCCGGCGCGCGAGGGCGGTGCGGTCACCGGCCGGGACTGGATGCTGCCGGAGCTGCAGGACCGCTACGCCGCTTCTGCACGCCGCTGCTGACCAGGCGGACAGCGGGGCCGCCCGCCCGGCGACGCTGCTGCGAAGAGCCAGGCTAGGGTTATGACCGCCTGGTGGTGGGTCAGGAAACGGGGGCCGCATGTCCGAGCGCGAAGATCTGCAGCGGCAGGTCGACACCGTGCTGGAGGATCTGTCGATCGGCATGGAAGCGTGGCGGAATACCGGCCAGGCTCCGAACTCGGTGCTGCAGGAGGCCAAGGAGCTGCGCGAGGAAGCCGGCTGGGAACGGCAGACCGACCTCGCCGACCGCCTCGCTGGCGCGATCGAGCAAGCCGAGCGGGAGATCGAGCGCGCACGTCGCTAGCCGGCCCCGGCAATCACGGGCGAACCGGGGCTGTGGTCGGCCGCAGCCGGCCGGACGCGGGTAACGGTGGGCTACGATCCGCGCCGTGACCAACCTCGCTGAGCTAGCCAGCCGCCTCGGCGCTGGCGCGGTCGTGACCGACCTGGCGACCCGGCGCGAGCGCGCGATCGATAGCTGGTCTCTCGCGCTGCTGCGCCGTGCCCGCGGCGACGAGCTGGCGCTGCCGGCCGCGGTGATCTTTCCGCGCAGCACCGACGACGTGGCCGCCGCACTCGCCTGGGCGTCGGAAACGCGCACCGCCGTGATTCCGCGCGGTGCCGGGTCCGGCGTGTGCGGTGGTGCCCAGGCGGCAGCCGGTTCGGTGGTGCTCGACCTGTCGTCGATGAACCGGGTCACGAGCGTGGATACCGTGTCGCGCGTCGTGGCCGTCGAGGCGGGCACGCGCGGCGACCGGCTCGAGGGCATGCTCGCCGAGCACGACCTGACGGTCGGCCACTACCCGCAGTCGGTCGCGATCTCGACCGTCGGCGGCTGGATCGCCGCGTCCTCTGCCGGGCAGGCGTCCGCCGGTTTCGGAGCCATCGAGGACGTCGTGCTCGGACTCACGGCCGTGACGCCGCACGGCGAGATCCTGCGCTGCCGGCCCGTCCCGCGGTCGGCTGCCGGGCTGGATCTGCGGCGACTGCTCGTGGGGTCAGAAGGAACGCTGGGGTCGTGACGGAGGCCGTGCTCGCCTGCCGGCCGCGGGTGCGCGAGTGGGTCTGGCTGGCGCGTCAGTTCCCGTCCTTTCCCGCGCTGGCCGACGGCCTGCGGGGCGTCGTGCAGGCAGACCTCGGCGCCGTCGTCATCCGCGGCTACGACGAGGCCGACGCGCAGCTCAGCTTCGCCGCCCTCGGGCACTCCGCCGGCTGCCCGGGCATCGTCGGCTTCCCGGCCCACGTTCCCGGCCTGACGGAACGAACCGCGCTCGCCGTCGAGGCCATGAGTCGCGCGGGATCATCCCCGCCACCGGCTGACCTCGGCCCCGGCTACGGCGAGCACTGGTGGGCGCACCGCAACGACGCCGTTCAGACCTACACCGCGATCATGGGACCCGATCGCGCGTTCGGCTCCGGCGTGATCGTCGACACCGTCGAGGTCGCGGGGCTGTGGTCGGTGGTGCCCCGGCTGTACGAGGGCGTGCGGACCGCACTGGCCAGCCACGCCGAGGCCGTGCTCTGCCACCTGTCGCACCTCTATTCCTCCGGCTCGTCGCTCTACTTCACGTTCCTGATCAGGGGCGACGACGACTACGACGCGGCGGCGCGATACCGTGCCGCCTGGGAGCAAGCCGTGCGAAGCTGTGCCGACGCGGGCGGAACCATGACGCACCATCACGGCGTAGGACGGCTGAAGACGCCGTTCCTCCCGGTAGAGCTCGGCACGACCGGGACAGCCGTGCTGGCCAGGATCAGGGCCGCCTTCGACCCTGACGGCATCATGAACCCCGAGGTGCTGCGGCCATGACGAGCGCGTGCTGAGACGATGACCAGTCCGTTCGGGCCACTCGTCATCATCGCCAACCCGCGTGCCGGGCAGGGCACCGTGGACCGCCACCTGCCGGAGATCGAGCGCTCCCTCACCGACGCCGACCTAGCCTACCGGATCGTCCGCACGACCCACCCAGGCCATGCCACCGAGGCAGCCAGGGACGCGCTCCGCCGCGGCGAGCGCTACCTGGTCGCGGCCGGCGGCGACGGCACCGTCCACGAGGTGCTGAACGGGATGCTCGGCGACGGCGGGCGCGTCGGTCCCGACGCCGTCCTCGGCATCGTCGCGGCCGGGTCGGGCTGTGACGTCGTCAGGTCGCTTGGCCTGCCCGGTGATGCCATCCGGGCCAGCCGCCACCTGACCGGCGACGCGGTGCGCCGCATTGATGTCGGGAAGATCACGTTCATGTCGGGCGGGACAGAGGCGACCCGCTATTTTGCCAACATCGCCGAGGCCGGCCTCGGCGCGGCGGTGGTCGCCCGCACCGGCAGGCTGCCCCGATTCCTCGGGCCGGCCAAGTACTTTTGCGGGTTCTGGCTGACGCTGCCGACGTTTCACCCGGCCGTCGTCCGGCTCGACGCAGGCGACAGCTCGTTCGAGTGGCGAGCCCACAATGTGGTGATCGCGAACTGCCAGTTCTTCGGCGGCGGCATGCACATCTCGCCGAAATCGCGGCCGGACGACGGCGTGGTCGACGTGCTGGCCATGGTCGGGCCGAAGATCGACGCGTTTACCATGCTGCCGAAGATCTACAAGGGCACGCACCTGCCGCACCGCGACATCGCGGAGACCCGGGCCGCCACCGTGCGGCTGGACGCAGATCCGCCGCTGCTGATCGAGGCCGACGGTGAGTTGCTGGGCACAACACCAGCTACGGTTGAGGTCGTTCAGGGCGCGATCCGCGTCAAGGTGTGACGGTCAGCCGGGAGCGGGCAGCCGCACCGAAGCGTCCCTGGTTGTCAGCCGGGTCCTGCGGACGAGGACGTCCTCGTCGGTAACAGCCATCTCGCGACTGCGGGCCAGCGCTAGCTCGACCTTCAGCACGGGCAGGCCGTCAACGGCCGGCTCGCCGAGCGACGGCTCGGCACCGATCATGCGGATGGCCGTGCGCCAGTCGTCGCCGAACCGCTGCACCAGCCGCTCCCCCGCCGCAGGCGGCAGGCCGAGCCCGGCAGCCGCGGCGGCCGCGAGGGCGCGCGCTGCGGTCACCGAGCCGTGCAGCCCGAGCGGGATGCGGCGGGTCCGGCACCGGCCGGCCGACCCGATCAGCACGGCGATCCGGTTCAGGAGATCCTCGGCCATGGCCCGGTAGGTGGTCAGCTTACCGCCGGTGATCGTGACCAGTCCGGGCGGGCCGTCGAAGATGGCGTGCCGCCGAGACAGGTCCTCGGTCGCGTCCGTGCCGCGCGCAGCCCCGGTAGCCAGCAACGGCCGGAGCCCAGCCCAGGAGGCTACGACGTCTCGCGCCGTGACCGCCGGGAAGTACTGCGCGACGGCGGCGAGAATGTAGTCGCGGTCCGCGGACTCGACCGGCGGGTTGTCGAGGTCGCCGGCGTACGGGGTGTCGGTGGTGCCCGCGTAGACCCGGTCCTCCCACGGAACCAGGAAGACAGAGCGCCCGTCCCCCGCCGCGGAGGGCACGACGAACGCGGCCTTCGTCTGGACGGCACCGGGCGCGAACACTAGGTGGACGCCCTTGCTCGGCCGCAGCCGCCGTACGCCGTCGACGGCGAGGCTGCCGACCCGATCGGCCCAGACGCCCGCCGCGTTGACCGTGACCCGCGCCCGGACGTCGAGCCGCTCACCCGTGAGCGCGTCCGTCACCACGGCGCCCGTGACCCTGCCATTGCCGAGCAGTCCCTCGACCTCCGCGTGATTGGCGAGCAGCGCGCCGGAGGCGTGCGCGGTTCGCGCCACCTCGATCGTCAGCCGCGCGTCATCTGTCTGGCACTCGAGGTAGCGGTAGCCGCCGCAGTCTCCGCCGAAGCCGGGCACGGCATCCCGCACCTGCTGACGGGTGACGCTGTGATGGACGCCGACGTTCCGGCCGGTTGCCAGCAGGTCGTACCCGGTCAGGCCGGCGCCGTACCACGCCTTGGCTCGGGACGAAGGAGCGAGCAGGTACATCGGCACCGGCCGGACCAGGTGGGGCGCGAGCCGGAGCAGCACGCCGCGCTCGCGCAGGCACTCACGCACCAGGCCGACTTCGCCGTGCTCCAGGTAGCGGACGCCGCCATGGATGAGCCGGGAGGACCGGCCGGAGGTGCCCGACGCAAAGTCGGCTTTCTCCACGAGCGCGACCGAGAGACCACGCGAGGCGGCGTCGAGCGCGACGCCTGCTCCCGTGATGCCGCCGCCGATCACGAGCACGTCGACGACGCTCTCCGCCATCCGGCCGAGGTTGGCCACGCGCGTCTGGGCGGAGAACGGTGGCACGAGAGGGAATGTAACGGACGCACGGTGACCGAGCGACTGCGACCTGTGCCACGGCTGAGGACAGCACGACCCCGTTCCCATCTGACGGCTGCCTGGCTGGACGCCAGCCGGTGGGCCGGCGGATGCTGGCAACTGGCCTGCCGATGCCGGGCGCGTGCGGCCACCGCGAGAAGGGACCTCAGCCATGGTGTTCACGGATGCCGCGGCGGAACTCGTCGCCACGCTGGCCGACGAAGGGGTGCAGCACCTGTTCATCAACCCCGGCACCGACACGGCGCCGGTGCAGGAGGCGCTGGCCGCAGCCAGGACCGGCCACACCCCAAGCCCGCGCGCTGTCCTGTGCACCCACGAGTTCGTCGCGCTCTCCTCGGCGATGGGCCACTACTTCGCTACCGGCACGCCGCAGGCGGTCATGGTCCACGTCGACGCCGGAACCCTCAACCTGGGCGGCGCCTGGCACAACGCCCAGCGCAACCGGCTCCCGGCCGTCGTCTTCGCGGGTCGTTCGCCGTACTCGACGGCCGCCGGCATCCCCGGCCACCGCGACGCACCCATCCACTGGCAGCAGGAGCAGCTCGACCAGCAGGCCGTAGCCAGGGCGTTCGGAAAGTGGGCGATGGAGGTGCCCCGAGGCCGCGATCTCGGTCCGATCGTCCGGCGGGCGTTCCAGGTTGCCCAGGCCGACCCGCGCGGGCCCGCGTACGTGATGCTGCCGCGCGAGGCGCTGATGGAGGCCGGCGGGGAAGGCCTCGCCCGGCGGCTTGCGGCGCCGCGACGGGCCGCGCCCGACCCGGCGGGCCTCGCCGAGCTGGCGGGCTGCCTGGCCGGCGCCGCGCACCCCGTCATCGTCACGAGCCGGACCGGTGCGCGGGTCGAGGTGGTCGCGAGCCTCGTCGAGATCGCTGAACTGGTTGGCTGTCCGGTTCTGGACCAGCGCGATCGGGTCAGCTTCCCGTCCCGGCATCCGCTGTACGCCGGTGACGCGGCCGAGCTGCTGACCGGAGCGGACGTGGTGCTGATCCTGGACAGCGAGGTGCCGTGGATTCCCGCGCTCGCGGCGCCGCCTGCGTCGGCGACCGTGCTGCAGATCGATACCGACCCGGTCAAGGCCACAATGCCGCTGTGGAGCTATCCCGTCGATCTCGCGCTCACCGCCGACACTGCGGTCGCCTTGCCGCTGCTCGCCGACGAGCTGCGACGGCTGGCCGATCCGACCCGGACAGCGCGCTGGGCAGAGCGGCGCGAGCAGGTCGCGAGCCAGCTGGCGCAGACCCGCCAGCAGTGGGACGCGCTCGCCAGCTCAGACCAGCCGGGCGCCGCGCCGCACGCCATGATGCAGGCCCTGAACAAGGTGCTGCCGTCGCGAGCCATCGTCCTGGAAGAGGCGGTCACGGCCCGCAGCGCGCTCACCCGGCAGATCGACCGCGAGCCAGGAGGCTTCTTTGACACCGGCTCGCCCGCCCTCGGCTGGGCGATCGGCGGCGCCATGGGCGTCAAGCTCGCCCGGCCCGAGGCACCGGTGTTCGCCGTGTGCGGGGATGGCTCGTTCAACTTCGGCGTGCCGACAGCGGCTTTCTGGTCGGCACACCGCGCCGGCGCGCCGTTCATCGCGGTGATCCTCAACAACCACAGCTACCGGGCCTCCCGGCTGCCGGTGCAGCGCCTCTACCCCGGCGGCGCCGGCGAGGCCGAGGGCAGCTTCCCGGAGACCGATCTGTCTCCCGCGCCGGACTACGTCGCGCTCGCCGCCGCCTACGGCGGCGGCGGGCGGGTCGTCCACGACACCACGGAGCTGCCCGACGCGGTCGAGTACTGCCTCGCGCTCGAGGCCGAGCAGCGCTGCGCGGTCATCGACATCCGGCTGCCCGCCTGACGTCGCCAGTGCCGGGCCCGCATCGGCTCGGCTCGTCGGCTTCGGCGTCAGCGTCACGTCCAGCGTCAGCTGAGCCATGGTGCGGTTCGCAGTGGTACCAAGGTGCTATGAACGACAGCCCGATCTTTGACCAGCTGAACCTCGTCGTTTCCGACATGCAAGCCACCGTGACCTTCTACCGCCGGCTTGGGCTGGACATCCCAGACACCGATCCCGCATTTCAATCCCATCACCGAAGCGCCCGCTTGCCAGGCGGTGTCGACCTCGACTTCGACAGCGCCGAGTTCGCCAGGCGCTGGGACCGCGGATGGCATGCGGGCCGTGCTGTCATCGGGTTCAGGGTCGCTGGCCGAGAAGGAGTCGACGGGCTCTACTCCCAGTTGACGGCCTTCGGATATGTCGGGCAGCAACCGCCGTACGACGCGTTCTGGGGAGCCCGCTACGCCATAGTCGAGGACCCAGACGGAAACCCTGTCGGAATCATGAGCGCAGTCGATCCGGACCGCCGCTCCCGTCCTGACTTCCCGTGATCTTTCATCACGCCGCCGCGGGTGGGCTGCCGCCGAAACGACGCTGCCCATCACCCAGATGACGGCCTAGAGCCACAACGCGCGCTGCGCGTACCTCACGGATGGCGGGGCTGGTCGGATGGGAACGATGGCTGGCTCCGACGGGCGCGGCGTCGGGTGTCCGGCGTGACAGCCCTCCTTCGCAGGATCGAAGCCGAGGGCACCCGCCATAATCCCACCGGCCGCGCTTATCGCCCGAACCACCTCTGCAGGGCGCGCCGGCCGTCGGGACTTGTCCACGTATGATCACGCAGCGGTGGGTGGCGCGTGGCTGTGGTAGGTGCGGCTGCGGTCGGGGCTGACTGCGGTGGTGGTGCCGTCTGGGTTGAGTGTGAGCTGCCAGCCCCACCGGTGGATGGCGGTGAGGTGGTGGAAGGTGCAGAGCAGGCAGCAGTTGGCGACTGAGGTTTCGCCGCCGTCGGCGCGGGGTCGCAGGT
>Ga0187783_10000456_pt1 | contig 30555 bp, 22 predicted proteins | sample 1015_SJ02_MP02_2_FD_132471 | JGI IMG/M metagenome (GOLD analysis project Ga0187783, IMG submission 132471) | Tropical peat soil microbial communities from peatlands in Department of Meta, Colombia - 1015_SJ02_MP02_20_MG | ecosystem: Environmental > Terrestrial > Soil > Wetlands > Peat | place... | reverse complement strand
GATCGCCGAGACGGCCGCGTGGATCCGCGACCTGGCCGCGCACCGCCAGGCGTTCCGCGAGAAGATGGAAGAACGCCAGGGGCTCAAGCTGCCCAGCGAAAACCCGGACTGGGAGGACCTGGGCGACGCCTTCCCCGCATGGAGGGCGCCCGGGCGGGACGCGATCCTGCAGCCGCCCAAGCCGCAGATCACCCCGTCGGCCTGGGTCCTTCAGCTCGCCGCCGAGCGCGACACCGAACCCGAGGCCGCTGACTGACCGCCGCCCACAGCCCATCATGGTGAGGCAAGGAGGTGATAGCGATGCCCGCGATCGACATTCCCGACCCGCTGCCACCCGCGATCATCCCGCCCCGCACGGTCATCGAGTTCCTTGTGGACCAGGACCTCGAGGAATACGGCGAAACCGGCCTGGTCGCCCGCACCTGGCAATGGGTCCTGCTTGGAGGCGGCCCCGGGCCGATAAGCCATATGGACTGGGCGCAGTTCGACGGCGATGGGCCGCCGTCTGCCGCCACCCTCGCCGCGGAAGGCACTGCCGACGAGCCACCGCTGCACACTCCGACCCCGTGGCCGGAGCTCAATCAGGCCAGGTTCATCTGCTGGCTATGTACAGCCGCCCCGGGCGACGAGGTCCCGTTGCGACTCCGCCGCTGGGATGCTGTACCTACACCGGTGGTGACTGAGGAAGGATCGGTCACCGTCACGCCGCGAGCTATATGACGCCTGATCACCCAGCCCGATGGCGGTTTCCTCGGCAAGCACAGAAGCTAGAATTGGCGTTTGCCGCTCTTGACACCAAGCTCGTATCGATCCGGTGGGGCCCAGGTGGCACCGGTGGCGGCTGCCAGGACAGCCTGGCACCCGGACTGGCACGACTACAGTTGGCGCTGTTGTCACGTAGGGCACTGCTCAACAAGAACTGCATCCGCAACCGTGCGCTCGGGTCAACTCGCTAGGGGGACATGATGAGGCCTTTTCGGCGGCACCGAAACCGGGAGCCTTCCCCAGCCCCGGCGCCAGAGCAGCAGATACCGAGAGAGATCCTCTGGCTTCTGGACGCTCCGCTATTCATTGACGAGGTTCTGATCGAAGCCTTCTACGACGCCATCCTTCGCCCCGAACTGGACGAGACCGCACGGCAGCTCTCTAGCGGCGTAAGCGACCAGTTCGGCGGTGGGCTATCATTTGGTGCTCTCGTTCCTGGCCTTGGAATCTCCGCATCTGCATCAACGACAAGAACTCACGGCGAGAGCGCCACGTACACGGTTGTGTCCAATCCTTATAGGCACCTGCTGAGTCTTGCCCTGCACTATCACAAGAACGTCCCGGATCGCATGAGAACGGTCACATACGTCGAGAAAGATGGCCGTTATGATGCCCTAGAGAATGATAAACCCGTGTGGTATGAACCTACGTTTATCTCTGCCGTTCCTCGTGCAATCCTGTTCATCGATCTTCCCCCAGGAACTAAATTCATCCCTGCCGCCGCTGAGGTCCCAGGCGAGGATGTCTATCCGCTCTTCGAAGAAATTTCCAAGAAGTTCGCCTCTCAATCGCACACCAAGGCGCCACAGTACCCGGGCGGGGCGCCAAAGTATGCAGAAGATAGACGCAAATACTGGGAATGGTTCAGTGAGCACTTCAATGAGACGTCGGCTATGGAGGCTGTGGAAGAGAAGGTCAAAGGAAGGCCGTTGAGTTGGATTGCCTATCGCGTGGCACTTCCTGGAGTTGGTGAACCTTTCCTTCATCTGTGGGTGGCGGGCCGTGGTAAATTTGACACCGGAACCTTCGCTTACAACTTCGTCAAGCGCGGATTTAAGCATGGCCTGCGGATCGTCGGTACCCTCAAGTCCGAGCCAGACTTGAACGTATTGGCGGTGTTTGAGAAGTAAGTATCCTTCGCCTTCCCGGAAATCCAGTCTCCGCTTGAAGCCGCGGTGAGCACGCACCGCCCGCCGGACGTCGGCGGTACTATCAGCAGCCGAACTGGCCAGCGCCGACCCAGAGCTGAAAATCCTTTCCGACTCGGTCTGGTCTCACAGATACATCCGGCTCCGGATAGACCCGAGTACCTTTTGGTTTACCCGTGGACGATAACTATAAGCCGTAGTCGCAACACCGGACCGATGTCACCGCGACGGCACACCAACGGCGATTTCGTGCGCCTCTGTCCTGCCGCAGGCCGCGCTGGCGGGACAAAACTGCCAAGGCCGCAGGTCGGATCGCCACGGATCAGGATCGGTTCGGGCGCGTCCCGGCGGGCAAAATGTCAGACCCTAGCTCTAGAGTGGCAGGATGGGCAAACGAGGGCCGAATCAGACAGTCGAGGACGATTCGTCGGTAGCAACTGAGGTGAGCAAGGACCAGGTGGCTGCCGTCGCCGCCCTACTGAGGCGACTGTTCGGCGGGTCGACACCTCAACCGGCGACTTGGGATAACCCGCGTTTCTGGAACGTCGACGGCTTGCGCTCAGACCGTTGCCAGTTCCTCGCTGTCGGCAACGCGATAAACTTCCGGTTCTGGACAGTCACAGCGGATCAAGTGGTCGCAAGTGAGGGGCCGGTCGAGGGGGAGTTTTTCCGGGGAGCCATGTACATGTGGCGCAGACTGCGAGTCGGCGTTCTCCGCGGAGAGTTCGAATTGAACGCCAGGTGGCTGAGCGAGTTGACCGAGGAATCGCTTGAGCGTGCTCTCCAGGATGACTGCGGCGCGTGCCCGCTTAGCCCAGGCCTTGCCGATCGAGCGGAAAACCTCCGGGACCTCGGGACCCGGTTGCTCGACGACTGGGAGGGCGAGTTCGTGAACGTCGTGGACGCGGCCGACGGCTCCCTAACTCGCTTCGCGGACCTGTCCGCCGCATTCCGGGCGTTCGACGACCCGATACGCAAGCTCACCATGGTCAATGCCATCATGCTAGCCGGCAGCGGATTGACTCACTTCGATGCGGAACCCCTTCCAGGCATAGATTACCATCTAATCAAGCAAGCGGTCCGGCAGGGCCTGGTGATGCCGTCTCGGGAAGTGCAGGACAAGCTAAGGGACAGGCAATTCCTAACCTCCATGGAGTCGCTGGAGCTGCGGCATGCGACATTGACGGCGCTCTTGCGGGTCGGCGAGGCATCGGGAATCTCCACAGCAGTCATCGACAACATCTACTGGGGTAACGGCAGAATTTGCGATGAACAGAAACCGGCATGCCAGATAGCAGGCGGCGCTGAGTGCCCCTTCGAGGAGGCGTGCCTACAACGTGTCGATCTCGGGCGGCCGCTCGAACTCACTCGTTACTACTGAACTCAAAGCGCGGCTTTAAGTCAACTGGCCGTTCGTTGGGCTGTAGCGCCTGAAAAGGTTCCGCCATAAATTGCGTCAAAGCCTGCGAGGACCGCCTCGACCAGCGACGCCGTGCCCTTGCCGCGCGCATACTGGATAAGCCGACGGCCGCGTGCTGCCTTAATCGCGTCCGTCGCGGCGTGAGCCGCTGCCTTGTCCGCGATCACCAGAAGGTCCGCATGCCTCGCCGAGTACCGCAGTGCGTCAGTTGCGACTTTTTCAGCGAAAGTGTCCACGCGAACTTCCGGATACCATCGCCGCACGATCGCTGCGGCCCGGGTGGCAGCTGGTTCCATGAGCGAATAGATCGCCACAGAACTTCCGGCAGGCGGCATGGCCTGACCCGGGCCCCCTTCGATCCCTGGGCCATGCTCGACAGCGACCGGTAGCTCGAAGCCGAAGTCGGCGGCGAGCATCTCGGCCGTTTCCAGCACGGCGGCTTCGATCCGGCGTGCACTGTGCGGGCCGATCCGGCTCAGGATCGGCGTGGCGAAGGCGTCGAGCGCTACTGCCGCCTCAGGCTGCGCTGCCACGAGTATCTCGATTGCTTCCAGGCCGAGGGGCAGGTCAGCGTCGGTGAGGAAGGGAGTCCAGCCAGCTCTGAGATTTTCGACCAGTTCGTCGAATACTGCGGGTGACACCCCGGCATCTAGGGCCCGGCCGACCAGATCGAGCAACCGGCTTACCCGGTGGCGATCCCCGGACTCATCCCCCAGCGCCCAGGCCTCGACCACGATCAGCCTCAGGTCCTGGATTCCGGCCACATCGCCCGCCGCGGAGAACAGGTCCCGTTCCGTGTCGAGCAGCAGGTCAATGAGATCCGCCAGCAACGCTGAGCTTACTGACCTACTAAGCGGCCTGAGGACCTCGATGACCTCGCGCAGCACCCCGGGCTGCATCAGGCGGGAAACCGCCTGGTCGCGCAACTCATCAAGGGCCTGGGCACGCTCAATCGGGGTCCTGTGCGCGGCGAAAGCGGCCTGGAAAGCTACAGGGAAGGGCTCGGCCGCGATCGCGACATTCTGCCTGCTGGCTTCGGGTCGACCAGATAGTACATCCTGTACGGCAGACTCGCCGAGCGGTCCGCGCCACCGCTGGAGGAGTTCTATAGAGCGAGGACTAAGAGTCTTCGTGACCAGATCGATGAGGGCAGGAAGCAACTCGGCCGATGGCGACATCAGCGCGAGCACGTCAACCGCGGCGTCGAGTCGCCCTCCGTCGAGAGCCTGCTGCAGCTCAGCCAGGCTCGGCGTCGAAGCTGCTGCTCTGCCGGATGTGCCCGGCACAGGAAGCAGGGCAGCGAGGCCACTGTGGTCGCGGGCTTGATCCAGCCATCCCGCGTCGAGCAGGCGCGCCACAACTGCGCCGGGCGTCTCTCCTGATGACATCGACCAATAGGCGTAATACTGGGCGCCGGCCGCAGACCTGATCATGGTGACGGAGCCGATGAGGCATCCGAACTCGGATGCCGCTTCTGCGAAATCCGCGAGGTCGGCCGTTGCTGGCAGCCGGGTCATGACCAAGCGGGCCAGCGCGTCCGAGGCCAGCACCGGTCGGTTAAGACGGATCAGATCCGGGAGATCGCCGGATTCCTCGAGGTCCGCCCAGCGCGCGAAGGCGGTCAGGTACTGCAGCCGCAAGAACAGTTTGTTGGCCCCCGAGAGCCGGTAATCCTGCTCCAGGAGGGTAAGGGCTTCCTCCGCGCTGGATTCCGAGCCGGAAGCGCAGGCGTCGGAGAAGTCGCTGATGAGCCTGCCCAGCGGCCAGGTCAGCCGAATCTGGCGGTAGGGCCGTGCCGCGAGTGCCCGGGTGAGCCGGATCACGCTCTGGCGGACGCTGGTCTCGGCATTGGCGTTCCTGGGTATCAGGAGCCGGAAGAAGCAGCCGTGCGGGCCAAGGAGAGCCCGGATAGCCCGGTCCAGGGGCATATCGGAGTCCGCGGGAACGGGCTGCAGCCCGGAAAGGTCGAACCATGATCCGAGGAAGGCCAGGATCAGGTTGCGGACCCAGAGACGTTGTTCCTGGTTGGGGCATATCGCGTACCAATATGTCCAGCCCGATGCGCTGACTGGGAGGAAGAAGGGTGAAGCTGGGCTTCTCAGCCACGCGTCTTTGGCCCAGGCGATGATTTTTCCGGTGGTTTCATCGGCGGCCGGGGAAAGGTCGTTGGGGGGTGAGAAGAAGGCGCGGGTGAAATCGGACCACACCTCTTCGGGCTGGGCGGGGCTCACGTGAACAGGCCGCGCAGTTCGGTCGCCACGGTCGCGACCTTGGCGGCGTCGGTCGTGACAGTGATGAGTTCCCCGTTCATCGTGACTCCGCTGTACGTGAGGTTCATTGATCCGTAGACCGCCCAGGTGTCGCTGATCAGTGCTTTCTCATGGCTGAACAGGCGATGCTCGCGCGGCAGCCTGGTCACGGAGAGGTGACTCGCGGTGCCGTCAAGCGAGGCGGTTTGCTCGATGCGGGTCAGGAGTTCCGTTTCGCGGGGACCAGGTCCGCAGGCGAGTTGAACATAGAGGCCGCGCTGCAACAGGGCCCTGAGGACCCTGGAGAACGGGATGAACGCCGCTGTCCAGGAGGCGTCGAGTACGGCGAATTTCCCCCCGCGGTTGTTGAGGGCGGGAAAGTCTGACATCCAGGGGGAGACCACGAGCAGGCGCTCGCCCGGATTCAGCAGTTCATACAGGAACAGGCCCTCCAGGCATTCGGTGATATCCCGGGTCGGTGAGGCTGCCAACCTGTGGATGAGCCGTGTGCTCACTGCGGCGCTTCCCGAAGCGACAGCGAGATCGAATAAAGGCCGTTGCCCCTAGTGATTCCCTCCAGTTGGGGATGGACATGCAGCCAGTTGACCTCGAGCGGGTCCACCATGAGCTCTCGTATCGCCTGAGCCAGGGTGGGCGTCGCACCGGACGTGCTGACCAGCCGGGAGGTACCGCGAGCGTGCAACGCGGCCGCCAGTTTACTGCGCCAGTCTTTATCATCGACGTCGATCGCCGGGGGATCGGCAGGCAGGACATCTGTCAGCAGGGTTCTCTCCGTGAGGGCCGGGTTCGCGACGAAGCGGTTGGCCGTCCGGAGTGTTTCCGGGCGACGCGCGTAAGCGCGCGTCCACAGCAGGCTGAGCAGGACTAGCTGCGCCCGGGCCTGCGGATCTCGTCCCTCGGCCGGAGCAGCGATGCGCTTGAGCGTGTCCAGTACCTGATCGTCCTGGGCGAGGAACGCGCACACGGCGCGATGGTCGATCGCGAACCCGGCACGGGCCTCGATGGCGTCCCATCGCTCAAGGGCTAGGCGGAGCAGGTCGTCGCTGTCGGTGCCCGATCCAGGCCGGAACACGCGCGCTGACAGAGCAGAGATGTTCGCGTGGGTCCGCGGAATCCCCTCATCGGCCAGGCAGGCGATCAGGGATTGCCATGCTTCCAGCCGGTCAGCGACTCCGGCACGGAAACGTCGGGCCGCCTCGCTGACCCGGGTGCTGGTCGCCAAGAACTCCAGGACCCGTCGAAGCGACGGATCCACCTCCTCCGAATCGGAAGGCTCGGCTGCGGCCACGACGAGAGCGTCGAACCGGCGCGGATCATCGGCCAGGCGGCGGGTCAGGGTCTCGACCAGCCCTCCGCCGCCAGGAACGGTATCGGACACAACGATACGAGCGTGCGAGCCCCCATCATCGAGGACGTCTACCAGCACGTCGGAGTCCACGTTGAATTCCAGGCAGACCTGCTGAGCCGCCGCTTGCCAGGCTGCCGCCAGGGTCTGCAGGAACCGGGACCGGATCCACGGCAGCCACGACGGATCCGGCTCCTGGGTGAGAACCGGGATGGTCTCCTGCAGAACCTGGATCATGCTCCGGTCCTGGAGCGCATCCAGGACCGTTTCCCGAAGCGGGGTCTCGTCGATCTCGCTATGCGTCGTGGCCAGGAGGACGCCGTCGACGACGATCTCGGCCAGCGACTGCCACTGCGACGGGTCCAGGCCTGACAGGCTCGCGATACCCGCTCCGCGCAGTACCGCATCGGCCGCCACCGCTAGGGCCACGTCGGTGACCCAGGCCGCGGCGAACGGCCCAAGGCCATGTTCCTCGAGTCCCTGACGAGCCAGTACCGCGAAGCGGTCGGTCCGCAACTGCCGCAGCCTGCCAGGGTCGGAATCCAGCCGGAAGGCCGTGATGGACTCCGGTACAGCCACCGTAATCACCAGGGCATCGACGGTACTCGCGAACCCGACCGCAGCGCGGCTTCCGCGCCAGGTGAACGTATATTCCTGGCGTCGGCGAGCGCGCCGCGTCACGATCTCGGCTGTCCCGCCGAGAGCGAACCGCCACGTGCGCAGGGGACCGCGGTAAGCATTCAGGAACGCTGTCACCTCTGGGATCAGCTCACCCAGAGGGCTGTTCCGTGGACGGGGGAGTTCCGTTCCCCCGTACTCCGGCTCGATAGAGAACTGCCACCTGAGCCAGCCATTGGAGGTCGGGCGGATATCCGGCCCCGGCTTGACAGGGTGGATGGTAACGGGCCGGACCACGGGGACGAGGCCGTCCGGTACCGACACGCTGGTGACCACCTCGCCGTCGGGAGCGAGACCGGCGTCAAGGTCCAGCACTCCCGATTCGGGTACCTCGATCCACAGACCACGGACCTTCTGAACGGCCCAGCGCAGCGTCACCTTGCCTGGGGCAAGCTCGTTGAGCACCGTCCCAGCGGGCATGGAGGTATCGGCTGCCGGATCGTAACCGGCAGGCGGCGTCACTTCCACTTCCGGCAGCGCGAGATCACTGAACAAGGTCGACGGGATGAATTCTGGCAGCGGTTGCCGCCCGATAACGTCCGTACCCGGGATCACGTCGCGTGATTGGACCGTCGACCATCCGCTGATCAGTCGGCGGTAAGCGGTTGGTATGACCTCGAGCATCAGCGAGCGCGGGTACTCCCAGCAAACGCTCTGGGTTTCTTCCTGGCTCAGGCCGAGACTGGACTGGACGAACGCGATCAGGTCGTACTGGGCGGCGCCGCCGTCGAGGACCTCGCTCAGCAAGCGCAGGCAGGCCTGGATCTGCTCGGTGCTCCCCCTATCGGGTCGGGTGAAAATCCCACGTGCGGACCAGTGCTGCGATTGGTCGGCGCCGAGCCTGACAGCGATCCAATCGATCAGGCACATCGCGGCCTGCATCTTGCGCACCGACTGATTTCCCATGGGGAGGCTCTTGGCTGGGAGCGACGGGTCAAGGATGGACTCGTAAGACTGGAACGCCAGCCGGTCGCGCCCGTAGTCGGAGAACACCACCACGGTCCAGGGACGCTGCTCTTGCCGACGGCCGGCCCGGCCGCGCCGTTGGAGGAACTGTGCGATGTCCCGGGGTGCCTTGTGCTGGAGAATTGCGCCTACTCGCGGGTCGTCGTACCCGACTTCCAGGGACGAGGTCGCGACGACGATGTCGGTGAACTGGTCGACGCCGGTGTCCTGGGACGATGTCCGGGAGATCTGCAAGGAACGCGTCCCGAAACCCAGTTTCTCCGGAAGCCACCAGTACTGGCCGTCGCGGTCCCACTCCGCTTCGTCGCCGATGGGCGCGTAGCGTTCCGCGTAGTCGGGGACGCGGAGGCCGGCGAGCACGTGCCCGTTCTGATCGGGAGCCCCGAACGGGGTGCGGCCTTCGGCGTTCAGCAACTGCCGGTAGAGGCGGTTGACCAGGTCGAGGTTCTCCAGGAACGCGAAGACCCGGGTCCCGTACACCCCATCGGGGGCGGCCTCGTTCTCGTCCAGGACTCGCCGCAGCAGCATGAGACTCTGGATGGAGGTCGAGAGCAGCGCGGCTTGCGAGGCGGGATCCCCGCGGAGCAGGAGCTGGTATTCGCTTCCCTTCGGTTTCATGTCGTCCGGGTCAGGCCGGATATCGATGACGAGTTCGGGGGGAAGGCCGCACAGGTCGGAAAAGAACGTGGCCGCATTGGCTAGCGTCGCGCTCAGGCCCACCCAAGTGACCGGGTGGTTAATGAGCTTGCGCCAACGACGGAGCAGGTAGGCGACCTGAGCGCCGGCGGTGCCTGAGTACGTATGGATCTCGTCAAGCAGGACGAGGTTCGCCTCGCGGCTCGCTCGAGCCCCCACCCCGAAAACGTGCCGCGACCACCCGTCGCTCAACTGCTGGTTCAGCATCTCTGTCGTTGTGAACAGGATGTCGGGAACCTGATCCTGCATCGCCGTGCGGGTCAGCAGGAGTTCATCTGGCGTGACCCGGCCGCCGCACCGCTGGCATTCCAGGTGGCCCCAGTTCACCCAGTCGGCCGGGCGTCTAGCCGGACGCTGCCATGCGAGCGCGCCGCCGCAGTTTCCGCCGTTGCTTACAGCCGGGCAGGTCAGGAACGGGCAGATCCACGATGATCCTCGCCGTCTCCACCCAGCCCGCATATCTGGCTCAAGGTCGCTGTGGAACGGCGTCGGCCCGAAGTAGGCACCGATGATCAAGCTGCGACTGCCAGCGGATCGCAGGCGGCGTACCTCCCGCAAGGCCGTGGCCAACTGGTCCTTTAGTAGTTCGTTCCTGGGATAGATGGCGATGACTCGGAGGCCCGCAGCACCCGCCGCTGCGAGTTGTGACAGGGCAGGCAGGTAGAACGCGAGCGTCTTGCCGCTGCCCGTACCCGCTCCGATCACAACGCCGCGATCGATCCGGGACTGAAGCCCGGAGAAGATCTCGGAGATGGCGCTCAACTGGAAGCGCGATAGTTCTCGTCCGGCCAGGACGCGCTCGACCTGGGTGAGGAGGGCGGCCGGGAGTTCCTGCTCACGCAGGTGCGCCAGGACTTTCTGGGGTCCGAAGTTCCGCTCGGGGAAAGCGCGCGGCCTGCGGAGGAAGCGGAAATCTGAGACCAGTCGAGCACCGGACTGCCACGGCTGGCCGGGAAACAGTTGGCGGAGCCGGGTGAATAGGCGCACTGCCTCAGACATTCTGGTCCGGTACCTGGCCGGCCACTCCCTCGGCAATTGGACCAGGAGGTTCCCGGTCAGGAGTTCATCGATGCAGGCCTGCGGATCGGTACCGTCCCAGTGCTGCTCGAGGAACCGCGCCAGATCCTCCCTGGTCCAGGATTCGTCGGTGAGTCCCCAGGCGAGGTTTCGGGCGTCGGATTCCTCCAGCGCATCGAGCGCGGCCAGGACTTGCTCACGGGCAGGACCGGTCATCAGCGCAGCACGACCCTGAGGTTGGCTGTGTTCTCCGGGTCAGCCAGCCAGGCCTGGACAACTGGTGTGATCAGCGACCAGGGAGCGCCATCGTCGATCGCTGCCTGGCGGAGGAATTCCTTGACCTCCGGGTGCTGGCGGTCGAGGCCCTCGTCCAGTCGCGGCCGATCTGCTGTCCAAGCCGCGGCCGCGTCGATAATGCCCTGGAGTCTCCGCACCAGGTCACCTGGAGGAAGACCGTCAACCTTCTGCTGCAGCAAAATCTGCAATCTCCTCAGCTTGACGGCAAGTGCCTCGCTAGCGCCGGGATAAGGGATGATCGGCTGGTCGATTCCAGGAGGCTGGACCTCCTGCCGCTTCTTCTCGACACACCGGTTGAGCGCGGAGATCAGATTCCGGGTGAACCTGTCCGCGGTTTCCAGGGCGCTGTTGACCGATTGGGACCGTACCCGTGAGGCGATCTCGCCAACAGGTGCCCCGACTACGTTGGTGGCAGTCGCCCGCAGTGCGCGCCGCGCCCCACCCAGATCAATCGCGGGCGAGGCCGGGATCACCAGATTTACGCCGGACTGCGCCAGGACCGGGATCACGCCTAGCGCGTCCTCCAGGGCCTCGCGGCTGCTGCTTGCCCGTAGCCGGGCCTTCTCGATTTCGAGGCGGGCTTGCAGATCGGTCTCTTGGGCCTCCACTTGCACCAGTCGGTTCATCAGAACCTCGGCGCGCGCGGCAAGGGACGGAGGTGCGGTTATCATCTTGCTCCTTGGCTCGCCTGTTCCAGCAGCTGAGCGAGGTTGCGGAATTCTTCGATCAGAGCATCAGTGTCCACCTCGCCCGTAACAGGCGCAGCCTCCAATCTGGCAACCATGCCGGACAGAAGGTCGCTAGTCATAACCGCGTAACGACGGAGCGCGACGAGTCGCGGCAGGGGATCTTCGAGGACATCCCATAGATCGCCCGGTCCAGTCTCGCCAGTGAGTTTCTTGCTTAGGTATCGATAGGTCTCCATGGCCTCGGTACCGACCCCTTGTCTGGCCATGTCGTACGACTCCTGGGAATCTGCCCGCGGCAGCCGACCCCGCTGGCCACCTTCCCTGATGAGCCGGTCGACGATCTTAAACGTGGCGGCCAAGTCCTCGGCGGGATCAATGACTTGCCCGACTTCCTGGACCGCCTTGGCCACGATGGCCCACGCGCGTTCCGCGGCACGCGATTGCCGGGCCGCCAGTCGCCTGAGCAACTCGCCGCCAGCGTCCTCACCGGGCTGGCCTTCGACCGCTCGTGTGGACAACTGGGACTGGAGTTGTCTCAGCACTGGGCCCACGTCGAGCAACGAAGGTCTCCCGGACCCCTTGGCTGCAGTGGCGTGAGCCCGGACGAGGAGGAGAGCCTCTTCACGAATGGGCCGCACATCGCGGAGGAAGTCCCTGATGACCGGGTTCAGTTGCACCGGTGGTGCAGGCGCCAGCATGGCCACCAAAGCCTTGGGGACCGACTGGCCCGGGTCCGCGGCCGCGTAACGCAGGATCTCAAGTACCTGCATCGCGCCGGAAAGGGCCGCTGCGCCCTCATCTCCCGCACGGCGGGCGATGGTGTCGGCGTAGTCGCTGATCCTGGTCTCGAGACTGAAGAACCACCGTCCCTCGTCTACCGAGTCCAGGCTGTTCCCGTCGGCGGCCGCGAGGATGCCCCGGATCAGGACGGCGTTCTCGTCGGTTACGTCTATCCGGAAGGGGTGGGGGCGGTCCACGACTCCTCCGCCATGAGCCCGCTCGATATCGACATCCGTTGTACGCAGGGTGTAAGAGCCGATCTGCCACTCGGTCACGGTGCCTTTGGACCTGCCACTAATGACCAGGCCATACGGGCCCGACTGCAGACGAGCAATCACCGCGTCGCAGATCCACCGCCGGATACGGCGTGCCGTGCCCGAGGAAAGGAAGTCGTCTCTATTAGCCCACCGATCGACCTCATCGGATGAGGGTGGCTCGGGTGGGGGTTTCGGGCCGTCATCCGGCGGCTCCGGATCGTCAGTGACTCCCGGCGTCAGCCGAGCGCCGAGATATCGTGCGATGTCCTCCAGCGCCGGATCCGCTGCGGGAGGCGACACGGCATAAAACGCGCGCAGGCTCACTTCGGTGTCGGGATCGAAGTGATTGGTCCGGTGGATAGCCGCCCGTACTCCTGATGGGACCGGTTTTCGCACGTCGTCCAGGGTCTGGGCGAACTGGCCAGACGGGAATACTCCCTCAGACGGCAATTCCTCCTCGGCGACCTCCAGTGGGGCCCGGATGACCTCACGGAGAATCTCCCGGGGCTGGAAATCACCCCGACTGGCCAGGTCGATCAGCCGGTCGATGGCTGCCCCGTTGAAGGGATAGAAGCCATAGCCGTCGCCCGACCTCCCAAAAGTCTCATGGCACCGACCGAGGTCTGGGCACGACAAGCAGGCGTTCGGCACGCCAGCGCGCTGGCGGCCCGATTCGGGGCCGGTACCCAGGAGGTCCTGCAGGCGCCCCGCGTTCAGGTAGCGGCCGACGAAGTCACGCAAACTCTCCTGACTGATGGCATTGAGGCCAATATCCAGGCTGAACAGCACGCCCCGGTCGGTAAAGGTCTGAAGGGAATTGAGATATCCGGACGTCACGGCGATTGCCGCCCGGAGCCTGCAAAGCCGGGCAGAGGCAGGGATGGTCAGCGCCTGCGCCAGTTGCCTGTCGATGCCGTGCAGTAGCACCAGGTCTTCTATCAGCAGGCAGAGTTCCTGTCCGCGGGCGGCGATTTCCGCACGCACATCCTCGAAGACATCGAGCAGGTCGGTGCGCTGTCCCATGAATACCTCCGCCTTGGCACGACTTAGATACGAGTCGCACAGGGCGGCGATGTCGGCCCGCAGGCCCCGGTTGGACAGGGACCTCACCAGTCCGAGGAGTTCTGGCCCGAGGTCCTCGAAGACGTTCGCGTCGACGTTGAAGTCAGTCTCGGTCAGGTGCAGTTCGGCCTCGTCGACATGCTCAGACGGCTGGGGGCCGCCCCTGGCCAGGCGGACGATCCGGTGTACTGGACCGTCGGGCTTGCTGAGTTCGCTACGGAAGGTGTAATCGCCGAGCAGGCGGTGGGCCTTGCGCCGCAGGTCAGCGAGCTCGGGGGGTGACAGGTCGGGTAGGTCAGGGATATCAGTGGCGGGATCGAACGTCACCAACTGGTCGAGCCTGGCCAGCAGGGCGCTCATCGCTTCTTCGTCGCTGGCGATCTCAGAGGAGGCCCGGGCCAGTTCCTGGCGAAGTGCTTCTGCCTTGGTCGTGTTTATCCCCTCGAGGATCCGCTCGGTCACCCGTCGCAGCGAAGTATTGCGTTTTTCGATATAGACGATGTGCCATCCCGAGCGCTGTCCGAGGCGCGACTTGAGCCACCGCACGAGATGGCTCTTGCCTGTTCCCTTCTCGCCCTTGATGAACAGCAGCAAAGGTTCATTCGAGGTAATCGGTCGGATAAAGGCGCGCAGGACGTCGTTCTCACTGACCTCAGTGAACTGACCGTTACGTTCGCGGCGGACGGGCAGGGACTGGTGGATCGCCTGGAACAGCGCGTCGGCCCGCGGGTCGTCCACCTCTAGGCCACCGACGTCGACCTGGGTCGCGAAGTCGATCGCCGCCCGGCTCCAGCAGACGCGGTTGGCGCTCACCGGCCGCCTCGCCTGACCGGGGTTTGCTGCCAGATCACCGTGGTGACGATACGGTCAGCGGTTCCGTCGGGCCGTAGTCGGAGAGTGCGGCCGCTTGCGTCGCTTCGTTGGTCCAATTTCACGAATCCATCTGCCTCGAGTTGGAGCAACGAGACCGACAAGCCACCGGACAGCACCGCATGATCTCCCTCGTGCAGCGGGTCATGGCCGCTCTGCAACTCACCGCCGTCCAGGATCGGCACCGCTGAGGCGCACCGCGCGATGAAATCGCGCACGGCATAATCGCCGGGCGTCATCGCGGGCAATCGCCGGATCAGGGCCTCGCTGGCGTCGGGAATCAGCCCGGTACTGCCCACCGGTCGGGCCAGGCCCAGGTAAGATGCCCAGCGGCGAAGCGGCAGCCATTGCTGCCGGTTCGGAACCGGCCAGTTGCCTATCCGCTCCTCGCCCAGGACTTCCGCCTGTCGGCTCGCGAAACTGCGGCCCCGACCTGCATTGGCGGCGGATTCGAAGGTGTCAAACGGGCGCAACGGCTGCTCCGCCGTATGCAGGAGAACTAGGGCCTGGACGAGGTCTCCGATCCCGCGTGACACATCCGAGGCTCCCATCTGGATGACCGTATCCAGCAGCAACCGGCACATGCTGTCCGGAGTGGCGTCGGACGGTGCTTTCCAACGCGTTACCGCGCCGGCCAGCTTGACCCGGCTGCCGTTTTGCTCCACAAGCCCCAGCGTGCGCAGCCCGTCGAGCGAGGCTTCGGCGATGATCGAACCCCCGGTGCGCAGGTCGTCCGGGTCCGCGGCGGAAAGGTCCGCATCACCGACGGCTATCGAGTTCATGGCCTCGGTCAGCCCAAGGGGAGCGACCAGGCTGATGAGCTCAGTTCGCTCGAGTTCCGCCTCCCGGGCGCCGAGCAGGGCTCTAACCAGGAAGCGCATCGCTTCGGGAAGGATGTCCGGTGGATTGAGGAGTGCCATCTACAACCTTCGCAGGATGTGATCGATGTAGTAGGAGGGGCCCCATGATTCCCGCAGGAACGCTGGGCCGCCGAACGGGCTGACTTCAGCCCGGTCAGCGAGCACGACGGTCAATGGTCCACGCGCAACGCGATCGAGTAGCAGCGCCCATCGGCTGGCTGAGATCCCCGCGCTTTCCACCCGGACCAGCGTGGGGACGCGCAGGTCGTCAGCGTCGGCAAGTCGGCCTTCGAGGGTGTCCTCCCACCAGGCGGATCGCGCCACGCGCGGCTGCGGTGACCATGGCCCCGCGGCCACCAGGGCCATAACGCCGTGGCTGACCAGGCGGTCGACGAGCTCCTGCTCGGCAGCAGGCTGGGGCCCGCCGGTCCACACGCACAGCCGTCCTTCCGGCGCCAGGCGCCGCAGTGCATCCCGGGGCGGCACGGTCAGGGTGCCGTCGAACATCGGCCGTGCCGGATGTCGTGCGACGACGGGTTGCAGCCGATGCTCGCGGCAATGCGGGCAGCCCCCGCATTGCCGGACAGCGAGAAGGACGTCAGCATTTGTGCTGAGCCGGTAGTGCTCGGCCAGATACCGGTTGACGCAGCTGCCAAGGCCGTTGAGGATGCGCATCGCGGATTCCTGGGACGCGCCCGCCGACGCGCGGCTCCTGACCTGCGCGTCGTGGAGCCGCTGACGGAAGGCGGCCTCGTTAGCCAGGTCAGCCTGCCGGATGCGGAAGGACATCGCGTTACGGCGAGCCGCGAAGATCTCCTGCAACTCCTCATCCGTGCTATCGGCCGGGACGTCCTGCGGAGTCGGCCACTCCAGGCTGATCATTCCGGCGCGGTCCATGGCCAGAAGCGCCTGCGTGTTCCAGTAGCGGTTGGTCTCACTCCACGGATAGCTCACGTCCTCGGTCGGTGTGGTGAGATCTACCGTCATGACGCCGTCCGCCACGGGACCGCGGCTCAGGCCTCGCCACCGCTTCCATGCTTTCTCATCCCCGATAAGCCTGGCTTCGGCCATGCCCTGGGCCACCCTGGCGTCTGCGCCGGTCCACAAAACCATCGAGACCGACGCCTTGCCGTCCCGGCCGCTCCGGCCTACTTCCTGGTAGAGGCGGTCCACGGATTCAGGCACGCATAGGTGGATCACGCCTCGCACATCCGGGATGTCCATGCCGAGCCCGAATGCGGATGTGGCGACGACGATGTCGAGGTCATCGGTAACGTCTCCGACAAGACGCAATCCCCGGACAGCATTCTGGCGCTGCTCCGACGAGACACCGCTGGTCACGCTGGTCACGCTGGTCAGTCCAGCGGCCTCCAGCCAGGACCGGACCGTAAGCACGTTGGTGGACTGCTCGGAGGCATGCAGGCTCGTGTAGACGACGAGCGGCCTGGGCAGATGCCGACACGCTTCCAGAAAACGGTCGCGCTTGTCCTCCTCAGTCGCGCAGTGACTCATCCACCAGCTCGGCTCTGGTCGAGTGACCTGTGCTGATGCCAGCAATTCGCGATCTCCGGGAAAGAGCCGACGCAGGGTTTCCAGGCCGTAGTCGTCGAGGGTCGCGGTCAGCATCACGGTGACCGGCCGCCGGTCGGCGGGCGCGAGGTCGAGGACGCGCCGTCGCAGGCCCGCGAGCGTTTGGAAGGCGGGACGGAATGCGTCGCCCCATTCCGCGACGATGTGAGCCTCGTCGATCGCGAGCAGGTCCAGCCTCCCCTCGGCCGCCGACACCTCGAGTGGGCGGGCGAGCACGGTGCACGCGGCTTCGGGCGACGAGATGATCAGCCACTGCGCTCCCTCGCGGAACCGTTCGGCCAACTCCGTTTTCTTGCTTTTGTCCAGGTCGCTGTGGTATGCGAACGGCGCCTTGTACTCATTGGTGAGTTCTTGCATCCGCCGTTCGAGGTCCAGCGCGAGGGAGACAGTGGGCACAATCAGGCATGTCTGGCGCGGTCGGCTGGAAAGCGCCCGGGTGAGGACGATGTCCGTCTTGCCCGAGCCGGTCGGCAGGACGCAGATGATGGCGTCGCCGCCGCGCGCCGCGATGACCGCGCGTACGCTGGCTTTCTGCCCGGGACAGAGGTACTCGTCGCGCTTCGCGATCTCGGCGTAGAAGCGATCCGGGCTGAGTTGCCAGTTGGGTCGGCGGGGCGAGCGGTGAGCGGCCGCCTCGTCTGGTGCTGTCCCCTGGTTCCCAAGCCAGCGGGGCAGCCACGGTTGAGCACGCCACTGCCCGCCTTCTACTGGCGCGAAACCGTGAGCTCGCCATGCGTCGGCCGGGACTGCGGCCAATTCCGGGGATTCGGCGATTGACTCGTATCCTCGGCTCACGAGGACCGCCCGGATCAGGGGCAGGATCTCGGCCGGGCGTAGTTCGGCAGGCAACTTCAGCCGCCGCTCCAGGCGCGGGCAGGCTTGTGCGATCTCCTGCAGGGAATAAGCGGTCATGGCCGGTATCCCCAGGTAATGAACACGGCCCCGCAGCTGTCCAGGCCGAATACAGGATGAGCTAGAGCGTCCTCGACTGCGGCCATGACGTCGTCATCTGGGGGTGTCTGCCGCTCGGCGCGTGACCGGGCCCGCCGGATGACGCTTTCCCGTTCCCGCGCTTCCGCGCTTCGTTTCCGTGCATCGATGAGCAGCCGAGTCACGCGTTCGCGCTTGCGCACGGCGGCCAGCGCCTTCCCGAAGGCGTCGTCGCAAACACCGGGCCAGTCCAAGGGGGCGGTCAGTTCGCGGAAGCGCGCCGGGCGGCTGCCCAGGTTCGCTCCGCGTGCCTGGTCGAGGTCGCGGGCCACATGTGGCCTGCACTCGCCCATACCCGCCAGCCACCAGACCCGCTCCACAGCGGTCGGCAGGAAGAACTCCGTGCGTGCCTGCACTGCGCGCCGGAATGCCCCATCGGGGTCGGGAGCGGCAGCATCGAGCGGACCGGGCGCTATCGTGACGTCGAAGCAGAAGGCTATCCACGGTTCCCGATCCTGTTCCCCGGTCGGGCGCTGCACTTCGATGGCGAATGCCTTCCCCCGGTCATCGACCTCAGCCACGCCGGCAAAGGCGTTTACGAGCGGTTCGCCCCATCTCAGGAAGCCCAGCCCGGCCACGGCTGCGATGCGATCAGCGGTGTAGCGCTGCTCGAATACCCGTGTCCCGATGCCGCGGATGGTTTCCTCCGTCAGCAAAGGCGGCCTTGACTTGCTCACCCCGTAACGGACCCAGCCGTCACCGGTCCAGGTCGAGAACTGCAGCATCTTGCCCAGGTAGTCATCGACCGCCCGGTGGATATGCCGCTGCCGGGCATCGATCTGGGTGAGTCGCTCTGCCAGGTCCTCGTCATCAGCCCGGTCTTCGATACTGTCGAGCAGATCCTGGCCGGCTATCCGGCGCTGCTCTGCCGCCAGCACGTCGGCCTGCGACAGCATAAGCTTTCTCGCGCCGGCAAGAGTCTCGGTGACCGCGGTGCGGAAGAACTCGCGCTCAAGGTCAGCGAGGACGTACTGCAGGGTAGAGGTAGAGGATGTGAATACGCCGAAGACGTCGTTGAGTGTCATCGTCCAGGCGTCGATGTGTTCGTGGCCAAGCGCGAACGCTTCCCGGAATGTTGCGGAGCGTACCGGGCGCGCCAACTCGCTCCACCGGTCAAAGCGGCCGAGTCGCTGCTCGAGATGGGTGATGAAGGCGGGCACATTGAGGTGCAGGACGTCCTCGATGAACTGGAGATTGGCTCCTTCTTCCGCCGACCGGTCGAACACCAGGACCCCCAGTTCCTGGCTGTGCTCGAATTCGGTTGTCCGTCGGAAGCGCTCTTCTTCGCCCTGATCCTCCAGCAGCGCACTGACGCGATGAGCGCCAAGTTCCCTCCTCAGAAACTCGGCAGTCAGGCGGGCGGTTCGCGGGAACGTGCAAGCGATGGCGCACTTCCGACTCCCCACCCTCTGCCGGGCCCACTCTGCCGCTGCGGACATCCGGTCGGACTCGGTAGCCATGGCCAGGATCTGCTCCAGGTCGCTGGCGAACTCACGGCCAGCGGCAGTACGCGCCAGTTCGTTCACTGCGGCCAGCTCCTCAGCCGACATATCATGACCTTGCTGGCCCTGCAGGGCCCAGGCCAGGTCCTCCAGTGCGGTCATCGGAGCGAGGATTCGTCCGAGAACGATCTGGAGGAGGGTTCCCGCGGCAGCGAGTTCCTCTTGTTCGAGTCCTAGCCGGAGATCATCGAACGCGCCGAACAGATCCTGGCGCCGGTCATCGGGATCGGGGATCAGCCACGGATGCGCCAGTTCACGGCCGCGCGCAGGGAAACCCCTCTTGACTGCGGTGGAACGGCGATTGCGCACCATGCGCCGATGCAGCCGGTAGGACTCGGAGATATAGATACGCAGTCGGCTCACTTCATTCCGGGCCTCATCCTCTGCTCTGGCTGCGATGTGCCGCCGGGCGGCGGAAGCTATTTCCTCAGCAACGGCGTCACCGGCGAGCAGGTGGGAGATCTGGATGAGTGGCTCGTCGAGATACCGGAGTGGGGTCTCCGCACTGATCGCCGACATGGCCTGAGCCAGGTCATCACGCATTTCAACGCGACGCCGGAATCCAGCCAGGTCAGTCAACGGATAGTTCACCGGGTCCAGCAGATGCAGCAGGCCCAGGAAGGCGTCCTCGTTGCTGCGAACCGGAGTCGCGCTCAGCAGGAGCAACGCTGTCGAGGCATGGGCGATGGCGCACAACGCCTCGTACCGCCGGTCACGGTCACTGCCCGCGCCGTAGTTCACCCGTTCGGTCAGCAGATGGGCCTCATCGACAATTGTGAGCATTCTCCGCTCAGGCCGGATAGATTCGATGGCTGAGTGTCCGATCACCTCCACGGCGCCGGGTAGGTAATCCACCCGGAATTTGGCTGCGAGTTCTTGCTTCCACTGCCCGACGATCTGGTCCGGGACAATGACGGTCGCGGTACCCGCGATATCCAGCAGCAACTGCCGAAGCACCATCCCGGCTTCGATGGTCTTGCCGAGACCCACCTCATCGGCCAATAGATAGCGGGGTATGGGATCGGCCAGGACCCGCCGGGCCGTACCGACCTGATGGTCATGGATCTCTACAGCAGCTGACAGAATCCCGCCGAGTCCGAGGCAGGCGTTGCGTTGCCACATGACGCTGCGGAGAAAGGTGGTCCTGCAGGTATGGAAGAAACGAGTCTCTACCGTGCCTACCTTGAGCAGGCCCATTGGGTCCGCTAGAGGGACAGACCAGCGAACCCGGAGTTCACCGGCCGACACCACTCTCGTATCACCATTTGGCAGATGAACGAAGTAGGCATCGCCCCGCGCATCTTGGGGAGAATCGACCCGGCCGACGACCCAGCGTTCCTCATCGAACCACCACACCCGTTGCTGCGCAGGCAGCTGGGTCACCTTAAATGCCCGGCCCGCTACGGGCAGCACCACCTCCGGACCGGCAGGCGAATCAAAGAAGACGACCTTTCCTGAGGACGGATCATAACGTCCCCAGCCAAATTCGCTATCTCTGACGAAGCGGCAGTCCACGATCGAAGTGGGTTCTCCCCTAACTAATAGCACTATCCCCAGCCCCAGGAAGTGTCTGCCCAGCGATAGCAAGCAGCCACCCCTTTTCTAGCACCTTCGAGGGGTAGCTGGCGAGATTCCACGTGGACAGCCCCGGCCGCCGTAAGCGGGACCGCGGACCACCCTATCCGCCTGGAGGAGACACGGGTCGGACCCTCTGGTCGGCCTAGATCGGCACGAACATAAGCAGCCCTCGGGCCAGAGCCGCCCACACCCGGATCTGGCCTCCCTCCGGTGCGCCGCCGGGACCCCCAGCCGGACAGGCAGCTAAAATTACATCCATGTTGTTCGCTGTACCACCCGGAAAGTGCACCGGCAGGCGCCGTATCTGGTTGCATTAATCACCATCCGAGCGCGGCCGTGCGGTGGTAGGACGGACATCCGGCAGGGTGACCATGATCGGACGGAGGTGGGGCACGATGACAGGCGATCCTGCGGTGGTGCTGCTCAGCGGCGGACTGGATTCCACCACGGTGTTGGCGATCGCACGCAGTGAAGGTTACGTCCCGTATGCGCTCAGTTTCAGCTACGGGCAGCGGCACAGCATCGAACTGGAGGCGGCCAAGCGGGTCGCCGAGGCGCTCGGTGTTGCCAGGCACGTGGTGGCCGATATCGACCTGCGGGTGTTCGGCGGGTCGGCGCTGACCGATGAGATCAGCGTGCCGCACCACAACAATGCAGATGATCTGACCGACGAGATTCCCGTCACCTACGTCCCGGCCCGCAACACGATCTTCCTGTCCTACGCGCTGGCCTGGGCTGAGGTCCTGGGCTCTAGCGACGTGTTCATCGGCGTCAACGCCCTGGATTACAGCGGCTACCCGGACTGCAGGCCTGAGTACATCCGCGCCTATCAGCAGATGGCCGACCTCGCGACCAAGGCAGGGGTGGAGGGGAGGCAGCACCTGCGGATCCACGCTCCGCTGATCGAACTGACCAAGGCGCAGATCATCCGGCGGGGAGTCGCGCTCGGTGTGGACTACTCCCTGACCCACAGCTGCTACGACCCTGACCCTGACGGCCGTGCCTGCGGGACCTGCGACTCGTGCCTGCTGCGGCGCCGGGGGTTCGCCGAGGTCGGCCTGGAAGACCCGGCGCTCATCGCGGCGCCGGGGCGGGCGGGATGACTTACCGGGTCAAGGAGATCTTCTACACCCTCCAAGGTGAGGGGACCCATGCTGGCCGCCCGGCGGTGTTCTGCCGGTTCACCAGCTGCAACTTGTGGACCGGACGGGAAAAGGATCGCTTCCGCGCGATCTGCCGGTTCTGCGACACCGACTTCGTCGGCACCGACGGGCCCGGCGGGGGACGGTTCACTACCGCACTGGACCTCGCCCTGGCGGTGGCCGCCGCATGGCACGGTCAGGCACATGTGCGGGCGCGCCCGTTCGTGGTGTGCACCGGTGGTGAACCGCTGCTGCAACTCGACCTAGCCGCCGTCGAGGCGCTGCACGCCGCCGGGTTCGAGGTGGCGGTTGAGACCAATGGGACTCAGGACGCCCCGGCAGGGCTTGACTGGGTCTGTGTTAGCCCGAAGGCGGGTGCGCCGCTGAAGCTGGTTAGCGGCGACGAGCTCAAGCTGGTCTACCCGCAAGAAGGAGCCGGCCCGGAATCGTTCGAGGGACTGGACTTCTCGCGCCTGCTACTGCAGCCGATGGACGGGCCGGAGCGGGAGAAGAACACCCGTCTCGCGGTGGAGTACTGCATGGCCCATCCGCAGTGGACGCTGAGCCTGCAGACACATAAGTACCTCGGGATCGCGTGATGGAGATCTTCCGCGAGTTCACGTTCGAGGCGGCGCATCGATTGACTCACGTCCCCGAGGGGCACAAGTGCGCACGCCTGCACGGTCACTCCTACCGGGTCGAGGTCCATGTGGACGGGCCGGTGGGGGAAGACACCGGCTGGGTGATGGATTTCCAGGAGATCAAAGACGCGTTCGCGCCCCTTCACGACCAGCTTGACCACCGCTACCTAAACGAGCTTGCCGGACTGGGCAACCCGACCAGCGAGAGCCTTGCCAGGTGGATCTGGGTCCGGCTGGCCGGGACGCTTCCGCTATCGAGGGTTGTGGTCCGCGAGACATGCACCTCCGGGTGCGTTTACCGGGGGGAGACGGTCTGATGCTTGAAGATGTCCAGGACCGTTTCGATGACCGGCAACTGCCCATCAGCGAGGTCGGCATCAGCGGGATCCGCTATCCCGTCGCCGTGTGGGACCGGGAGCATGGCAGGCAGGACACCGTGGCAGAGGTCGGCATGTCCGTGGACCTGCGCGCTGATGTCAAGGGCGCGCACCTCAGCCGGTTCGTTGAGATCCTCCACGACTGCGCCGGAGAACTGAGCCCGCGCACCATACCGGTCCTCCTCGACAAACTGCGGCAGCGTCTTGGCTCTCGCCGGGCCCAGTTTCACGCCGACTTCCCCTTCTTCATGCGCAAAACGGCCCCGGTGACAGGCTCAGCGGCGCTGATGGACTACCGATGCCAGCTGTCGGGCCGTACCGAGGGCGGCGGTACGGTTCTTACCCTGGCCGTACGGGTGCCGGTCACTAGCGTGTGCCCGTGCAGCAAGGCGATCAGCGACTACGGGGCCCATAACCAGCGCGGCCATATCACCTTGCAGGTCCAGCCTCGCGATGAGGCAGGTGTACCCGTCACGGTGTGGCTGGAGGATCTCATCGAAATCGCCGAAGCCTCTGCCTCCAGCCCGGTCTTCCCGCTGCTCAAACGGCCCGACGAGCGTTATGTCACTATGCGAGCGCACGATAATCCGGTGTTCGTAGAAGACATGGCGCGCGCCGCGGCGCGCGCTCTAGGTGATGACGGCCGGATGGCCTGGTTCAGCATAGAAGCGGCCAATGATGAGAGCATTCATAACCACGCCGCATTCGCGCGGATCGACTCCAGGAGTCTTCAAGGCTGCGAGCCTTTGAACGACTCGGCTCTGTCAGCTGCCGGGAGCTCTCGATGAATGACGGTGCCGGCCAGCAAGCACAGCCTGCGACCGTGCACGTGGTCGTCACGTGCGCTAACCGCAAGAACCGGCCTATTCCGGCGCGTCTTCAACTTGGCCAGGTGCCGGGGCGCACTCAAGCAGAACGAGCCCGGCGGTGGATCTCCCGCCTGGCCCAGGCAGGAGACATGCCACTAATCGCGGCTGTCGGCCTGTATGCGGGAGAGCACTGGTCGGTCGCGCGGGGGTTCCCGGCGCTGCACCGGCCGGGTGAGGTCATACGCCTGTGGGCGTGCTCGGCAGGCTACGGCCTGATCCCCGTTGAGGCGCCGGTCAAGCCGTATCACGCGACGCTGACACCCGGGCAGGCTGACTCGGTTCCCGGCACAGCCGCAGCCTGGTGGTCGCTGCTGAGCGAGTGGCCCGGCCCTGCACCGGAGCACCCGCGGACCATCCGCGCGCTCGTGGCTGCCGACCCGGCTGCCGTGTTCATGTTCATTTTGTCTAAGTCCTACCTTCGCGCCTGCGGCGCTGATATCAAAAGTGCCCGTGAAGGCATCTCCGATCCGGACCGGCTGTTCATCGTGTCCGCTGGAGCACGGGCGGAGGGTGACCTGGGCGCCTGCATGGTCCCGGCCGATGCCCGGCTGCAAGCGCGCTTCAGCGGTACCCGCAGGGCCCTCAACGTTCGCATTGGCGCGAACCTGCTTGCGGAGGGTATCCGCGGTAAGGATGAGGCAGCCGACTATCTGACACGGTTGCTTGCCGCGCAGCCCCCGATCCGGCGCTATGACCGCAAGAAGCAATCCGACCGCGAGATTCTCGACCTCATCGCCCAGCACCTGGCCCAGGCACCGGCCATATCGGCCCACCGGCTGCTGCGTGAGTTCCGCGATGCCGGACTGGCCTGCGAGCAGCGCCGGTTCAGCCAGTTGTACCGCAAGGCCGCGGAGGCGACGTCGTGACCGCCCGTACCGCCGGTCCGGTGCTCAGGCGGCGGGCGCTGCGGGTCGCGCAAGCCAGCGACACGCCGTTGTACCTGCTGAGCCTGACCGCCCGGGAGATCAGCCAACTCGCTGATATCTCACGGGTCAGCCGGGACGATGCCGGTGACCTAATCGGCTACCAGCGTCCCGAGGTGCGCCAGCACGTCCAGGACATCACCGATTATCTCGATGGTGACCAGGTCCTGTTTCCCAACCCGATCATCATCGCGCTGCCCACCACGGTCCGGTTCGCCTGCAGCCGCGGGCGCGGCAATGATGACCGTTGCGCGGTGGCCGGGACCTTGAAGATCCCGTTTCCTAACGGCGACGGGCAGAAACCCGGCTGGATCGTTGATGGCCAGCAGCGGGCCCTGGCCCTGGCCCGCTCCCGGCGGCAGGACTTCGCGGTGCCGGTCAACGCATTCATCACCGACTCCATCGAGTTGCAGCGCGACCAGTTCCTCCGGATCAATAACACCAGGCCACTGCCGCGCGGGCTCGTCACCGAGCTTCTGCCCGAGATCTGCACACCGCTGCCCGCCCGCCTGTCACTCCGCCAGACCCCGGCGGCCTTGTGCGACCTGCTAAACCGCGACCCCGCTTCCCCGTTCTGCGGCCTAATCCGGCGCCCCTCCGGGAGCAATGAGGCGCGCAGCAAAGCCGTGATAACCGACACCATCATCGTTCAGATGCTTGAGGAAAGCCTCACGACGCCATCGGGCTGCCTGTTCCCGTTCCGGAATCCGAGCACCGGCGAGACCGACTTCACCGGCCTGTGGAAGGTACTGCTGCTGTACTGGACCGCCGTGCGCGACACGTTTCCCGGCGCATGGGGCAAGCCCCCGGCGCGGAGCCGGCTGATGCACGGAACCGGGATCCGCGCCATGGGGCGGCTCATGGACAGGCTGATGGCCGCTATCGATCCGGGCCACGATGATGCCGCCGCGCAGATCCGCGCCGAACTGGCGCTCCTGGCGCCCAGGTGCCGGTGGACCTCCGGCCGCTGGGAGGAGCTAGAGCTGGGCTGGAATCAGGTTGAGAACCTGCCCAGGCACCGGACCGAGTTGTCCAGTTTCCTCATCCGCACTCACATGCAGGCCAAGGCCGCCCGTCGATGAAATTCTTCTTCCCCGACAGCCAGGACCAGATCGACCCCGGCTTCGACTTCGCCACCGAGGAGCACCCAGCCCTGCGCGTCCGGCAGCGCGATGACTTGTACGCCCACGAAGCCCTTGACGGCCACGTCATTGACGGCCTGCTGGTTTCCAGGGCCATCGTGGACGGCACTGCGAGTGGCGCGGGTAAATACACCGCCGCCCAGCGCAACCGGATGTACCGGGTCGGCGTTCGGCACTTCTTCCGCCTCGACCAGGCGCCCGGCCCCCCGATTCAGACCATGGGAGACTGCGGCGCCTTCAGCTACATCCAGGAGGACGAGCCGCCGGTCACTCCTGATCAGGTCATCGACTTCTACGCTGAATGCGGCTTCGATCTGGGGATCTCCGTCGATCACGTCATCTTCGGCTTCGACCCCGCCGCCGACACCGACCCGCAGCACTCTCAAGGCAAACAGTGGCGCTACCGCCAGCAGATCACACTGGACCTGGCTGCCAAGTTCCTGGCCAGGTGCAAGGACAGGAAAGTTCGTTTCGAGCCGCTCGGCGTGGCGCAGGGATGGAGCCCAGCATCCTACGCGGCGGCAGTCCGCAGCCTGCAAGAAATCGGCTACACGCGGATCGCTCTTGGGGGCATGGTTCCCCTCAAGACAGGAGAAATACTCGCCTGCCTCAGGGAGATCTCCGCGGCGCGCGACCCTGGCACTCAACTCCACCTGCTAGGCGTGACTAGGCGCAGCAACATTGCCGAGTTCACCTCCTACGGTGTGACGAGCTTTGACAGCACGTCCGCGTTCCGGCAGGCATTCAAGGATGACAAGGATAACTATCACACTGCAGACCGCACCTACACGGCCATCCGAGTGCCTCAGGTGGACGGATTGCCGCGCCTGAAAAGGCAGATTCTGGCTGGCCAGGTAGACCAGGGCACCGCTGTCCAGCGCGAACGGGCATGTTTGCGCGCGCTGCAAGAATACAATGCCGGCGAGGCAAGCATCCGGCAAGTCATGGATGCACTACAGCGCTACAACGAGATAACTGGGCTCAAAGGCTGCGAAGAGTCCTGCAGGGATATCCTTGCTAACGTCCCATGGAAATCCTGCCCTTGCAGTATATGCACCAAGGTGGGGATAAACGTGGTACTATTCAGGGGATCAGAGCGCAACAAGCGGCGCGGATTCCATAACCTTTACGTGTTCAGACAGCGCCTTGACCGCGAACTTGACGCTAGGAGTGTCGTATGACATCCCTTCTCCATCCAATGCCGGTGGCCGAGGATGGTGCGCCGGGAAGGTTCCTGCACCTGCCTGGCCTGGAAGTACGCCAGGGAGACGGCAGCATCCTTTACAGCTTTGCCGTCGATGGGAAGCAACTGGCGCTGTTCGCAACCATCTCCCGCATCCATCGCGACGATGACTCGGAGATACAGGGCTACCAGCGTCCAGCAGTGCTTTCTCACATCAACGCTATCCGCAGGTACATCGAGTCTGATTCCCCCATGGTCCCGAATGCTCTCGTCGTGGCTTTTGACAAGCGCGTACAGTTCGAACCACTTACCGGCGCGCCAGCGACGGCCTATGCACGGCACGGGACGCTCACGATCCCCATCAGCGAGGACGACGCGGACGAGGAGAAACCCGGATGGATCGTGGACGGCCAGCAACGCAGCGCGGCCATCCGGGATGCCCGCGTCGAAAGCTTCCCCATCTGTGTTATCGCATTCATCGCAGAATCAGACGAAGAGCAACGCTCCCAGTTCATCCTCGTCAACTCGGCTAAGCCGCTTCCCAAAGGACTGATCTACGAACTGCTGCCAGGGACGGTCGGCACGCTGCCACCCCAGTTCCAGATCCGGGAATTTCCGGCTCGCCTCCTTTACCGGCTGAACTTCCAGGTCAACTCACCTCTTTACCGCCTTATCCAGACACCGACTAACCCTGATGGGAAGATAAAGGACAACTCTGTTCTCAAAATGCTTGAGAACAGCCTGAGTGACGGGGCTTTGTATTTTTTCAGGGACCCGCAGACCGGTGAATGCGACGAGGAGGGCATGCTTGCGGTTCTCAAGGACTTCTGGAGGGCAGTCAGCGTCGTCTTCCCCGAAGCCTGGAACAAGTCGTCCAGGCAGTCCAGGCTCATGCATGGCGTGGGAATAGCCAGCCTCGGATTCCTGATGGATACGATATTCGATCGCTATATAAGGGTCCGGATCCCAGATGAGTCAGATTTTGCCACGGATCTTGCTGGCCTGGTTCCCGTCTGCCGCTGGACGAACGGCTTCTGGGACTTCGGTACCCATGAGAAGCGCAAATGGAACGAACTCCAGAACACCTCTCACGATATCCAGCAGCTAACCAGGTACCTTCTTTCGGAGTATAAGGCCAGGGTATGGCGAACTCCGCTCAACGACGAGGACGCGCCAGCGCCATAAGAGTCCCGTCCAGGACGCCTCAGGGTGGTGGATGATGGCCGCGGTCCGTTCGGCCTGCCGGTACCGGTAACGCCGCCGACTGCCGGACAGTCCGAGCAGTGCTCCGCGGGTGTGCTGAAGTATACGGCGCTCGTATCCGACGACGGGGACCTCCCGCCCGGCCTTGGTCAGGAGCACGCCGTGGACTGCCTCCTCGCGGTCGCCGTGCTTAGGACGTTCATGGTGTCGTCTGGGAACTGCCTCGACCACTCGGTGAACTGCATGCCTTGCGGCAGCATCTGCTCCAGTTCGTTGAGACAGCGCGGCGCATCCCGGAACGCCCAGGCCTTCGGCGCTCATGGTCATGCCGCGCCAACCGCGAGAGGCGCGACCCAGGACAGTCCAGACCAGAGCCATTGTTGCCGTATTTACCGGCGCGATATGAGGACGAGTTTACCTCGGCAAGACGTCCCGGCACGTCTAGTTGTGGTCCTATCGCGTAGTAACCACGTCCTGACACTCCGCGCATCGTGGATGCACAACCGTAGATCCTGCGCCTTAGCGGACGGATCACGTCGACCTGGAGATTGCATGCATCCCATCTCGTCGCCTCGCTCGTCGAGAACGCGCACTGGCGTTGTCCCTATGAGCAAGGGGGCCAAGAACCGATGCTTACCGCGTTGATCTTGATTCTCCTCGTCACACCGGGGCTCGTCCTAGTCCTGCTGGGCGTCATTGCGGTCGGTATCCGGCATGAGCAGCCTTGGACCGAACTGAGCTACGTTGCGCCAAGCCCGGTCGCCGTCATGGTCCGACGTATGTGTGGGCTCCACGTGCGAAGGCCGACTCCAACCCAGGCAAGCGCTGACCAGCAAGAGGAAGGCGCGTCGGATACGCCTGCAACACGGACTAGAACGACAACCAGTCACCAGGCTCGAGGAGGTTAGGGCCGTTGCAGGCGTACACAGTCGAGCAGGTGGCGAAGATGCTGCACATCGGCCGCGACAAGGTTTACTACCTGCTCAGGACGGGCCAGTTGCGCAGTCTCAAGATCGGCAAGCTGCGGCGGATTACTGATCAGCAACTCGCCGAGTTCATCGCCTCGCTTGACGACACCCGCATCAGTTAGGGACGTCTTGGGACTTCTTGGACTAATATGGAAACGGGGAGTCGGGCCAAGCTGGAGGAGTGCCTGTGGCCGCACGGACGCCCAAGCCGACGCGTCGCCGCGAACGCGGTGACGACGGCCTTTCCTGGGACCGGCACAACAAGTGCTACACCGGCACTATCTCGCTGGGATACGACGAGGCCGGCAAACGCCTGCGGCGACGGGTTCGCGGCAAGACCAAGCAAGAGGTCAAAGACAAGCTCGCTGAACTTCACGAGGAGATCAAGGCCGGCGTCCACACCCCGGCCACCTATACGGTCAAGCAGTGCGTCGTTGACTGGCTCGACTCACTTGAGCTCGACCCGCACACCATGAATACCTACCGCGGCCAGGCCGAGAAGTGGATCTTCCCGAGAGCTGGCGCCAAGAAACTGGCGGACTTCAAGGCCACCGACGCCGACCGGCTCCTCAAGGACGCCGCCAAGGTGCTCAGCAAGGCATCGCTGGTAAAGATCAAGAGCACGCTGGTCAGGTCGATCCGCCGGGCGCAGAAGTACGACCTCATCGCCAGGAATGTCGCCGAGCTGATCGACCTGCCGAAAGGACAGCCGGGTCACCCGTCACGGGCCATGACCGAGGAACAGGCCAGCAACGTGCTCCAGGCCGCCGCCGGTCGGCCAGCCGCCTACGTCAGGGTCGTCAGAGTGGGCCAGAGCAAGTACGCGGCGACTCACGCCGCCTCCGAGACCGGTCAGCTGGCCTGCGGCACGTGGACGCGCCTGGGTGCCCCGGTGATCGAGATCGGCACCGACCTGACCATGACCACCTGCCGGTTCTGCCGCGGGAACCTCGGACTCGACGCCGACGCGAACGAGAACCGCAGGCTCGAAGCGCTGTTCGTGCTGTCGATCACTCTCGGCCTGCGCCCCGGCGAGTTGCGCAAGCTCGCCTGGGACCACGTCGACCTCGATAACGCAGTGATCCACGTGTGGCGCTCGGCAAGCCGCACGGGCGACGTCAAGACGCCCAAGTCGAAGCGCTCGCTGATCCTGCCCAAGCGCGCAGTCGCCGCCCTTCAGGCCCACCGGAAGCGACAGGCCGCTGAACGGCTGGCCGCCGGGAACGCCTGGGAGGACAACAACCTCGTCTTCTGCCACGAGGACGGCCGCATGTACACCAGCGACGCCCTCAACTGGCGGTTCGGCAAGATGACCAGGCGGGCCGGG